>WBZP01005355.1_pt1 | contig 13092 bp, 11 predicted proteins | sample 5204301 | NCBI WGS metagenome assembly WBZP01 (sample SAMN12412401, study PRJNA552823) | activated sludge metagenome | isolation source: activated sludge from nitrification reactor of wastewater treatment plant... | place: USA: Pennsylvania | collected 2017
GGATTGGGATTTTTTTTGAAATGCTTCAGAAAGCTGCGCTTTTTCAGCACAGGCATTAAGCTACATTAAGGTGCATTAAGATGATAGAGATAAATTAACCCTTAATGTCACTAAATGCTCTTAATGTTTTAAATGCTGCTTAATCTCTTTTTTAGGTGCCAGGTCTATATGTGGTTTACTGCCACACAGAGACTTATTCCTATAGGAAGAGATTGTAGATTTTTTTTTCAACATTAAGAAAATGAAGGTAATTAAGGTAGCAGCCCTTCATACCAACCAATTTCTTAATTCTCTCAATTCCCTTAATGTTTATATTCTACTGAATCTCTTTATGATGAGATAGGTCTCTATGTGGTTAACCCATGTTGCAGGTGGCAAATAAAGAATTTTATGAAAGCAACCAAAGTTGGCAAAATGGATATGAACATGTTCCCATGGTACTCCTCACTTCGTCCGTCGTTATGTTTAAATGTTCAAATAAAAGGAGAATTGCATTAAAGATGAGACAAACCCTCCCCAACCAACTTATGAGGGATGATTCGTTTTAAAGAAGAAGATACAAAATATATGAACATAGCCCCTTCAGCAGCTTGCTGCAGGAGGGGCAACATATGAAAATATGAACATGTCAACCCCATCCCCCTACTTTCCACCCAAAAAACCCTGTACCAACGCATTTACCTCATCCGCCTTCTCAAACATCACAAAATGACCACAATTCTGAATCATTTCCAACTGGCAGTTGGGCATGCGGGAAGCACCCGCCTTGGCATATTTTTCTGTTTTACCGCCATTTAGAAACCGATTAGGAATCAGATTGTCATTGGCTCCAAAGATGCATAAAGTGGGTTGCTTGATCTGAGGTAAAAAATCGTATACAGGTGTATTAACCATAGCGTTTACACCCTGGGTAATGTGGTAGCAATAGTCTCCAAAATCACGCGCGCTGCGGATGGCGAGTCGATCATCGATCATAAATTCGGCATCATCAGGCATATTGTAAAAATTGTAGGCGTAATTGATTCTGATTTGTTCTGCAGTGGTGAGTCTTACCCCATCTGCTGTCATAACATCCCTAAACCATTGCCTTTGACCTTTGTTGAATGTTTCAAATCCGGCAGGGGCAATGAGAACCAGCCGTGAAATCAGATCAGGATACTTCAAAGCAGCAGAGAGGGCTACCTGACCGCCCATGCTATGACCTACCAAAACTACACCCGAGAGCTGAAGTTGGGTGCACAATTCAGCTACCACATCGGCATAAAATTCCATGGATACTTCATAGTTGCCTTTGTCTGACTTTCCATAACCCGGTAGATCAATGGCTATGCATCTATAATGATTTTTGAGTGCAGCTGTATTTTTTTTCCATGCCGGAATGTAAGAAGCAAGACCGTGAATAAACACCAGGGTCTGTGGTCCTGCACCTTCATCTGAATAAGCCACTGAGATATCTCCTTTTACAGTGATGGTTTTGACCTCTACCCCATAGTCCAGGTCTTTCATGCTTTTGATCATCGTTTGGGCTACCGCTGAAAAGGCCATCAATGTGCATAGGGTTGTATAGATTATTGTCTTCATTTCTTTGGATTTGGGGATTTAAAACATCAACCACTTGAGACAAACAAATCCCAACCATGGGTTTACGGGTCGGGTATCTACATTGCCGTTGGTCAGCTTACTGTCGTAAAAGTCGCCAAGGCCCATGTAGGCACCGTGGGCTTCCACCGTGAGGTAGGCTCCAAAGTCGTAACCCAACTTAGCATTGACTTCCCATCCCATAAAATTGCCACCACCATTGGGGGCGATCACAGAAAAGCCACCGGCCCCTCCAATTTTGGAATGAAGTTTATTGGGTATAAGATCTTTATGTAAGTTGAATGTACCACCTGCAACTCCATATCCTATGTTGGATATATCCGTGACGGCGGCCATAAACCGATTGACTACATTGCCGTGGGGAAAAAGCAGGTAACCACCATGCCCTATGAAGATACCACCGGGACTACCCCAGGTATTGGAAGTGATAACACCGGCATATTTACCATCGGAAACGCCATTGTTGTCTCCGGAAGTAAATATCATATCTGCGATTACGGCATCACCGGTGGTTTGCCCATACCGATAGCCGGCTCTCAAATTGGCAGCCAACCCCCCGATTTTTGTTTTTTTACTGTAATTTTCACTGCCCGTAGGTTTTTGTCGGATGGAACCGAGGTTGTAGTTCAGGAATCCTGACATAAAAAATCTGTCCAACATCATTTCTTCGTTGCGAGAAAAATAGGTGCCCAGCCATACCACATCAGAATGGTAGGGGTCTGCTCCAATGGGAAAACGAAATGCTCCGTTGTAGGAAGTAAGCGGACTGGCATAGCCCTGCCCAAGGATGCTCACACCTCCCTTGCCGGAAGAGTTGTCCTTTACCCAATAAACAGAGGCCCCCACATTCCACTTGGGGGCTACATTGTATTGTGAATTCAATTCAAAAAGGGTTACATCGTCGTTGAGTTCTACATTGTTTTCATAGAGCTTGTAAAATCCAGCTTTGAGCTTATGCCGGTCACTTTGCCTCCTCACACTGATCCCTACGCCATCAGTACCAAAGTAGGCTAGCCGATAACCGGTGGTGGTGAATTTTTCAAAAAAAGTGCGGTAAAGATCATGGGGACTGTCAAACATGCGCTGCAATCCCAAATTGATGGTCCAGTATTTGGCGGGTACAAATTCAACTTCCAGGTTTTGCGTTTGAAGATTAACCTGGTCTGCAGAAATGGCAGAACCAAAATTACCACCGGCACCATATGCCACATCGCCCCAGGTCCAATCTATTTCAAAGGATGCTCTAAGGCTGGCCTTGCCGTCAAAGATCGAGGGTGTGTATATGAAAAAAGGTATGGCACGTTGCTCGGCATAAAGAGCAGTAAAATCATTGGAAGTAGTGGTGGTGTTGGCGCCAAACAACCTGCCCACAATCTGACCTTTGAGAAAGTCATTTTCAGGTGCCATATTCATGGCAACATTTTGTTGATAAAAATAGACAAAAGCTTGCAATTGCTTGTTGGCCCGGGTAGGCACTGCCTTGTCAAATCCTTTAAAACCGGTATCACCCGATTCCTGTGCCACAAGCCAAAATGGCAAGATGAGTAAACACAGTGTCCATATCCTTTTGTTCATTGCAGGTTTGTTGATGGATAAACTTAAAAAATAGTGGGAAGAGAGCCACATTTCTCTTCCCACAGGGCTTAATAAACCCGATTATTTTCTAACGTAATTTTGTACATTGTTTTGCCCAAATGCACCTCCGGAGGTACTGCCGAAACCACCTGTGGCGGTTGGCGGCGTAACGCCCGGAATGGCAGGTGTGATCTGAGCTACTTCATACTTCATGCTCTTGCTGTCTGATGACACTTCAAATATTCCTTGTGCGGTAAGTGAAGTGGGTGAGGTTTGGTTCAATGTAATATTGTAGATGTTTCCTGTACCGGATTTGGTCTGGGTATAGGTACCTGTCAAAACTACCTTAGCACCACCTTTCCATTGATCAACAGTGTAGGTGTTATTGGTCTTGAATTCTGCTATGATGGAATCCGCAAAACTCGCCAAAATAGGGGCTACCGGACTGGACTTCCAGCTGCCTTGTGCGCCCTCAAGACATGCTGTACATACGCCACCGCAATCCACGGCAGTCTCATCCTGATTTAGGATACCATCACTGCATGTGCCTTTGTCTTCTTCGTCACCACAGCTTACCATAAACAGGGATGCAGCAAAAAACATCATAATTAAAAACTTAACTGACTTCATTTTATTGATTTTTAATGTTGATAAAATATTATGGTTGTTTTAATTTTTTTCGATCTGTTTTTCCACTGTCTGTCAGCGGCAAGGCATCCAGGACAATGAAATATTTGGGTATTTTAAACCTGGCCAATCGTTCGGTACAAAAGGCCTTGAGTTCGGCTTCGTCCATGGGTTTGTGCAAAACCACAAAGGCTTTTCCCACCTCTCCCCATTTCTCATCTTTTACACCTACTACCGCACACTCTTTTATATTTTCATTTTGTTTCAACACGCGCTCTATTTCTGCAGGGTAAACATTTTCAGCCCCACTGATGTACATGTTTTTCAAGCGGTCAACGATGTATAGGTATTTTTCTTCATCCTCTTTTACAATGTCGCCGGTTTTAAACCATAAGCCATCTTCACTAAAAGCGTTTTTACCTGCTTCAGCATTGTTCCAGTAACCGGGTGTTACCACCGGTCCGCGCAACCACAATTCTCCGGCTTCGTTGGCCCCTGCGTCTGCACCGTCTTCTTTAACGATGCGGTGTTGCACATAAAAATTGGGCCTGCCTATGCTGCCTATCTTCCGTATGGCGTCGTCCTGGTGCAGGGATGTGAGGTTGGGACCAACTTCTGTCATGCCATAACCCTGTCGAATGGCAACACCTTTTGCGGCATACTTCTCAATCAGGGGTACGGGCATTGATTCACCACCAACAATGATGTAATCAAGGTTATGGAGATCGGTGTCTGCAAAATGGTCATCCTGAGCCATCATCGCCAGCATAGTGGGTACGCCCATAAATATATTGCACTTCATTTCCTCCAGCTTGGCCAAAACCTGATCGGCTTCAAACTTTTTGAACAAATACGTAAACCCTCCGTGATGTAAAAACGGCAGCAACAGTACGTTCCAACCCCCGGTGTGGAAAGGTGGCATCACGTTGACGGTTCTGTTTTCTGAAGAAAGGCTGAGCGACAAAGCGGTATTGATGCTGTTCCAGAACGCCATCTTGTGGGTATACCTCACCCCCTTAGGCTTACCGGTTGTACCGGAGGTGTAAATGATAAAAAGCGAATCATCTTCTTCCACTGCATGGACATCAAAATCTTCCAGGGCACTTACCTCAGCCAATACTTGCATTTCGTATGCAGGTATATTTTCTGTTTCAGGCAATAAATGGATGAAATGATTTTCATAAAAGATAAGCACCGGATCAGCATCTTCGCTGATTTCTTTGATTTCAGGAGCTGCCAGCCGGTAGTTGAGAGGCACCAGGGCAAAGCCCAACTTTTGGGCGGCACCCCACAAGGCCACCAGTGTGATGGAGTATTCTGCTATGACTACCACCCGGTCGCCTTTTTTAACACCAAGCTTGCTATTCAGAAAAGAAGCCATGCCATTGGCAAGGGCATTGAGATCCCGGTAAGTGATCATCCTGTTCCCCTCGTGCTCCTGAAGCGCTGCCTTCTCAGGACGATACAGTGCCCAGCGTGCCAGCCAGTCCTGTTGCCATATTGATCTGTTTTCAATCATTGCCTACATTTTAAAGAGGGATGCACCAAAGGCCAGACCTCCGCCTGAACCCAAAAAACACAGGAGCTCACCTTTTTGTATCTTTCCTTGTTTCATCCATTCATCCAAAGCCATGGGTATACACGCCGATCCGGTATAACCGTAATAGTGCATAATGGTGGCGGCCCTTTTTCGGTCAACCCCCAAATTATCCATGGTCTGGTATATGCTATTTATATTGATTTGGGTAAAAAAGTAGTGATCGATGTCAGCCGGCTTTATGTTTTCCCGCTCACACATTTCTTCAACCAACGAGGTCCATATTTCCGGGTTGATATGTGTAGGTATTTTCTGAACGAATTTGAGCTGGTGGTCTTTGTGATCAATGGCTTCATGGGTCATGGGCTGGTGACTGCCCCCGCCATAGATGCCCATCCAGCTGTTGAACTCACCGCGTGTTAGCAATTTACTTTGTCGATAACCCGATGATGAAGCTGACCTGCCCACAATCACGGCTCCGGCTCCATCTGCAAATAGGGTCACCGTTTTTTTGTCACTTTTGTTTAGGTATTTGCTCATAGCATAAGCACCCACAACCAGGATGTGCCGATAGCTTTCATCAGAATGTATGTAACGTGTAGCTATGTCAAGTGCAGTGACAAAGCCGGCGCAGGCCGTGTTCACATCAAAGGTGCCGGCATTTACCATCTTCAATCTGTCCTGTACAACAGAAGCTGTGGAGGGTGAAATATATTCAGGGGTATCGGTGGCAACAATAAAAAGATCGATGTCTTTGGCCTCCAGTCCGGCATTTTTAAGGGCAAAGACACTTGCTTTTTCTACCAAATCTGCAGTACTTTCGTCGTCAGCGCACCAGCGGCGTTCATAGATTTTTACATTTTCACGCAACCAGGTATCTACGTCTTCACCCAACAATTCATTGAAATAAGCATTGGGCACCACCGTTTCAGGAGCATAACTGCCGGACGCAAGAATGCAGGCGTTGCTGATTTGAGGGTCTGTAGGGAGTGGTTTCATTTCTGGATTCAATTTTGAGCTACGGGTGATTTTTTATACATTTGATAAAGCAGGCTTCCAACAATAAGTGCGGATACAATGGCCAGTGCCGACGCAACCGCCGGGTTTTTTACCTGTCCGGTGGTGTAAGGGGTCAATGATCCATAGTACACCGAAAAGTGCACCACAAAGGCGGTAATGGCCGCTCCCATGGCTGCCTGAACAGGTGTATGCTTGAAAAAGATGCCAAAGAGCACGGGCACAAAGGCCGCTGAAAAATAAGCATACACTCCATTTTGAGCCAGGATGCCAACACTTAAGTTGGGATAAAGCAGCTGGTAGCGACTCATCAATATAGCCACCACTGCCAACCCTGCAATCACCAGGCGATTGGTAGTCTTTACTTTTACCACATCTTCCTTCCAACCGGCAAGGGGAGCAATGATGTCATTGCTGATGGTGGTCGAAAGGGATTGTACAATGCCCTCCAGGGTCGACAAACCGGCTGAAATGAGGCCCAATACCACCAGAATACCTACACCCACCGAGAATTTTTTAACCACATAGGTTGAAAGAATGCCGTCCATCTTAATGGCCTGACCATCGGCACTGAGGTCAGGAAACATCAATCGGGCGTAAAAGCCGGCAAACAAAACGGCAAAAAACAAGGTCTCTACCACTATGGCTACTGTAAGGTATTTATTGACATCTTCATCCGATTTGAGCATCAGAGACCGGGTAATGATGTGGGGCTGACACACGATGGCAATGCCCACGATAAAATTGCAAATCACTACTTCAAAAAAGTCTCTGAAAAGGGGGCTGGACGGATTAAAACTTTTGCTTAGCTGGGGATCGATGGCGTTGATCTTATCCCAAAAGCCGGAAAGACCCTGCTCAAAATGAGTGCTGCCCGAACCTATGAGAATGATGGCTACTAGAATCATCAATAGCGCCTGGATGGTATTGGTATAAACCATGGAATTGGCTCCCCCAAACAAGGTATAGCCAAAGACAAAAACCACGATGGCCACCAGCACCAGGGTTTCATCGGCCTGGAGCGAGCTGGCAATGACTTTGGTAAGCCCTACACAGATCAATACGATAAAAGTGATCAGTAGTAAGGATACAAACGCCATCAAGTACGCCATGGCCTTGCTCTGATAACGCGTGCCCATCCACTGAGCCAGGGTGAGTGCTTTGACACTGGTGCCAAATTTTCGGAAACTTTTACTCAGGATGATGAGAGAAATAAATAAGCCGACCGGTAAAACAATGGACATGGCCAAAAAGGCACTCCAGCCAAAAAAAGCAACAAAACCGGGATTGATGATAAAGGTAGCGGCGCTGGTAATACTGGCTGCGAGCGACAAGCCCACGAGGGTGGGAGAGAAGCCCTTGCCCACGGCAAAGTCCTGGATGTTTTTGGTGTGTCTGGCGCCACGAAATACAATGTAAATCGTCACGGCCATGTATAAGACCAATAGGGTTAGTGTGGCTTGTGCAAAATCCATAGTGGATATTTTCAAGGCTAATATCTTACACAATTAGCATATAAAATGGCAAAATATTTAAAATAATTATGCGACTATATTGTAGTATATGTACATAAATAGCATAATATCAATATATTAAAGTATTTATTTAAGATATGACAATTTCGATATATTTCCTTTTTTAAATTAATTTAATAACGTTTTAACCATCATTCTGCCTATTTTTGTCCATTAATCAGGTATAATCCACATTAAATTTTAATAGTATGAGATCTTTAGAAGGAAAAGTAGCCATAGTCACAGGAGGTTCATCCGGTTTGGGAAAAGCTACACTCCAGAAATTTGCTGAACAGGGAGCCATTGTTATAAACTGGGATGTCAATGAAGAAAGGGGCCAGGCCCTCGCAGCCTCTTTTACCAGGGATGGACACACAGCTGCTTTTTTTCACGTAGATACTTCCAATGCCGATGCGGTGAGGGATGCCGCCTTCCAGGTCATTGCAAAATTTGGAAAAATCGACATACTGGTCAACAATGCCGGTATCACACGTGATGCAACCTTACTCAAAATGACCGATGAGCAGTGGCAACAGGTGATTAATATAAACCTCACCGGTGTTTACAACTGTACCCGAGCTGTTGCTCCCTATATGGTGGAGAAAGGATACGGCAGAATCATTAGCATTTCCTCCGTAGTAGGCCTGTATGGCAACTTTGGCCAAACCAACTATGCTGCTGCCAAAGCCGGCGTGATTGGCATGACCCAAACCTGGGCCAAGGAGTTGGGTCGCAAAGGAGTGACGGCCAATGCAGTGGCACCGGGCTTCATCCATACCGAAATCTTAGATGCAATGCCTGCGGAAGTCCTCGATAAAATGAAAGCCAAAGTGCCGCTGCAACGCCTTGGCAAGCCCGAAGAAATAGCGGCTGTCAATGCCTTCCTGGCTTCTGACGATGCGGCTTACATCAATGGCGCTGTCATCAGTGTGGATGGAGGTATTACCCTGTAAGTTGCCAACGTGAAGGTCAAACTTACCCGCTTTTCTGACTTTGCCCAAAGTTTGCTCCCTCTCGAGGCAAGCTTCCTTGAAGGGCGCCGACGATTTGAAGATGCTGAGAAAATCCACATCCTCGATCAGCTCGTTGCTGTGGCCAAAGGAGAATCCAATACCGACTGTTTTGATCCCACCGTTGATAAACGAAAATACAGCTATGTCAAAAACTGGTGCGAAGACCTGCTGCAAAGCCTGGACGTAGATGAGAATCTGGAAAAACTTATGGAGTGGGAACACCTCATCCTCACCGACCGCATTTCGCTGGCCGATGAAAAAGCTTTGATCAAACGCATCCTCAAAACCGAGCCTTCTGATTTCAACTTTATCAAAATTTACGAGACTGGCCGGTCCTACCGCCACTATCTTCAGATCCGACTTCGTTACAAAGACTATCAACTGGTCCATCAGTTTTTGACAAAATATCGAACTGACTATGAATTTTCGCGACTGGTCAACGACAAGCTGCATGAAGCCACGCACGAGATCATTTCTGACTACAGCCATAAACAAAATGCCAATTATGCCGATTCTTTTCCCTGGCTCAGGTCGCTCTTTTACAATGAAAACCTCGATGGCTACAACCGCCTCCTGGCCTGGATCCGCATGGTTTTTATTGCCCATAACAAACGTGCTTACGATATGCTTGGCGGTATGTTTGATTATTTCGAACAACTCGTCAAGGAAGGTAAGCTGTATTCCCGAAGGATTGTAACCAACTTTTACAGTCAATACTTGCTTTACTACGCTTCTATCCAGGATTTCCAGCGCGCCGCAGCTTGTGGCTATCTTTCCATCAAAGAAGTCAACAACGACTATCTTTACTACATCAACAATTTGGCTGCCGTTTTACTAAGGACAGGCAGAGCCAATGAAGCTTTGTCCATCCTGAAGACATCAGCTCCAATGGCCAAAAATGCACTCAACCAGCACAATAAAATCGGTCATGCCGCTTACACCATCTTCGCCCTCATAGACACCGATAGAGCCAAACAAGCCGAAAATCATGCCTTCGTTTTTATAACTGCCTTCAAAAAAGAAATCTTCGAACACCGATGGCACCTGTTTTTTACGGCTTATTTTAAGGCTATGCTCGTCAATGCCAATTACCGGGGCGTCATAAAAGCCTGGTCAATCTATAAACTCGGAGACCGCGACAGCCAATACACACAAAGTCCCAACTATGCCCCATCACTCCCCTGGATGTACTATCTCGCTATGTATAAAAAAGAGGAGCTTGACCTAAATGCCCTGCAAATACAATTGAAAGCCCTTGCCCACCAGGAAACTACCTTCTATCATGCCATGAACCGCACAGACCTCTGGGAATTGAGCCGGTCCATCCTCAAACACGATTTTGCCAAACTCGGATTTACAGAAAACATACCTACAAATTCTAAACAATAGATCTTAGAGAAAATTCATTTTTTTGGCAAAGCTAAAACCGTTCCGTCATCCTAAGCCGCAAGACCATTTCCCTAGGGCAAAGCCGTATTGCCCTAAGCACGCAGTGCGTATTGTCCTGAGCACGCAGTGCGTATTGTCCTAAGGCAAAGTCGTATTGTCCTAAGGCACAGCCGTATTGCCCTAAGCACGCAGTGCGTATTGCCCTAAGCACGCAGTGCGTATTGCCCTAAGCGCAGCGTATTGCCCTAAGCACGAAGTGCGCATTGCCCCAACCGCAGCGCATTGCAAAATATTCCCTATCATTGCAAAAACTTTTTGTTGTGTCGTGGATCAGCCAAATGAATGCCCTGGGCGCAGAAAGGAAGCCTTTTTTCTTTCTCATCAGCTTTGATAAAAGCAAGGCAGCCATATTTAAGGCAGAGGAAGTTCCCTCCGATTGGCGGTTCAAAATCAGAGGCCACCGTCACGAAAACCACGATGGCGCAACCATGCCACCGCTTACCCATTTTGAATCCTCACCCATTTCCTTTGATCAATACAATCGTGCTTTCGAACAGGTCTTGGCCCGCATCAACTACGGCGATTCTTACCTTGTCAACCTCACTTTTCCAACCCCCATCACCACCAATCTCGACCTTCGCCAGATATATGGCCACGCACACGCTAAATACAAGCTGCTGGTGCCTGATAAGTTTGTGGTCTTCTCCCCGGAGTGTTTTGTGCGTATCGAAGAAGATTACATCTACTCCTATCCCATGAAAGGCACCATCGACGCCCATCTGCCCAATGCCGCAGAAACGCTGCTCAACGACGAGAAAGAACAATCCGAACACTACACCATCGTCGACCTCATCCGCAACGACCTGAGCCAGGTAGCAACCGAAGTGAGACTCACCCGTTTTCGGGAGATCGATACCATCCACACCCACCACAAAACCCTGCTCCAGACCAGCAGCGAGATTCGTGGCAAACTTAGCCCCGATTACCACAGCCACCTGGGAGATATCTTCGATGCCCTGCTACCGGCGGGTTCCATCAGTGGAGCGCCCAAAGTAGAAACCCTTGACATCATAGCTAAAACTGAAATCGATAACCGCGGTTATTACACCGGCGTCTTCGGCTACTACGATGGTCACAGCCTCGACAGTGCCGTTGCCATTCGATTTATTGAGTCCACATCCAAGGGCCTGGTGTACCGCAGCGGCGGCGGCATCACCGCCATGAGCGACGCCATCTCCGAATACAACGAAATGATCCAAAAAGTCTATGTACCCCTGGGTTGAAACCATATGGATCCACAAGGGTAGGGTACAAAATCTCCCCTACCACCAACGTCGATTCGATGCCACCCGCCATGCCCATTTTCAGTTTGTATCCAATATTGATTTATCACCCCTCATCTCCCGCCACCACGCAGCGTCAGACATCAAATGCCGCATCCTATACACAGATACCATTCAAGACATCCAATACAGTCCCTACGAATGGCGCCCCATCCGCACCCTCGCCATCCTAGAGCACAACACCATCACCTACCCCTACAAATCCACCCACCGCCCAGACCTGGACAACCTCTATGCCCAACGCGGCACCGCCGACGAAATCCTCATCCTCCGCAACGGCCTCTTCACCGATGCTTATTACTACAACCTCGTCTTCCAAAACAAAGAGGGCCTCTTCACCCCCAAAACCCCCTTACTCCCCGGCACCATGCGCCAAAAACTCCTTGACAAAGGGGTCATCCAAGTCAGGGATATATCCATTGATGATCTTCGTGATTACGATACGGTTTGTCTGATCAATGCGTTTAACCCTTTATGGAGTCAATTACAAATTACACGATTACGAATTACGAATTGCGCGATTACGAATGCAAATTTGGAATGATCAATTTGCAATTTTGGTAACTGGCAATTGAGGGCCTTAGCCATCGGCCAAAGACGGCTTGTGAAGCTGATGTCAGAATTGGATTTGAACAGTAAAGAAGAAGGCATGTCACAAAGCACTGAAACTTATCATCTTAATGTTGGGTTATTTAATTTTGAATAATGAAGGGGTTGTCATTTTTTACTATTTACTTAAAATAAGGGTTCATTATTATGAGCTCAATTATAATTATTGACATGTAACCAACCAAATTCTCAAAATATACATCTTAGCATAAAGAAATTAATGAAGTTATATTCCTTCCTAATAATTCTGTTTACAATCATTACAAGTTATGCACAAAATGACACGCTTCCTTGTATTAAAAGTGAGGTCTTCGTTTCTGATAGAATGCCACATTGGGTTGAAGGCAATAATTCTGACTTAATCAAACTAATTCATCAAAATCTTAATTACCCTTCGGACGAATGTGTACAGGGAATCGTGATTCTCGAATTCACTGTAGACACTTTTGGAAATGTTGTAAACCCTAAAATACATAGAAGTATATCAGGATATATTGACAAACAGCTTTTGTCAGCTATTGTAGGTTACAAATTCAGACCGAGTACTTATATGAATAAAAGAGTTAGTAGTGTATTGAGTTTTCCTTTTAAAATATACTTAAAGCCCTAATAGAAATATCCCCAATTTGGATCATACTTTTAAATTTCTTAGTCTGAGAGCCGTTTTAAAATAGCGTAGTAAAGTCTCAAAAAATCTCCGTCCAGGTACAGCAAAAAACCTCAGTACTTAGCAAAGTTTAAAAACTCAAAAGCCAACAGCCATGCTGGGGGCTTCCATCGGCCTTTATGTCTTCGCCGTTAAAAAATTGTGTAGTAAATCCGCAAAAAAATCTAAAACTGTATGAGCCAGGTAATTGGCCAAAAAGAAG
>WBZP01005356.1_pt1 | contig 13091 bp, 9 predicted proteins | sample 5204301 | NCBI WGS metagenome assembly WBZP01 (sample SAMN12412401, study PRJNA552823) | activated sludge metagenome | isolation source: activated sludge from nitrification reactor of wastewater treatment plant... | place: USA: Pennsylvania | collected 2017
GGGCTGGTCGGCCGGGTGCGCCTTGCCGGCGAAGATAAACAGCACGGGGCGTTGCGGGTCGCACAGGATCTCGCGCAGCCAGTCGAGATTCTCGAACAGCAGGGCGGCGCGCTTGTAGGTGGCGAAGCGTCGCGCGAAGCCGATGGTGAGGACGTTCGGGTTGTCCGGATTGGCCAGCTTGAGGATGCGGTCGAGGTGCGCCTCCGAGCCGTGATTGCGTCCGTGCTGCTCCGAGATGCGGTGGCGCACGAGGTGCAGCATCTGCGCCTTGAGCGACTGGTGCACGCTCCAGAACTGGTGGTCGGGAATGGTGTGGATGCCCTCCCAGCAGCTGCGGTCGGTGACGCGCTGGCTCCAGCCGGGGCCGAGGAAGCGGTCGAACAACTCGTTCCACTCGTTGGAGAGGAAGGTCGGCACGTGCACGCCGTTGGTGACGTAGGTGACCGGGTTGTCCTCGGCCTCGATCTGCGGCCACAGGCTGGCGAGGATGCGCGCCGAGACGCCGCCGTGGATGCGCGAGACGCCGTTGTGGAAGCGCGAGCCGCGCACGGCCAGCGCCGTCATGTTGAACTCGTGCCCGCCCGGCACGCGGCCCAGCGCCAGCAGCTGCTCGGTCGACACGCCGATCTCCTTGCAGGCGTGCTCGAAGTAGCGCCGGATCATGTCGTCGGCGAAGTGGTCGTGCCCGGCAGGCACGGCGGTGTGCGTCGTGAACACCGTGTGGGCGGCGACCACTTCCACCGCCGTCGAGATTTCGATGCCCTGCGTGGTCAGGTGACGGACGCGCTCGAGGATCATGAAGGCGGCGTGGCCTTCGTTGATGTGCCAGACGGTGGGCTTGAGTCCCATCGCCACCAGCGCGCGCACGCCGCCGACACCGAGCACGATCTCCTGCTCGATGCGCGTGGTGCGGTCGCCGCCGTAGAGGCGGTGGGCGATGTCGCGGTCGTGCGCGCTGTTCGCCTCCAGGTCGGTGTCGAGCAGGTAGAGCGTGACGTGGCCGACGCGCGCCTGCCACACCTTGACCCACACGTTGCGATCCGGCATCTCGACGCTGACGCGCAGCTCGGCGCCGTCCTCCTTCAGCACGGGCGCGATGGGCAGGTCGTCGAAGTCGGCGTCGCGGTAGAAGGCGTGCTGGGCGCCCTCGCTGTCGATGGTCTGCAGGAAATAGCCCTGGCGGAAGAGCAGTCCCACGGCGATGAAGGGCATGCGCAGGTCGCTCGCCGCCTTGCAGTGGTCGCCGGCGAGGATGCCGAGGCCGCCGGAGTAGATGGGCAGGCTTTCGTGGAAGCCGAACTCGAAGCAGAAGTAGGCGACCAGGTCGTTGTGGCGCAGGTGCTGCGCGCCGTTCGAGCGGCCGGGCTCGTTGTGGTAGGTGTCGTAGGCGGAGAGGACGCGGGCGTAGTTGCCGAGGAAGACCGGATCGTCGGCGGCGTCGAGCAGGCGCTGCTGGTCGACGCGCTTGAGGAAGGCCTTCGGGCTGTGGCCGACCGAGCCCCACAGGCTCGGGTGCAGTCGCGCGAACAGCGTGCGCGTCGGCCGGTCCCAGCTGTACCACAGGTTGTTGGCGAGTTCCTCCAGCCGTGCCAGGCGCGCCGGCAGCTGCGGATTGACTTCGAGATGGAATGGAGTGCCGGGCATGGTCAGGCGATCGTCACGTCGCTGGAAAGATACACGTCCTGGATGGCGTGCAGCAGCTCGACGCCTTCCTTCATCGGCTTCTGGAAGGCCTTGCGGCCCGAGATCAGGCCCATGCCGCCGGCGCGCTTGTTGATCACCGCCGTGCGCACCGCCTGGGCAAGGTCGCCCGAGCCCTTCGATTCGCCGCCGGAGTTGATCATGCCGGCGCGGCCCATGTAGCAGCAGGCCACCTGGTAGCGCGTGAGGTCGATCGGGTGGTCGGTGGTCAGTTCGGAGTACACTTTCGAACTGGTCTTGCTGAACTTCAGCGCGTTGAAGCCGCCGTTGTTCTCCGCCATCTTCTGCTTGATGATGTCCGCCTCGATGGTGACGCCGAGGTGGTTGGCCTGGCCGGACATGTCCGCCGAGACGTGGTAATCCATGTCGCCCTGCTTGAAGGCGCTGTTGCGCAGGTAGCACCAGAGGATGGTCGCCATGCCCAGCTCGTGGGCGCGCTTGAACATCTGCGACACCTCCCAGATCTGGCGGCGCGATTCCGCCGAGCCGAAGTACACCGTCGCGCCCACCGCGACGGCGCCCATCTCGAAGGCCTGCTCGACGTCGGCGAACAGCGTCTGGTCGTAGGTGTTCGGGTAGGAGAGGAACTCGTTGTGGTTGAACTTCACGACGAAGGGGATCTTGTGCGCGTACTTGCGCGACACCGCGCCGAGCACGCCGAGCGTCGAGGCGACGCCGTTGCAGCCGCCCTCGATGGCCAGCTGCACGATGCGCTCCGGGTCGAAGAAATCCGGGTTGGGCGCGAAGGAGGCGCCGGCCGAATGCTCGATGCCCTGGTCCACCGGAAGCAGCGACAGGTAGCCGGTACCGGCCAGACGGCCGTGGTTGAAGAGGGCGGCCAGGTTGCGCAGCACGGCCGGCTTGCGGTCGGACTGGGCGACGACACGGTCGACGAAATCCGGCCCGGGCAGGTGCAGACGCGCCTGCGGGATGCCGCGGCATTCATGCTTGAGCAGTTTGTCGGCTTCCTCGCCGAGCAGTTTGACGATGTCGGTCATGGCGCGCTCTCCCTGATGCGATAGGCCAATGTTACACCCGGCCGGGGGCCAGGGCAGCGTCCAGGAAATTTCCGAACGCCTGTACCCACTCCGGGCGCATGAAGATGAAGCCGTCGTTGTGCCCCCCGGCCAGTTCGAGCCACTGCTTGGGCGCGGCGGCCGCTTCGAACAGCCGCCGGCCGTGCGAGACGGGAACGATCTCGTCCCGCAGGCTGTGCGCCACCAGCAGCGGGCAGCGCAAGGCCTTCACCGCGCCCAGCGTGTCGTAGTCGAAGCGCGTCAGCAGGCGCGCCGGCAGAAAGGGGTAAAGGTCGGCGGCGAGATCCGGCGCCGAGGTGAAGGCCGAGTGCAGCACCAGGGCGGCGGGCGCGACGCGGGCGGCCAGCCGTGCGGCGACGGCGCCGCCGAGCGATTCGCCGAAGATCACGATGGCGCCGGCGGCGAGGCCGCGGGTCTCCGTCAGGTGGCGCCAGGCGGCATCGGCGTCGGCATGGGTGCCGGCTTCGGAGGGGCGGCCGCTCGAGCGGCCGAAGCCGCGGTAGTCGACGAGAAGGACCGAAAGCCGCATCCGCTGGAACATCGGCAGCCAGTCGAGCCGGTGCACGATGCTGCCGGCATTGCCGTGAAGGAACAGCACGGTGGCGCGCGCTTCGCGTGCCGGCACGAACCAGCCGTGCAGGGTTTCGCCGTCGGTCGTGGCAATGCTTACCTCCTCGAAGGACAGCTGCAACAGCGCCGGCGTCGCGCTGTCACCGCGGCCCATTTCGGGGTAATAGACGAAGCGCGACTGGAAGAAGAAGAGCAGGGCGGTGAGCGCCGCGTAGCCCAGCGCGAGGCCGAGCAGGATGTGGCCGGCGAGCTTCATGGCCTTACCGGTCGGCGATGACCTCGAGTGAAAAAGTCAGTTCCTGCGACACGGCGTCGATCGGCCAGGACAGGGTGACGCAGGCCGCCTGCATGATCTTCTCGAAGCCGGCCTCGGACTGCGACACGGTGTGGTGCGGCCGCGCCGAAATGTCCACCGGCCGGCTTGCCGAGAGCACCAGGGCGCCGCGCAGTTCCCGGTCATCGAAAGTCAGCTGCTGCGAGGCGGCGAGATCGAGCGCCTGGCCGAAGCCGCAGGGAATGCGGCCGCCTTCGAGGATGTAGCGGCCCGAATAGCCGTCGCAGCTGGGCAGGGCGAGGTTGAGCGTGACGGCGAAGCGCCCGCCCGGCACGTTGCGCAGGCGGTAGCTTACCTGCAGCGCGCGGCCGGCCAGGGTGTAGGTCTTCGTCACTTCGCCGCCGTCGAGCGGCGCGCCGAACGTGGCGCTCATGAGCGGCGCCTTGACGGCCCCCGCGGCGTAGCGCGGCCAGGCCGTCTCGCCGTCGAGCCGCAGCCAGGCGTCGAGGAAGAGGCGGCGCGGCCGCGCATCCGGCACGATGTCGGCCTGCTCCACCGCGTCCTTGAAGGCGACGCGGTCGTGGGCCGAGGCGATGCCGCCCGCGGCGCCGGCGGCCTGCGGCGCGGCGTGGATCCCGACCTTGAGTTTATGGTAGTAGTGCTCGCTGCGCTGCGCCAGGGTGTCGCCGAAGTTGTGCGCGAGGCCGTAGGCGTCGAGCTCGCACAGCGCGGCGTGGTCGTCGAGCTTGACTACCGCCTGCGCGTCGGCATTGGCGAGGAAAAGTTCGCGCACGCCGTCCAGGTCGGCGTCGCGCGTGGAGAGCGGCGGGCGCGGTGCCAGCGCGTCGAGCGCCGCCTCCAGCGCCACCAGGTTGTGCCATACCTCGCGCCGCAAATGGGGAAGATAGAGCCCGCCAAAGAGGCCGTGCCAGTAGGCGTCGTTGGCCTGGGCGCGGTAGAGCCGCTCCGTGAGCGCCTCGTGGCGGCCCGGCGGCAGGGCGGCGAGGCGGTCGGAGAGGCCGAGCATGCGCTTGTGCATCCAGTTCGACTCGGGGTAGCGCGCGAAGAAGTTCTTCCAGATGCCGCCACGCACGAAGGGCTTGCTCGCCTCGTAGCGCCCGGCCGTCTTCTCGCGCTCGACCAGCCCGTCGTAGACCGCCGCCGCCTTCGCCGGCAGCGTCCATTCGTTCATCTCGATGTAGGACGTCGTCGGCAGGTACACGATGCCGCGCGTGGCGTGCGCGGCGTGGAAGTCGCGGTAGGTCTCGGTGCGAATGAGCGGCGAGGCCAGCACGCCCTCGATGAACTGCTCGAGCCAGCGCTTCTCGTAGACCCATTCGTGGGTTTCCGGCCAGATGCCGAACTTCTCGATGTCGTCGAAATACACGGCGGCGCGGCGGCCCTCGCGTGCCAGGCCCTCGAGGTAGGCGACGGCCTCGGCGGCGGGAGAGAAGGGCAGGCGGTAGCGCAGCTGCTCGGAGATGGCGAAGAGGTCGATCGTGCGGCCGTCCTCCTCGGTGGTGTGGAAGCCGTCGAGTTCGGCGGCCTCCTTGCCCGTGCACAGGAAGTGGTAGTCGTCCACCGTGACGTAGCGCATGCCGCAATCGGCCAGCGCCGGCACCACGGTGGGGATGTACACGCGCTCGGTGAGCCAGGCGCCGGAGACCTGCGCGCCGAAGTGACGCTGCAGCTTTTCCGTCAGGGCATTCAGCTGGCCGACGCGGTCGCGTTGCGGGATGGCGGCCAGCACCGGCTCGCACTCGCCGGCGCCGAACAGCTCCACCTGGCCGCGCGCCACCATCTCCCTGAGCAGCGCCATGTCCTGCGGGTGGTGTTCCAGCAGCCAGTCGAGCAGCCAGCCGGAGAAGTGCGCGGCGAAGCGGAAAGCCGGATAGCGGTGCAGGGTGTGCAGGAAGGGGCGGTAGCAGCGTTCGTGCGCCTCCTCCAGCACGGCGGTGAAGTTGCCGACGGGCTGGTGGGCATGCACGCCGAGGAGCAGGGAAATCGGTTCGGTCATGAAAATCCGTTGTGGTTAGCTGGCGCGGCGCATGGTGCCGCCGCCTTCGGCCATGCCGCCGCCAGCGGAGAGCGGCACGTCGAGTTGCGGCGGCCGGGCCAGGCGCAGCAGCTCGTAGAGGCGCGCGAGGTTGGCGCGGTACAGCGCATCGAAGCTTTCCACCGCCTCGCGCGGGTTGTAGTCGCCGAACCACCAGAACCAGTCCGAGCCCTCGCATACCGCCAGCTGCGCTTCGGCGGCGCTGCGGGCGGCTTCGTCGAGCCGGCCGCTGGCCATGACCAGATCATACGCCTGCTTGGCGTCGCAGAGCAGGTCCCAGGCGCGGTTCTTGTCCGGCTCGCCGATCCAGGTGGAGAAGGTGCCGTACACCCAGCTGCCCGCCACCAGGCGCGGCAGGGACCTGCAGCCCTCGGGGTGGCGCGCCAGCCAGTCGACGCAGGTGGTGGTCGACAGCCAGGGCTGCTCGGCGATGAGGCCGTAGAGATCCTCGAAGAAGAAATAGGCGTTGTAGGGATAGTGCTCCCAGGCGTTCTCGCCGTCGAGAAAAACGCAGACCAGCGGCGTCTCGCCCGCCGGCGCCGCATCGCGGATGTGCGCCAACTGGTCGACGAAATGCCGCGCGGCGTCGCGGCCGTGCCATTTGGCGTATTCGAAGCCGATCAGGTCGGAGAGCTTCTCGTCACGAAAGAAGACCGCCGTGCCGGGGGCGGCCTCCACGCGCCAGGGCCGTCGCAGCGCGGCATCGCCGCCATCGCCGCCGCTCGCGCGCAGGCTGTGGGCGAGCACTGCCTGGCTCGAGGCGGCCCAGCGGCAGCCCTGCGTCGCCAGCTGCTGCAGCAGGGCGGTGGAGACGGCACCCTCGGCCGGCCACATGCCCGCCGGCGGGCGGCCGAAGCGGCGTGCATGGCTCTCTCGCGCCAGCGCGATGTGCCGGTCCACGCGCGAACGGCCGCCGGGATAGAAATGCGCGTGCGGCAGCGGCAGTTCGGGCAGTGCCTCGCGCGCCGAGGCGAAGTCGAGCAGCAGCGGCGCGAGCGGGTGCGTGTCGGGCGTGGCCGAGAGCTCGACCTGGCCGCGCTCGGACAGCGCGCGGTAGCGCGGCACGAGGCCGCGCAAGGCGTCGCCCATCATGTCGAGCAGGCGGCGGCGGTCGGCCAGGGTGAAGCCTTCGCCCTTGGTCATCAACTCCGCCAGCAGGGAGCGGCTGCGCCGCTCGGTCTCCCCCGTCCACACCAGGTGATACCAGACCAGCAGGTCGGCGAAGAAGGCGCCGGAGAGGTAGTCCGTGACGGCCGGGCCGTGGCCTTCGACGTGGCGGAACAGCTCGCGCAGGCGTTCGAAGCGCGGATACGGCGCGACCATGCGCAGGTGGTTGCCGGGGAAGCAGGTCGTCAGCAGCAGGCGGCGTTCCTCGGCCGCGAGGTGGTCGAGGGATTCGCGCGCCAGCAGGCGCAGCAGCGGGTCGCGGAACTCACCCGTCTCGAACTGCTCCACGTAGTCCTCGATCTGGTCGAGCAGCACCGGCACGAAGTTCACCACGGCGCGCACCTTGGGGTGGCGCTCCAGGTGGCCTGCCATGTCGGTGTAGTCCTTCAGGCTGTGCAGATAGGTCCACGGCCGGCGGAACTCGCCCGTGACATGGTCACGGTAGTCCGGCTGGTGCATGTGCCAGAGCAGGATCAGCTCGACTTTTCCGTCCGCGGCCATGCGGGCCTTATCTCACGCGATGGGCCTGCTGGCCGAGCATCTCCGGCGTGACCAGGGTGACGCCCCTTTCGGTGACGTGGAAACGCCGCGCGTCCTCCTCGCGATTGACGCCGATCCGCATGCCGTCGGGAATGCGGCAGCGCTTGTCGAGGATGGCGCGGCGGATGACGACGTTGCGGCCGATGCGCACCTTGGGCAGGATCACCGAGTCCTCGACCAGGCTGCGGTCCTCGACGCGCACGCTGGAGAAGAGCAGGGAGCGGCGCACCGTGGCGCCGCTGATGATGCAGTCGCCCGAGACCATCGAGTCGATGGCCATGCCGCGGCGGTCCTCGTCGTCGAAGACGAACTTGGCCGGCGGCAACTGGTCCTGGTAGGTCCAGATCGGCCAGGCGTCGTCATAGAGGTTGAGCTCCGGCGTGACGCGGATGACGTCCATGTTGGCTTCCCAGTAGGCGTCTACCGTGCCGACGTCGCGCCAGTAGGGCTGGCCTTCCTCGCAGCCAACGCAGCTTTCGGCAAAGTCGTGGGCGAAGACGCGGTAGCGGTCCACGATGTGCGGGATGACGTCCTTGCCGAAGTCGTGCGAGGAGTGCGGGTCGTCGCGATCGCGGATCACCTGCTCGTAGAGGAAGCCGGCGTTGAAGACGTAGACGCCCATGCTGACCAGGGCGCGGTCCGGCTTGCCGGGGATGGCCATCGGCTCGCGCGGCTTCTCATCGAAGCGGGTGACGCGCCAGTCCTCGCCCACCCCCATGACACCGAAGGCGCTCGCCTCCTCGCGCGGCACTTCCATGCAGGCGACGGTCATGTCCGCCTGCTCGGCGACGTGGAAGGCGAGCATGCGTCCGTAGTCCATCTTGTACACATGATCGCCGGAGAGGACGAGGATGTACTTGGGATGGTTGCGGCGCAACATGTCGAGGTTCTGGAAGACGGCGTCGGCGGTACCCTGATACCATTCCTCGCCCATCTGCTGCTGTGCCGGCAGCAGGTCGATGAACTCGTTGAGGCGGCCGTCGAGGAAGCTCCAGCCGCGCTGCAGGTGGTGGATCAGGCTCTGCGACTTGTACTGGGTCGCCACGCCGATGCGGCGGATGCCGGAATTTACGCAGTTCGATAGCGTAAAATCGATGATGCGGAACTTGCCGGCGAAGGGCACGGCGGGCTTGGAACGCCAGTCGGTGAGTTGCTTGAGCCTGCTGCCGCGGCCGCCGGCCAGCACCAGCGCGAAACTTTCGCGCGTAAGCTGGCTGACGAAGCGCGGCCCCTGGCCGCCTCGCGTGATGGAGTAAACCTGTTTGAGTTCCTCGTTGTCGTCCTGCATGGGCCTGCCTTTCAGAATGCGTCAATTATGAATGCAAAAACCGCCGTCACGGAACGCAAGACCGGCACCTCCCCCTGGGCGCGGCTGCTCGCAGCGCGCGAGCACGATCCCTTTGCGCATCTCGGGCCGGTGCCGACGGGAGAGGGCTGGCGCATCCGCGTCTTCCGGCCGGCCGCCGAATCCGTCGCCTTGTCGCTTCCCGAGGGCGATTTTCCGTTTCGGCGCGTCGATCCGGCCGGTGTCTTCGAATGGCAGGGCGCCAGCCTGCCCGACACGCCCTATTGCCTGCGCATCGAGGAAGGCGGCGGCACGCTGACCTGCCGCGATCCCTACGCTTTCCCGCCCGAAGCCTCCGCGCATGACGTCTATCTTTTCAGCGAAGGACGGAATTATCAAGCCTATCGGCTGCTCGGCGCGCGCAGCGAAGCGCGCCGCGGCGTGGCTGGCGCCTGTTTTCGCGTCTGGGCGCCCAATGCCGAACGCGTCTCCGTCGTTGGCGACTTTAACCGATGGGACGGCCGCGTGCATGCCATGGCCTCGCTCGGCGCCTCCGGCATCTGGGAACTGTTCATTCCCGACGTCGGCCCCGGAACCCTCTACAGGTACGAGATCCGCAACCGCCACACAGGCGCCGTGCTGGTGAAGAGCGACCCCTACGGCCAGCGCTTCGAACTGCGCCCGGCCACGGCCTCCAGCGTGCCGGCGCCGCCGGCGCACGACTGGCAGGACGCCGGCTGGCTGGCGCGCCGCGCGCAATGGGACTGGCTGCATGCGCCGGTATCGATCTACGAGTTGCATGCCGGCTCCTGGAAGCGCCATCCGGACGGCCGTTTCTATTCCTATCGCGAACTGACCGAGCACCTGCTGCCCTACGTGCTCGATCTGGGCTATACGCACATCGAACTGCTGCCGGTGTCGGAGCACCCGCTCGACGAGTCCTGGGGCTATCAGACCACCGGTTACTTCGCGCCGACGCGGCGTTTTGGCGAGCCCGACGACCTGCGCGCCTTCATCGACGCCTGCCATCGCGCCGGCGTCGGCGTGCTGCTCGACTGGGCGCCCGGGCACTTTCCGGAGGACGATTTCGCCCTCGCCCACTTCGACGGAAGTTCGCTCTACGAGCACGAGGATCCGCGCCTGAAGCGCCACCCCGACTGGGGCACCTGCGTCTTCAATTACGGCCGCAACGAGGTGAGGAGCTTCCTCCTCTCCAGCGCGCACTATTGGATGGCTGAGTTCCATTTCGACGGCTTGCGCGTCGACGCGGTGGCGTCGATGCTCTATCTCGACTACTCGCGCAAGGCCGGCGAGTGGCTGCCCAACCGCTACGGCGGGCGCGAGAACCTCGAGGCCATCGATTTCCTGCGCGCCCTCAACGTCATGGCGCATGCCGACTTTCCCGGCGCGCTGACCGTCGCCGAGGAGTCCACCGCCTGGCCCATGGTGTCGCGGCCGACGCATCTCGGCGGCCTCGGCTTCTCCATGAAGTGGAACATGGGCTGGATGAACGACACGCTGGGCTATCTGCGGCGCGAATCGGTGCATCGCCGCTTCCACCACAACGAACTCACCTTCGGCCAGCTCTACGCCTATACCGAGAACTTCGTCCTGCCGCTCTCGCACGACGAGGTGGTGCACGGCAAGGGTTCGCTCGTCGCCAAGATGCCCGGCGACGACTGGCAGAAATTCGCCAACGCGCGCCTGCTCGCCGCCTACCAGATGACCACGCCGGGCAAGAAGCTGAATTTCATGGGCAACGAAATCGCGCAGCGCGGCGAGTGGCAGGCCGGGCGGGAACTCGACTGGTGGCTGCTCGCCCACGGCCCGCACATCGGCATGCAGCGTCTGGCGCGCGACCTGAACCTCCTCTATCGCGACACGCCAGCGCTGCACGAGCAGGATTTCGAGTCGGCGGGCTTTGCCTGGAGCGATTGTCATGATGCCGACCACTCGGTGCTCGGGTACCTGCGCTTCGCGCGCGACGGCGCCTGCGTGCTGGTGGCGCTCAACTTCACGCCCGTGCCGCGCCACCGCTACCGACTCGGCGTGCCGCGGGCGGGCGCCTGGCGCGAGATCTTCAACAGCGATTCGTCCTATTACGGCGGCGGCGACCTGGGCAACGGCGGCGGCGTCGAGGCGCGCGGCGCCGCCCACCATGGCTTTCCCGCCTGCGTCGAGATCACCCTGCCGCCGCTGGCGGCGGTGATCCTGCAACAGTCCTAGCCTGCTCCGCGGGAATCGAGCAGGGCGTCGATCTCCGCTTCCGCCTCGACCCAGTCCGCCAGTTCTCCGCCTTCGGAGAAGCAGCGCTTTTCCGCCTTGAAGTAGGCGGCTTCGGCGATGTAGCGCTGGCGATCCTCTTCGGAAATGCGGCTCGCGTGCGGCGCGGCATTGCGCTTGCGCGCGGCGGCCGGTCGTGCGGGAACGGATTGCTTCGCGGGTGACTTGCCCGATGCGGCGATGGCGCGTGGCGACATAGCAACCTCCTCCAGGATGGATGGCGATTTTCTTGTTGTTGCTATGAAATCATCCTACGCCAGCTTGATGACAGTTTATTGATTGCGGTCAAGCGAATCGGTGTGCGCCGCAGCAATGGCGAGTGCGCCCAAGAGACCGAGCCGCTCTTCCGTGATAACCCGGACGGGAAAGTCGGGCATCAGCCCGGCATGGGCGCCGCGTGCGTGGAAGGCCTGGATGAATCCCCCTTGCCGGAGGCGGTCGAGAATCTTGGGCGCGATGCCGCCGCCGAGATAGACGCCGCCGCGCGCCATGAAAAGCAGGGCGAGGTCGCCCGCGAAGGCGCCGTAGGCGGCGATGAACAGGTCAAGCGCCTGGCGTGCCGCAGGATCTGTGACGGCGGCGGCGACTATCGCGGCGGGATCGTCGGGCGCCGTGTCGCCGGGACTGACTTTTTTCAGGCTGGCATGTATGGCGGCGAGCCCCGGCCCGGAAATCACATTCTCCGCCGTGACGCGCCCGCCGGGCTGCCGAAGGTGGCGCCAGACTTCGAGCTGCGCCTCGTCGGCGGGGGAGAAGCCGATGTGCCCGCCTTCGCCACCCACGGTGCGCCAGCCGTTGCCTTCCGGCAGCAGCGCGGCCACACCGAGCCCGGTGCCGGCGCCGAGCAGCAGGCGCGGTGCGCCGTGCAGGGGGCGGCCTGCCTGCAGCGTCACCAGTTTCTCGTCGCTCAGTGCTGCCACGCCCTGCGCCGCCGCGGCGAAATCGTTCATCACGTCAACGCGGCCGATGCCGAAATCGCGCACCAATTCCGCTCCGTCGATCACCCAGGGCAGATGGGTGACCTTGGCTCGGTTGGCTTCCACCGGGCCGGCCACGCCGAAGCAGGCGGCGGTGACCAGCCTGCCCGGGGCCGCCTCCTCGAGAAAAACGCGCAGCAGGGAAGGGAAATCGTTCCAGTCGCAGCTCGGAAAGCGGCGCTCGCAGACGATGCGAGGGCCGTCGGCCAGCGCCAACAGGGTCTTGGTGCCGCCGATGTCTCCCGCGAGAAACAACCTTCCCCCCGTCCCCCTTCCCGAGGCAGGGGGTGACGGCAGTTCGCCGCTACGCGGCTCCGGGTTCTTGGCTTGTCCCGCCTTGGGGCGGCCCGGCGGCGGGACGTTCATACCGCAACCGGGGCGGGGATGTGCGGAAACGGGTCGTAGCCTTCGAGGGTGAAGTCCTCGAAGCGGAAGGCGAAGAGGTCGCTGACCGTCGGGTTGATGCGCAGTTGCGGCAGCGCGCGTGGCGCGCGCGTGAGCTGCAGCCGCGCCTGGTCAAGGTGGTTGGTGTAGAGATGGGCGTCGCCCAGGGTGTGCACGAAATCCCCCGGCCGGTAGCCGCACACCTGCGCCACCATCAGCGTGAGCAGGGCGTAGGAGGCGATGTTGAAGGGCACGCCGAGGAAGATGTCGGCGCTCCTCTGGTAGAGTTGGCAACTGAGCCGGCCGCCGGCGACGTAGAACTGGAACAGTGCGTGGCAGGGCGGCAGCTTCATGCGCTCGATGTCGGCCGGGTTCCAGGCGGTGACGATGTGGCGGCGCGAATCGGGGTTCCGCTTCAGCCCGTCGACGAGTTGGGCGATCTGGTCGATGACGCGGCCGTCCGGCGCATGCCAGGAACGCCACTGGTAGCCATAAACCGGGCCGAGGTCGCCGTTGGCGTCGGCCCACTCATCCCAGATGGAAACGCCGCGCTCCTTCAGGTAGCGGATGTTGGTGTCGCCCTTCAGGAACCAGAGCAGCTCGTGGATGATGGACTTGGTATGCAGCTTCTTGGTGGTGAGGAGCGGAAAGCCCTGCGCAAGGTCGAATCGCATCTGCCAGCCGAAGACGGAGAGCGTACCGGTGCCGGTGCGGTCGTCCTTGCGGTGCCCGTGCTCGAGCACGTGGCGCATCAGATCGTGATATTGCTGCATGAGAGAGCGGGGCCGGTGGCGAGGATATAATCGAACCTGATTTT
>WBZP01005357.1_pt1 | contig 13089 bp, 21 predicted proteins | sample 5204301 | NCBI WGS metagenome assembly WBZP01 (sample SAMN12412401, study PRJNA552823) | activated sludge metagenome | isolation source: activated sludge from nitrification reactor of wastewater treatment plant... | place: USA: Pennsylvania | collected 2017
GGACTGCATCGATCAAGCCTCAGATAATCGGATTACCACACACAGTATCCACCTTCACCCTTTAGCTGCCTTCCACTTACAGGACTGACTCCAGGACACACATGATTCGGGACGAAACTCAGCTAGCTTCCCCTGAACGATTTCGAGCCCTGGACGGACGGCTGTACATGCCATCCTATCCATGGGGAGTAGACTATTTCTCACGCATGGCAGACGACATTCACCATATTGGGAGCAACACTACCCTCACGAAATGCGAAGCGATGAGACGGGCACAAGGGTGGGTCCTTGGCGACCCTGCGAGATCCGCCACGATTCGTCGCCGACGCGACAATCGGGGCATCATGGAGTATTGGGGCGACACCGAAGGCCCACAGTATAAGACCACCGCTCTGAAATAGCGGCATCTGATTGGCAGCGCGTTTCCCATCAAAGCCACACACATCCGTCTACTCACGCAACGCAGGTTCTGCAACGACAATTTTGAGAGTCTGTCCACCGATTATCTCGATTTCAGTCCTTCGCAGTCGGTAATACATCTGCATGAACGTTATCTTTGGAATAGGTCACCACCCCTATGCCTCGCACAACCACTTTCTCGATCCACTTCCGGAACGAGATGCTGGAGTACCGCAGTGAATCCATTTCGCTTCAGGCCATGTTCTGGAGATGGCTCTGTCTCTTTGCGTTTCGACGGTGGAAAACAGAGTTCCGAGGGAACCCTGTCGGAGTTCCCGGTGAGCGGGATCCCAGGTTCCCCTGTCAAAGCTATATGCCGAGGCCGCTGGCAACTCACGACATGCCACATTGCAGGTTTCCGGACGGGCACTACCTCTGTTGGACTTGTACAGCAAATGCCCAACTTCCCAATCCCGGCACCCTGATTGCTCTCAAAGGGGCGACCCGTACGGAGTTGAAGTCTCGCACCCAAACCGTTCCCTCGACTCACGAGGCGCCATGAAAAAGGATTACGCCGTATCGGTCATCTTCCCTGAAGTGTTGGTCAAGCACAGCCGGCAACACATCAGAATCTCGGCGAGTAATCTCCGGTTGGCTGCAAATGAGGCCCTTAAAGCCATCATGAAACGGGAAGGGATCAAAGGGCGACGGCTGACTCGCTTGCAACTGGCCGTGATCCACGCCGGCACGAGCACGATACAGGACCACGAGGCCTAAGCGAACACACCCCATGAAGGCTATGGGTCTTCGTCTTCATCCCCAGTGGGGCAGTGTCCTACGCAGTCAAATGATCACCTTCTGTTGCAGGGCTCCGCTGCTCATGATTTTGAGTCGCGCCATCAGTCCGGAAGCCACGGCCGCAGAGGCCAATGACTCGTTGGACTTTGGCATGACCATGATCGCCGTCTTTCTCTTTGCCAAGCAGCTCTGTCGGCTATTCGAGGCGCAACGGTTAGGGTACACCGTCACAAGCCTGATCCTGTTCCTCGCAACAACCATCGTCATCCTGGAAATGAGGACCGGCTGGACGGCCGTGCTCTGTTCGCTCGGTGCGCTTGCGCTCGGCCTCCTCGACATCTCCAATGAGCCCTCGCGCTTCGGTCCCTTGCATGGGCAACTGTGGGGGTCCCCTGGACCGTCCAGCTCTACAGAGCCATCGCGTCCAGTCGATCTCGGCCCCGGGCTAATGCTCGTGTCAGTGAACCGAAGACAGATACCTCCTGAAATGTTGGATGAGTGACGACGGATGTCTCCTGACCGGACGGCGCTATTGCGCAGGGCAACGGTCTCGTTGATATCACGACATACTAACCGAGCGCGGACGCAGAATTCAGAACCATGACCATGTCTCACACATCTGCTCATTCGACCGAAACTCCCCAGCCAATTCTCTCTGTTGGGATGCTCTCGCAACGCATTCGCCGGCAGCTCGCGCCGATACTGACCAAGCAAACGTGCTTGATCCGAGCGCAGTGGATCAAACCCCAGGCTAATAAAGGACAAAAGGGATTCTTCTCGGTCACACTGGCGGACACATGTAATCCCCATATTGCGATTGACGCCATGATCTGGGAACCAGCGGTCATCGCAAAGGTCCTCGAACAAGGCCAACAGTTCGGCCACGACCTGCTGAATCGGGATTCTCGAGTCGAGGTCGTGGTTGAGGCCACGCTGGGGTACTGGGCCAATAAGAACACGATCTATGTACTCATTCAGCAGCTCAGCACGATCGGAATGCTTGGCCTGCGACAGCAGCAACGGGAAGCGGCTCTTCGCACCATCAAAGACGAGGGCCTTCTTACTCGCAATGCCGGCCTTCCCTGGCCACGATTCCCATTACGAATCGGCATCATCGGCAGACAAGGAAGTGACGCCGTGCACGATATCTTAGGTGTCCTGCACAGCAGTCCGTACCGATTTGAAACCACCATTTTCGACACTGCCGTCCAAGGAGTCGGGGCGATCCCAGGGCTTCTCAAGGCGTTCCAGGATGTCGCCGCCCCCGCCGCGCCTGTCGATGTCATTGTCATGTCACGGGGTGGTGGAAATGAAATGGATTTGGCGGCGTTTGACCATCTTGACGTCGCCCGCGCCGTCGCGACGGCGAGCAAACCTGTCCTAACAGGGCTGGGGCATCGCCTCGATCGGTCGATCTGCGACGAAGTGGCAGCGAAGGCCTTGTCTACGCCAACCGCTGCCGCGCAGTACCTCGTCAGTCATTTGGACCGCATCCGCGAATCCCTCTTCTCGACCCATGCAACGCTACATGCCCACACTCGACACACCGTGCTGCAATGGGTCCATACGCTCGCCCTCACCCGGCACACGCTCTGGGAACGCGCACGGACCACGATCGAAGCTCACGCGTCAGCGTCTCATCAGGCACATGCGCGATTCCAACGCGCACTTCGCGATCGGCTCGCCATCAGCTGCCAGCAAGCCACAACCCTTCGATACAGCCTTACCACCAGCGTGACTCAATCACTCTCACGGGTGTCCATGGGGAATGCCCTCGCACTGGTACGTCTGCACTCCGGAGGACTTTCCCGCGTCGATGCTATAAAGGCCGCCATCGCCGCGTTTGTCCAGGCCTTGGCCCTCTCCGACCCACAACATCTGCTTGCCCGAGGCTATGCCTATCTCCTTGATAATCAGGGACGGATGGTGACCTCTCGTCGGGCGGTCCTGGCGGGAACGCAGCTACATATTCACGTTCAAGACGGCAGGATTATCGCCTCCGCCCTTCACACGGAGCCTTCCCATGAGTACTGAAGATACGTGCCTTCTCCCACAGCCCACGTCCTATGACACGGCATTCAAGGAACTGGAAGAGCTCTCTGCCAGAGCTGCGAAAGGCGATATCAGCATCGATGATTTGAGCACCGCCATCAAACGTGGGAACCAGCTCTTTGCCTTTCTCAGCAGTGGCATCGCGAAGATCAAGACTGAGATCGATGAGCACGCTCCGGACACTATCAGCCCATCCAAGCCCAACTAACCGCTTGGCATCCGACGTTACAGGGACCATGTCCCCATTCTGGAGAGGACTCACCCAGCCATGTCGAAACACCATCACACTCACTCGATTACGATCGATCAGACGCTCGATCTCTTAGCCAAACAGTGGACGGCAGCAGACCGCGCCAGACTCAGAACGGCCCGGCACCGTCCACGACAGGTACGGGCCGCCGAACTCTGGACTCGTATTCAATCGTTGACTCAATCCACGCTGGCCCTGTTCCGACACCCTTCAGCCATGGAGACCTCGCATGGCCACCATTCTAATCGTTGACGACTATTCAGACATCCGGGCCTGCCTCCGGACGATGCTTGAAGATGCGGGACATATCATCGTCGAAGCAGGCTCCGGCCAAGAAGCGCTCCATGCCTGGAGCGCAACTCACCCAGATCTCGTGATTACCGACCACTCGATGCCCGGGATGTCAGGTGTCGAGTTAATTCGCGCCTTAGGCCAGCGGCAACCGGAAGTGAAGGGAATCTTAATGTCAGCCGATCAGGATCCGCGCCCCGCGGAACCACCAGACCAGTCCCACGCGTGGCCATTCCTCCAGAAGCCCTTCGGCTTCCGGGCGCTACGACAAGCCATCGATTCGCTTCTGCTGGCTCAGCCGGCGGAACCAGCCTAGAGCATCCGCCAAGCGTCTTTCGCGCCTCTTCACCCCAGACATCTGCGTTCGTCCACCGTTCCGGTCTCCACTGCATCACTAACCCGTCGCTTAATGGGATGTACCAGGCTATGGCGGACTCAGACTTTCTGTCGTATGCACAACTCTGTCAGTTTGTGCGGGAGCAGGGACGTCTCCCACGGTTAGATGACCCGATCCCAGCCTATCGTTACGCCGGATGGGCCCTACCAATGATTTGGGAAGGGCATCGCGTGCTGCCTAGGGTTCCAAATCGATGGGGCTATCATTTAGACATACTTCACGAGAGACGGATTCCGGACGCCCCGATTCCGCAGATTGAATTTCTCCACACCCCCCATCGAGACACACTCACGCATCTGCAACGCTGGGTCACGCTCGCCGCCGAGCATCAGTCCAGCTGGACAGGCCTCACCAATCTCATTGCTTGGATTGCGTTCTCTCTAAAACTTAACCACGTCCCCCCGTCGCTCGCGGACAACACGCAAGCCGCACTCTACCAAGCCGTCAATCTCCAAGAATTGGTACTCCACCCTTACGATTATTGGGGCGATATCATCGCGGAGGGGATCGGACGTGGGCCGTGGGCCAATCCAAACGGGTTCTATCCGACCCCCATGAGCGTCTGTCAGCTCATCGTACGGATGATGCTTCCCGACGCCGACAGCCTCTCCCCAGCAGCACGGAACACCTTGCGGGTCAAATCCATTGCAGATCCCGCAGGATCCGGAACCGGAAGGATGCTCCTGCTGGCATCGAACGTCACCCTCTCGCTCTACGGGATCGAAAGGGATGCATTAGTCCGCACGGCATGTCTCATCAACGGCGCCCTCTACGCCCCCTGGCTCGCGTTCCCTCTCCCCGACGCGATTCTCCATGGGGCTGAGGCTGAAAGCTCCCTCACAACCAAGGCCTCGATCTCCCCAACTTCCACGCTAGTGCCTACCAGCATTTCAAGCACTCCCCCTATCGTCGATGCCGGCGATCAAGATGCCCTCCAATTGGTCTTCCCAGGATGCTAACCGACACGATACGGGCTCGCGCGGCGAGCCAGTGCTTTGAGTGTCGCGACCAAACGGGGAGGGCTGCATGGGAATCATCGAAGCGCACGGCGACCTCTGGGATGTTCATGCTCAAGGCTATTGGGTTGCCATCACGACGAACAGCGTGATCAGAGCCAATGGCCATGGGGTCATGGGAGCGGGGCTTGCCAAACAAGCCGCAGACCGATTTCCTCGCCTGCCATCGCTACTTGGAACCCATCTGCGCCAATTCGGAAACATTCCCGCGTCGATTCCATCGATGCGGATCGTGACCTTGCCCACGAAACATCATTTTCGCACCGCATCAGATCTCGCACTCATCCAGAGGAGTCTGCAACACATCCAGCTCATCCTCACACGTGAACGTATCGACCAGCTGTATTGTCCGAGACCTGGATGTGGCCTCGGCCAGCTGAGCTGGGTGCATGTCCGAGGAGCAATTGCTTCTCACGTTGACCATCGCTTCATATTTTTACATTTAGGTACGTAGCGTCATGCACATGGACGAACAATGCTCACTCACCTCTTCCTACCATTCCAACATCGATCGTCTCTCACATGACGATTGGGAACGGGTCCAACAGGCCACGGCTGCATGGTACAACCTCATCTCGAACACCTGTCACAAGGATCACGACTGTCATTTCAACGTAAACATACGATTCTCCTACGACGGGAAGTACACAATCAGGATTGCGCACGACGGCGAGATCGCCACCCCATGCGAGGAGCGTCATGATTCTCTCATCACAGCGATGCAACAACTTCTACGACGTATCTGCGCACAAGCCCTGCACGAATGTGAGCCATGTGAAAATGATGATATGGAGATTCTCACTCGACGCAATCAAACAAGGAGGACAATCACAGCGCTCATGCCGAGCCTATCGCGCTCCACCTACTAGATTTGTATCCATCCTGCAGCCTTTAGCATCTGATCGCCTCCTCTTTAACAAAATAGCACTCAGGCGTGCGTCGCACGCAGGGCGAATGACGGTTACCTCCTGTCCATACACCGCAGGGAGACACGCCATGCCTCGTCAGGCTTACGCCGCTACTCCGTTGGCAGTACTTCTGCTGCTACTCGCATCTACTCCTCTCACATTGGCACGGCACCAGCCTGGGGATCCGCTTAGGGCGGCCTCATGGCAGAAATGTCTCGCCTACTATGCTCAGGACCTCGCCATCGATCCTGACCTCTTGTATGCGATCGTCCAAACCGAGTCGGCAGGTCACCCCTGGGCCTTGGGATGGAGCGACCAAACTGGGAGACGACATAGTTATGCTGCACGTCGCCAGGAGGACGCGGTCGCCATGCTCCTACGTCTTCTCCAGACGGCTCCCAATGTTGACATCGGGATCGCTCAGATCAGTTCACAACACCTGGGCTGGCTGGCCAGACACCACCAAATCCAGTCTCGCGATCTTCTAGAACCATGTGTCAATCTCTACGCCTCTAGTTTGATCCTTCAGACCTCAATCCAGAAGCATGGTCGCACCTGGAGAGCCGTTGCCGGCTACAACGGGTCCACCGCGTACATTTCGGCCGTTTGGAAGCATTTCTGTCAGCGTGCGGCAGATGCTGGCTGCTCCTCCGGACGCTCGACGCCTCCGCTCCCAAGTACGCCGTTACCTCTATCGTGGAAGATCAGTCCAGGCGGCAGGCAGCTTTCGTTTCAGAGACCTCACTTAGAAGAGACCGCAACACACACTTTTGATCTCCTGAACGTCCGCGCACTGCTAGTCGTCACCCTTGCGCTTCTATGTGGTGGGATTGGCCTGTTCCTGATCCTCGCGCTTGGTGGGCGCTTCGTGCTCTTGGCCGTCTACATCGTTCGAGAAGGGCTATATATGCTTCGCCGGCAACGCGCCGCACATCATCGCCTGACAGGGTAGCGTCACGAAACCCAGCGTGCGCTCGCACTCACCGGCTCACCATGAGGAGAGGATCGCCCGTGAAGACTGCTGTCGTTCAACACCAGCTCGGGATCTACGACGTTCCGCGCTACACCATCAGTCTTATCAAAGAGGCCGCATCGACGTTCCACGCCAAGACTCGGTGCCAGTCATCGGAAGACGTCTACCGATACTTCAAAGACATCTGCGAAAATCAAGATCGCGAACATCTTTATGCTCTCTTTCTCGATACAAAGCATGTGCCCATCGGGATGAATCATGTGGCAATGGGCACACTCAGCACCACGATCGTCCACCCTAGAGAAGTCTTCAAATGTGCCATTCTCCTGAACGCGGCTTGCCTGGTCATCGTTCACAACCACCCGAGTGGCGATCCCTCACCGAGCCCCGAAGACCGGGCCCTCACGACTCGGATCGCCGAGGCGGGCCAGCTCCTCGGCATCGCCCTCCTCGATCATGTGGTGATCGGCAACGGTAGGTATTTCTCCTTCGCGGACCACGGACCACTGACGCAACACGCTCCCACATACACGTCCTAAGATAACTGCGAAGGTTCTTCCGACGTCCCATGAGCTTTGATTCGAAACGCAACAGCGGGAGGTGTCCGAGCGGCTAGTTTTTGACAGACTCTGAGCCCACAGCGTGGGTTGATCTGTTAAAAGTCGAGGTGAGTCTGCGAGCACTTTGATTCTCGCAGTCGAGGCGGAACGTAAGCTTGGATCTACAGCAAGTCGTGTTGCCATCGTACGATGACAACTTCAGCCGACTCCCTCGACGGGTCACTAAGTTGTGCAACGGGATGTGCAGAAGAGATTGGTCTCACTGAATACCTATTCTCCCAGCAGAAGCCCAGAAATAGCGTTCTCTGTCCCAGTATGCTGTATCCCAAGCCCCTTCCCATGATCCCCAAGCAAATTGCGCATGAAGATACAGTCCCATAGCATACTGCTAGGCTTGCCATTATCGATTTTGGCAGGAACCTTCCAATCAGATGAATCGGATTCCCACGTCCAATGGCCTAGGTCACCACCTCGCGATTGACTTGGTGCTGGGCAATACTTCTTTACAAGCGCGGCAACTTTTGGCGTCGCTCCCTCATGGAGATACTGGTAGAAGGGATTCTTCGGCTGCTTATTCGCGATCATTGCGATGGTTTCTTTAGCACGACCTTGATTAGGATGCTGAATTTTGACCAACAACCATGCCCGAATGGCTGACAAATGCGTGGGGAAGTTAGGCGCATTGAGAGTGGCTTCGTAATAGATTTTGTCGCCGACATTCATATTCAAATACAGCTGGAGAATCGTTTGGACACCGGGAACTACCATTGTGATGGGAAGGGTGAGGAGGGTCGCGTTTAGCTTATAGTTACGGATGCCATCGGGGGACTCACCGCCAAGCGCCCTAAAAACGGCATCATCCATATCACGATCTATCGGACGCATTGTGCAGTTCTGGTGATGGCAATAACGGGGGACGTTGTGTACCTTAGTAGCTTCGTCTGCCCATGGTCTATTGTGATCGAGCCAGTTGAACCATCGTTCCAACGAGCTCTTGTCACCTGTAGTGACTGCGTACAGCAAGAGTCCCAATTCCTGGTCCGGCGAGAAGGTTTTGTGCTCCCCGCTATCTCCGGTGACAAGACCTCCGTTTTCTCGATGAAGATTATTCGTCTGCGCTCGGCGAGGTGATCGCCACATCCTGCTCTCGTCTAACCCAGCTTCAGTCGTTAGCGACCGCTTTACTGCCTCACACCCTCGCTTATCTCCCGATGCGCATAACAACCCATTAAAAATGGTTGAATCTCCATCATCACAGTCGTCTGGATATACTTTGGAATCAATCGGTCCCTTGGAAGCAAAAGCAAACCCATCCGGGGCATGACATAAGTGTGCTGCGTCACTCCACGCGTCGCGGCTCCACGCGTCGTCCGCGAAGAAGCTTGGGACCACGACAAAGAGCAGAACGATCGAGTACAAGAAATGCATTTCCCATGAATAACGGTAATGTCTCATCGGAATACCTTATTCACCATATCTCAGTACGATAGCTTCGAGTTCTTCCGCGTCACTTTTCACAGCATTGTTGCAGGTACCTGTGCCCCAAAGGTCGACCTTCGTCCCTTCTGAGGCGGCCGATACAATCAACGCCACTGCAGCGCGGCCCCCCGCGGTGGCGGGATTTATCGCGAAAATAGCTGCATTTGTTGCACAGGATGGCCTATCCCCTTTGATACCGAGATGTGGCGCCACGGTAACTGAAACAGGCTCGACCTGAATCGCAGTGACCTGACGAATAGTGACTCCGAGTGCCTGTCCTTGCTTACGTACTGCTTGTCCAGCTCCGACCTCATCGGCAATAGCGGTCCCGATTGTCACGATCACTGATATGAACAGCAGAAGTGGCATCAGCAGTCGTATGCGATAACCAAGCGTTTGTCGCCCGATTGCCAGTAGGGAAGACTTCATCGCGGATACCTCCTATAGCAGTCAACGTATAAGAGTAGTGGTTGCTACGTGTCTGAAGAATTTCAGCACTTATATAGCTGAAGCAGGATGGAGTCAAGGTAGCCCCATTCGATGAGCAAACTGTCTTCCATCGGCTGGTGGTGTTGATTGCCGTTCCTTCCTCTCGACGCAGCATTTATCCAACGAGCACAATCATGCATGCACTTATGCGCGATCCCGTAACGGGACGATTCCGGCGGCGCTATTCCTGTTCCTCTTGTCAGATGCTTCGCGTGAATGGACTGCCCTGTCATGAACTCGGCTGTCCAGATAGCTGGATAGACACGACACGGGAATGCCGGAACTGCGGGTGCGACTTCATACCTGATTCCTAGTGGCAGCACTATTGCGACGACGCCTGCGCGGCCTGGTAGCGCTGGCCAATTCCTGCTACTCAGGCCCGCTCGAGCGGGCAGTGAGTGCGTGTTCGTGAATCCCAATCGTTCTGTGGAGGCTCCTTATGGGCGTCACAAAAACCGCAAGCACGCTTGATGGTGGCCTAACCCCGATCTGTACTTGTTGTGGTATTGCGCTCTGTTGGGACATCCCTGAATCTGAATACACCGAGCGCCAAGCCTTCTGGGATGCCTGGCGGTGTCAGGAGTGCTATCCTGATGCCAAGGGGGCACGGCGACGCTGGATTGACCAACAACACGTGGCTGGCAGCGGCCCATCGAGGGTGCCATGACACCTTCGATCCGTTGTCCCTTCCGACGCCGCTCTATTCCCAGACATCACCCCTTCTGGCCCCCAAATTCCAATCAAATCGACAGCGGGATCCGAACCATCTACGATCTAAGCAAGGGCATCGCCCTCTTCGGAGTGTTTGTCCCATTGGTGACTTTTACCGGGGTCTGGTATAAACTAGGCTTAGCAATTTCGGCTGGCGTAGCCTTCTTTCTCACCGCGTGGTATTTGGAAGGACACAATGAATCTACATTGTGATCTCGACACCGCAGTCCTGATTGGCTTCAACCTCATCGGGTGGAGCCTTTTTATCGGCGTCCTGCTGAGGGATCGGCTCACGCCACTCTCCCGGCCCCACACCCCGCACGCTACGCGCTAACACACATATCCCATTTCGACGGGTGCAATACTCCTACACGCCGCGCATCATTGTGTCCGCATCGGTGCATAGCTGTCCTGTAATACAGAGACAGGATTGTAGACGACGGAGACTATGCACCTCGAACACCTGTGTCGCATTGCGCTCGAAGACCCTCACCTGCTTGAAACCGCCCTACTGCGAGATCCCTTCACGTCGCAATTTCTGAAGGACTGTCTCGCCCACCTTCACCATGGAGATCCGAAACAACTGGCCCGTGAGTCCCACCTTTTTGCTCAGCTCGCCAAAGGCACACTCCGACTTGAACACCCAAGCTAGTCCCTCAATGGTCCCACCATCTCCACACCCGCTCGCACTTCTGCTCCGGACCGGCGTGGAGTGCGGTTTTACCGATCTCCTCGTCCGCGCATGCTATGCGCAGATCGCAGCGATTGCTGACCCGGTCCACCGGATGGCGTGGTTCGATATCTTTCTCTCCCAGTGGACCGCATCCTCCCAGGTTCCTTCATGTTTGCACCCCCAGCTTAGACGTGCAGCGTTGATCAGAATCGACGCGCTCCGACGTTCTCAGGCCAGATAGCTTCCCTTCAACACGTGGCCCGCTTCGCGGGCAGAGCGGCGGGCGTCGTGGTCTTACGTGGCAGACCCTACTCACCTCCCACCGAAGGAGCTCATATGTCAGGCAAGCGCGATTTGAACTTCAGTTTGTATTCCGGAAGACTGACCCATCCACCAGAAATGATGCAGTACAACACCGGACACGGCCATATGCTTTGTTTCTCCCTCGCCATTCATTCGGATGCCCCCTCAGACAAAATCGACAATCCCATGTTCCTCGATGTGAAGGTCACCGGAGCTTCACCGGAACTCCATCAACACATGAGCGTCGGCCAAGAGGTACGCGTCCGTGGGGAGCTACAGTCACGAACGTTCAAGAAACAAGACCGCATCCAACGGACCTACTATCTCCACGTGAAACACCCCTCCGACCTCGAATTCCTGTCGCGGCCGAAGGACAAGACGACGACCTAATCACCACACCCACGGATTCACATCCGCGCGACGTGCCCATCCAAGTCTTAACAAGGAGTGTCTCATCATGACCACTGCCCAAATCACGCACGCCCAGATAGCCCGCGCCCTGTACGAGGCCCACTCCTCCGTGGAGTGCCTCTCGATCGAGGATCTTCGCGAGCTGCAGCTTTCTACTCTCGGTTCCCATGCCAACTCTGAGACATCCTGGCTTCCCGCACTTCCAGACCGCGTTCTCGTCACCACCGAGGCGGAAGAGGAAGAAGCCATCACCCTCATTGATCACCTCTTTCAGGCCCATATGGACGCCTGGTCTCTGAAGGACCGCGATCAGGTCTTCTCCCGAGGCACCAGGTTCGACGACGAGAATCCTGCCCCCCAATACCCGCTCATCACGAAGAGCTCTCACCGGACATCGGATCCGTCCTTCATGGTCCTCCCAGACGGGCGAAGGGTACTCCAACTCGATGCACAGCGTTTGCTGACACTCTGTGGCATCCAAGAGGTGCTACTCCGAGAAGAAGTCCGACCAGGTGCATTCGCACGCGCCGGTCGAGGCAAATGTCCCTCCTGCCACGGCTTGCATCTGGGCACTCCCCAATCAGCACAGGCCTCTCCAGCGCGCGCATCAGGAAACGACCTCGTTTGCCCCAGGTGCAAAGTCAGCATTCAGAGCAACTATCTTCAGGAGGATGCTGATACCCTGAAATGCCTCTGCTGTTCGCACCGAATTTATCGAGAACATGCCCCCGAGCTGCCCGGTCTCGATGCCGAGGATATCGCGCAGAACGAAGAACGAGTTGCGCGAGCCTGGTATGTAGACCACGGCCAGCAGGCCGAAGCTGGCGACGACGACGCCCTCGATCTCGACAGCGGCCAGGACAGCGAGGATCTGTTCGACGACACCACGCAGATCGACACGTTTGAGTATCTAGATTATGAGTCTTCCCATGAAATTGCCCAAGACGACATCCCGAACGACGAGAGCGACGTGGACTTGCCTGATCTGCAAGACAAGATCCACGCACCGGCTTATGCCCTGTTCTGTCAGGGCCGTCACCCGCTTCGACAGGCCCTCCTCAACCAGGCCATCCTCGAGCTCGACGCCCACGACAATCGCATGCCGGTCTGGGTTGCGGCCGGGCGTATCCTCACGTCCACCCCACACCACCTCTCTCCGACCGACGCGCAGGCCATCACAAGCTGGCTCCATGGGCTTCCACAAGAGGACCTCGCCATCCTGGCCGGCGATCCCAACGCCAGCAACGAACGCTTAGCGCATCCGGAACCCGGGTTGTTCTTCCCAACCGATCAACTCCTGCTACCATTGATTCGCTTCTTCGGACACAGTCTGAAACGCTTTCGCAACAAGGAGGCTGGCTGTCGCATCCTGGCCGCGG
>WBZP01005358.1_pt1 | contig 13088 bp, 5 predicted proteins | sample 5204301 | NCBI WGS metagenome assembly WBZP01 (sample SAMN12412401, study PRJNA552823) | activated sludge metagenome | isolation source: activated sludge from nitrification reactor of wastewater treatment plant... | place: USA: Pennsylvania | collected 2017
TCTCAGCTGGCCAAGGATGGTCTCGTTTCGTATTTCTGGGCATAGTATTGATTATCAGTCAGAAAGTAACCTTCCTGAAGGACTTCTGCGGGTCTTTATTCTGAGTGAGGCTATCGGAATAGTTTTGTTTTTGAGAGGTTATTTCTTGCTTCATGGCAGTGCAGTAGAGATCAATGGTCATTCCACTGTTTTTTTGGGATTGCCCGGTGCCGGAAAATCGACCACTGTAGCGGCGTATGCAGTTAACAACTATCCTATTTTTTCTGACGACCTCGTGGCCATTTCAATTGAAGATTCTCTCCCGAAAGTTATCAGGGCTTTTTCAGAAATAAAAATATGGAAAGACACTGCCCAACTATTGGGATTAGATACCGAAAACCTTCAACCGGCATGGGAAGGAAAAGAGAAATATATTCTAAAAACTACTGAAAACCAAGACATTAATGAAAAGTCTGAAGTTGATAAAATTGTAATTCTGAGAAGGCCTTTTTCCAAAATCAAAGATGAGATAGAAGGTTTTGGAAAAATCACAACCCTTATTTCATATTTTCCGCTGCCTCATCAGCTGCTTTCCGGTGCTCGTCATCAGCAATATTTCCAAATGGCCGCCACACTTTCGCAGACACTACCTCAATTTTACATGCCTCGCCCGAAGACCATAGAGGATCTTTTACGTTCTATCAAAAACAGGTAAATGCTTTTTTATTTTATGCAAATCATAAAGTTGAACTTATGTAAATCGTAAAGTAGAGTTTATGTAAATCATAAAATAGAGTTTATGCAAATCATAAAGTAGAGTTTATGTAAATCATAAAGTAGAGATTTGGAATATTAAAAATAATGATTATTTTTGTGTTTATAATCAGATATTTATGATTCAAAGAAGCATATATTCAGCGATAGAAAGAATCTCAAAAGTTTATCCCGTAATTGCACTTACAGGGCCAAGACAGTCGGGTAAGACAACACTACTAAAAAATCTGTTTTCAGACTATCAATATATTTCATTGGAAAATCCCGATGAACGTGCTTTTGCATCAGATGATCCCAATGGATTTTTAGATAAATATGATAACCGGGTTATTTTTGACGAAGTACAAAGGGTGCCTGAACTTTTTTCATATATTCAAACAAAAGTTGACAATTCGGGCTTAATGGGTCAATACATTCTTTCTGGTTCACAGAATTTTTTAATGATGAAGTCAATCACCCAGAGTTTAGCAGGTCGAGTGGCTTTGTTTAAATTGTTGCCATTTGATTTTGGGGAGTTAAAATCTGCAAATTTGTTGCCAGAAGACTATGACGAAGCTATTGTAAAGGGTAGCTATCCAGCACTTTATGTACGTGATATTCCTGTGTCTTCTTATTATTCAAATTACATCGAAACCTATATTGAACGTGACATAAATGAGCTTTTAAATGTACGGGATTTGAAGCAATTCAGGTCGTTTTTGAAGCTATGTGCCGGTAAAGTTGGCCAACAATTAAGTTTAAGTAGCCTTTCAAATGACGCCGGTATAAGTGTTCCGACTGTAAGTTCTTGGTTGTCGATTTTAGAAAGTAGTTATGTGATTTACCAATTGCCGCCTTTTTTTAAAAATTTCAATAAAAGATTAGTCAAGAGCCCAAAATTATATTTTTATGATACAGGTTTGGCGAGTTTTTTACTTGGTGAGAAAAAAGCTGAAAATATCGCACTTAGCCCGTTTAAAGGAGCTTTGTTTGAGAATTTTGTCATAAATGAATACATAAAGCAGAATCAACATCTCCAGTTGAACCAAGACTTCTACTATTGGAGAGACTCCAATGGCAATGAGGTTGATTTGATGGTGAGTAATGGTAATGGGTTTGATATTGTGGAAATCAAAGCTACAAAAACCATCACCAATGCACTTTTTAAAGGATTAGATAATTTGGCGAATGTAGCAGACGATACAATAAAAAGAAAAATATTGGTTTACGGAGGAGAGGATAGTCAAACACGTACCAATTATCAAGTATGGTCCTGGAAAGATATTAAATCAGAGTTTTGAAAATCACTCTGATTTAATAAGTTTAAAATATCATTTTTTTGTAAATAGAGTGTCATTAGATACTCCTACTTCACATGATACACATCCACAATTTTCTTTAACTCCTCCAAAGTTCTGGTTGGTTTCTGATAAGGTGCAGGCACGGGCATTTTGCTGAATTTCTGGAAATATAGCACCGAAGCATCCCGCCACCAATAGGCTTCTTTGAGCTGGGTTTTTAGTCTTGCTGACACATTTTCAAAAGTTTCATTATCTATTTTTCCTTTCAAAGTAGCCCATTCAGTATTCATTTTTTCTACTGATTTTACGCCTTCATAGTACCTGCTTACCATTTCGTTCCATACCGATCGGCCGGTTGCTAGCTGCATGTTCCAAGGTGCATGATGAAACCACAAAAGATATTCCGGCTCTATGGTTTTGATATCCGCATACTTTGCTCTGAGCTCAGGATGATATTGAGCCAGAGAATTGCTCCCTTTTTCGGTACGGTCAAAACCTATGCCTACTGAGTCGGCTCTATGATAATACAATGCAGTCCAGTCAGGTCGCGGAGCCTTTTCCACCCAAGGTTCAGGCCCAAAGTGGTGACTCTCACCCATCACATGATGCACACCGAGAGGGTTAGTGTAATTTACATATATTTCCCGGCTATCGAGCATGAGCTTTTTAATCGTTTCTGTGGTTTTTGCATCGGCTCTGAATGTCATTTTTGTCCATTCATCGGCTATTTTTGCTGAACTCATCTCTGGATTCCATGCCAATCGCCCAAGGGTGTACCAGTTGGCCTGAGCCATGGGGTGGCCAGTCCAGTTGCGGTCGGAGCCGGTATTGGCAACACCTACCATGGAGGTGATTGGGTATTTAAATGCTTCGCCATCAATCACTTTAGCTACAGTTGAGCCTTTGCCTTTGGCATAAGTGTCGGTTTTCAGCACTTCTTCAAACATTGGTGCCTCATACACCCAGTGGGTTGCCCAGCCCAAATATTCTTGTGTCAATTGAAATTCTATGCTCACCGGTGTTTTTTCCATAGCACCCAAAAGCGGAGAAATGGGCTCCCTCACCTGAAAATCTATCGGGCCATTTTTGACCTGGATGATGACATTGGGTAAAAACTCACCGTCAAACTTCTTAAATTCATTATAAGCGGCCGCAAAACGGTCACCTTTTGGGTCAAAATTATACACAAATGCCCGCCAAATGACCAGCCCGCCATGGGGTGCCATAGCTTCTGCCAGCATATTGGCTCCGTCTTTATGTGTGCGGCCAAAATCCATCGGGCCGGGTTCGCCTTCAGAGTTGGCTTTTACCAAAAATCCACCAAAATCGGGGATGAGCTTATAGATTTCATCCGCTTTTTCTTTCCACCATTTTTGTACTTCAGGGTCAAGGGGGTCTGCGGTTTTGAGTTTACCAAGGATTTTTGGTGAAGCAAAATTTACCGACAAATACACTTTTATGCCATATGGTCTGTATACATCAGCCAGGGCTTTTACTTTGCCCAGATATTCGCCTGTAATGAATCTGGCAGAGGCATTAACGTTATTCAGCACCGTGCCATTGATGCCTATTGAGGCATTTGCCCGGGCGTAGTCAATGTATCTGGGGTCAATTCTTTCGGGAAGTTCGTACCATTTCCACATCGACATGCCGGCATAGCCCCGTTCTATGGTACCGTTGTTGTTGTCCCAGTGGTTGAGCATTCTGAGGTGGATTTTGGGAGAAGAAGCAACGTTTATATTTTCCGGGGATTCGCCCAATTGCATTTTCCTGATTAATTCAAAAACGCCGTATAAAACACCTTTCGAAGTATTTCCGCTTATAACTATTTGGTTTTTAATAGTTTTTATCTCAAAGGCTTCCAGGCTTATATCTGCCAATTTTGTTATTTCCAGCTTCAGGCTTGAAGTTGGTGCTTTAGTTTCCAAAATTTCTTTACCGAGCATCCCACGGGTGGCGTATTTTAGTTCAGCTATGGCTACGGCTATCGTTTCATCAGTTTTTTGAATAAAAACACTATTTAGTTTTTTGCTGTATCCGGCTTTCAATGCAGGATTTTTGATGGGGTCGTATTTCAGCCAAAGTCTGTAACCATCATCGGCATAGGTGCCAAAGCATATAAAGCTCAAAAGGAGCGAAAGGAAAAATCTCATTTTTCTTAAGTGATTGAATAGGGCAAATATCGGAAGAAAATGGGCAGGAAATATGATATTTTCAGGCAATAATTGATTTTAAGGCATCCAAAAAACGCTTTTTCATATTTTGATCATGGCGGCTTGGGGTATTATTTATCAAAAATTTGACTGATGCTTTTTGTAAAATATTGATTGATAAATGTTTGCATCTGAATAAAATGTATCCACTTACTAATTTTTTTACTAAAAATAAGCTTTCGAGAGCTATAAAAAGGAATTTAAAATTAATATTTAGCAAAATTTTGCTTACCTGATAACCCTTTTATTGCTATGAAATCGACTTTTTTATTGCTCGCACTATTACTTTGTTTTGACCTTTTTTCCCAGAATTGCCTTCCAGGATATTACCGAAACGGAAATGACTGTGTTCCTTGTGCCACAGGTCGGTTTAGTAATGTTGCAGGAGCCGTTTCTGATACTGTATGTAAGCTTTGTGGGCCAGGAACATATAATCCTAAAGTGGGTCAAACCAAGTGCACACCCGCCCCTCCGGGGGCATTTGTAAGTACTATGGGTGCTACTGACTTTAAGCTTTGTGCTCTGGGTACATTTCAGGATGGATATTCTAGTACTGCCTGTGTTTTAAGTCCCAAGGGGTATTACGCTCCTTTTAAAGGTATGTCGCAAGCCCTCCCGGCTCCGGTTGGGGCTTACGTTGATACTACAGGCGACTCAACATACAGGCTTTGTCCCCCCGGAAAATATTCAGATTCATTGGCCAGCAAAAAATGCAAGGGTTGCGAATTGGGTAAATTTAATCCCAATTCCGGCCAGAACAAATGTACTGATGCTCCAATCGGGGCATTTGTTTCTACTTATGAACAAACCAAGTTTGATTTGTGTCCTCCCGGAAAATATAACCCTATTTTCGGTCATACGGCTTGTGTATCCTCAGGTATAGGTTATTATGCTCCGTTTGAAGGTATGGCCAACCCCTTGCCAGCACCTAAAGGATCTTATGTTTCCACTGAAGGAGATTCCACTTTTCATCTATGTCCACCTGGGTATTACTCCGATAGCACCGGGGAATCATCATGTAAGCCTTGTGCCAGAGGGACTTACAGCAGTGGCTATGGTCAGGTAGATTGTATTAAGTCACCACTTGGTGCTTATGTGGATATTGAAGGAGCTACAACATTCCGGCTGAGTCCACCCGGGATGTATGTTGATAGTGTAGGTGCAAAATATGCCAAACCATGTCCAAAAGGGACTTATACCAATGCTTATGGATCATCATTCTGTATTTCGGCACCTGTCGGAGCATACGTTGATCAGTCGGGAGCAAAAGAATACAAGCTTTGTCCGCCAGGGAAATATAATGACCAGACCGGAGCTGATACCTGCAAATTGTGTAATGCAGGTTATTATAACCCGGATGCCGGGAAAACCGAATGCTTGCCATGTGCCACCGGAAAATTTAGTAGTACAACTGGTGCTTCCACGTGTCTAGACTGTGCTATAGGCACTTATGCTAATACCATAGCCAATTCATTTTGTTTACCTTGTTCTAGCTGCAATGACAGCAACCCCCTCACCATTGATATTTGTAATCCTTCAACAGGAGCTTGTGTCAACTATTCGGCAGGAGCCAAAATGGATATTGCGGGCTCTTTGCAGCTGAAGCCATTGCCCGGCCCGCCTCAAAACCCCGCCGAAGGAGCGATATATTTTGATACAACCGTTAAAGCCATTAAAGTCTATGATGGGACGATCTGGTACTCTTTGAAATAATGCAAAAAAATTATAAAAGCACCCCGAAAGGCAGATAATGTGATTTTGGGGGTGCTTTTATCAGGATATTTCAATTATTGCAACCAACAATTTCTGCTTTAAAAACTCCAGAATTATTTGGCTTTGCTTCAAAATCAGGGAGGAGAATCACGGAATTCCACCCCTTGAAATTTACCCTGGCGGCATTGGTGTTTTTATTGGTTGCTGAAATGCTTCCTGTCTGGTTAAAGGTATGCGTATCAGCTGTGAAATTAGTAATAATCTGTTGGGTGGTGGGTTGTATCGAAAAAACAGCTGACTCATAGCTTACCGCCACCGGATTGGTTGAAACCACACGGAGTCTGTAGTTATGACCGGTAGGAATAGTTCTTGGAATCTGGATATTTACCGGTAAATTCACCGAAAGACCCGATAATAAAACGGTAGAGTCGGTAAAACTCCCCGAAGGACTGGAGAGCTCGACCCGGAATGTATTACCAATATTATATGAACCTGTTATTTCCATGGCGACCTTAATATTTTCACATTGGCCTACTGTGTCTTTATCTAAATTTGCAAAAATATAAGGTTCGTTAGTTTCCACTTTTACTAAATAATCTTCTGTTTCGCCATATTGGTAAGTAGCACAAGGTGACATGGGGAAAGTATATTCACCACCACTATTCAAGCGTATTCTCATCCGTTTAATGCCCGGAGACACTGTTGGATTGGCGTAAAAAGAAAATGAGTAATTATTCATATCTACAGGATTGCTATTCATAAGCTCACCCGGGTCTCCAAAATCTCCATTTTCATTAAAATCAATCCAAATTGCCAGACCTCTAGATGGAAAAGTTCCCTCGAAATCGTGAATTCGGGGATTTAACACTTTATTATTTATACCTGTGGTTAACACTTCAATATTTTGAGAATTGAAAGAGTAAGCATTGGGACCGCAACCGGAATTAAAGTTTGATAAAGCGGAGGATTGATTATTATCATAGTTAAAAACGCTAATCTCTGATAGATAATTATCTCCTGTACAGCCATTTATGCTTTGAGGGATACAATAACTTATAGGTGTTCCTTTGGTAGAAAAAGTAACTTTACGCATGGCTGAAAAACATTCTTCAGTAGGAAGCTTTACCGCTACATAGGCATCGTAGTTAGTGCCAGGCATAAGACCGGTAATGATAATGGGATTAGATGCATTGGCCAAAGTAATGACACTATCAGCAACCAAATATGCAATCCCTGTCGAATCAATTCCACTTATTAATTGATCAATCGAGGGCTTTGGTTTTCCGGTTTGAGTGACTACGTACCACACTTCGGCATTTTGATTGACAGGGGCATTGATTACAAAGCCGTTTTGGGTAGCATTAAGAGCTTTCGGGTATCCAGCCAAAAATAATCCGCTTCCTTTTTTTACTTCGAACAAGCCTGTATCTGCCTGTTTAATGGCAACTGAAGTATTGGTAGAAATTACCCTCAATTTGTAATTAGTTCCGGTAACAAGATGGTCTGGAATTATGCCATAGATAGGAGAATTTGTAGAAGTTCCGATTTTAGTAGCATTGGTAAAATTCCCGGAAGCATCCGAAATCCAAAGCTCGTAAGTATTGGTTTCAGAGAAAGCACCATTTTTGTAAAAGCTTACTTTGATTTTCTCATTTACACAGGCTTCTTTGGTATAGTTGGCTATAATAATACTATCTGGTACGGAGCTTTGGAAGTAATTTGTTGAAAATAAGCCTCTATAGCCGTTAGAAACTATTATTTGACCATCAGTCTCACGATACCAAATTTTATATAAACTATAGGGAATATGAGATGACAAATCTCCGGTAATGGTACTCAGAAAATTATTACTTACATAAATGTTAGTACTTGTAATAGCAAAGACTTGATTTGCGTTTGAGGGATTAAGTGCATAATCGCGTAAAAAATCAGGAATAGAACTGGTTTTCTCAGTCCATGTTATACCTTCGTCAGAACTAACATTTATTTCCCCATAAATAATAGAATATAGGTAATCGGAATTACCGAGAGGTATTTGAAGTTTAGTTATCCAAGGAGCTGACTCAAATTGTAAATTATAACTTGTGGAATTATCATAATGAATTGTAATTTTGAATAATTCACGAAAACCAGTATTTGAATTTAAATTTACCACATAAAAGATGCTATCATTAAAGATTTTTACATTTTCGATATTTGATAAAGATTTATTAATAAGTAAATTGTCCATTACTTCATTTCCATCCCCAATATTTTTGACTCTAAAAAAAATAGTTTGATTATTTATTTCACTCGAAAATTTATACCCTATAATTGTGTTATTTACTTCATCGTAATCTGTTTGATATGAAGAATAAACACCCGGATTAATATTTTTAGTATTTGTATTTCCTAAGCTATCAAAATAAGTTAGAGAAGTGTTAAATGAAAAAGAAACATCAGGTTCATTGTTATCAAAAAAAATGGTGTTATAATTAATAAAGTTTCCCTTTTTTTCTAAAATATTTTTCCCTTTCAGCAAATATGAACCATAATAAGTAGAGTCATTATAGTTGTTTCTGAATCCCAATTCCCAAATAAAACTTGTATTAAGGTTTTTAATCCTTGGTTCACTGGTAATGTTTCCTGAAACGAAGGCGTTTGTTAATTGCACTATTTTGTTTTCCGCCGCGGCAAGTATGTAATTGGAATTTGGATTTTTTGCAATTGATTTATAATTTACAAAACCTTCATTAGCAAACTTCCAGGTGTTTCCTCCATTTGAGGTACTCACAAACTCTTCCCCTAAAATAGCTACCTGGTTTATATCTGAAGGGTTAACATAAATTATTGCATTATAAACGGCTTTCATCTGAACGGAATTAAGCGTAGGAATAGATAAATTGGTCCAACTCGTTCCACCGTTTACACTTTTTCTAATCCAGTTAATGTTATTGGTAAACCCACCATTTTGTTTCAAATTGATAGCATATATTACTTTGTTGTTATTTGCGTCCTTACCAATACCTATGTTGGTTTGAGAAGAGGTTGCTGATAGAGCTGCCGTCATGATGTTGGTCCAGGCACCACCAGAAGGAGTTGATGACCTATAGATTTTTCCATTATCTAGAGAGATATAAATGAGATTTTCATGATCAAATGCAATATCACTTATGTTAGGAGGTGTTGTTTCTTGCCAAAAAGTGGACTGAATATCCAAAAATAATTCAAATTGCATGGTGGTTCGATTCAGTTTGTGAATATAAGCTCCAGGGTTGCATCCGTTTACACAGGAGGAATACAAGTCTCCATTGTTATTATAATAAAGGCTAAAACCAAATGTGCCTGTTCCTTGACTCCAATTTATACCTCCATTGGTAGAAATGTTAAAAGCACCGTCTGTATTTAAGATAACCATTTCAAGTGGATTCAGTGGATTTTGAGCTATTGCTAAAACTATAGTTTCAAAACTGGTTAGATGCCAAGATGAATCTGCTGTAATGTCATTATTATACCAGAGCCCACCCATCGTTGCAGCCCAAGCTTTTTTGCCTGTAGGGTCATTGGCATCAATTATGACTTGATTTATTCCGTTTGGAAGTCCCGTTGGCCCACGCTCTTCCCATTGCACGGGTAAGCTGCTTAAAGTGCTTTTTACCGAAGAATTATTTTTTTTATCCCGCTGATACTGCAGTTGCATTGCCTGCAACCTTTCCAACTCGGCCTTTATTGCTTGCTGGCGGGCGTATTCTTGTTTTAGATAATTGGTATCAGGAAAACTGCTTTGCTGAGCTACCGAGTGGAGTCTTCCAAAAATAAGAGATACTATCAAAAGCCAATGGAACGGTTTCATGAAGTATTTGGGATATAAAAGTGGTTTTTGTTTACAAATCTACACAATAGATAAATTATATAAATTAGTTTTTTGAATTTTTAGCCCTAAGTCAAGTAATATATTTTCAAAATTTCTGGAATTACAAAACCAAAAGTCCTTGTTCCCGCATTTCGTTGATGGGTTTGGAGTACCAAAAAAGCTCAAAGTGCTCAAATTTATTTTCGAAAGAAGTTTTTAATTCATTGAAAGTAATGGTTTTAGCGTTCCGCACATCCATCAATTTTAAGCTTTCCAAAAACCACACCCCTTTTTCTTTTTCGATATTTATGCTGAAAGTCTCCATTTTTTCATAGAAAGTCAGTTGAACTGCCGGCCCTTTTTTAGTTTTGATTTCTTCTACAATGGGTTGGTTTCCAACCCACACGATCTTGGCATATGGTTTTATGAGGCTATGGTCTTGCTCTTCAAGACATTCGGCTATAAAATCTGGCCGTATTTTGGTTTTGGGTATCTTAAAATCAAACCATTCCTGCAACGGATATTCAAAACAAAGCCCGTGCATATAGTTGTAAAGGGATTTCTTCAGACCAAAGCTAAATTTGTCATGGTCGATACCTGTAGAATCCTTGAATTGGATATCGTTATCAGCAAATGTAATGTATTTATAATCAGGTACTATTCCGAATTTTTCAGGATTTAGGCCTACAGGACTATGAGCTGTTAGAGCAAACTGATGCCAAAAACCTGAATGCAAAATACCTAATTCAAACATCTGTCTCACCATTTCGAGGCTGTCAACGGTTTCTTGAACCGTTTGGGTTGGGTAGCCGTACATCAGATAAGCATGTACCATGATGCCTGACTCCACAAAGTTTCGGTTTACCTGAGCCACCTGGGCTACTGTTACGCCCTTGTCTATCAGTGCCAAAAGCCGGTCAGAAGCTACCTCCAGCCCTCCAGAAACCGCTATGCAGCCGGAGGATTTGAGTAAAATACAAAGGTCAGCCGTAAAACTCTTTTCAAACCTAATGTTGGTCCACCAGGTCACCACCAATCCACGCCTCAATATCTCCAGGGCTACCTCACGCATGAGTGCAGGCGGGGCGGCCTCATCCACAAAATGAAAACCATTCTCGCCGGTTTGGGCTATCATCTGTTCCATTCTGTCCACCAAAGTTTTGGCGGCAATGGGTTCGTACAATTTAATATAATCGAGCGAAATATCACAAAAAGTACATTTACCCCAATAACAGCCATGTGCCATGGTGAGTTTGTTCCAGCGGCCATCAGACCAAAGACTATGCATCGGATTGGCCAACTCAATCACAGAAATGTATTTGTCCAGAGCCAAATCAGAATAGTCTGGCGTGCCCACTTCGCTGTGTTTGTAGTCTTTTTTGATGGAATTATTAATAAACTTCACTTCTCCATTTTGAAGGCAAAAAGTGCGTTTAAACTCCCAACTTTCGCTTTTCCCCAAAACATGATTGGCCAATAACTCAATAGGAAGTTCGCCATCGTCGAGCGTGATGAAATCAAAATACTCAAAAACCCGAACATCTTTTACACTTCGCAACTCAGTATTGGCAAACCCTCCCCCCATGGCGATTTTTATTTCAGGGAAATACTCTTTGATAAAGCCTGCACAACGAAACGCACTGTACAAATTGCCCGGAAATGGCACTGAAAAACATATCAACTTGGGCTGGACTTGAGCTATTTTTTGTTTTAAAATTCTGAGTGTAATTTCATCAATAAAAGTGGGTTGTTTTTGCAGATGGCCGTACAGTTCATCAAACGAATTGGCACTTCTACCGAGCCGTTCGGCGTAGCGACTAAAGCCAAAGTTTTCGTCAAGACATTCCACTATAAAATCAGATAGATCTTCGAGATACAGGGTGGCAAGATGCTTGGCTTTGTCTTGCATGCCCATGTTGCCAAAGGCCCATTCCAGGTCATTTTCTTGTGAAAATCTTGATGCCTGAGGCAGGAAATTTCCGCTACAAATCTGCCGAGCCAGAGTGGGCTTATGACCTTGCAGAAAGGCAATTACCTCTTCGATGGTCTGAATATAATCTTGCTTTAAGCCGAAAATCCTTTGAGCATTTTCCGAAACTCCATTCAAAACGGCCTTCTCAAAAATGGAAGCCAAACCTTCCTTAGAAAACAGTTCCAAAATAACCTCAATGCCCAAATCCATCTGAAATGCCGCGATACCCCTGGTATTCAAAAACCCCTTCAGGTAGGCCGTAGCCGGATAAGGCGTATTGAGCTGGGTAAATGGCGGCGTAATGAGCAGGAGGTCTTTCAAAAGGCGTTTTTTTGTGTAAAATTAGGGATTTGTTTTGGGAAAGGAATGAGTTTCTAAAAACCCTCTTGTTTTACATAAAAGTTTTCCCATTTTGTTTTATTGTTATTTATTCAAAAGAAGAAAAATTAGAGTGATGAGTTTAATGAAAACAATATATTTGATTAAAATAAACATAGAAAAATTTAAAATATATCTTATTTTTATGTAAATTTGAAGTTGTACTTCAAAAATGTATAAAATGATACATAGAGAACTTGAGAAAACATTGAAAGAAAATTTAAAAAGTTTTCCTTCAATCACATTAATTGGTCCACGCCAATCTGGCAAAACAACCTTGGTAAAAAAACTATTTTCTGACTTCGCCTATTTCAATCTGGAAAATCCAGACGAAAGAATGATAGCCATGGAGGACCCAAGGTCATTGTTTGCAAAAAACCAAAATCTTATTATAGACGAAGCACAAAGGGTGCCCGACTTGTTCTCATATATCCAAACGTATCTTGACGGAGGCAAAAACAAAGTAATCATTACCGGAAGTAACCAACACGACTTTAACGCCAAAATTTCGCAGTCGCTCGCCGGAAGAACTGCCATATTTAAATTACTACCACTGAGCCTGATTGAGCTAAACAAGGCAGGTGTTAACCACTATACCGACCAGCAGATATACAAAGGATTTTATCCGGCTATTTATGATCGTGGACAAAATGCCACCATCACTTACCGATCTTACTTCGAAACTTATCTTCAAAAAGATGTCAGACAGATTTTGAATATTGGTGACCTCGCTTTGTTTGAAAAATTTGTAAGGCTATGTGCTGGCAGAGTGGGCAGTTTGCTTAATTTTTCTTCGCTAAGCAATGATGTAGGCGTGAGTGTAAATACATTGCAGTCGTGGTTTTCGGTATTGGAGGCCTCATTTATTTGTTTCAGACTACAGCCTTTCCATGCCAATATCAACAAGCGACTAGTGAAAAACGCCAAGCTGTATTTTTATGATGTGG
>WBZP01005360.1_pt1 | contig 13083 bp, 10 predicted proteins | sample 5204301 | NCBI WGS metagenome assembly WBZP01 (sample SAMN12412401, study PRJNA552823) | activated sludge metagenome | isolation source: activated sludge from nitrification reactor of wastewater treatment plant... | place: USA: Pennsylvania | collected 2017
GAAGGTCTCCTAAAACCTGAGAATAAAGGGAAATTGACGGACATACTTTACCATCATGTCATCGTTGGAAACATGAAACAGGAAATGTTCCGGGATGGCCAACAGGTAAGCATGTTTGCAGGTGGATCGTGTAAAGTAACCGTAGGGGCTGATGGCAAAATGACCATCGACGGCGCGAATGTGCTGGCATCCGTTCCGGCATCAAACGGTATCGTACACGTGATCGATAAGGTACTGTTGCCGTCACAATAAGCGTAAAAGCATACGGTTTCAGTTGGATAGCCTGCTCCGGAAAGAGCGGGCTTTTTTATGGCCGGTCGCTAATAACCATAAACTTTCAGATCGAATTCGATTCGGTCTTCGGACAACCGCCGGGGATCATCGATCGCCACCACCGCCCTGTACTGACCGCTGCGGATCAGGATCGCGTCCCAGCTTTTTACGGGTGCCGCGGTCAGTTCATGCTCCCCGTCGAAAACGCGAAAGCTGATACCGGCGAAGGCTGATTTAAGCTCCAGCTTGATGCGCTTGGCAGACGGAAGATCAAAGCGATATTCCTTCGCATTTAACTGACGATCGAGTGTGCCCATGAAGCCGTTCAGTACGATGCCTTCCGCATTGGTCCCATACGGGACTTTGCGATACACCGTCTGCCCGGTAGTGTCGCGCAGGATCATGAATTGCGGATCAAGCGAATCCAGGATGAAAAAATACTCCAGTGGATCCGGTGACCAATTATGGACTTTCAGATAGAGTGTATCACGACCCATCAGTCTCCATTCGCCTTGCGCTTCACTGGCGACTAACGATAACCGACCATCTGGCTGCAGATAGAACCCTTCGTTGTTCAGGAAATTCTGCGAATCGACGCTCCACAAGCCCGTTAGGAAATTGTTCATCAGCGCAGTGGTATCGTTCGTTGCCGCTTCGGTTTGCTCGCTTTCCTGTCGCGGTTGTTGACAGGAGAACAAGAAGGACAACAACCAGCCGGCGAATACCAGGGTAGTCCAAATCGGTAGCGATGAGCTGCGGGAGGAGGGTTGGTTCATACGATCAGAAAGGCATTCGGGCAAGGGGAGCGGTTTCAAGTCCGGTAAAACGACCTGCTTCGAAGAGAAACGAGCCGCCACAAGCGATCATCGCGGCATTGTCAGTACAATATTCGAATGGCGGTATGAATACCTGCCAACCTTCGCGTTCACCCATGAACTGGAGTGCTTTCCTAAGTCCAGAATTGGCACTTACGCCGCCGGCAATTGCGATATCCCGAATACCGGTTTCCCGGCTGGCCAACACCAGCTTTTCCAGCAGTATCGTAACAATCGATTTTTGCAGGGAGGCACAGATATCGTCCAGCCGTTCCTGTTTGAATGATGGATGGTGCTTCTCCTGGTCACGTAGGAAGTAAAGAAAGGCGGTCTTTAATCCGGAAAAACTGTAGTCAAGTCCGGGAATCCTGGGATGCGGAAACTTGAAGCTGTCCGGGTCTCCCTTCGCAGCATGCTGGTCGATCAAAGGACCTCCAGGATAAGGCAATCCGAGCAACTTGGCCGCCTTATCGAATGCTTCACCGGCGGCATCGTCTTGCGTTTCTCCGATGACGCGCATCTCCAGGGGATCATCCACCCGGACAATCTGGGTATGTCCGCCGGAAACTGTCAGACAAAGAAACGGAAAGGAGGGTACTTCCTTATGCTCTCCGGGCTTCTTCAGAAAGTGCGCAAGGACGTGTCCCTGCATATGATTAACTTCCAGGAGCGGAATATCCAGAGCAAGGGCAAAAGATTTGGCAAAGGATACTCCAACCAATAAGGCCCCCATCAAACCCGGACCTCGGGTAAATGCCACCCCCGAAAGTTGATTTTTAGTTATATTTGCGAGGGTCAGGGCCTCTTCGACCACCGGAACAATCTTTTGTTGATGTGCCCGCGATGCCAGTTCCGGAACGACGCCACCGTACTTCCGGTGAATCAGCAACTGGTTAGCGATCACATTGGACAGAACGGTTCTTCCCTGAATAACCGCGGCACTTGTCTCGTCACACGACGATTCTATGCCTAGTATGAACTGGGGTTGGGAAGGTGTCGACACGGTATTAAAATTGCATCACGGCACGACCGTTTAGCATTTCAAAAATATCAAAAAAGCAGGTCGCATAGCGCTTTGGATCTTCGGCAGTCTTATTCTGCTGATCGGACTGCTTTTCGGTGCGTTTCAATTCGATGGTTTTCAATCCTGGCTTGCCCGCCGTGCCGCCGCCTGGCTTTCGGGCGAACTGGGCACTACCGTATCCATTGACCGTGTTTCCATCCGGTTGGTTACTTCGGTCAATTTGAAGGGCGTTTACGTAGAAGATCTGCATCACGATACACTCCTCTATAGCGAGGAGATCAGTGTGGGAATAAAAGACCTTTCAACCGCCGCCCGCCGGTTGTCAATCGGCACTTTACGCCTGAGCCGGACCGACTTCAACCTGATGGAATACCGGGGTGAGGAACATGATAACCTGTACTTTTTGCTCGACTATTTTTCATCGAATGATACCACTGCTTCAAAGCCCTGGAAACTTACGGTCGACCAGTTGAAGTTAGATAACCTGCACTTCCGGCACCGGGTCGAATCGGATTCCCTGGAGCCCGAGGGAGTGGATTTCTCCAACCTTGACATCGACAGTATACACGGAGATCTGTACGACATCCATTTCGTTGGAGATTCAGTTTTCGCAAGGATCGAGAAGTTGCGATTTCACGACCACAGCGGATTCACACTGCAGGAACTCAGCGCCGATGCCAAAGTCGGGCCCGATGAATTGCGTTGCAAGGGCCTGAAGATCGTTACACCTCAGACTTCCATCCGGGCGGATCTGACTTTCCAATTCGACAGTTTCCCGGACTTTGATGAGTTCCTGGAAAAAGTCCGATGGAGAGGCGATTTCACTTCCTCCACTGTTTCTTTCACCGACATCGCCTACTTCGCGACCGACCTGAAAGGTCTCGATAAGGCAGTGGCCCTGGAAGGGAACTTCCGCGGGACCGTCAGCAAATTTCGTGGCCGGAACGTCCGTCTTGGCTGGGGCAAGGAATCGGTCTTCAAAGGGAATATCTCCATGACCGGTCTGCCGGAAATCGACGAAACCTACATCGACGTATTGGCCGAGCAGATTCGCACAAGCGCTCGCGATATTGAATGGATTCCGATTCCACCCTTCGAAACCAAACAGACCATAGATGTTCCGGAGAACCTGGAAGACCTGGGGCTGGTTGATTTCAAAGGGAAGTTCACGGGATTCTTCAGTGACTTCGTCGCCTACGGGAATTTGAACTCGGACGTCGGTTACCTGAGCGCGGATATCAACTTGAAATACGACTCCCGTATCAAGGACTATGTCTATAAAGGGCATGTGTCCAGCAATCACTTCGATATCGGCAAGATCGCGCGTATCGGTGATATGGGGCAGGTCACCCTTGCTGCTGATATTGACGGCAAGGGATTACGATTCGAAACGGTCGATGCACGTTTGATCGGGAACATCCAATCCCTGGGTTTCAAGAACTATGCGTATTCCAACATCAAAGTGAATGGTGAGATCGCCAAGAAACTCTTCAATGGTAAAGTCAATGTGCAGGACCCCAATCTGGATCTGGATTTTGAAGGAAAGATCAATTTCCAGGGCAAGCTTCCCATCTTTGATTTTACGGCTGCCATCAAGCGGGCTCACCTTGATCCGTTGAATCTGGTGAATATCTCCGGCGACAATTATATCTCCACGACGATCAACAGCAGGTTGACCGGTAACAACCTTGACAATCTGACCGGTGAAGTGCGGATCGATAACACCAACTTTCAGGTAGACCAGAAATTGTATCGGGTTAACCGTATTTTTCTGAATTCGACCTGGCTCGACCAGGAAGAGCGGGATTTGTTTCTGGAATCGGACTTCCTGGACGCGCGTATGTCCGGTAGATTCCAATTGGCGCAATTGGGCGATGCCGCCAAGCAATGGTTGCCGCGCTACCTGCCATCGGTTATCCTGCCGATGAAGACCGATCCGGGTATTCAGGATTTTACATTTACAGTCAGGGTCAAAAACACCTCATTCCTGACGGAGACGTTTTTACCTTCCTGGACGATTGATCCCAATACACGCTTGAGCGGGAAAATGAATACCATGGATAAAACGGTACTGCTCAAGCTGAGCTCGCCGGATCTTACCTATGGGGCTGTCGGCATTCATGGATTGCAAACCGTCATGAGCTCGGATGTCGCCAACCTGCGGCTGGATGTTTCTGCCGACTCGCTCTTTCTCGGAGCCGACCGACGGGTCGTTCCCTTAGTTGATCTCCATGCCTCGGCCCATGATAACAGGATCGAGTACCTCCTCAACGTATCCCAACAAGACAGTTTTCCCAACCGGATGATGCTTGCAGGGGATCTGGATTTCACCTCCTCCCGAAAGTTTAGTCTGGAGATCGACTCCTCATCGCTCTTCCTGGAAGGCCGGCACTGGGTGTTGAATGAAGGAAATCAGGTGGCCTTTGATTCTTCCGCCATTGTCTTCCACGCCTTGGACGTATCCAATGGACTTGAAGCGCTGCGAATAGAAGGGGCTATCGTGAAGGATTCCCTGCACCAGCTTGTCGTGCGTATGGAGAATTTCAACCTCCATCACCTGGATCCGGTATTGGGTGGAACGGCTTTGGGTGGTCGGGTGAATGGCGATGTGATCGGTGTCGACCTTCTGCGTCATCCGCAATTGGAAACCGACCTCACGATCGCGGATCTGACAGTCAACGGAGATTCATTGGGAAATGCGACAGTCGTCACCCGTTTGAATAGTGAACAAAAGGTCGTCGTGGCCAGCATCGGTATCCAGCGGGGTACTGCCAAAGTAGCGGATATCCGCGGCAACTATTATCTCGCGCGGGAATCCGACAATCTGGATTTCCGGATCAAACTGGAAAATTTCTACTTGCGAACGATCGAACGTTATGTGGATGATGTGGTTTCGGATGTGAACGGAAAATTGTCCGCGGAGCTGAACCTTCACGGAACGCTCAAAAGGCCTGTCTTCGAGGGAGAACTGGATTTCAAGCGAGCAGGATGTGTCGTGAATTATCTCAATACCCGATATAATTTTACCAGCAAGGTGAAAGTCGAAGAGAACGCGTTCAACCTCGACCATATGACCCTGGTAGATGTGAATAACAACGAAGCCGCTGTCAAGGGCAAGATACTGCATGACTATTTCAGGAATTTCAGATTTGATATCCAGTTACGGCCAAGGAATTTCCAGGCGCTGAACACGGATCCGAGTCAGAATGAACTTTACTATGGGCGTGCCAACGCCACTGGCCTGGTCAAGATCACCGGCCCGCTCGAATACCTGAACATGGACATCACCCTTTCCCCGACGAAAGGAACCATCCTCAACATCCCGCTGACGAGCAGCACGGAGGTAACGCAAAGCAACTTTATCACCTTCATCGACCCAAAGAAACGGGACGACTTCTCCGAAAATTCAAACACCATCGATTTGTCGGGGATCCGGTTGAACATGAATCTCGAGATGAATCCGGATGCGGAGATCAACATCATCTTCGACCAAAAGATCGGTGACGTGATCTCCGGAAACGGCAATGGGAATCTTCGATTGGATATCAATACCGTTGGCGATTTCAATATGTACGGGACCTATACGATCGAAAAGGGCACGTACTTGTTCACCCTGCAGAACCTGATCAACAAGCGATTCAACATCGATCGTGGCGGCAGGATCACCTGGTCCGGCGACCCGTATGAAGCGAACGTCGACCTGACGGCTGTTTATACCGTTTACACTTCCTCGCTCTACAACCTCCTCCAGGACTCCACCTACAAACGAAGGATACCGGTCGATTGCAAACTGCGAATGACCAATCGCCTCATGAACCCGACGATCGATTACGAGATCGAACCCCGAGGATTGGATGCTACCGCCCAAAGCCTGGTGAAGACATTTCTGAATTCAGAGCAGGAGGTAAGCCGACAAATGTTCGGTCTGATGGTCCTGAATCAGTTCGTGCCGCAAAGCGGGGGCTCGCAGGGAGTGGCGCGCCTGGATGCAGGGGCAGGAGCCGGCGCAAGTGCCAGTGAATTGTTGAGCAATCAGGTCAGCAACTGGCTATCGCAACTCAGTAAGAACGTCAGCATCGGTTTTAATTATCGCGCCAAGGATACGTATAGTAACGAGGAGATCCAGCTCATGTTCTCAAAATCGCTCTTCAATGATCGGCTGTTGGTGGAGGGAAACGTAGGCTATACGGGTAATCAGGCTGTGACTACCACCGGGAACAACAGCAACCTGGTAGGCGACTTTTATGCGGAGTATAAATTGACGCAGGACGGTCGTTTCCGTCTTAAAGGATTCAACCGGAATAATCTCGATAACATTCTCAATTACTCAGCACCCTACACGCAGGGATTCGGTGTTTTTTTCAGACAAGAGTTCAACGACATGAACGACCTGCTAACCCGCTTACGACTTAAAAGAAGCCTGGAAAACAAACAAGTCCCCCAGGAATAAGCGACCCTTTGCATGTTGCCGTTGTGAAGGTTCGGATTGCGGGCCGGGAATGAGCGATGCGCATGAACGAGTCATTCTAAATCGACTCCGTACCCCGATGCGATCATAAATGAACAAAAGCCGCCGGCCTTACGGGGCCTGTGCGGCTTTTGTGGGCAACCTTACGGGGTTGCGTTAGTTGTTGTCGCTTCAGATGATGAAGTGATGGAAGCAAGGTAACCCCGGATTTCCGTGCCGGATGTTGGAATTCCCGGTACACTTACATCGGTAAGCAGCAGGCTGGAATTGAACTATTGCGATGCAAGGTTGTTCCCTTTTGAATAAGAATCGGCCCTGGGGCAGGCTTGAGGTAAGTAAGACCGAACCGGAAATGTGGTTTTTTGGGGGTTTTATTCGCCGAAATCTCGATACTCTGTGTCTCTGAAAGCACAATATGCCCACGGTTGATTCGTACCTTTGTCAGCTCGAAATGAAACGAATGCAATTAGATACGATCGAAACCGCGTTGGATGCCCTGCGCGCGGGCAAAGTGGTCATCGTCGTGGACGATGCAAACCGTGAAAATGAAGGTGACTTCATTGTTGCGGCAGAACACATCACGCCCGATATCATCAATTTCATGGCCACCCATGGCCGGGGTTTGATCTGTACCGCGTTGACCGAAGACCGATGCCATGAACTTGACCTTCCGCTGATGGTCATGCAGAATACGGCCTCACACGAAACCCAGTTCACGGTTTCAGTCGATTTGTTGGGAAAAGGGGTTACAACCGGCATCTCGGCATCGGACAGGGCTCAGACGATCAAAGCACTGATTGATCCCGCCACCCGGCCGGAAGACCTTGGGCGACCCGGGCATATCTTCCCGCTGCGTGCCAAGAATGGTGGAGTTTTACGCCGAACCGGACATACCGAGGCAACCATCGATCTCGCCAGATTGGCCGGCTGCTATCCCGCCGGCGTACTCGTTGAAATCATGAATGCCGACGGGTCGATGGCTCGCTTACCCGACCTCTTTCTGATAGCCGAAAAGTTCGAATTGCCGATCGTATCCATCGAAGATCTGATCGCGTACCGGCTGCGGCACGAGACGCTCATCGAGCGACAGGTGGATGTTCAACTCCCAACGGTATTCGGTGACTTTGAACTTATCGCCTACGGTCAGTTGAACAACGGACAGGAGCACCTGGCCCTGCGGAAAGGAAGCTGGTCGAAGGACGAGCCCGTACTCGTGCGTGTTCATTCGAGTTGTATGACCGGCGACATTTTCGGGTCTTGCCGCTGTGATTGCGGTCCGCAGTTGCACAAAGCGATGGAACTGATCGAGGCGGACGGCAAAGGGGTGATCGTCTACATGAACCAGGAAGGTCGTGGGATCGGTCTCCTCAACAAACTCAAAGCCTACAAATTGCAGGAGCAGGGCCGTGACACGGTCGAAGCCAACCTGGAGTTGGGTTTTAACAGCGACGAGCGCGACTATGGAGTCGGTGCGCAGATTCTTCGCGACCTGGGTGTCACCAAGATGCGACTCATGACGAATAATCCGAAAAAGCGTGCCGGCTTGATCGGCTACGGATTGGAAATCGTAGAAGTCGTTCCCTTGCAGATCGAATCAAACGAGCACAATCGGCTTTATCTGCAGACGAAGCGGGACAAAATGGGGCATACGATCCGGATCGATTCCTGACGGATCAGGCCAATCCCTGATAGAATTCAATCAGCCGTTTTCCGAGTGATGCGCAACTGTAGCGCTCTTCCACAAGGCGACGTGCCGCCTTTCCGATGGATCTGCATTTTTCCGGATGTTCCAGGCAATAGCGGATCTTTTCCAGGAACATCGAAGGCGTATCGGCAATCAGCAGATGTTCCCCGTCTTTTACGCCGATTCCTTCTGCACCGATGGATGTGGAGATAATCGTTTTTCCCAGCGCCATCCCCTGAATGATCTTGACACGCATGCCGGAACCTGATAACAGTGGAACAACCATGATCTGCTTATCGCGCATGTAGCCTTGTGCATCTTCTACCGTCCCGGAGCATTGAACACCGGCAGGAGCATTCAGGAGCAGGGATTCCGGAAAACCGCGACCGGCAAGAAATAGTTCCAGTTGCGGAAATTGTTGATGAATGCGTGGCCAGCAATTCCCCAGGAACCAATTGACCGCTTCGAGGTTCGGAAGCCAGTCCATGCTTCCCAGGTGAAACAACCGTAGCGGTTCACCGGTAGTATCCTGCACCGGGTATTCATTCAGATCGACGCCCAGGGGCACGGTCAGGAGTTGCTTGTGCGGTACCACCTGTCGGATCATCCCTTCATCCACATCGGTGATCGGAACGATGGCATCCACTTCCCGGAAAATTCTCAGTTCCTCACGCTTCAACCTGCGGGAAAGGAAGCCGAGATACCAGCGCTTCAGCGGATTCCGATGCTCGGCATCCCGGAGCCGTTTCCAGATGATGTGCTCCACGTTGTGCGCGCGCAGGACGATACGTGCCTGACTGTTTTCGCGGATCACCGGAAGGTAGGGCGCAGCAAAAAGTGTTTCAAGCTGCACGATATCGAACGCGCCTTCTTTCAGAATCGTCGCGATTTTTTGAGCTGCCTGCTTGTCGAAAAAACGAACAAGGTTGTAGGACTCATTCCGCCTGAAAAAATTGGTGACGGCTCCGGCAACAGTGACATTGGTCCGGATCGGAGAAGATTGGAAATGGAAGATGCTGCGGAACCGCTCAGGCAGGGACTCCGGAGCGACATAGTGCTTGTTGGTGTTCAACGCGAATTGATGTACTTCCGCGCCGGCACCGGCCAGTCCTTCGGCCATGTTTTGCATGGCGATATTTCCTCCGTCGAGTGGCGGATAAGGGACCCGGTGGCAGATTTGCAGGATCTTCACGAAACACCGGATTTTTTATGCGGAACGAACCTTTTGAAAAACCGGATATACGCCTCCTTGTCAAAGAGTGCGGAATCGGTCGTCGCTTTGTAGGTGAGGAAAATACCGATCGGCAACAGGACCAGCGAGGATGTCCACATGCCCCGCCAGGGAGGAATGACACCTTCACGTGCGAATTTCTCCCCGGAAATCGAGATGACGTGATACGTGACAAAGAACAAAATGGAAACTACAACCGGCATGCCCAGTCCGCCTTTCCGGATGATGGCACCCAACGGTGCGCCAATGAAGAACAGGATCAGACAAGCGAAAGAAAGGGTGAACTTCCGATGCCACTCGATACGGTGTTTACGCAACGACTTGTTCTTGATCTGAAGATCCTGTTTCGAATCATCTGCCATGCTCTTCACATTCCTGGCGCCAAAAAGCGCTGATGAGGCGATAGCGGCCCGCTTTTCTTCCGGAAGACTTCTCAGCAGGTCTTTCGCGGGACGTATGGGTTGCGCACTGCGCCCCAACTGGGCGAAATCGGCACTGATGATGGGGGCGATATGGTTCGAAAACTGTTTTTCCTTCGTGGTAATACTTTTTGAAATGGAGTCGGCGGATCGGGTCAACTGCTTCAGATTGAGCATCTGGTAATTGTCCTTGAACAACTGCTCGTTGGTACGGGTGAGTTTGAATGAACTCAGGTCAAAGCGGATTCTTTCTTCATCGAATTCCGTACGCATGAGTGGCCGGGCCTTCGGATGCTTGGGATCTTCCCGCTCTTCGTAGCTGGCGCCCTTGTACAGGGTGAGTAGGAGGTAGCGCTCATCTTCCGAAAGCTTCATGGTACCCCGTTCGGCTATGACCAGCTTCGTATTTCCCCGGTTATACGAATGGTCATAGATCATCATGTTGTGCAACGTTTGGCCGTCAGGATCCTTCCGGCCCACTTTGATGGAGTATCCGTCGATCCCGTTGTAGAAGATGCCTTCTTTGATGAGCAATGCCGGCTTCTGTTCACGCACGTCATACAGCAGCGCGTTCATCTTAAGGTTCGCTATCGGCAGGACATAATTGGAGAAGAGAAAGGCTCCGCAACAGATCAGAACGGCAGTCACGATGAGCGGTCGCATCACACGCTGGAGCGATACGCCGGCGGCCTTACAAGCGGTTAGTTCATTTTGTTCAGCCAGATTGCCGAAGGTCATGATGGACGAAAGCAAAATGGCCAGTGGAAGCGCAAGCGGTACCAGGGTAACCGACACGTATACCATCAACTGGATGATGATCCAGGTATCGAGTCCTTTGCCGACCAGGTCGTCGATGTACTTCCACAGAAACTGCATCTCCAGGACGAACAACGCGATCAGGAACGTCAGGACCAGCGGACCGGCAAAGGAGCGGAGAACCAGCAGCGTAAGCTTCTTCACGTATCTTTGAAGCTGAAAAGCCCGCGCAAGTTAAGAAAATGACCTTAAGCCAGGATGACCTGAACGTACTCTGCGATACCCGGTTCTTTCCGGCCCGGTTTCGCATCGCTCAGGAATTGGACCAGCTCTTATCGTGCCTTAAAGATGCCTTGTCGGACGAACTGAAGGACTGGACGCTACCGGTTGAAGGTGTCGATACCAGCCGGGGCAAGATCTTTCGCGGAGAAAACTACCGGCAGTTCCCGTATCACCTGCTGGACTACCCGCGGCGGTTCGACGCAAAGGGAATCTTCGCGATGCGTTCGCTGTGTCGATGGGGCCATGAATGGAGTTTTACGTTGCACCTGCAGGGTGAAGGCCTGCAACCCTTTCGGGAGAAACTGATCAACGCTCGGGATCGTTTGCTGAAAGCGGATGTTTGGTGGTGTACCAACGATACACCCTGGGAGTACCATTTCGAAAAGGACAATTACCGGAAATTGGGCGAGATCCAATCCGATGAATTCGAACATCGGTGCCGGGATGGCTCGTTTGTCAAGTTAAGCAGACAACTGCCACTTGCGCGAACCGGAGAAGTGGTGGAATTCGGGCAGGATACGATTCGTCTATTCAGGCAATGCTTGTCATGAACCGATGTGGTGCATGAGGGCGTGGATCTGAGAATCCCACAGCATCATGTTGCCGGCTTTCTCATCATCGGATGCGAAATCGGTCACGATCAAGGCTACATCACCGGTTATCTCGTCCTGTTGGATCTCAAACTGAAAAAAGGTCTCGTCCTTTGACTTATCCTCGGTTATCCACTTGTACCGGATCATCTGATTCTCCTTTCGCGCTACGATACGGGCACGCTGTTCCGTACCATCCCATTGAAACATGTAATCGCCTTCCCGGATATTCACCTTGTCGGCGAACCATTCCTCCAGACCGCTGGCGGTACTCAGGTAATTGAAAAGGATCTTCGGTGAAGACTTGATCTCGAATTCGAGGGTATATTTCTGCTTCTTCTGGGACTTGATTTCCGACATCACTAGACTACGTTCAGGGGCCATGGGGCCAGATTTGAGAGGGCGCAAGATACCTAAAATTACCGTTCGAACGACCTGATTCGCATCATGAAAACGTTCAAAGCCGATCTTTATTCTATTTTCGTGCCCATATGGCGCTCATCAACTCGCTTGAATCGGATGGAAACTGGCTCTTTCGCAGAAGGGGACAATTGCCCGTCGTCTTGTTTCTGCTGGCCATTCCGGCAATCGCGTTTACGGACTACGAACAGCTCTCGCCGGCATTCAGTCATTGGATGAACTGGCTGGCTGCCGGTTGCAGTCTGTTGGGATTCCTGGTACGCGCGTACACCATCGGAACCACGCCGCGCGGAACTTCCGGCAGAAATACCGCCGGACAAGTAGCCGAAAGCCTGAACAGTACCGGCATTTACTCGCTCGTGCGTCACCCGCTTTACCTCGGCAACTACCTGATGTGGATCGGCATTGTGATATTTACCAAGAACATCTGGTTTGTCATCATCGTCAGTTTGCTGTATTGGCTCTATTACGAGCGAATCATGTTCGCCGAAGAACGTTTTCTGGAACGAAAGTTTGGCGATGCTTACCTGAAATGGGCCAGCAAACTTCCGGCTTTCGTTCCCCGACTTTCGGGATTTGTTCCAAGTGTCATCCCGTTTTCCGTTCGTTCGGTCCTGCGCCGCGAGTATTCCGGGGTGCTCGCCACGGTGATCGGATTCGTCTTCGTGGAAGTGATGATCGGCTGGTTCCGCTGGGGAACCTTCTCGATCGGTGATCACTTTTTGGTGGTGCTCTATGTCACCATTGCAATGACCTTGTTACTGCGAAGCCTGAAGCACTATACCAGCCTGCTTAACGAAGAAGGACGTTCCTAAAGATCAAGCAGGAGTTGTATGAACTTCCCCGTCGTTCAGCCCTATCGGGCGATTCGTTGATCGGAGTCGGAGAACCCTCCACAAAAAATAACATCCCGTTCGGTTGAACGGGATGTTGATGTAGCGAGGGAGGGAATCCCTGTCCGCCGAACCTTCCTTGAATCCGGAAAAAAGCGACACGAAAAAGGCGGAGAACCCTCCACAAAAAATAAAATCCCGTTCGGTTGAACGGGATGTTGGTGTAGCGAGGGAGGGAATCGAACCCTCCACCTCAGGGTTATGAATCCTGCGCTCTAACCACCTGAG
>WBZP01005361.1_pt1 | contig 13083 bp, 8 predicted proteins | sample 5204301 | NCBI WGS metagenome assembly WBZP01 (sample SAMN12412401, study PRJNA552823) | activated sludge metagenome | isolation source: activated sludge from nitrification reactor of wastewater treatment plant... | place: USA: Pennsylvania | collected 2017
GCGGTTCCCTGCACCAGCCCGTTGAGGTATCCATTGATCCACAACAGTTCTTCCCGGGAGCATTTCCCGATCAGATCCTGCAGCGCTTTCTGTTGAACATCGTTCAGCATGATTGTTATCAGCGGTTAATGTGTTGAATAGGTAATGAGCGGATGAAATCTTCCAGTTCCTTTTCACCGGCCGGTTTAAAGTATTCACCAGCTTCCGCAGCCGGAGCCTGCCATCCAAACCTTTCGTGCAGGGATACTACCCGGCCGATCATGACCAGGGTGGGAGAAACGAGCAGCGCACCTTCGGGTAATGGATGATAATCTTTAAGCCGGCAAACCCTCACTTCCTGCATCGGAGTGGTAGCCTGACCAATAATGGCCAGCAGTTTATCATCCGCAATACCATTCATAAGCAGATTTTGCACCACCTGGTCCAGCGTTTCGGATGACATATAAAATACGAGTGTATCATCCGTTTGAGCGAGTTCTTTCCAAACGGCCGCACCCAGCACTTCACTTTTATACAAAGTGAGGAAACGCACAGCAGTGGAATGTCCCCGGGCGGTCAGCGGAATACCCGCATAGGCGGCGGCTCCCAGGGCAGCGGTAACCCCCGGTACAATTTCGTAGGGAATCCCATGAGCCACGAGTGTTTCCAGTTCGTCGAGGATATTGGAGAAAATGGAAACATCCCCCCCTTTCAGCCGCACCACCAGTTTTCCCTCAGCTGCATACTGCACCATCAGTTCGTTGATGCTTTGCTGCGGTGTACTGAAACCACGCCTGCACTGCTTCCCCACATATACGCGCTCGGCCTCCGGGCGCACATACTGATCCAGGATTACCGGGCTCACCAGCCGGTCGGTCAGCACCACATCGGCCTGCTGCAGCCAGCGAACGGCTTTCAGCGTGATGAGCTCCGGATCACCGCAGCCCGCTCCTGCCAATATTACTTTGCCCCTGTGTGCAACCGGTGAGATCATAAGTCGACTTTTTTACTGGATTAAATTTGTCAAGAAAAGGAAACAGGCAACCTGCATCCTTTTCGCTATTCTAAAAATGTTTAGTACTACTGCATTAATTAGAAAGAACAATGATTCTTCTAAAAACTACAAGATCTATTACTTTACTTTTTTGCTTCTCCAAAAAAGTAACAAAAAAAGAGCCCCGAAAACGATTACACCCCGTTTTCGGGATGGTTCCCTGATTAAGCTTCAGTGCTACTGTAAACTCAACATTAATTCCCTGATCACTCACAACCTAATCAATACTGGGTTCTGTTAGTAATCAGCTTCATCATTTTAATAGCATAACACTTTAAAATAGGTACGGAAAATTGTTCCCTAAATTATTACGCAAACAACCCTTCGATAGAAAGATATCGTTCGCCCGTATCGTAGTTATAGGTAAGCACTTTTGCACCTGCCGGAATTTCAGGCAGCTTCCTGGCTACGGCTGCCAGGGAAGCACCGGTGGAAATACCCACCAGGATGCCTTCCTCCCGGGCTACCCGTTGCGCATATGCGAATGCGTCTTCCTTACTGACGGTGATGACGCCGTCAAGCACAGACCGGTTCAGAATAGACGGTACAAACCCTGCCCCGATTCCCTGTATAGGGTGCGGCGAAGGTGATCCGCCGCTGAGTACCGGTGAAAGTTCCGGTTCCACGGCAAATACCTTCAGGCCAGGAAACTTTTGTTTCAGCACTTCTGCCACTCCCGTGATATGCCCGCCGGTACCCACACCAGTAATAAGATAGTCAATGCCTTCGGGAAAATCCTTCAGAATTTCCTGCGCACTGGTATCGCGGTGTACCTGTGTATTGGCCGCGTTATCAAATTGCTGGGGCATCCATCCGCCCGGAGTGGAAGCCGTGAGTTCAGTGGCTTTTTCAATGGCACCCTTCATCCCTTTTTCGCGCGGCGTTAGTACAAACTCTGCACCATAGATGGCCATCAGCCGCCGGCGTTCAATACTCATGCTCTCCGGCATTACCAGGATGATGCGGTAACCCTTAACGGCTGCCACCAGTGCAAGGCCAATACCGGTGTTTCCCGAAGTTGGTTCAATAATTACACTGTCTTTATTGAGAATACCCTTGCTTTCAGCATCTTCAATCATAGCAAGCGCGATACGGTCTTTAATACTGGCGCCCGGATTGGTACGCTCCAGTTTAATCCATACTTCATGCTGACTGCCATAGAGGCGGTTGATGCGCACATGCGGGGTATTACCGATGGTGGAGAGTATGCTGGATGCTTTCATGGTGAAATAGAGTTTAAGGTTTAAGGTTTAAAGTTTACGGTTTGAAGTTTACGGTTTACGGTTAACGGTTTATCAGATTACAAAATTCAGCACATCGGGTAAGGGATTTTTATCCCTGATCGATACTTCGCTTTTGTGATACACAATAGAACCGGGTAATACACTGTTGGTGAGCCATACATTTCCTCCTATCACACTGTCTTTTCCGATCACCGTTTCACCACCCAGGATGGTAGCCCCGGAATAGATCACCACATTGTCTTCAATGGTGGGATGCCGCTTTGACTTCGCTTCGCCTTTATTGACACTCAGTGCTCCGAGGGTTACACCCTGGTATATTTTCACGTTATTACCAATCACGGTGGTTTCGCCTATTACGATTCCCGTACCATGGTCGATGAAGAATGAACGGCCGATGCTTGCACCGGGATGAATATCAATGCCGGTTCTTCCATGTGCATACTCCGCAAATACCCGTGGCAGAATTTTTACGCCCTCCGTCCATAACAGATGCGAAAAACGATAGATGGCTGTCGCATAGAAACCCGGATAAGCCACCAGTACCTCCTCCAGTGATTCCGCGGCAGGATCAAAGTCAATCACCGCCTGCGCGTCCTTCAACAGCATATCATAAATGGAGGGTAACGCATCGAAAAATCGGTTGGTGATGTTCTGTGTGCGTTCACCATCTCCAATTACATCGTAAATGAGGGTTGATAAATGGCTTTTATAGGATTCCATCTCTTTCGACAACTCAAACTCAGACAGTTTTTTCTGACGCTCCGGTATAAAAAGAAACTCAAAAAAACCATCGATAAATTCTGAAGCAAGCGCCTTGTCGGGGAAAGTACGACTCGACTGCTGGTGCTGCAGGTAAAGCTGATGGATGAATGCCTGGTTGCTCATGCAATGGAAATGATGAATGTTGAATTATAAATTTTAAATGAGGGATGCTATCTTTCCTAAACCTCCCTAAACTTTCCTAAACCTTCCTAAACCTTCTTAAACCTCCCCCCTTCTCACTGCTCAATCATACAAGCCCCCACGGTAACATTGCTGGTTTCATCGATCAGGATGGCACCGCCGTTCACGCGCAGGTTCCTGTAAACATCATAGGGAATGGGGGATGCCGTCCGGATGGTTGCTTTCACCACATCGTTCAGCATCGCCTGTCCGGGGGCCTCCATTTTTTCCAGTGAGTTTACATCCAGCTTATAGGCAATCTCCCGAATGGAAGCTTTTACCAGGCGGCTGTTGATCTGCAGCAGGTATTTATTGCCAGCTGCCAGGGGCTTACTGCCCATCCAGCACAACAGCACTTCCAGTTCGTTGGACACTGATGGCTGATTGCCGCTATGAACAATCAGGTCGCCGCGGCTGATATCAATATCATCTGCCAGGTGCAGGACAACGCTTTGGGGTGCCCGGGCTTCCTGTACCGGCGTGCCATTCAGTTCGATGGCGCTGATGGTGCTCGACAACCCGGATGGCAAAACAGTTACCTGGTCGCCTGTTTTATAAATGCCGCTGATTACTTTACCGGCATAACCCCGGTAATCGTGCAGTTCTTCTGTCTGGGGCCTGATCACATACTGCACCGGAAACCGGGCATCGGTGAGATTGATGTCCCTTTCCACCTGCACATTTTCGAGCAGGTGCAACAGGGAAACGCCCTCATACCAGGGAAAGGCAGGAGATTTCTCTACGATATTATCGCCATTGATGGCGCTGATGGGTATATAGGTTACATCCTTCAATCCGAGCTTCTCCGCCACGGCCGCGTAATCAATCACAATGTTATTATACACATCCTGCGCATTGCCCACGAGATCCATTTTATTGACTGCCACCACCACATGCGGGATATTCAGCAGGGATGCAATGATGGAATGCCGCCTTGTCTGTTCCACTACCCCGTTCCTTGCATCAATGAGGATGATAATGAGATCGGCATTGGAAGCGCCGGTCACCATATTCCGGGTATACTGGATATGCCCGGGCGCATCTGCAATGATGAATTTACGTTTGGGTGTACTGAAATATTTATAGGCAACATCAATGGTGATGCCCTGTTCCCTTTCCGCGCGCAGTCCGTCGGTGAGCAGGGCGAGATCAATCTCTCCTTCTTCCTTGTTGCGGCTTTGCTGCTCGATGGCGGCCAGCTGATCAATCATGATCGACTTACTGTCATAGAGCAGCCGCCCGATGAGCGTACTTTTGCCGTCATCCACACTTCCCGCAGTTATAAAACGTAGTAAATCCATAAATCGTTAATAGTAAATGGTAAATCAAAAATGCACCCCTCAACCTCCCTAAACCTTCCTAAACCTCTAAACTAAAAATACCCTCCCTTCTTCCTGTCTTCCATGGCTGCTTCACTCACCTTATCATCAATGCGGGTTTCACCCCGTTCACTGGTTTTGGTGGCTACAATTTCGCGGATGATATCATCAATATTGGCAGCATCTGATTCCACTGCCGCGGTACAGGTCATATCACCCACGGTGCGGTAGCGTACTTTCTTCACACTGATTACATCGGTTTCATCTATACGTATAAAGGGAGAGGTTGCCACGAGCTGACCATCATATTCAAGTACTTCGCGATCATGCGCGAAATAAATGGAGGGCAATTCAATCTGATGCCGGCGGATATAGTTCCACACATCCAGTTCCGTCCAGTTACTGATCGGAAACACCCGTACATTTTCTCCTTTGTGAATGCGGCCGTTGTAAGTATTCCAAAGTTCAGGGCGCTGCAGCTTGGGATCCCACTGACCGAATTCATCGCGCACGGAAAAAATTCGCTCTTTGGCACGGGCTTTTTCCTCATCGCGCCGGGCTCCGCCGATACAGGCGTCGAATCCGAATTCCTCAATCGTATCCAGGAGCGTAAAGGTTTGTAAAGCGTTTCTGCTCGCAAACTTTCCCCGGGGTTCTGTGAGATTTTTCTCGCGGATGGTATCCTCTACCTTACGCACGATCAGTTTTTCCCCGATGCCAGCGGCCAGTTGATCGCGGAAGTCAAGCGCTTCCTGGAAATTATGGCCGGTATCAATATGCACCAGCGGAAACGGAAACTTACCGGGACGAAATGCCCGCAGGGCAAGATGTACCAGCACGATCGAATCTTTTCCGCCGGAGAATAGCAATGCGGGCCGTTCAAACTGACCGGCTACTTCACGGAAAATATGGATGGATTCAGCTTCCAGCTGATCCAGGTAATCTCCCCATCCCTGATATGTACTGTCCATAGTTATCATTTATAGCGCTGTCCGGAAATATGATCTTCAAACAGCGGTTGCCTGTTGGAATTGTGTTAATGGTTACTCCCCGAAGGATGCACATGTAATCCGCATTCCTTCCCATTTGCATCTTCCCACCACCAGCGGCCTGCCCTGAAATCTTCGCCCGGCCGGATGGCCCTGGTGCAGGGTGCGCAACCGATACTAACAAAGCCCCGGTCATGCAGCGGGTTGTAGGGAATATGATGCGCAGCGATATAATCCTTTACCTGTTCCGTACTCCAGTGCAGTAACGGATGGTACTTAATTACTTTGTTTACCGGATCCCATTCAAATTCCGGAAGATCGCTCCTGCCAGCCGAATGTTCTGCCCGCAGACCCGTAATCCATACAGCCATGCCCGTTAGTGCCCGCTGCAGGGGTTCCACCTTGCGGATATAACAGCATTGCTTCCGGTTTTCCACCGACTCATAAAAACTGTTCGGCCCTTTTTCACCCACAAAGTCCTGCAATAACTGCTGCTGCGGATAATAAGGATGCACCGTGATCGGGTACATGGCCAGGGTACTGCTCCATACCGAGTAGGTTTCCGGAAACAAACGGCCGGTATCGAGGGTGAATATTTTTGCGGGCAATCCTGCCTGTACCAGCTGATGGGTGATTACCTGGTCTTCGTAGCTGAAGCTGGTGGAAAAACAAACCTGGCCCGGGAAACGATTCCCCAGCCATTCCAGGATAGCTGAAACATTTAGTCCACCAGTTTGGTGGAGTAGTTCAGACGCAATATGTTCATTCAGTTCAGGCATTCGTTTCGGGCTTAATGTGGGAAACCAGTGAATCGGATCAACAGCAACAACAACAGGGCACAGCATTGTGCGCTGACATGCATAAAAGAGACATGTGAAGAAGTTGATTCCGCATTAAAGTCTACTCTTTTGATAGACAAATATAGGCCCCCTTCCCGTATAATTAAAATATTTTTCAAATAAACGGTCAGGATGACTCTATTATTGCAACAAACCGGCTGTAAAACTGCCTGAAACGCTGCTATTTATGCCCTGCTTTGTATATTTACACAACAACTGATTACTATGACCAGAGAAGAACGGTTTATGCAGGAAGCCATCGCCCTTTCCCGCAACGGAATGGACAACAATGAGGGCGGACCCTTTGGCTGTATTGTGGTTAAAGGAGAAGAAATTGTAGGCCGGGGCAATAATAAGGTCAGTTCCACAAATGATCCTACGGCGCATGCTGAAGTGACGGCTATCCGGGATGCCTGCAAAAACCTGAACAGCTTCCAGCTCACCGACTGTGAAATTTATACTTCCTGCGAACCCTGCCCTATGTGCCTGGGCGCCATTTACTGGGCCAGGCCCAAAGTGGTGTATTATGCTAACAACCGCCAGGACGCTGCTGATATCGGATTCGATGATTCCATGATTTACGATGAGATGAACGCTCCCTTTGACGCCCGTAAGATTCCTATTATTGAGCTGGGCAGAACGGAAGCACAGAAAGTGTTTGAAGCCTGGAGGCAGAAGGAAGACAAAACCCTTTACTGATCATAGCCTGGCCATCAATTCTTCCTACGATACCGCCAACATCCGCTGCCGGCAACTGCAATTGGCTGATCTCGCAGCATTGCATTTATACCTCCTGTCATTGTCACCCGCTACCCGTCAACGCTTCGGACCGCATTCCTTTGATACGGAAACGTTGTACCGCCTGTACACCGAAGAACCAGTAGCCGGATTCGGCGCTTTTGCAGGTGAACAGCTGGTGGCCTATGCCATCATCCGTAAAGGACTGGTACCCCACGACCGGGAGAGACTGATGAGCTATCCGTATCCGTTAGATGAGCGTGGCTGCTGCACCTTTGCTCCTTCCGTAGCAGATGACTGGCAGGGCCGTGGCCTGGGAGGAATCCTCCTGCAGCATATCCTGGAAATACTTTCACTCGAAGGCGTTCGCCAGCTTGTGCTCTGGGGCGGCGTGCAATCCGGAAATATCCCGGCACAGCGCTATTACCAAAAAGCGGGGTTTAAGAAACTGGGCAGTTTTGAATACCAGGGCAGTAATGATGATATGGTACTGGAGTTGCCGGTTGTATAAAAGTGCCTCAGAGCAGGAGAATTTTTACCACTGATTTTTTTCCATCGGGCTGGGTGATTTCCAGCTGGCAGTTTCCGGAAGCCTGCACTTGCAGGGGTTTTAACTGAATGGTAGCCGTTCCGCCCGCATGCATCAACTGCTGGCGGCTGAGGATCTGCCCTGCCTGGTTGCTCAGCACCAGCTGATACATACCCGCCGGCTGATTGCCCATCTTCAGGCTGATCTGCCCGTCTGTAACCGGGTTGGGATAAACGGTGTATCCGGTGATACTTTTTGCTGCCGATACTTTTACGATCCGGCTGTATATCCAGGTACCCCGGCTATTCAGCGCTTTTACCCGGTAAAACTGATCACCGGCGGCCGGATAGGCGTCCAGCCAGTTATACGAACCCATTCCACCAGCCATCACTACACCTGCCCGGGCAAACTGCTGTCCATCGCTGCTGCGTTCCACTTCGTACTGCATAATACCTGATTCCTCCTCCACTTCCCATTCCACTTCATTGCCGCCGGTGCGTTGCCGGGCTGCAATACGAACGAAGCTGAGCGGGAGTGTCTGCGCCTGCCGGAACACAATCCTGAATCTGCCGGGTGCAGCACTGGCCGCATCGGCGTTTACAGAAAAATCAACCGTACTGCTGCCGTTCATGCTGAGTGGTGTCAGGCTCCGGAGATAGGTATCTTCCAGGAAGGCGGTGAGGGAAGCGTCCATGCCACTGAAGATACATTCCAGCCGGTAAGACTGCTGCCGGATCCGCTTGATTTCATAAAAGAGGGTATCCGCTTCCGTTATACCTGACCTTGCGTTCACTGCCAGGGATTTTCCACCCTGGGAAATCGCGAAGTTATCGCTGAAATTATTCGGCTTCAGGGCATCGTGTTCATCCACTGCATTCGCATACGCATTACTGAATACCGCCACATTTCCGTCAGCGATTCTGGCCTCACCCCCGCTTAAGAGGTAGAGGTTGGTGATGAGCGATCCGGCTGCAGTGCCGGCATCCAATGGTCGTGCAACCAGGCGGCTGCCCGTGGTTTTACTGCTTTCCGTAAAGGTGAGGCTGCCGCCGGCTGAAGCCGCGCTGATGATGAATGCCTGCCCGGATTCAATACGTGTATTCGGCACACCGGGCGTATAACTTCCACCGCCGGGAACGGGTATCCAGGCCGGTACGGTGGAAGCGCTGAAGGTTACCCAGGCTCCTACTCCCTGTGCACCCGGAAGTTTCGGATCCCACACAGAAAAGGATTGCGCGAGGTTGGTGCGGGTAAGCCCCGTAAAGTCGATGGGTGCGGCATAATTATTACCTACAGCGGCAAACTGTCCGGCCACCGGAATGGTTATCGCAGGCAGGGTACCCTGGAACAAGGCGCCTTTGGAACGCATAAGAACCGGGGTGGGTGAAGCACCCGGTGCCGGGGTAATACTCCGGTCGCCCCGGGAAAAGAGCATATAGGCATTGTTGCTGCCCGCTGATGCAATGGGAATATTCGTTCCCGTTACTCCCTGCCAGCCATTCAGCGCCGCATTATAGGAGAGCAGTGAATTACCCGGTGAGTAGAAATCAAAACCATCTGCGAGCCAGTTGCCGGAATTGGAAGTGATATTGGTTCCATATCCGGTTCCCGGGTTCACTCCTGCCGGCTGGTTTTCCTGCCAGGCCTGTTTGATGGTTTGTCCTACTGTGGGTGCTGCCAGGAAGCGCCATGCACGAACCGCGGCCAGGTATCTTTCCACCGTTACATCACCGCTGATATAGCCGCCTGCGGCGGAACCTGCAGCCACCCGGGCGGTGCCGTTGGTGCCCGATTTCAAGGTGAGGAGGCCGGCTGTCGTGAGTACGGAACTGCCGTTCACCGTTACCACCCCTTCATTACCGGGCGCAGTTCCGGCAGTCATTTCCAGATCGGTGCCCAGGGTGGCTGTAGCAGCAGTATTCAATGTAAGTGTCCGCAGTACCCGTTTTCCAGCTGTAAAGCGCAGGGTACCGGCATTCCCACCCAGTAACAATCCAGAAGCGGCTGAGCCGCCGATGGAACCGGGACCACTGAAAGCCCCATTCAGGGTGAGTGTATATCCGTTGATATCAAGTTCAGAAGAAGCATTTCCGGTAATCAGGTTACCTGTGAGGGGTGTATGATCGATGATCAGGGCACTTTGCAGGGGCACGGAAACAGGCCGGTTAATCGTAAACTGGCCGGTAGTATTGCCCCCGCTGTTAAAGCGCAGGGTGCCCACGGTTCCGTTGGTACCGCTGATGGACAAGGCTGCGTTTTTATCCGCGTGAATATTACCCGTGGTGCTGGTGAGCCCTGAGAACTGGAGATTGTTTCCTGCCTGTGTAAGGGTAAAGGAAGCCAGATCGAGGGTACCCGTTACCGTTATTGCCCTGTTCAGCGAAACCGGAGCCCCGATGGTGAGGTTATTCATAGTGGTAACCGCAGCGGGGAAAGGATTCACCGTTGCGCCGTTCAGTACATAATTGGCCCCGGCGTTGTAATTTTTGGTGAGGGTACTGCCGGCCAGTAAAGTGCCGCTGGTTCCATCAACAGCTGTTCCTTCCAGCGCTGTGTGGGGGGCCGCACCTGTATTGGCAGTCACGAGGGTGGCGCCGCTGAGCAGGCTGAAAACGGCATTATTGGACGGGTTCGCATCATCTGTACCAATGGTAATGTTGCGGGTACCGGCATTCAGTACCGCATTGGCCGCCACCGTCAGCGAACTGCTGAATGGCTGCGTTCCGGAGCGTACCAGCTCAAGATTATTCTGCAAGCTCAGATTGGTTGATCCGGTACCGTTTCCAATGATAAAGTTCACGCATCCGTTTTTGTGTACCGAGCTGTTGGTATACTGGGGATTGGCGCCATTGAATAAAAGATTACCGGGTACTGTACTGGCACCATTGGTGGTAAGCAGACCCGTGCCGCTGACAGAAAGGTTTCCGGAAAGATTGATCAGCACCGTGCGGTTGCCCGCATTGAAATCCAGTATTCCCGTTTGCGCGCTGCCGGCAGAAGTGCCGGTTACAGTAAGATTGCCGTGGATATTGAAAATACGGTTCTGGGTCGTATTTCCAATATTCAGGGTGCCAATATTGGCATCTGTTCCTGTAACCATCACGTTACCGCCTGCGGTAAGATCACCGGCCAGGAGACGGGTGCCGCCATTCACCACGAGGTGATGATAATTGTTACCACCCAGGCTAACAGGGGTAAGTACCGGAATACTGCCCGAACCATTGAAAAAGTTAACTGTGCTTCCGGCTACAGAAAAACCCGTACCCATTGAGAAACTGGCTGCGGAAGGCACACTGAAATTACCCCCTATGAAAATTGTATCGGTACCGCCCCCCAGGGTAATGACGCGGTTACCGTTAGTTACAATCAGATGATGGTAACGCCAGGCGGGTGAATTGGTAGCCGCATTGGAACTGAAAGCTGGAATTGTCTGGGCACCGGTACCATTAAAATTCATAAAGAACACGTTCGTACCCAGCCTGTAATTGGTGGCGGTAATACTGAATACGCCGCTGATACTGATCGTTGCATTATTTTGCGCCTGAAAGATGGCGTTTGCGAAATCACCGGTAACTTCCAGGTCATGGTGCGGATAGCCTTCCATGGTGAATGTTGTTCCTGCCAGGTTCCGGTTGATCCGGAGCTTGGATCCGGCAACCGTCATTAAACTCGTTGGCAAAGAGTAAACAATCCGCCGGGTGGTGATCACATGATCCGGATCGGTGGATCCGAGGGGATCCAGAATACGGGGACCATTTCCGGAATTGGTGATCGCATTGCCGTATACAAAACCGGGAATCGTCTGCAGCCCGGTGGAACTGAAGTTAAAGGTATTAAAGCCCCCGTCACTGCTGATATAATTCGTGGCCGTCATAGTGAAGCTGCCGGCTACATCGATGGTATTATTGGAGATGCCATTGCCCAGCCGGATTTGTCTTCCTCCCCGGTTGCCGCTGATAGCAAGATTTTGATAATTCACCGCCGCTATCCGCTGGATCGCATTGGTACTTGCGGCATACGTAAAATTCGCATTAGCGGGGAAGCTTGGGGCAGCACCACTTACGAGGAAATCACCGGTAACGGTGGCAGAAGACGGAAAATTCTTAACAGCTGTTCCTGCAATACCCAGGTTGCCATAGGGCAAATCAAGGATCTGCTGGCTGTTCACCGAACTGGCATAGGTAAATGTGCTGGTACTGGCAAAACTAACGGTACCGGTTATGTCTGTCAGGTCAAAAACACTGAGGCTGCCGGTACCACTCAGCGTCAGGCTGGCCGGAGAAGCTACGGTAAGCTGATAAACATTCACAGCCAGTCCCGCACCGATGACCGGCATATTGCCGCCCACGGTATTGATCACGGCATTTTCAGTGGGGGAAGAGGGGAATCCCACACCGCCGGTCCAGTTACCCGCGTTGTTCCAGGCCGTATTCACCGCACCTGTCCAGGTAAAGGTTACAATCTGCAGTGCATTAATGGCATCGCTGCCTACGTACAGTGTTTTGCCGTTGAAATCAGCCAGTGTAAGGGCTGTTTTCCCCAACAGGGGCGCATCTACAGTGCCGCCGGTGGGTACCAGGGTGCCGAAACCAGCCACGCCATCTGTGAGGCGAAGGCCGGTAATCACATCTACAGAACCAATATTCGTAGCCAGGGCGGTGAGGGTACAGGTGGTGCCACCACTCCCCAGGGTAAAAGCGCCGGTATTGAAGGTCCAACCGGAATTGGATCTTTTATCCAGTACAGATCCATTGTCGCTCACTGTTGGTGCGAGCGTGGTTGCATTAATCGCTGCTGCATGAGAAATAGAAATATCACCAGCGGTACCGCCGGTGAGGCTGGAGCTGGAAAAATAAATATGCACCGTGCGGTCGTTCGCCCCCGTGCCAAAGGGATACCTTGAGAGAGAGCTGCTCGCATCTACCGGCAAACCGGTGGTAGGATAAGAGCGGCTGAGCGTACCGCTGGTGATATATCCCCCGTTGTATACCAGTTGCGTAGACAGGGATGCATTGGTAAGAGAAAGGGTGTTACCTGAGCCAACACTGATGCCCCCGCTGTTCATAGTGAGGCTACCCGGCACCGTCCGGCTGAAAGATGCCGGAAAACTGACGGGCGAAGTGGAACTGATGGTGAGATTATAAGGTGCATTGGTTACCGGAAACTCTACAGCAGAAGCTGTTTGTGCACCACCATTGTACACCAGTGAAAAATTATTGACGCCGGCTCCGGTACCGCTGTATTGAATAGTGCCGGTCCCTGAAAAATTACCGCTGTTGGTACAGGTTGCAGGTGTCGCACTGTTTGCATTGATAACCCGAAGGGTACCGGTAACGGATACCCCGGAAGCATCCGTATTGATATTAACGATGTCACAACGGCCGGCCGTCATGCTCCATCCACCGGCAGCACTGACCGACTGGGATAGTGTTCCGGAAAACTGAATTACC
>WBZP01005366.1_pt1 | contig 13067 bp, 13 predicted proteins | sample 5204301 | NCBI WGS metagenome assembly WBZP01 (sample SAMN12412401, study PRJNA552823) | activated sludge metagenome | isolation source: activated sludge from nitrification reactor of wastewater treatment plant... | place: USA: Pennsylvania | collected 2017
GCAGCACCCTGGCGTACCTGCCCTTCGTCGAGCTGATCGCCCAGGCTCGGGCGACTCGGCCCGACATTGTCGACCCGGTACTGGCGGCCCACCCCAGCCTCACCCGGCTCACCGCCTACCGGGCCGGTCCGGCCGAGGCCACGGGAGCAGCCGAACAGGGACTGGTCGCCGAGTCGGTCCACGCCCTGCTGACCGAGCTGGGAGCGGCGTCACCAACCCTGGTCGTCGTCGAGGACGTCCACTGGGCGGACCACTCCTCGCGTGACCTGCTCACTTTGCTCCTCACCCGTGGGTTCCCCTCCGAGGTGTCGCTGCTGGTCACCTACCGCTCCGACGACCTCCACCGTCGCCACCCCCTCCACGACACGCTCGCCGTGTGGACCCGGATCGCCGATGTCGACCATCTCGAGCTGGCTCCGCTCGCCGATGGCGACATCCGTCGTCTTGTCGCCACCGTGTCAGCATCGGAGCTCGACGAGGAGGCGACGGCCGATATCGTCCGGCGGGCCGAGGGCAACCCCTTCTTCGCCGAAGAGCTCGCGGCCAGCGCCGTCTCGGGCCGCGCCGCGACCGGCGGACTGGCCCGCGTCCTCCAGGCGCGGATCGAACAGCTCGACGAGACGGCTCTTCAGGTCGTCCGTGCGCTCGCCGTCGCCGAGCGCGACGTCTCGCATGACATGCTCGCCGAGGTGGTCGACCTCACCGAGTCCGAGCTCGACGCCGCGGTGTCCGCCGCCGTGGAACACCACGTCGTGGAGACCTGCTGGCCACCGGCCTACAGGTTGCGGCATGCGCTGCTCGGTGAGGTGGTCCTCGACCAGCTCCTTCCCGGGGAGCGGCTCCGCCTCCACCGCCGGTATGCCGCCGTGCTCTCCGAGCACCCGCGGCTCGCCCCGGCCTCCGAGCTGGCCCGGCATGCGCTGGCGAGCGGAGACCGTAGGACAGCGGTCGCTGCGAGCCGCGAAGCCGCCGAACAGGCCATGGCGGTCGGCGGCCCGCAGGATGCCTTGGCGCACCTCGAGCGCGCCCTCGACCTGCTCAGCGAGAACGACCCGTCCCGCGACGAGGTGACCCTCCGGGCCTCCGACGCTGCTATCGCCGCGGGGGATCCGCTGCTGGCGGTGCGGCTCGTGGCCGACCGGCTGAGCCACCCGGGGGTGCAGGAGGACCCGCTTCACCGAGCTGAGCTGCTGGCGGCCTACGCCACTCGCGCTCGCATCCTCGACCTGCCGGTCGACGGGCTCGCGCTGACCCAGGAGGCGCTCGCGCTGGTGCCCCCAACCCAGGAGCGCGGGCATCTCGCCGTCCTCGTCGCCCACCTTCAGCAGCTCGTCGACACCGGAGACTGGCGCGCGGCCACTGCGGTCGGGGACCACGCCGTTGCGCTGGCCGAGCGGCTCGGAAGCGCCACCGCCCTCACCGAGATCCGTGCTGTCCTCACTCAGGTCGTCGAGGCGCTCGACGATATCGACGCCGCCGAGTCGCACCTGCGCGCCGTCTGGGACGATGTCGCCGACCGGGATGACCCGACCCGCCTGCGGCTGGCCCACCAGCTGGCCTCCTTCCGGCATCGACGAGGTGATTTGCCGGGCGCGCTGGAGTGGTACGAGACCGGCGCCCTCCTGGCCGACCAGAGCCATCGCACCTGGGCCCCGTGGGGACTGGAATGCCGACTTCAGGCCGGGATGACGGCCGCCGAGCTCGGCGACTGGGAGCATGCCACCAGGCGTCTTTCGTTGGGAGACATACGGATCCCGCAGCCCGGACGGTCATTGTTCGACGCGGCCCGGTTGTCCCTGGCGGTGGCCAAGGGGGAGCGACCGTCACCGGCCGAGATCTGGCCACTCCGGGAATGGTGGCCGGTCGACGGTCTGCTCGTCGTCCTGACGACGGGCGCCGGGATCGAGCTGCTGGGCAACCTAGGAGACGTCTTTGCCGCGGTTGACCTCGCCGAGGCAGGGGTGGCTTCGCTGGACCGGATGTGGGGGACGGCATACCAGAGCATTGTGCGGATCGCGGCGCTGACCGTCGGGCAGCTCGCGACGGCGACCGAACGGCTCGACCCCGTCTCACGGGCCGCGCTGCTCACCCGCGTCGAGACCCTGGCGGCCCGGGCCGAGCAGGTCGGCGCGGCGGCTGCCGAGCCGGACGATTCAGGCGGCCTCGGGGTGGAGACCTGGGCGTGGACCCAGCGGCTGCGTGCCGAACGGCTGCGGCTCGCGTGGCGGGTCGGCACCCTCGACGGACCGCAGCCGGGGGAGGTCGTCCGCGCGTGGGAGCAGAGCGTGGCCGCCTTCGAGCGGTACGGCCATGCCTTCGAGGCGGCGCGCTCCAGGGCTCGGCTCGCGCACGCCCAGCGGGCCGCCGGTGACGGCCCCGGAGCCCGCGCGAGCGCGGCAGCGGCCCGCGAGGTGGCCGCCCGCCTCGGCGCGCTCCCGCTCATCGCCGAGCTGGACGCCCTGGTCCCAGCCGGGACCGACCTGGGCGGCGGCGAGGCGCTGACCGGGCGGGAGGCGCAGGTGCTCGACCTGGTGGCCCGCGGCCTGACCAACGGCCAGATCGGCCTGCGGCTGCACATCAGCACCAAGACCGTCAGCGTCCATGTCTCTCGGGTCCTGGCCAAGCTGGGGGCCGCTGGACGGACCGAGGCAGCGGCCATCGCGCACGCTCGCGGCCTGCTGGAGTGAACCCCCGCCCCGGATGCGTCACCGGATCTCACGGATACGGCGGCCCTCGGCGCACGGCATAACGACTCGCGGCCCATCGTTGACGAGGTGACCGGCACTCCTGAGTCGAAGGGGGCACCCGTGCTCGCGCTCGTCGTCGTTGCCCTCGTGGTCGGCTATGCGGTCCTGTCCGGTCGCTGGGTCGGCCACGAACCAGGGTGGTATGCCGCCCTGCCCCGCCCGTCGTGGCAGCCACCGCCCTGGGTCTTCGGGGTGGCCTGGCCGCTGAACTTCCTCGCCCTCGCCGTGGCCGGATCGGCCGTGGTCACCAGCGCGACGACCGGGGCGGCGCTGGGGTTCGTCGGAGTGCTCGCGGCGTCGATCGCACTCGCCCTCGGATGGGCGTACGCCTTCTACGTCCCGCACCGGCTGGACCTGGCCGCCATACTCCTCGGCGGGGCGGCCGCGCTCACCTGGGTTCTCGTGCTGGTGGCCGGCCGCCAGCTCACCTGGGCGGGGTGGTTACTCGTCCCGTATGCCGCGTGGCTCACCGTGGCGACCAGCCTCTCCGTCGGTTACTGGGCGCTGGACCGGCGCGGCCGTGCTCGCGCGGGAGCCGCCTGAGCGGGGGCGCCCGTCCCTCGGCGCCAGTCCCTCGGCGCCAGTCCCTCGGCGCCAGTCCCTCGGCGCCAGTCCCTCGGCGCCACGCCCTCGGCGCCACGGTTGTTCGGCTTTGCCACGGCTGTAGGAGTGGCAGAACCGAACAACCGTGGCGACCCCGAGCCCCTTGACGTCCGAGAGGTCTCATATGCAATATATCGACTAGCTGCACCGAACCCCCCGCTCTCCGGACAACCTCCCGAGAAGGACCGACACCATGAAGCTGACCGAGTTCCCGCGGTACCCGCTGACCTTCGGCCCGAGCCCGGTCCACCCGCTCAAGCGGCTCACCGCGCACCTCGGCGGCGCGCAGATCTGGGCCAAGCGCGAGGACGTCAGCAGCGGCCTGGCCTATGGCGGCAACAAGGTCCGCAAGATGGAGTACATCGTCCCGGACGTCCTCGCCAGCGGGGCCGACACCCTGGTCTCGATCGGCGGCTACCAGTCGAACCACACCCGCCAGGTTGCCGCCGTCGCCGCGCACCTGGGCCTGAAGTGCCGGCTCGTCCAGGAGAAGTGGGTGCCCTGGGACGACCCGACCAACGACAAGGTCGGCAACATCCTCCTGTCGAGGATGATGGGCGCCGACAGCCGCCTCGACGACGCCGGCTTCGACATCGGCATCCGCGACTCGTGGAAGGACGCGCTCCGCGAGGTCGAGGACAACGGCGGCAGGCCCTACCCGATCCCGGCCGGGGCATCCGAGCACCCGCTCGGCGGTCTCGGCTTCGCCAACTGGGCCTTCGAGGTGGCCGAGCAGGAGCAGGCCCTCGGCGTCTTCTTCGACACGATCGTCGTCTGCACCGTGACCGGCTCGACGCACGCCGGCATGATCGCCGGCTTCGCGGCGCTGGAGGAGCTCACCGGCGTCCGCCGCCGCGTCCTCGGCATCGACGCCTCCGCCACGATCGACAAGACCCGCGACCAGGTCGGTCGCATCGCGCGTCATACCGCTGAGCTCATCGAGCTGGGACGCGACCTTCGCGACGACGAGATCACCGTCCTCGAGGGGTGGGCGGGCGACCTCTATGGCATCCCGGTCGACTCGACGATGGAGGCGATCCGGCTCGGCGCGCAGTGCGAGGCGATGATCACCGATCCGGTCTACGAGGGGAAGTCGCTGGCCGGCCTGGTCGACCTCGTCCGCAGCGGCGATATCCCCTCGTCCTCGACCGTCCTTTACGCACACCTGGGTGGGCAGCAAGCCGTCAACGCCTACCACCGTCTGTGGTCCTGACCTCGCTGCGGTATGCCGCCCTCGCACCAGCTGCTTCATCGCCCCGGTGCGGGTTCCTCCACGCCGATCATCGACTCGGCGACACTTACCTCATGCGACCGCCACAGCGACGAGCCTGGGCGAGTCGAAGCGCGAACAGAGCCGCCGCGGGCAGCTCGCCGCCAACAGGGTCCGGGTCAAAGACCAGCCTTCTTCACACCATAAGTTGCCTGCTCGAGCGTGTAGCCGTCACCGGCCGACGAGGTCAGTTGCCTAATCAGTCCCGCCCGCGAGAACGAGGTCAACTCGAGGTAGTTCTTGGCAGCCTTGGCAGCCTGCTCATTCCAGTCCACCTTCGCATGGTCAGCCGCGTAGGTAGCCTCCTTGACGGAGTAGCCGTCACCAGCCGACGAGGACAGTTGCCTAATCAGTCCCGCCCGCGAGAACGGCGTCACACTAAGGTAGTTCTCGGCAGCCCTGGCAGCCTGCTCATTCCAGTCCGCCTTCACATGGTCAGCCGCGTACGTCGCGTCCTTGACGGAGTAGCCGTCACCGGCTGACGAGGACAGCTGCCGAATTAGGCCCGCCCGCGAGAACGGCGTCACACTGAGGTAGCTCTCAGCTGACTTCAGAGCATTTTCCTGACCTGGTGTCAGGTTTGGCTGGGCCTGCTCAACGGGCTCGGAGGTCACCGGGACGCTCGACCGGCTGGACGATGTACCCGCGGCCGCCGGGGTTTTGTCACTGCGGTCAGTTCCGCCATTCACCAGCGCGATAATGACGACGAGGGCGACTCCCGCCAGCAGCCAACGCTTCTTCTTGAACCAGGGACGGGACGCCTTGGCGTAAGCCTTCGCAGCCTTCGCGGCCGCCTTAGGGTTCGCGGTCGGGGTCATCGCCGTGGGAGGGGCATCATTGCCTGACATATGCGGCCGGTCCTTCTCTGTCGAGTTTGTTCCACCCAGAATGTACCCCTAACGAGCGCAATTTTGGGGCAATCCGCGGGGGCCGTCTTGCGATCGTGACGTGAATTGGTGGTCGCTTACGAGTGAGGGCTGCGCCATTCCGTGACCGGCCGGCGTTTGGCGCGCCACACGGGATGGTGCAGGCGCGGGCAAGCGTGCCGATCTCGGCCTGCGCGTACGACAGCTTCGAGCAGAGGCACGCCCCGATGCCGTCCTAGCAGTTCCTGTTCGGTCGACAGGGTCGTCACCCTCGTCGGGGGAGTCGGCGAGCCCACCACCGACCTGGTCGATGCACTCCGCGACCCAGTCCGTCTCCCCCGTGAGCACGGGTGGGGCCTGTCCGCCGGGTGTATCGTCAACTCCGCCCTGGCCGCACTCGACCTGGCCGGCAGCCGCTGACGCGGCTATCGCCGGGCTGGCTGAATCAGCACAAGGTGATGTACCTCAGATCCCACGGGCCACCCATCCCCCTCCGCCGCCGGACAAGCCGACGAGCAGATGGTCGGGACGAAGCGGCGAGAGGTAGACGTACCGGGAGACGAGGTGCCGAATAGCCCAACGGTGGTCGACCAGCTGTGGATCAAGGTGCCATTCCACAGGTCGTCACTGTAGGTCCGGCGCACCTCGGCATACGTGCTGTGAGTGACCGTCGAGCCCCAGTTGACGAGCGTGAGCTTGACCCGCCACGGGGGTCCGTAGAGGGTGGGGGTGAGCGTCTTGCACGCCACCGTCGGCCCCCGCCTTCACCCATGAGCCGGGTCCAGCCACTGGCATGGGCCACCTCGGCGGCTGGCACCAACCCGCCGATCGCCAGCCCAAGGGACAGCGCTGCGCTCGCCAGGAGCCGTCGCGTGAGACCTCGCATGGTGAACCCCCTTCACGAAGGGCGTCCGTCTGCTGACGGCACCCTACCCGGCCGCAAACTGGCCCGACATCCGGTGAAGCTACTGAACCGGGTCGAGGCGCAGCACCGGGATGACCCGCACGCCGGCGGTCTTCTCGGCATACTCACCGAAGGTCGGCACCCGACGCACCTGCTCGGCGAAGACCGCGTCGCGCTCCTGCCCCGTCACCTCGACGACGGTGACCGGATAGCTCTGCGTGCCCCGCTCGACGACCGCCGCCCCGGCAGCGACGAGGTTGCCGTACCAGTCGGGGTTGGTCGGCGCCCCGCCCTTGGACGCGAAGATGTAGACGGCGTCGCCGCTGTCGGACGGCAGATAGGCCAGCGGTGCCACCCGCGGTGTCCCGGTGCGGCGGCCGACGTGGTGGACGAGCACCAGGGGCACGCCGTCGAACGGCCCGCCGACCACTCCCGCGTTGGCCCGGAACTCGTCGATGATCCGTGCGTTCCAGTCGCGACGATCCGCCATCAGTGCTCTCCTGTCCTCGGCCCCCGCACAGCGCACCGATCATGCCACGGGTCGCCCGCGGGCGCCGCCACCGGCGGGCGCCCCCGCTAGCACGCACCCCGCCGCCCTGGTGGCTGGGTGCCTCATCCACAGATGGCAAACGCACGGTATGCCGCCCTCACGTCGACGCCATACCAGCCATTTGCCATCTCTCGATGGGCGAGCTAGGTCACTTCCCCAGCGCGGTCCGCCAGGCGCGCCCGGGCTCTCCGAAGCGCGACCGAGGAGACGTCGAGGACGGTCAGATCGCGGAAGCCTCGGCCGAGGAGCCCGTCGTGCGGCCACCTCCGATGGGGACCTGACCGACGATCTCGCCACATCCCCACGCCTCGACGAACTCCTCGGTCGGCACGTCGACCACGGCGCGCAGGCAGATCACCCCCGAGGGTCTCGGCGCCACGCCCCAGTGCTGTCGCCGCACGGTGCTGCGCAGCCCGTCGGCGGCGGCAACGACGTCAGCGCGCAGGGCGCCTTCGCCTTCAGGGCTGGACCAATGCACGCTCCCATCGAGGTCGACCCGGTCGACCTTCGCGCCGAGATGGGTCTCGGTCCGCGTCAGCCGCCGGAGGAGGACATCGACCAAGCGGGCGCGGTGGAGGGCGACACTCTGCCCGATCCGCTGTTCACGACGCCCAGCGTCGACCCGGCGAAGCCACCGCCCACGACTGGTACAGACGCCGGCCCTAGTCATGCGCGTCCCCGCAGCTGCCAGCTCCTCGCGAGGAATGCCCCAACGGTCAAGCACGGCAAGGGCGTTGGGCCACAGGACGATGCCGGCCCCGACCGGGGTGATGGCCACGGTCTGTTCGAGCAGCGTGATCCGCGCCTCGGGCAGCGCGCGCTCGGCCGCGACGGCACAGGTCAACCCGGCAATCCCACCACCCACGATGACCAGCTCCACGCCGCGCTCCTCATCAGGAAGTTTCTCCACTTGGAGAAACCCAGCCTAACGGTAAAGTCTCCACATGGAGAAGTCCGCGTCCGCGCGCCTGATCGAGGCCGCGTATGCCGTGCTTGCCCGGGAGGGCGCCAAGGGCGCCACCGTCCGCGCGATCGAGGCGCAGGCAGGTGTTCCGCACGGATCGGTGCGCCACCACTTCGGCGACCGATCCGGCCTCATCCTCGGCCTCGTGGACGACCTGCTCGCCAGGGACCGCGACCGACTGCCCGAACAGCCCGAGGCGACCATGGCGCGCATGCTCGGGTCAGACCGAGACCTGACGATCGCGCGCTATGAGCTGTTCCTCATGGCCACTCGCAACGAGACGCTGCGCGGACGCATCGTCAGCGCACGAGACGAGCTCGTCGCTCTCGCCGGCAGCGCTGGTGCGAGCCCGCGGGCAGCACGTGGGCTTGTGGCAGCAGTTGACGGCTTCATCCTGGACGGGCTCCTGCGCGGCGATCACGGCCCCTCGACCGGTCTACTCTCAGCACTCGCGGGAGATCGCTGACCGGACGCGGCCCGGCGCCGGCTGGTGCACAGCCTCGCGGATCAGCTGGGCGCGGCTGTCGAGGAGCGACCGGTCGCACTCCACCTCGTCGATGTCCAAGGAGCACCCGTCGCCCGGGTAGCGCGGGATAACGGGTTGTCCGGCGCAGCGCTCGCGCGAGCTGGTGACCGACGGGCCAGACGTGCGCGCTGGTCGTGGGATCGAGGTCGTCGAGTCCGACCGCATGCCTGCGAGGTATGACGAGAAGGTGACCGGGGGTGACGGCATACAGCGCCAGCGCTCGGCCGCCAACCGCGTCACCTGTGCGTGGGTCGCCCTGCTGCTCCGGATCGTCGTCGGGTCGGCCCTGGTGATCATGGTCGTCGCGTGGAGACGAATCCGTCCACACGCGGATGTGCGGACCTGACCTTGTCGCCGACGTGCCGTCGCTGGGCCCTCTTGGGGGACCGCGAGCGTCAGCCGCCGCGCAGGATGGACGTCATCTTCTTGCCGCGGGCCACCTCGTCGACGAGGAGGTCGAGATAGCGGATCCGCTGCATCAGCGGGTCCTCGATGGTCTCGACCCGGTGCCCGCAGATGGTCCCGCGGATCAGCGCCGCGGCGGGGTTGAACCGTGGCGCCTGGGCGAAGAAGGTCTCCAGGTCGACCTCGTCGGCGATGACTCGGGCCAGGGCAGGGGCGTCATACCCGGTCAGCCACTCGATGACCTGGTCGAGCTCGCCCTGGGTGTGCCCCTTGCGCTCGACCTTGCGCAGGTATAACGCGTAGATGCTCGCGAAGGTGGCGCTGAAGATCCGATGCCCGGCCATAGCGCGCCACCCTACGTCCTGCTTCCGTGCCCGCACCGAGTTGCCCCGCGTCAGCGCCTCGCGTCCGAGCGCCGCCGACCGGCTCCTGGACTCCCTGGGCGCTTATGGCATCGAGCACGGTGCCATAAGCACGCCCAGAGTCCACGAGCGCTCCGCAGCAGCCTCAGTCGCCACACTGTGCGACGCCGCAGGCATCGGCGATACTGGAGCGGAGCTTGGGAGGAGGCGCGGGTGTCTCTTGCGGCATACCGATGTGCTGCGCAGTTCTGGCTGCGCGCAACTTTCCTTGCCCTCATGGTCGCCTCGCTGCTGCCCGGGCTTCCCAGCGAGCCTGGCCTCGTGATCCTCGTTGCAGCTGCGGTGAGCCTTGTCGTCACGCGGTTGTTCGACGGGCGTCAGGCACCCGTCGCCCGCGTCGCCCTGAGGTGCGTGTCGCGCCACGACGAGTCCACGGCGCCCACCCCGTTCTGGCGTAGCGTCGCCCCCTCGCGCCACCCGCGCCGGTCGCGGGCTCCAGGGTCCTCCTGAGCGGTCCTCGACCGCTCAGCCCCCACCCGACATCCGTCCGACCGGGCCCGACGGTCCGGCGTACCCCAGGAGCCCACCCATGTCCACCCTGCTGTCCCCTGTCGTCGCTGTCCTCACCGCCGTCCTCGCCCGCGCCCACGCCCTCGCCTCCGGGCTAGGCCTCCCACCGGAGTCGATGGCGGCGTGGCTGCTCGCCCTCGCCATCCTGGTCGCCTGTGTCCGAACCGCGATGCTCCCCCTCGTCGTCCACGGCGTGCGCGCGAGTCACGCGCGCGCACGCGCCCTCCCGCAGCTCGCGGCTCTGCAACGCCGGTATGCCGGTCGCCGCGACCTCGAGAGCCTCACCCGGCTCCGCGCCGAGCAGCGCCGGATCAACGCCGAGCACGGTGTGTCGACCATGGCCCTGGCGCCGGCCCTTCTCCAGCTGCCCCTCTTCTCCGCGTTGTACGTCGTCATCTCTGACCTGTCCGCAGGTCACCCGATCGGCACCCTGGACCGTGTCCTCGTCGCCTCGGCGGTGTCGGCCTCGATCTACGGTTTCCACCTCACCGGGCGGCTCACCCAGCTCAACGGGGGCCTCCCAGCCCTTGGCATCATGCTCGGCCTTGCGAGCATCGCTGCAGCCGCCAGTTACCTCGGCCAGAGGTGGTTCGCCATGCCCAATCTCCCCGACAGCGGGGTCGATCAGCCTGTGGCGATGGTTGCCCTGATGGGCTGGCTGCCGGCGCTGTCCGCGGTCGGGATCCTCGTCGGGGCGACCGTCGTGCCCGCCGGCCTGCTCGCGTACTGGTGCCTCAACAACCTGTGGACCTTCGCCCAACAGGGACTCATCTGGAGGTTCTGGCCGACCCCTGGATCGCCGGCAGCGGCCCGCCGCTTTCCCTAGCCGATCCCTAGCGGGGCCCGGGTCGGCAGGACCAGGCTCCTGGACTCCCGTGGGCGCTTATGGCATCGAGCACCGGGCCATCAGCACGCCCAGAGTCCACGAGCGCCCCCGCCCCAGCCCGAACAGTCTCGAACGGGCGAGATGCTCGTCGTCAACCCCCGCTCCGACACCCCGGGTCCGCCCAGAACAGCCACCGGTGCGCGACAATCGAGCCCGTGGAGGACTTCCTCATCGCCCGCAATCCGGACGGCGACTCGTCCTTGCCGTACCTGCTGCGAGTCCCCCTCGGGCCCAACGGGATCGTCCTCAAGGCGCGCGACACCTGGCCGCGGACCACGAAGATCTTCTGCCATCGCGAGGCGTGGTGGCCCAACGACGCGGAGGTCGTCGAGCGGGTGCCGGTGCGGTCCTGCGTGCGGCGGGGCGCGGCCATCGACCTCGTCCTGGACCGCTCGCGGGAGAACCGGTCCCAGTTCGTTATCACCCGGATCCGCGGTGGCCGGGAGGCGATCTTCTGGCAGTCGCCGCGGACCGCGAAGCTGGCCCGCCCCAATGTCTCGCTCCCCTCCGCTCGCGCACACGGGTTGCGGCCCGACGAGTTCGAGATCCTCGTCGACAGCCACGAGCGCTATGCGTGGAAGTTCACCCAGCAGCAGGTCGCCACCCGCATCGCACCCCTGGCGGCAGGCGACTACGGCGTCCGCACCGGCGAGCGACTGGTTGCCTCCGTCGAGCGCAAGTCGCTTGCCGACCTGGTCTCGACCCTGACCTCGGGCCGCCTCACCTTCGTCCTGGCAGACCTTGCCAGCCTCCCGTATGCCGCAGTCGTCGTCGAAGCGCGCTACTCCGAGGTGCTCAAGCTCGACCGGGTCCGGCCATCGATCGTGCTGGAGGGCCTCGCGGAGTGCGCCGTGCGCTTCCCGTCGGTGCCGATCCACTTCGCCGAGACTCGGGCCCTGGCGCAGGAGTGGACCTTCCGCTTCCTCGGCGCCGCGCTGGCGCAGGACCGGCTCAGCCACGAGGCCGATGGGCCGATCGGGTCGCTCGTCCCGGCGGCGACACCTCAGTCCCGCGAGGTCCGGGCGTGGGCGGTGGCACGCGGCATACCGGTGTCTGCGAAGGGACGGGTGGCTGCGGAGGTGACCGCGGCATTCCTGCGGGACCGTGCGCGCCCCGCGACGTCCTCGGACTGACAGCCTGCGTGACCGCAGCGGCCTGGCCCGGCGGGCTTGTGGACTCCCACGTCGCTTATGGCATCGAGCACGGTGCCATCAGCGCACTCAGCGTCCACAAGCACCTGCGCGCACCCCACGCCGCACCACTGCGGCGGGCCCGCACCCCGGGTTAAGGTGCGGAATGGCAACGGAGAGGGCATACCGGATCGCGGCGCTGAGCCCGCAGACCTGGCCCGCGTTCGACGCGCTGGTCCAGCGGCACAACGGGATCTTCGGCGGGTGCTGGTGCACGTGGTTCCATGACGGCCACACGAGCTGCCAGGGCCGCGGTGAGACCGCGGAGGGCAATCGCGCGATCAAGAAGCGGCTCGTGCACGAGGGGGTCGCGCACGCGGCGCTGGTCATGGACGGCGACGAGGCCATCGCCTGGGCCGAGTTCGGGACCCCGGAAGAGCTGCCGACGCTGCACCACCGCAAGGAGTACGACGCGACCAAGACTGGCGACCCCGACTGGCGGATCACCTGTGTCTTCGTCGACAAACGCTACCGACGCCAAGGCCTGACCGAGCTGGCGATTACGGGCGCGCTGGAGCTGATCGCGCAGGCCGGCGGCGGGCGGGTGGAGAGCTATCCCCACGACCTCACCAACCAGACCAAGAAGATGTCTGCATCGTTCCTCTACAACGGGACTCGGCGTCTCTACGAGCGGCTCGGCTTCGCCTACGACCGGCCGAAGGGGCTCAAGAACTGCGTCATGGTCAAGACCGTGGCCCCCTAAGGTGCGCACCATGGGATCCTCGGTTGGGCGTGCGGAGCTGCGGCGGTGGGTCACGCACACCGAGGGAAAGGTCACTCCCAAGGACGTCGGCAAGCTGTATGCGCGGGCCGAGTCGCTGGCGCGGCTGCCACGGTCGGTGCAGCGGTGGATCGTCGACCATGCCGGTGGGGACCCCTACCTGGGCTTCGTTGTGGAGCCCTACGCCTTCTTCCTCGCCCATGAGCTCATCGACCTGGATGCGGCGCGCGAGTGGCTTCCCCCCGACTATGTCCTCGTCCCGGCGTCGATGTTCGCGAACGGCGAGCCCCGGTATGCCGCCATCCTCGGCGCCTTCACCGTGCATACCTCGGTGTTCTGGGGTTGCCGGGTCGAGCTGTACCTCATCGCGGAGAACACCCGGACCGGGATGCTGACCTGGGTGATCTGCGACTACGAGTCGAACACGATCAGCTATGACCCCGGCGACGGGTTCTCCGGCGCGACGACGAGCCGGGCCGTCGTGACGACGACGCACGCCGGTG
>WBZP01005369.1_pt1 | contig 13064 bp, 11 predicted proteins | sample 5204301 | NCBI WGS metagenome assembly WBZP01 (sample SAMN12412401, study PRJNA552823) | activated sludge metagenome | isolation source: activated sludge from nitrification reactor of wastewater treatment plant... | place: USA: Pennsylvania | collected 2017
ACGCGGCGCGCTGCCGGCACGACCGGGCGCAACAGGCTTTCCTGCAGTCGGTCCACGACTGGGCGGCCGACGGCCGCATGCTGACCTTCTACGGTAATCGGGAGGAGCTGCGGGACAAGGCGCTGTCGACGATCCAGAACTGGAATCTGGCATTGTACCGGAAGGCGCTGCCACGCCGGCAGAAAGCGGCCGGCGGCATTCCGGCGGAAGAACTCGGACGCCTCGGTCGCGAAAAGCAGTGCGCGGTGTTGGGCGACGCGCTCGATGCGTTTCGCCAGCGCTCGGGGCAGCGGGCCATCGCCTTTCTGGTGCATGGGGCGGAAAATCATGGCCAGCGCGAGTTCGCCGAGTTTCTCTGCCGCTGCGACGAGTGGGACGACTGCCCGCCGCCGCTGTGCGGCCAGCCGGCCGAGGTCGACAGCATCCCCTCGCTGATCTGCTGGACCTGCGGACAGTTGCAGCAGCCGCTGCTTGGCAGCGCGAGCATTGACGCGCTGGCGGAAGTGCTCGCCGCGCGCCTCGGGCGCGGCTCGCTGGTTTTCGTCCAGCGCTGCGCCGGTCGCGACGCCGATCGCCTGGCGACCTTTCAGCGCGCGTTCTGGCAGCCGCTGCTGGCGGCACTCGCCGGCCGCCTGCCGCGCGCGCCGGGTCGTTTGTACTGGTTCGTCATCGACCACGAAGCGCTGCCCGCCAATCCTGCAGCGCCGATCCGCAGCGACGGGCTCGACGCCAGTGATGTCGACTACGGCCAGCTCCTGGCGCTGCCGGCGCTCGGCGAGATCAGCGCCCGCCAGGTGCGCGACTGGCTCAAGGAGCTGCGGAAAAGCGCCGGGATCAAGCTCGACGACGCGCGGCGCAACGAAATCGCCGCACGCGCCACCAAGGCCGACCGCAGTCCGCCGAACGTCTATGATCGCCTGCTCCGGGAAGGTTTCTGGGCGCAGGCCAACTGAGGAGTCGAAAGTGCCCGACCATCATCCTTACAAGACTTTCACCGGCAGGCAGTGCGCGCGCTACGTGGCGTCGCGGCAGACTGCCGAAATCGTCAACCTGGCGATCCACCTCGGGCGGCCCTTGCTCGTCGAAGGCGAGGCCGGTTGCGGCAAGACGCGCCTGGCGAGCGCGGTGGCCGACGAGCTTGAGCTCGCCGACGACCTGATCGCGATGACCGTCAAGAGCACCAGTCAGGCGAAGGATCTGCTCTACCGCTTCGACGCGCTGCGCCGGCTGCAGGATGCGCAGGACCCGCGGAACAGCGACGCGCGCTGCGTCTATCCGTACATCGCGCTCGAGCCGCTCGGCCATGCGATCCAGCAGGGGAGGCCGTGCGTTGTCCTGATCGACGAGATCGACAAGGCCGACATCGATTTTCCGAACGATCTGCTCGACGTACTCGACCGCTTCGAATTCGACATTGACGATCTGCCGCGCCGGGAAAGCGATCGCTGTCTGCAGGAGAATGGCTTCGGCAAACACGTGCAGGCGCCGCCGGAAGGCGTCAAGCCGATCGTCATCATCACGAGCAACCGCGAAAAGCAGTTGCCCGAACCTTTCCTTCGCCGCTGCCTGTACACCCAGCTCGAGTTTCCCTCCGATCCGGCGGTGCTCGCCGAGATCGTGCGCAAGAACCTCGACGCCGGCGTCGAGCAGATCAGCGACGCGCTGATCGAGGGCGCAGTCGACCGTTTTCTTGCCGTGCGCGCGCGTGGCCGCGAGGCCAACGTGCAGAAGCTGCCGGCGACCAGCGAGCTCGTCGACTGGGTGCGTGTCCTCCACTGGCAGCAGCGGACGGCCGAGAGCGTCGCGGCTGAACAGCTCGGTACGGCCGACCAGGCGGTACTCTTCAAGCTGCGCCAGGACCTCGAGCGCTATCGCGCGCGCAGCGCCGAGGAGCCGGGCGAGTGAGCCCGCCGCCAGCGACCGGCGAGCGGCTGGCGCAGGTTCCCGCCGACGAGCCGGCGGGTGGACCCGGGCGAGGCGCGCCGCGTGCGTCGCCGGCGAGCGGGGCGCGCGCCATGAGTCTGCTGCCGCCGCCGCTCTTCGGCCTCTTCCGCGAGCTGCTGGCGAACGGCGTTGCGCTCGGCGTGCGCGATTACCTCGACGGGCTGCGCGCGTTGCGGCTCGGCTTCGGAGAAGGCGGGCGGCGGGAATTGCGCGACCTGGCGCTGGCCTTGTGGGCGCGCTCGGACGACGAGCGGCGGCTGATCAGCCGTTGGTTCGCCGACGTTCCGGACAGCGGACAGCCATTGCTCGACGCGCTGGCTGAGGCGCTGCGCGCAGCCGAGGCGCGCGCTCCCGAGCGCACCGGCGAGACGCGGCGAACGGGCGCCGCCGCCGCGGCGGGCGGGCAGGGCAGCGAGGCACCGCCGGCGCTCAACGGCGGCGAAGCGACGCCGCCGCCGGCCGAGCGCCGTGCGCGCGTCTCGTTCGCCGGCGCGCGCGAAGGCGGCGGCCTGCCGGTGCCACGGCTGGCGGCCGAGCCGCCGATCGGCGAGGACTACGTGCTGCAGCCGGAGACGCCGCTCGGCCTGCGCGAGCTGGCCGTCCTCTGGCGACGTTACCGTCGCAGCACGCGCCGCGGGCCGCGCCGCGAGCTGGACCTGGCGGCGACCATCGGCGAGCGCTGCCGCCGCGGCCTGCTGCCACGACCGGTCTACCGCGCCCGCCGCGGCAACAGCGCGCGCCTGCTGGTGCTCGCCGACAGCAGCCCGAGCATGGACCCGTGGCGGCCTTTCCTGGCCACGCTGGCCGAGTCGCTGCGCTTCAGCCGGCTTGCCAGCGGCGAACTGCGCTACTTCGGCAATCTTCCGCGCCGGCAGCTCTTTGCCGACGCCGAGCATGGCCACCCGCAGCCGCTCGACGAGGTGCTGCGTCGCCACGCCGGCGCCGGCCTGCTCGTCGTCAGCGACGCCGGCAGCGCCCGCGGCTACCTTAACCGGCGACGCGCACGGCAGACGGCGAGCTTCCTGGATACAGCGCGGCGCTTTTTCCCGGCGATTGCCTGGCTCAACCCGATGCCGCGCGAGCGCTGGGCCGGCACCACCGCCGCGCTCGTCGCTGCCGGGCCGGATGGGGTCATGCTGCCGCTCGACGCGACGCACCTGCTGCACGCGGTCGATATCTTGCGCGGCAACAGGTAGCCGGCACGATGCCTTACCCCCGCGACCTCGGCCAGCGCCCGCTCGACGTGCGCGACGCGTACGCCGCGCTCGAGCAGTACGCCACCGACTACGGCCGCGAACCGCTGCTGCTGCTCATGCATGCGGCGGTCGCCGAGACGCTGCGCGCCGATCTGCTGCACCTGATGCGGGTGAACTTCCTGCCCGGCCGCCCCGCCGACCTGAGCCTCGAAGCCGACGTCCTCTTCTCGCCGCTGTGCGCCGCGCTTGGCGGCGGCTACTACCGCCTCGACGCGCAGGTGCGCTGGCACGGGCTGGCGCTGCTGCGCTCGCTGTATCGCGACGACCCGCGGCCGCGCGAGCGGCGCGTCGCCGAGCTGCTCTGGCGCTACGTGCAGGCGATGGAGTGCCGCGCCAGCCGCACCGGCGACCCGCGGCTGGCCGAGTTCCTCGCCATCCAGCGCTGGGTTGCGCTCGCCTTTCTCGAACCGGCGAGCGCCGCGCACGCGTTCGCCGAGGCACTCCAGCAGGCCGGCGAGGCGCCGGCAGCGGCGCGCGTGCGCCTCGGCGGGCTGACCTCGGCGATCGAGATGCCGCTCGCCAGCGAGCAGACGCTGCTCGCCTACGCCAGGGCGATGGACGCGCTGGTCGGCGGTGACGACGAGCGCGCGCTGACGCTGCTGCAGGCGCTCGGCGAAGACGAGATCCGCGTCGGCGACGTCGTCCTCAAGGCGCCCCCGACGCTGTGGGCGCAGTGGCGGCGCCCACGGCAGGCGGCGTCCGCGGCGGAAGGCGCCGCGCCAGCGCCGCCGCGCAGGACTTGCGGCGTGCTGCTGGCTGCCAGGAAGCCCGACGGCGAAGTCGACCGCGCACCGCCGGCGCGGCGCGATCTGGTCTTCGCGATGATCCGCGACGCCGTCGGCGAGCTTGGCTTCGACTGCCTGCGGCTCGACCCGCTTCGCCGCACCGACGCCCCGGGTCGCGCGCTCTACGAGCAGCTGCTGGCCGCCGATCTCGTCGTCTGCGACCTGTCGGCGAACGACCCCGGCGTGGCCTACCTGCTCGGTGTCTGCTGGGCGCTGCGCCCGTCGGGTACGCTGGTGATCGCCGAGCACGCTTACCGCGGGATGCTCGGCAAGCTCGGAGAACGGCTGTTGCGTTATCAGCCGCAGGATGACGGGATGGCCGGCGCCGCGCGCGCACGCTTCGTCGACCGGCTGCGCGCGATCGTCAGCCAGGGGGACGAGAGCGATCTGCGCAGCGATGTCTATGCCGATGGTTCGCTGCTGCCTCCCCGGCGCGCGGACTCGGGCGCCGCGCCCGCAGGCAGCGCCGGCGGCGAAATCGCGCGGCCCAAAGGAGCGCGCGCGCGATGCCTCGTCGTGCAGGCTTTCGGCAGAATCTCCGCCTGGCACACGGGGCGGACCTACCGGCTCGACGAGTCGTATCCGGTCATCGCCGAGGCGGTGGCCAGCCTCGGCCTTGCGTGCCTGCGCTTCGAGATCAGTGAAACCGGCGTCATCGACGGCGCGATGTTCCGTCTGCTGCACGAAGCGGAAGTGGTCATCGTCGACGTGTCGCCGCGCGTCGAGGACGTCTTTCTCGCGCTGGGCCTCCGCTTCGGTCTTTGCCCGGCGCGGACGATCCTGGTCGGCGGCGAGGGCTCGCTTCCCGCGCAGTTCGCCGCGCTGCCGATGGTCCGTTTCAAGCCGCTGGACACGTCGCCAGGCATTGCCGATCCGGCAGGCTTCCGCTCCGCCCTGACGAAGCGGATCAAGGATACCCTGGCCACCGGCGCAGTCGACAGCCCGGTCTACCTCGCCCTGCCGACGCTGCGTCCGCCGACGCCGAAAAGCGAAGTGGCCGCCCAGGAAGGGGCGGGCGGTAGCGCGCTTGCCGCCGTAGCGTGGGCGAGCGCGACCGGCAGCGACGAGTACGGGCGCTGGGCGGAGATCGACGTTGCCGGCGTCCGCCAGCGCTTCCGCTGGATGGCGCCGGGGAGCTTCCTGATGGGGTCGCCGGCTGGCGAGGCGGAGCGTAGCTATGACGAGCAGCAGCACCGGGTCACCCTGACTCGTGGCTTCTGGCTCGCCGACACGGCCTGCACGCAGGAGTTCTGGCGGGCGGTGATGGGCACCAATCCCAGTCGTTTCGCCGATGATCCGCGCAATCCGGTCGACACGGTGAGCTGGGACGACGTGCAGTCGTTCATCGATCGACTCAACCGCCGCATGCCCGGCTTGTACGCGCGGCTGCCGCGCGAAGCCGAATGGGAATACGCGTGTCGCGCCGGGACGACGACGCCTTTTTCGTTTGGCGACGACATCACGCCCGAGCAGGTCAACTACGATGGCAATTACCCCTACGCCAGGGGCAAGAAGGGCCGTTATCGGCAACGCACCGTCCCGGTCGGCTCGCTGCCGCCGAACCCCTGGGGTCTCCACGAGATGCACGGCAACGTCTGGGAATGGTGCGCCGATTGGTCCGGTCGCTACCCAGCGGACCCACAGATCGACCCGCGCGGCCCTCCGAGCGGCGACTCCCGCGTGTTGCGCGGCGGCTCGTGGGACTTCAACGGCAGGAGCGTGCGTTCCGCCAACCGTGGCCGGCGCGGGCCTGGCGCCCGCTACCGCTACTTCGGGTTCCGGCTCGCCCTAGGTCAAGAGGAGCCGGCGGAGCCGGCTTGATCCGGGAGGGCGGTCTGGCCGTGCGGCCGTCCGGGACGGACGGCTGTCGGCCAGACCAGGCGGGGCGTCGGGTGCGCCGGCCGCGCGCGCTGCGGCGCGAGGCCGTGGCCGAGCGCGCGGGCGAGGACGCCGAAGGCGGCGCCCGACTTGCCCTTGCCGTTGCCCGTCCAGGTCGGCCCCGCGCCAAGCGCCCGACGCTCCTGGCCGGGCCGCAAACGGTCCACGGGGCGCGCTCGCCGGGCATGCGTCGCAGCCGATCGGCCGCCTGCTCGACGGCGCCCGCGAAGCCGTCGACAAGGAGTTCCCCCAAGCTCAAGAACGTGTTCGCCAAGAGCGGCGTCCTCCGGCGCTTGCCTGCTTCCCGCCGCTCGACCGTGCCGATCGGCCCGGCTGGACGAGGACATGGATCGCTTCCCCGGCAAGGAACGGCAAGCGTTTGAGCCTCCTTTCGCGTGCTGCAGTTGCGTTCGCCCGTACAGGTGCGACCGTTTGCCACATTCCCAAGCACAGACAGCATTGCTACCCTGAGAAATCCTGCGGATCGCCTGCCCTGGCAGCGCCGCCTGAAATTTCAATATGCAATAGGTCGGGGAGAGGTGGCATGGCAAAGAACGCTGCAAATCCAGCCTCGGTTGAAAGGGCCATGCGGCGAGCAATCGCTTGCACGCTGCTGGCGGGTTTTTCCGGCGGCGCTCTTGCCGAGGCTGCTACCCAGTTTGGCACGATCGAGGTCAAGGCTGCCGTCGACTCCGACTACGTCGTCCGATCGGCAAGCGCCGGCACGCGCAGCGAAACTCCGATCGAGGCCATTCCTCAGTCGATCGTCACCGTACCTCGCGCCATGATCGAGGACCAGGGGTCAAGGACGCTTTCGGATGCCTTGCGCAACGTGAGCAACGTGGCCGCGATGGACGCGCGCGATGCAAACAACGTGGTCTTCAAGATCCGCGGTTTTCATGCAGCGACCGTTGTCGATGGGGTGGCCATGCCGGGCTATTTTCCCAATCAGGAAAGCCTGATCAATGTCGAGCGCATTGATGTCATCAAAGGGCCGTCGGGTGCGCTGTTCGGCAGCTCGCAAGGCATGGGCAGCTATGGGACTTTGGGCGGGACCATCGCAATGACAAGCGCCGAACCTTCCGGCGATGTCGTGCGCAAGCTTGGTTTCAAGCTGGGCTCGTACAATGAGAAGGGAGCGAACTTCGATGTCAACCAGGCCGCCGGGGCCGACTGGGCCTTCCGGATTGCCGGCGAGTGGTCGGACAGCGACAGCGAAACCGACCGTGTCTTCTTCAGGAAGCGTGCGTTGTTCCCCAGCGTCGCCTGGACACCGGGTGCCAGCAGCAAAGTCGTGCTCCGATTGCGCTACATGGAGAACACGACGCTCGACTATAGCGGACTTCCCGTCAATGGCACGCTGAACAGATCGGCCTACACGCTGCCGCGGCACGCCAATATTGCAGCAAGCAATCTGCCCGAGACGACCAACACATCCAAGGGCGCCAATCTGCAATGGATGCAGAAGCTGAACGACGTGTGGAGTTTTTCTTTGCTCACCGCGTACAACGAGGCGGAGGTTGATCAACGGGGTACCTGGCTGGTCGACGCGACGAGCTTGTCGGGTTGTTTCGACTTCGGCAGCGCGACGCCGACGGTCAATACGATGTGCGGTGCCCGGATGTGGGATCGCTTCAAGACAACGACCGTCTCGCCAAGCCTGACCGGCAGGTTCAAAGCCGGGATCACACATCACACGCTCAGTGTCGGCATGGACTACGAGAAGACGCGTGACGATGCATTCATGATTTATTCGAATGGTTTCGGCCCCGTCTCATTCGCCAACGTGGATCTGACCAACCCGGCCTATCCCGCCTGGTCTGAACCCGCCGCGCCGGCAACGCCGGACCAGCAGAACCGCTACACGTCGACCGTCGCCTACCTGCAGGACCAGATTGACATCGGGCCCTGGCACATCCTGGGCAGCATACGCCATTCCCGCATCAAGGTGACCGACGTCAACCCCGCGTGGGGAATCAGCAACAGCAGCCACAATTCCAGGACGACGCCGCGTATTGGTGCCGTGTACGAGTTTACCCCCAGACTCTCGGCCTTCGCCGGTTATGGTGAAGGCATCAAGGTGCCGACGATTTCCATTTTCTCCGCACCGCCCAAGCCGGAAGAGTCCAGGCAGGCGGAATTGGGCATCCGGATCAAGGATCTGGCGGGGATCACCGCTACCCTGGCCTGGTTTGACCTGACGCGCACGAATGTTGCCATTGGTGATCCGGTAAATCCTGGTCTATCCATCCAGGCGGGCAAGCAGCGATCGAAGGGCGTCGATATCGACCTCAGATGGCAGGCAACTGCATCCTGGGCCTGGGTGGCCGCTTTCACCTCGCAGCAGGCCGAGATTACAAAAGACAGCAATGCAAACCTGGTCAATAAGCAGTTGTTCAATGTCCCCGAACGCTCCGCTCGGCTGGCCACGCGCTACGATTTCCGCTCGGGTGGGCTGGCTGGTCTCGGTCTGGGCCTGGGCCTGACGCACAACTCCAGGTTGCCGGGGAACGCGACCAACACCTTCTTCACGCCGGCGGTCACTGTCTGGGATGCCCAGGTGTCCTACGCCATGCGGGCGGCACGCTTCGGTCTGAATGTTTTCAATCTGACCGACAAGAAATACTATGTCCCGGCGAACTACTTCGGTGGCAATCAGGTCATCCCGGCCCTGCCGAGGACGATCACGGCAACCGCCAACCTTTCTTTCTGATCTCGGGCGGAGCGGTTTGCGCAAGCGCCCCGCTTCAGCCGCCTGGACACGATGATGAACAGAAGAAATTTTGCCCGGTGGGCCGCTGCGCTCGGCGTGTTCAGACTGCTCGGCGCCGCCGAGGCTGCCGACCGGAAGGCGGCGGCTGGCCCGTCTGCCACGCAAACCGCCGAAGAGCAGCATCTCGCAGTCATGCAGCGTTACGCTTCGCTCACCGAAGGCGAAAGCGTAAGGATCGGCATGTTGGTTTATCCTGGCATGTTCCTTCAGGATCTGGTCGGCCCGCTCACGGTTTTCGAGGCATTGATGAAGCGCGAGATTCATCTGCTGTGGAAGAATCTCGACATGGTTGCCGGCGACAAACCCGAGACCCCTGTGCTGATTCCGGTACGACCGACGACGACTTTCCAGAACTGCCCGGAACCGCTTGATGTCCTTTTTGTTCCTGGCGGTGTTCCCGGTACCTTTGCCATGATGGAAGACAAGGATGTCCTGGCGTTTCTGGCCGAAAAGGGCAAGACCGCCCGTTTCGTCACCAGCGTCTGCACAGGCTCACTGATCCTCGGTGCTGCCGGCCTGCTGCACGGCTACAAGGCCACCTCGCACTGGGCTACCCTTGACGTTCTGCAGGAGCTTGGAGCCACGCCAAGCAAGAGGCGCGTGGTCGTTGACCGCAATCGCATTACCGGCGGCGGCGTCACCGCGGGTATCGATTTCGGGCTGCGCATCGCGGCCTTGCTGCGCAGCCCGGATTACGCAAGAGCCATTCAGCTCTACCTGGAATATGACCCCGCTCCGCCGTTCAACGCGGGTTCGCCGGAAAAGGCTCCGCCGGTCGTCAGGCAGTTCCTGAATGACATGTTCGCCGAGATGAGGGAGACAGCATTCAGCCTGGCAAGACGAAGCAGGGCACGTCTGTACGGTGGCTGACAAATCGGCCAGCGGCGCCCTTTGAGTCCTCGACGGAAGCCTTTGCCATGGTTGTTGTCATGTCGTCAGTCAGCGACCGGAGTCTGTTGTCGGTGGAAGGAATGACCTGCGCGGCCGCTTCCGGCCGGCGACACTCGCGCTGGCCGAGCGAAAGCCGGAACATGGGTGCCTGAGATGTCGCTGCGTTTGCCGGTCGACCGCCTGGCCAGTCTGATGATCGTTGTGGCTTGTCACGCCCTTGCCCTGTACGGACTGTGGCAGTATCGCCTGATTCCCTCCCCGCAGGAGGCGATGACCCTCTTCGTCAGTTTCGTCGCGCTGCCCGTGCCGACGAAGAGGGAAGAGCCCAGGCACGCACCGGAGCCAAGGCCCAGGTCGATCGCCAGACCGCCTCCCCGGCAAGTCGTTGCCGCGGCACGTGTTCTTGCGCCTGCGGAGCACGTTGCCTCGCCACACCCGTCCGTAGCGGCGCCCGAGGCAGCCGGTCAGGCGCTGCCGGCAGCACCCATGCCCCTGCCGCCCGAGTCGGTGACGCTTTCGTCGGAGCTCTCGGTTGCCTGCCCGGAACGTTCGGCGCCTGCTTACCCGGCGCAGTCCCGTCGTCTTGGCGAGACCGGGCTGGTTGTGCTGCGCGTCGAGTTGAACGAGGCCGGACACGTCGCCTTGGCGCGGGTAGACCGCAGCAGTGGTCATGCGCGCCTCGATGAGGCAGCTCTGAGTGCGGTGCGTACCTGGCGTTGTACTCCGGCGATCCGCAACGGCCGTCCCGTGCACGCCATCGCCCTGCAGCCCTTCAACTTCATACTGAACGGAAACTGATTGATGGAACAAACCGCCGTCGACGGCCTCGGATTTGCCCACTTTCTGACGCACACCGACGGCGTCGGGAAAGGCGTCCTGGCGACACTGCTCCTGCTGTCGCTTGCCAGTTGGTATCTGATAGTCAGCCGTGCGCTCGCTCATATGGTGGCCTGGCGCAAGGCCGATGCTTTTCTGAAGGGCTTCTGGAGAGCTTCTTCCCTGGCTGAGATAGAGACCACGCTGCGTACGCAGCCAGCCGACAATGCGTTCGCCGCGCTGGTGCAAAAGGCGCTGGAAGCGCAGGCTGACAGCGGCCAGAACAGCCTCGCCGCGGCTGGCGGACTTGCCGAGTATCTCACCCGGACGCTGAATAACGCGCTTGACCGTGAGGCAGCCGAATCCGAACACGGGCTGACACTGCTCGCCTCGGCCGGTTCTGCCGCGCCGTACATCGGGCTGTTTGGTACGGTATGGGGCATCTACCACGCGCTGGTCGAGATTGGCGTTTCGGGTCAGGGTACGCTGGACAGGGTGGCCGGGCCGGTCGGCGAGGCATTGATCATGACGGCGCTCGGTCTGGCGGTGGCCATCCCTGCTGTGCTGGCCTACAACGCATTCAACCGGCGCAACCGCATCTGGTTGTCCCGGCTGGAATCCTTTGCCCATGACCTGTACGTGCTGTTGACCGTGAAGAGCGGCAATGGCAAGCCGGTGGCACCTTCTTCGGCCCAGCGGAGCTGACACATGGCGCTCGGACAGTTCAACCGCTATCGTGGCAAACAGCCGATGGCCGACATGAACGTCGTTCCTCTGGTCGACGTGATGCTGGTCCTGCTGGTCATCTTCATCGTCACGGCACCACTGCTCACGCACTCGGTGAAGATCGATCTGCCCAAGGTATCAAGCAGCCTGAACATGACAAAGCCGGAACATATCGAGTTCGGCATCCGGGAGAACGGCGACCTGTTCTGGAACGGCGAGGCATTGACCAGCGAAGGGCTGCCGGAACGCTTCGCCGCCGAGGCCGGCAAGGAGCCACAACCGGAACTGCATATCCGGGCGGATCGGCATGTCCACTACGAAGCCGTAGCCAGGGTCATGGCGCTGGCCGCAAAGGCCGGTCTGGTGCGTATCGGGTTTGTCTCCGATCCGGTGCCTTAGCCGCCACCCGATTTCATCGGCAGCGGCAGGGCGAGCACCCTTGTCCGGCAAGGCGAAGAATCGCCGGGCGTTCGTTGTGGGCTAGTTCTTTGCCGCAGGATAAGGCATGGCAAATGCGATGACTTCCTGGTCGCGCCGCCAGGTCACTCCCTGCCGATGCACGGCGAGCCACCAGATCTGCTGGCTGGGCAAGGGCCGCTTGCTCGAGAAAGCGTTTGGGGTGAGCACTGCCACACACCAACTCGGCTGAGGATCGCGCACAGACGTGTAGAGAATGGCACCCACACCGGCATCCCTGGCCAAACGGGCAAAGGACTGCGTCGCGCCGTAGTCTGTGGGGTGCGTCCAGGACACGGCATATGTGCTGAAGGGCGCCTTGCGCAGATCGACCGCCACGGTACGCAGCGCGGAACGGAAAGCCGTGTGGGCAACCGGGCCGATCCGGTCGAGGTCTTCAGCATCCTGCAGGAAGCGCCAGCGCCAGTAGCCCAGCTCGGCGCAAGCCGTGCGAACCGTTGCCGCGCTGTAGAACACGCCGGGGTCGGAAACGGAGCGGAAGCGAGAACCGTGCGTGGCGGGAGGGTATCGAAACGGCGTCGCCAACAGGTAGTCGAGCCCCTCCGTTGTAGCGGGCAGCGCCGGCTTGCTGGCTTCCAGGAGCGACTCGAGGATCTCCTGTTCGGCGCTGGCATCGACGATCTTCATCGTCGATGCCACATGTTGGGCCTCGACAACGCGCCAGGTGAGCGCGCGCCAGTCGCGGGCCTCAGACGAGACCGCGAGAGGCGTCCAGGTAGTGAACGACACGAACGAGTCCTTCGGTCGTGCTGATCAGATCGACCGGGCGACCGTTGAGCCCCCGGTTGTTGCTGGCGAGCCATTTGCGTGCGGTCCCCTGTTCGCCGACGATGGAGTCCAGTGAACGGAAGGCGCGGACGAACAACAAGGCCAACTCCCACTCCTTGCGCTTTTGATCCAAATGATAGGCGCCGGAGTACAGGCGTGTGACGGTTGCGGCACTGACGCCGAGGACCTTGGCGAGTACGGACCGCTGGAGATCAAGGTGATCAGCCGCGCGCGTCACGGCCTTGGAGAGGACGGCGGCGGGCTGTGGGGTGTTCGCTGTCTGGACGGTGGTTCCTGGCATCGGGCGCTCCTTTCTAGAGAAACTATACACCATATGAATTTCTGCAGGAAGTGATCCGACGCCGCGAGACCGACGGACTGCCCATGCTTTGCCGAAACAAGCGGTCGAGCCGGTCCTCTTCGACCTCAAGTCCGGCAGGCTGTCATAGGTATCCTCGGCGAGAGCGGTTGGTCTCGACCCCTCGGATTAGCCTTCCGGCAACAAAGGTTTGTTGGCGGTCAGCATCTGTGACGTTTCCCGCAGTGGGCAAGGCGACCAGCAGTTCTCATTGCAAATTCCATGGCAGCGTGTGGCGAGGGTCACTACTGTTGGAAGGGGTAAGTCAGCCGGTATCTGGGGCTTTGGGAGCGAGGCGCTGCTGCATGAAGCGCATGAGGTGATCCCAGTCATCGAACGGCAGGTACTGGAGCAAGGCGCGCAGGTGTTCGAAGAAGGTGCGGCGGGAGGGC
>WBZP01005370.1_pt1 | contig 13061 bp, 10 predicted proteins | sample 5204301 | NCBI WGS metagenome assembly WBZP01 (sample SAMN12412401, study PRJNA552823) | activated sludge metagenome | isolation source: activated sludge from nitrification reactor of wastewater treatment plant... | place: USA: Pennsylvania | collected 2017
CATTGTCATCACGCGTGGTCTGGAAGCTCCGAGCGAGCTACTGGGGTTCTGCGAAGAACTCGGGGTGCCGGTCCTGACGACGCCGCTGATGTCGTCGCTGTTCATCAATCGCGTAACGCGGCTGTTGGAAAATCGACTGGCACCAGGAACGACCATCCATGGTGTCCTCGTCGATGTGCTCGGAGTGGGCGTGCTACTCCTTGGCAAGTCCGGAGTTGGCAAAAGCGAAGCAGCGCTCGATTTGGTCCTGCGAGGACATCGTCTCGTAGCCGACGACGTAATCGAAATCCGGAAACGGATGCCCGATATCGTGATCGGTTCCTGCAGCGAAATCCTCAAGCATCACATGGAGGTTCGGGGCCTTGGGATCCTGAGCATCAAAGATCTGTTTGGTATCGCCTCGGTGCGCGACGCCAAAAAGATCGACCTGGTGATCGAACTGAGTGATTGGAATTCCGACGATGAATACGATCGGCTTGGCATCGACGATCTGCGCTACGCAATCCTCGACGTCGCCCTGCCCTTGCTCAAAATTCCGGTTCGCCCAGGTCGCAACATCGCCGCGATCATCGAGGTGGCCGCCCGCAATCAGCTACTGAAGCAACAAGGCATCCACTCGGCCCGTGAATTTCAAGATCGACTCGCGGTGGCCATGCAGCAGAGCCGACCGCAGAGCGGACTCGTCAGCCCAGAAGACGTCGAGTAAGTGACTTCGTACGTCTGTCGCAAGAACCCCAAGGATCGTCCATGTCAGCGGAACAACCAAGCATGCATATCCTGGTGGTGACGGGCGTCTCCGGTGGAGGCAAATCGACAGCGCTGCGGGCACTCGAAGACATTGGCTATTACTGCGTCGACAACCTACCGCTACCGCTCCTGCCCCAGTTTGTGCTGCTCCTCGGCAAGACCGGCCAACAGAAGGCAGCACTGGTGATTGATGCTCGCGAAGGCGAATTTCTGTCGGGATTTCGTCAGGAAATGCGCGAGCTTCGTGGGGCCGGGCATGCGCTAGAAATCCTGTTCCTCGATGCCCCCGACGATGTGCTGCTGCGGCGTTTTTCCGAAACCAGACGGCGGCATCCCCTCCATGGTGACGATCTCCGAGCAGCGATCGCCCACGAACGCCGTGAGCTTTTGCCGCTACGAGAGGAAGCGCATGCCGTCGTTGATACCGGCGCGCTCAACGTCCATCAGCTAAAAGGGGTCATCCAAGAGCGCTATGGCCGCACCGGCCAGCCGCTGGCGCTAACGCTGCTGTCGTTTGGTTACAAATACGGTCTGCCCGTCGAAGCCGATTTGGTTCTCGACGTTCGATTCTTGCCCAATCCCTTCTTTATCCCGGAACTGTCCAGCCAGACCGGCCTCGCCGATCCAGTGTCGAACTATGTACTGTCGCAGCCCGACGCGCAGTCGTTTTTGGCGAAGGCCCAAGACTTGATCGAGTTCTACCTGCCACGAGCGCAGCGCGAAGGGAAGTCCTACGTCACCATGGCGATCGGCTGCACCGGCGGACAGCATCGGTCGGTGGCGTTGGTAGTGGATCTTTTCAATCGACTCGGCACAAGGTATCAAATTACTGTTAGACATCGCGAGCTGGGTCGAGGGAGAGAACCATGAGCGCCCCGTATACTGCTGTGGTGGTTGTTACACACGGACGGGCCGGCGCGGACATGCTGGACGCCGCCCAAGCGTTTTTGCATATGCAGTTGCCGATGGTGACCGCTATCGGGATTCACCCCGACGACGATCAAGATACGGTGAACGACAAGATTGACCAGGCCGTCTCCGAGCTTGGGGTCAGGAACTGGGAAGATGTCCTGTTCCTGGTCGATCTCGTCGGCAGTACGCCCGCTCGGCTGTGTTGCGGCAAGTGTAACGACAAAGGCCACGTCGTCACCGGGCTGAACATGCCAATGCTGCTCAAACTCGCCACGGCCGATCGCAGCACAGGCCCGGCCTCTTTGGGGTCGACGCTCGTGCTCACCGGAACCAAATCCATTCACGTCGAGTAGCAACGATGATGTTGTCAGCAAAGCTCAAGATCGTTAATAAGGCGGGGCTACACGCTCGAGCCTCGACACGTTTTGTTCAAGCGGCGAACAAGTACCGCTGCAATGTCACCGTCAAGAAGGACGACCAAGAGGTCAACGGCAAAAGCATCATGGGGGTGCTCCTGCTGGTGGCTTCGATCAAAAGCGAAATCGTGGTCTCTTGTGATGGTGATGATGCAAAGGAATGTCTCCAGACTCTCACTGAGCTGGTAAGTTCCGGGTTCGGTGAAAACTAAGGATGCCAATGGGACTTGGTGACGAAAGTGGTCCTTATCCAGCAGTCAGGGAACCCGTTCGTCCACTTGCGCCCGAAGTCCGAGTGGGCATCGCTGCCGCTTCCGGCATTGCCGTCGGGCAAGCGTTCGTCATCGATCGCCGCCGGCAACCCACGCCTCGTCGCCATCTCCTCCCCGAGGAAATTACAGCGGAACTGGTCCGACTCGACGAAGCCGTAGCGCTCGCCGACATGCAGCTTGAGCGGTTAAAACGCAAGCTCAAGGAAAGCGATGAGAGCGATAGCAGCGTCATTTTAGAAGCACACCAGCTCATCCTCCGTGACGAGCACCTGCTTGGGCCGACTCGCCGTCGCATCCGTGATGAAAAGCTCAACGTCGAATGGGCGCTCCGCAAGACCGTGGCGGAGATCCAGCAGCGCTTCGACGCCATCGACCTGCCCTACTTCCGCGAGCGCAAGAGCGACGTGGCGTTCGTTGGTGAACAGGTGCTGCGCAACCTGCTCGATGCAGGCGTGGGTACGGTCTGGCAGCCGCCACTCGGCGCGGTGGTGGTGGCGCACGATCTGTCGCCCGCCGATACCGTGCACCTTCATCGCCATCAAATCGCAGCGCTGATCACCGATGCGGGCGGTCGCACGTCGCATACCTCGATTCTGGCTCAGGCCTTTGGCATCCCGGCGGTCGTCGGACTCGATGACATCACCGAGGCAGTTGGCACCGGTGATCTGCTCATCGTCGATGGCAATCGTGGCGAAGTCGTGCTCTGTCCCAGCCAGGGGATGATCGACGACTACAAGCAGCAGGCGCGCACCGAACATGCGAAGGTTCAGCAGCTTTTGGCCGAGCGAGACTCTCCCGCCGAGACCACCGACGGGGTGAGGCTGCGCTTGGTGGCCAACATCGAGCTACCCGACGAAGTGCCGATTGCGCTCGAGTATGGAGCCGAGGGCATTGGCCTGTATCGGACCGAGTTTCTGTTCCTCGACCGCGACGATTTTCCGCGCGAAGACGAACACTTTATGCATGCCCGCGGCGTGTTGCGTCGCGTGGCCCCCTACGAAGCGACGTTTCGCACCTTCGACCTCGGCGTCGATAAGGTAGCGCCGTTCCTCAGTCGAATTGCCGGGGCGAACCAGAGCAGCGAAGCGGAACCGAATCCGGCACTCGGGCTGCGCTCGCTGCGGCTGTGTCTGAAAGAGCCGTCGTTTTTTAAGGCTCAGCTTCGGGGACTGCTGCGGGCCTCGGTACACGGCACGATGCGCATCATGTTCCCGATGGTCAGTGGCGTCGAAGAGCTGGCCCAGGCCAAGGCACTGCTCGAGGAATGTCGCTGCGAGCTGCGCCAAGAGGGCATCGCGTTTTCAGAGCGCATTCCGATTGGAATCATGATCGAGATGCCATCGGCGGTGATGGTGGCGGATCACTTGGCCCAGGAAGTCGACTTTATGTCGATTGGCACAAACGATCTCATCCAGTACTCGCTGGCGCTCGATCGGCTCAACGAACACGTCGGCTACCTGTATCAGCCGCTGCACCCAGCAGTTCTGCGAATGGTGAAACATACGGTCGATGCCGCCCATGCTGCCGGACGTCGCGTCGGGATGTGTGGAGAGCTAGCCGGAGAACCACTGCTGACGGTGCTCCTCCTCGGTCTGGGACTCGACGATCTGTCGATGAATGCGGCGTCACTGCCTCGGGTGCGCCGGCTGATCCGCCAGCTCTCTGCGGCTCAGGCGCGCAAACTGGCCGAGGAAGTCCTCAAGCTGCCAAGTGCGGTGCAGATCGAAGCGGTCGTTCGCGAGCGCCTGACCGCGATGCTGGGTGATGATCCATCCTGGTCCACTCTGACGAGCAAAAGCCGTCGCAGCAGCAAACGACCGGCGTAGGGCCCCTGCCGAATTGTCGCGAGCACGGACGAGGCTCTGGCGAAGTTCCTTGCGCTCCGCAGCATCGGGCGCAAAAATCAGCGGGAGCCCTGCTCGGGTCGAGGATGCTGCGATGCACATGCGTGCGCTAGTTGGCTTGGTTTCCGCACTTCTTGGGATCTCCGGCTGTGAACGTCGGAATCTGGACCAGTGTCGTGTGCCCGACCTGCCCTGCGAGGACGGCCGCTTTTGCAAGGTCGCAGCGAACGCCACCGTTGGTAAGTGCGAACTGGCCGAGTGCTCCGCCTCGAGTGAGTGCCCGACCGACCGTCCGAACTGTAGCCCGCAGGGTCGCTGCTTCGCCTGTGGCGTCACCAGCGATTGCTCGAAGCAAACCGGCACCCCCATCTGTGATGTCGGCCGCTGCGTGGAGTGCAAGACCTCGAAAGAGTGTACCGACAAAAGCAGGCCTTACTGCGAAGACCCAAGCCATGCCTGTCGTGCTTGCCAGCGTCACAGTGAATGCGATTCGGCACCAAGCTCTCGCGATGGTGTCTGCGTCAAAGACGATACCCTGAGCACGCTCCCAACAGGACAGACCCTTCTGAGCGGCATGTGCGTCCCCCAGGACCGCATCGTAAGCGTGGACCAAAGCTGCACCGGGACGTGTACCGTCCAAGACAAGCTGACCGAAGTCGGCGCACAAAAGCCCTATCTCCGCCTAGGCCCAGTGATGTCGACGGCGCTCATCACCGTGCGGCCCGTGCCGGGTCTGCCAGAGGTCCACATCGTCAGCACCTTGGCTGATTACTCGCCACCCGACCCAGCCGGGAAAGACAAGAAGCCCAACGCCATCCTCACCAACTCAAACGGCACCGTGCTTCGAGTGGAGGCTGGAGCGAGTGTCACGCTGGAAGGCCTGCTCATCAAAGACAGCAAGGTCGGCGTGGCCTGCGTCGCGGGAGGCAATGCCACCAAGGTCCGAATCCTCCGCACTCTAATTGGCCAAACGGATGTCGGCATCCAGTCATCCCCAGGCTGCGAGCTGTCCATCGAGCAGTCGTGGATCGGCGAAGGCCCACGTGACCGCTACAACGGGCTCGTCAATACCGGCAATCTCTTGGCGATGGATCTCGACGGCACCAAGTTCGACATCGTGAACACGGTGTTTAACAACAACAAGCCGATGGCACCCGGGACGTTCTCAGGCATCTGGGTTCGTAACGCCACCGCGACGACACCGGGTCGAATCGTTAACAGCACGTTTGTTCGCAACGAGAGCGCGTCCACCACTCGCAAAGCGCTGCTGCTCGACTGCATCCCGGCAACCGGCACCATCGCCATCGTCAACAGCCTATTTCTGAACAGCACGCCCACCAGCGGTAACACCTACGTCCACGCGGACTGCCGCAGCACCGCACAGAAGTACTTGGGCTCAGACGACCCGACGCTGACCGGGGACAACAACGCCACCGACCTGGTGTTCTCCGATGTCTTCACTGCACCGGCGTTCGGAGACTACAGCCTCACCAACGCCACCGACTCTCGCGTTCGCGATGGGGGTCTCACCCAGTTCGTCGATGGTGGCAAGAACATCGTCCCCACCATTGACATGATCGGCACCGCTCGCACAGCAACCAAGCTGTCTCGCGGAGCATTTGAAGCGGCCCGGTAGTACCTCGCCTTTGTTTCTGGCTCGCTTTACCATGACCGGGTATAAAGGCCCGCGAAGGAGCGTTCATATGTTTGGTCTAGGAGCGACGGAACTCGTCATCATCCTGGTGATCGTCCTCATCATCTTTGGAGCGGGCAAGCTGCCGCAGATTGGCGATGCACTCGGTCGCAGCATCAAGAACTTCAAGAAAGCGGCGGACACCGGCAGCGAGCTGGACGTGACGCCCAAGAAGGAGCTTGGTGATTCAGGCAAAGGCACGACCGAAAAGGTCGCCGACAAGGCCTAGAGGCCCTTCGCATGCCAGATCCGCGCATCATCAAGCGCTACACCAATCGCAAGCTCTACGACACGCAGGCCAGCCAGTATGTGACCCTCGAACAGATTGCGCTGATGATTCGTCAGGGCGAAGAAGTTCAGGTGCTCGACAACAGCAGCAAAGAGGATCTGACCTCGGTCACGCTCGCGCAGATCATCTTCGAGGAAGAGAAGCGCCAAAAGAACTTCATCTCGCTCGGGGCCATGCGTCAGCTCATCCAATCTGGCGGAGCTTCCCTGCAAGAACTCGCCCAGCAAGCCCAGGCGCGGGTCCGCAGCGTCTTCCGCAAAGGCGACGGTGAGGCACGACCCGGAGACAGCGATGAATCGACCGATCCCCTTCGGCGCACCATCAACACCGACAGCCCCTCGGCGGTGCGTGAGTTCATGGAGCGCTGGCAGGTCGCGATCGAAGACTGGCAGCACAAAGTCGACGACCGCATCCACGGTGTGGTCGAGAGCCTGTCACCGTTCGCAGCGCTCGAAAAAGAGGTGACCCGGCTGCGCCAGCGCGTCGATGAGCTTGAGTCGAAGCTCAGCAAGCAACCGCCCGAGACCTAATCGGACACCGAACGCCAATCCTGGCGAAGCTAGTATTTCTTGGTTCCGCGTAGCAGTGCCGACAGGATCAGCAGCACGGCTACAAACGGCGAGAGGGTCACCACGACTCGCTTGAGTAGCTCCATAAACTGCCCACCCACCTGCGTCATTCCAAAAAGTACCCACGGCCCAATCAGCACCCCGGCGACGATGGCCGCCCGCATGAGCTGACGGTGCATCTTTCGATACAGGGCCGAGATCACCTGATCGCTCACCTCGGTGGGCTGTGGCTCCTTCCCAATGAGGCGAAGCGTCAACGCGGTGAGCCCCATGGCCGTAGGAACACCGAGCCCGATCCCAACCGCAATCCCCAGGCCCATGCAGCCGAAGAACACGCCTGCGGACTGATGAGTCGGGTCGAGCAAAAACGCCAGCGGGATCGCGCCATAACCCATCACAAACCCAGCCAGCGCAAAGAAGTACAGCGCGTTGAGCGAGCCGAAGCCAAGGTGTCCCGACATCGACACGCCTTTGGCCAGAGTGCCAAGCTGCTGCTTCTCTTCCTCGGTGTAGCCAAAACCGGGATAGCTCACTCCGAAGTTGTGAAGGAGCGTCATGTTGTACGCCCAGTGCTGCAAGATGATGCGGACAGAGCTGCTTACGGCTTCACTCATGGGCAGTTCCCCTCGACCGATTCACTGTACTCCACGCCTGTGGCCGAGGGGAAGACTCGCTCGCTGTTACCACGCCCCACGCTAGCGCAAGCGTTCCTGTAGCTCTTGGATGTGGGCTTTGGCTTCGGCGCTCTTGACCTGCTTATAGACCTCGATCGCCTTGCGCAGCAGCGACTTCTGCTTGCCGCCGTTCTCTTGCTCTGACCACAGCTCGTAGGCTTGCCCAAGCTGCATCACCAAATCCTTGCTGGTATCAACCGTGCGCGCCGTATCGAGTAGCGCGATCGCTTTCTCGTACTCACCACGGCTGAGGAACTTCTCGGCCGTCGCGAGCGTCTGCTTGACCCGGGCCTTCTTACCCGCTTTGTCCAGCTCCGGCACGTCCGCAGGCGCGCCTGCTGGAGTCGCTGGCACCGCAACAGCCACCGCAGGAGCAGTCGCCATATCAGGAACCGCTACAACCACCGGAGCGGCCAAATCTGGTGCCCGACCCAAATCCGGCAGCGCGGCGAGATCCGGTGTGACCGAAGCAGCCATATCCGGTGCCGCAGCAGCCGCTGGGGCCTGCGGACTGCTTGCTGCTGGTGCTGCGGGCGCTTCGACCTCTTCCGGCTCAGGAGGCGCTTTGGGTGCCAACTGGTTCAGCAGAAAGCCCGCCCGCGAGCGCACGCCCACGTCCGAGTCGTCCGCCAGCGTCCGCAACAGCGGCACACCCGATGCCGTTCCATCCGCAGCCGGCCAGCTTGCCACGACTTCGAGAACCTCTTTGCGCACCGCGACCGTCGCGTCCTTGCTCGCCTGCCGCAGCATAGGCACTGCATCGGCCACCGGCAGCGACCGCGCTGCCTGGATGACGCTCACCCGCACCGCCGGATCACTGCCCGCCAGCAGCGAGGCCATGTCCTTCGGCGGATCCACCGACTCACCGAGCTTCTTGAGCAAGCTGTAGGCCTTGAAACCATCCGCGCCGCCACCTTTGAGCATTTCCTTGAGCACCGCTTTGCCTTCGCCACGGCCCTGCTCGGCCAGCTCGGTCGCCGCCCGGAATCGCACCGCTGGCGAAGCATCGTTGAGCAGCGTGGTAAGCCCGGTTTTGCTCAGCTCTGGGTCAGCAGATACTTCCGAGATTGCAAGCTGCTTGACCTCTGGATCGTCGGCTGCCAGACCTTGCTTCAGCTTGTCACGCCGACTGTCATCGCCCATGCGCATCAGCGTCGCCGCCGCCATGACCTGCTCACCCGCATCACCCGTGTCGGCGCGAGACACCAGCGCTTTCTGAATCTCGGCTTGCGTGGCCGAATCCATCGCTGCTTCGCCCTTCGACTTCAGGTGTGTGCTGACTTTGCCAATCGAGCGCAGAACGTCGAGTCGAACGTCCCGATTGCCATCGCCAATGGCTGAGCCCAGGACCGCAATCGCGCCCCGGTTCTTGGTCCGCCCGAGCGTCAGTGCCGCCGTCTTGCGCACCTCGGCCCGCTGATCCTTGATGGCCTGTCCGAGCAGCGGAATCGCTCGCTGCGGATCGGTATCGCCCAGCATGGCCACCGCCGACTCGCGCACCGTCCAGTCATCGCTTCCGAGCGCCGCCTGCGCCCAAGTCAGGCTCTGTTCGTTGAGAACCGCCGGATCACCACTCGCCAGTCGCAGGATCGCCCCGGCTTCCGCTTGGCGAAGCAATGGACTCTTTTCACCTTCTCGAAGCGTCTTGGCCAAGACCCCCGCATCTTTGCGCGTACCACAGCTTCCCAGTCCCTCCGCCGCCAGCAGCCGCTCGACTGGCGGACGCGCCGCATCACCAAATACGGTGCGTAACAGCGGCAGCCCCGTCGGGTCATCTGCCGCACACAAGAGCTGAGCCGCCAGCACCTGCTGCGGACCCGGCTTGCCCGCCAGCTCAGACAACATCGTTTTGCCCTGCTCGACGTGCTCTTTGGCCAAAAGCGCCGCAAGCTGGATCTGCCGACCGACCGGTGCCTCGGCATCGCCGAGCTGGGTCACCAGTTGCGCCTGCGCATCGCGGTCACCCCATTTGGCCCGCCGCGTCCAGATCGTCAGCGAGTCCTCGAGCGATGGCTTTTTCTTTAGGCGCTGCACCACCGCCTTTTGCGGCGGATGGTTCGGCGTCTGTTCTTCGAGCGCCAACGCCGCCAAGAGTGAAAACTTGGGGTCCGGATCCTTCTTGGCCTTCTGTTCCAGGTATTTCTGCACCGACGTGTCGCCGAGCTTCATCAGCGCCTCAGCCGTCGCCAGCGCCAACCGAGGTTCCTTCGCCTCTGCATGTAGCTTCAGAAGCGCCGGCACGGCTCCCCGCGAGCCAATTTGCGCCAGCGCGCCGGCCGCCTGCACCTGCACCGCCGGTTCGGTATCGGCCAGCCGAGGCTCTAGCAACGCCTGATGGCGGGTGTCCCGACTCGCGCCAATTGCACGCACCGACAGCAGCCGTGGCTGGACATCAGCGTCCTTCAGACCCTCTTGCAGCACCTGCAGCGCGTACGCTCGCAGGGCAATCATGTCGATCTCTTCACGCTTCGGCTTCACCTTCACGGTTGGCTGGACCGGCTGCGCCACCATCGCCTTGCGGTGGGTAAACCACAGGTATCCACCAATGCCGCACAGCAGCAGCCCCGGAAGAAGAGTCGCCGCCAGCCAGATCGCCCGCTTTTTCGGCGACTGCGTCCCGAGTGGCAGGTTCAGCGTGTTGCCCGACAGCGTTTGAATCGCCGCCAGCTCACGAGGCTGATACTCCTTGTACCAGGTCGCCGCTTGGGTGGTCTCGCCTTTGACCAGCCGCTCCAGGTCTGAGCTGAGATCCTCGACGCTTGCATATCGCTCATTGGGATCTTTGGCGAGCGCCTTGCGGATGATCCACTCGATCCCCGCCGGCACGTCCTCATTGCGTAGCTTCGGATCAATCGTCGGAAGCACCTGCTGCAGGTGCGCAATCAACATCTGCCCCAGCGTGTCCCCTCGGAACGGTGCCGTGCCGGTACACATCTCGTGCAGGATCACGCCGAGCGCGTAGATGTCGCTGCGTTTGTCGATGGCGACGCCGTTGATCTGCTCCGGCGACATGTACTGCGGCGTACCAATCAGATAGCCCGTCCGTGTAATCTTGCCGTCTGCTCCAGTCAAATCCATGACCTTGGCGACGCCGAAGTCCATGATCTTGACGAGCGCCTCTTCGCCCGGACGCTCGACCAAGAACAAGTTGTCCGGCTTGAGGTCGCGGTGGATCAGCCCAGCCTCGTGAGCTGCCGACATTCCGGCGCAGATCTGGTTGGTGATCGAGACGATGGTGGCAAACGGCATCTTGCCCGCTCGAATCGCCTGCGTCAGCGTCCGGCCGTTCAGCTTCTCCATCACGTAGTACAGCCGCTTGTCGGGCAGCTCACCGATGTCGAAGATGTCGATCAGGTTGACGTGACGAATGCGGCTGATAAACCGTGCCTCTTGCAGGAAGCGCTCGACCGTCTCGGGATGGTTGGCGACCTCGGCTCGCAAGACCTTGCAGGCGGTCTTGTGGTGGAGCTGCTGGTGCTCGGCCGTGTAGACCGTGCCCATGCCACCCTGCCCGATGATGTCGATGATCTTGTAATCACCGACGGTCATTCCGATGAGCGAATCAGCCTTGGGTTCAACCTTCTCTTGCGTGTCAGCCATGGTCAGACGGCGTTTCTCCCGCAGCGGCGGGTATTTACGGACGAGCCTCGACAGAACCAGTTGATGCAGCGCTGGCAGCGACCAACGTCACCGCTGCCGTCAGCGCGACCTGCGAGTCCGCGTCGTTCAGTAAAGGAATCAGCGTATCGGTGTACCCGGGCCACAACCCCCGGCTCGCCAGCCGCCCGAGTGAAGCCAGTGCCCGCTGCTTCACCTTGGGTTGTGAATCGCCCAGTAACGGCAGCAGTACCGACATTGCCTTCGGATCAAGCACCTCGGCCAGCACCTCGGCCAGTCCGACTCGCTCCAGCGGAACCACCGAAAGGCTGATCTTTTGGAGCTTCTCGGCAGCCCCTGGCTGCTTCGCCAGCGTCAGCACTTGCAGCGCCTCTAAGTGCGCGTCTTTGGTCGGTCCCGTGGCGGGCTGCCGCGTCGCATCCTCGAGCTGCCGAAGCGCCTCGGCATCGCGCAGTACAGCCAGTCGCACCAGTGCCTCACGTCGCAGCTCTGGATCCGTCAGTTGCGCCCGCAGCGCCGCTGTCAGAGCCTGCCGCAACGCCACCGCTTGCAGGTGCCCCGCTTCAGCCAACACTACGGCCGCCCGCAGTCGGGCTTCCGGCGTCGGAATCGGACTCTGTAGCATCGCAGTGAGCACGCTCTGCGCCTCGCTTTCGCCAATCCGTAGCTGCGCTGCCGCAATATCAACCGAGGCCGATCCCACCGCCTGTCCGGCCAGCGCCGAGAGGGGTTCTGAAAGCTGCGCATCGCCGGGTCGCCCCAGCACCAACACCGCTTGCAGTGCCGCCCGCGACACCGAGGGATCGTCGTCGCCAAGGCCCTGAGCCACCACCGCAAGGTGTGCTCGGCCCGCCACCGCCCTGATCGTTTCCATCAAGACGCGCCGCTCTCCAGGTGCGCCGGTCAGCGCCTTTTTGATCAGCGCCTCCGCTTGGTCCAATCGGGCCTGACCCGCCTGCTGCTTGCCACCTTTGAACAGCGCCAACGATGCGCCACCACCCGCCAGTGCCACCGCTGCCACCACCGCGAGGATCAGCTTGCTACGTGATGACGTCGACTGTACGACGGCGGGACTTGGCGTCGGCATCGCTGCCGATGAACCCGCACTGAGCACCCCACCCCGCGCAATCGAAAAGCTCTGTCCCCAGGCCGCTTCCAGATCCGCTTGCAAGCCTGAGCAGTCTTGGTACCGGTCCTCTGGCTTCTTGGCGAGCGCTCGCATCACCACCGGATCGAGCTTGGCCCAGTCGAGCTGCCGATCCGGCACTTGGTGTTTTTGCACCGTTTTCGACGGTGCCTCCGCCTTCATGTACATGTGCGCGCCCATCAGCTCCGCCGAGCTCTCCGCCTCGAACGGCCGCCGGCACGCCAGTGCTTCGTAGAGCATGATGCCAATGGCATAGACGTCAGCGCGCTTATCCACCGTCGATGAGTTCTGCACCTGTTCCGGGGCCATATACGCCGGAGTCCCGAGCACCGACCCCACCGAGGTCGCCAAGCTCCCAATGCTCCGCGAGTTGGTCACGCTCGCAGACGCAGTTCCCGCCGCCTCCTTCATCGCATCGAGCGCACGCTGCTTGTCTAGGTCGGTGTCCTCAAAGCCCGTGATCGTCGACTCACCAAGTGCCTTTTCAGCCCGAATCTTGGCAATGCCAAAGTCGAGCAGCTTCACCGTCCCCGCGCTCCCCTCTGCCCCCGCAAGCAGCATCACGTTGTCCGGCTTGAGGTCACGGTGAACTCAATCCCCGTCGGGGAACGGCTTCTTGTTGTTCCCCAGAATGGTCTTTCTATCTGTGGCGCAGGGAACGGACTCAAACCTCGGTGCCATTCCCCGCAGCCAGTACAATCCTACTGACTCCCAAAGAATCCAAATTGAGCTGAATGCTCCCGTAATCCGCTTACACAGTCACTCTGGGCGCTCGAATGCTCCCAACAACCGCTTACACGGTCACTCTGGGCGCTTGAATGCTCCCAGCAACCGCTTACACGGTCACTCTGGGCGCTCGAATGCTCCCAACAACCGCTTA
>WBZP01005372.1_pt1 | contig 13056 bp, 12 predicted proteins | sample 5204301 | NCBI WGS metagenome assembly WBZP01 (sample SAMN12412401, study PRJNA552823) | activated sludge metagenome | isolation source: activated sludge from nitrification reactor of wastewater treatment plant... | place: USA: Pennsylvania | collected 2017
CGCAATCACCCAGCGGGGTTCAGCCATTTGCAGGTAAACCTGTTTCAATACAGGTCCCATTTTTTTTGCAATGGTTCCCATCACCATCAGCAGATCGCATTGACGGGGCGAAAAACCCACCCTTTCGGAGCCGAAACGAGCCAGGTCGTAATGACTGGCCATGGTGGCCATGAATTCAATACCGCAACAACTGGTGGCAAAAGGAAGGGGCCAAATTGAATTTTTTCGCGCGAGGCTGACCACTTTTTCAAAATTGGTGGCCATGAAACCTTCGCCCATATACCCCTCAGGGATCCCCTGGAATTTAACTGTATTGTTGTATTGTACCGGACGTGACATACTTGTAGATTTTGGGGTTCGGATTAAGCCGTTTGTTGTTTTGTCCTTTCAGGCCTGCCTTTGATCCATTCCGAGATTTTACAGGGTTATTCTTCCCATTTAAGGGCTCCCTTTTTGAAAATATAAATGAAGCCGGCCAGAAAAAAACCGACAAACATCATCACTGCTATAAAGCCATCCCAGCCCAGCTCGCGAAAATTGACAGCATAAGGATAAAAGAAAATGACCTCTACATCAAAAAGGACAAAAAGAATGGCAACAAGAAAATACTTGATAGCCATGGGTTGACGGGCATTTCCCTGAATTTCGATCCCGCTCTCAAAGTTCTGAAGCTTATCCTGGGTCTTCCTTTTGGGTCCCAGAAGATCCGACCCGAAAATAATGGTGGCTACCAGGCCTATGGCAAAAATGACCTGCAAAACAATAGGCAGATAATTGACCGCACTGCTGGTCCCGGCCTGAAGGAAGTAAAAAGGCATATGGGATTTCATTTAATGGTTCGCAAAAATAAGGCAGCATGCTTAATATACAATGCTGATGCACAAATAAACTTGGCCTGTATGCGACTTTAAAATGCCTGCTGATCAAAGGCTGCACCAATCTTGATTCAATGGACGGCAAAGTGTTGAAGCAATTTGCCCTTTATTGAATCAGGCAACTAAACACAGATGTAGTCAATTATGACGAGAGCCGGTATTCAGTAAAAAAAAATGGCCCGCCAAATGGGGCCATTTATAATTATATAATTGATTATTAAGGTTTTGAAGGGGCAGCAGGCTTGGCCGGCTTGGCTGGTGTGGCAGGACGGCGTGGTTGATTTTTAGGGTCATTTTTGCTGATGAACTCCCTGTTTGATTTTAATTGCTCGTCATTGGGATCGATTGCAAGGGCTTTGTCTACAAACTGTAAAGCCGCAGCCTGATCCTTTTGTACATTGTACTGATATTCGATGAAGTACTTGTAAGCGCCAAGTAATTGGTTTTTGACCTTTTCCTTATCAGTTTCCTGCTCTCCTATTTCCACAACTTTCTGGTAATGCGGAATGGCCAGGCCCAAAGCTCCGGTGGAATCGAGGGCTGCACTTGCCTTTCCTACCATATAATATCCAAAAACGTCCTGCGGAAACTTCTCAATGTAACGATTGAAAACATTAATGGAAGAGCTGAAATCACCCCCTTTGAAGAAACTGTAACCTGAATTATACAGATCAGTTTTTCCGAAATTCTTTTTGATATCCAGGAGTTTGCCATACCATTCGCCGGCTTCTTTGAACTTTTTTTGCACTTCATAAGTCTGTGCCAGAGCTTTCAGGTAACTAACCCTGTTGCTTTCAACACTATCGAAACGAACAGCTTTTTCAACCATTTCACCTGCCTTAACCTCATTTCCGGGGAATTTCAGCAGTAACATGGCATATTTGGCATAATCCCCGGGACCGATTTTATCTTCGGACTGGCGTTTAAAATATTCTTCATAGCTCGCTTTAGCATTAACGGAATCATTCATACGGTCGTATGCAAGGGCTTTTATACCATACAAATTGGGATATGGGTTAGCCCCTTCACTCCTGATACAATCATCGGCCTTGGTGATCGCTTCATTAAAGAGCCCCTGGGCGTATTTCATAGATGCACGGTACGAGCATGCCTTGGGGTCATCATCCGAATTTGCAAGCCATTTTTCCAGGTATTCTGCAGAACGGGAAACATTGGTGCTGTAGTAATAATTGAATAATGTGTTGTACACCGGAGCGTACTTGGGATCCAGGGCAATCGCTTCATTATAATACCTCATATAGATATCTTCCTGGCCTACACCCTGAGATTGGTACAGACGGCCAAGACGGTATTTGGCGCGTGCATAATCAGGCCTGATGGCTAATGCCGCTTCATAAGATAACTGGGCATTGCCCCCATCGCCCAGCCGGCGATATGCATCTCCCAGGTTAACCATCACATCCGGGTCATTGAATTTCTTGATTTGTGTGGCCAGTTTGAGTTTGTCCACTGCATAAGCGGGATCTCCCGATTTTGCTTCCGGGTTACCGTTGGCAAATCCGACCGCATTCAATACAGCAATGCTTTTTGCCTGACTTAATGAAATGGCCGCTTCAAAATGATTGCGGGCATCCTGCCCTTTTCCCTCGATCAGTTCGGTATGGCCGATGCCAGCCATTAACAAGGGGCTGTTGGGATTTGCCATTAATTTGGATTGATAAAACGCCCGGGTATCAGTAACATCTTTAGCTGTGCGGTCATCTGAAGCCAGGTCGCATTGCCCCAACCAGTATGCGGCTTCGTCATTATTGGGATTGGATGCCAGAAGTTTCTGAAACACTTCCTTGGCACTTTTATATCTCTCATAATACATGAATTTCCGGCCATCCTCGATGCTTTGTGCAATCGAAATGCCACCCGATAACGATAAAACCAGAAATACCAAACCATGCTTGAACTGCTTCATGTTTATTTTTTTGAATGTAGACTGATGCAATTTTATTTAATTTTATAAGAATCCGTTAAAGCTTGCCCTTATTTTTTTGGTAAACTCAGGTTAATCCTCACATTCCTGGAGTCAAAATCCATGACAGGGCCCAGATAAGCCCTCCTAAAAATCAATTGCCCCCTTTCGTATTTCATAAAGTCGACCAACCCGGAACCCAGACCATAATAATTTTCCTTTATAATGTAATATAAGCCCCTTACCAGGGGGTACCTCCTGCTTCTGATGGATTCCTGAACCGGTTTGACATAAGGCGAATCGGCACATGCATCGCAACGGACATATGAAATCCTCACCATTTCACGAAGTCTTTGCTGCAGGGTATCTTCCGGATTACCAATCCAGCTTATACCCACCAGGCCAATCGCCTGCTCATGTGTTGCCACATAATCTATTACACCCAGGCTGTTTTTGGCTGCCCTAACCACCGTGGTATCCGGAGAAAGTCCTTTTAATATCGAGTCTTGTACAAACCGGAATGAACTGGTTGCGCTCAGTCCGTCAAAGACGATCGTCTGGTGCCGGTTTATCTTACCTGCCAGTTGCTGAGCCAGCCTGTCGAGCGTGAACAGGGTGTCTTTATTATTCTTGTTCACAATGATGGCAATAGCGTCGGAGGCCAGGAGATTCCATTGTGGAAGATAACCCAAAGAATCCTTCATATAGTTTTCTTCCGGGTAAGTGAGCCCCCTTGTAATCAGGATCATCCTGTTACCGGTATCTTTAAAAAAATCCTTCAGACAGGCCGCTTCAGGTTTAAATTCCGCGATAATATGGGCAGCAAGATTACCGGCCTGGTACATGGATAATTGTTCTTCAATGACCGGCTTGTATGATTCGTCAACGCTAATGTGGATCTGGCCGCTTGAAGGCGTATCAATACTGGAAGGGCCTTTGGCTGCCTGCCTGCATGCCTGCGATAGTAAAACAATCAGTAAGAAGGCGGCCGTCATACGGTCGGTCAGTGCTTTCATTGATTCAGCGTAAATAGTTTTTCCTGTACCCCCTGTAAATCCTGAATATGCCGTATAGAATACAAACCCCTCCGAATGCCTTCATATATGGATCATCAAAACGCGCTTCCAATCCGGTGTTAAACTCTTTGATGAATATGAGAAAGACCCCCATCGCCATCCATAAAATACCCATACCAAAATCCATGATGGCACGCATGCGTAAAAATCCCTTATCGCGTTCATTCAAAGAGCCCTTTTCAAAATTGCGTTCAGACATGATCATTGAATATTAAAACAGGATACGCAATTTACATGATTATCGCATGTTTCAGTCGGCCCGTGCAAAACTCACCGGCAAAATATAATACACGGATACTTTATTCCCATTCGATTTGCCGGGGACCCAGGCAGGCATTTTCTTCAGCACCCTCAACACTTCCTGATTACAATCTTCCCTTCCTCCCTGTACAGTTTCAAACCCATGCAGTTTGCCATCAAAACCTACTATAAACCTCATTTTTACAGACACTGTTTCACCAGATTCCACAGAAGAAGGGGTTTCCAGGTTTGATTCAAGGAAACGGCGCAATGCCGGGATACCACCCGGAAACTCCGGCATGACTTCAGCTACATCCAGGGGTTGGCCTGGATCTTGGAACTGTGGAGGTTCGGGTACTCCATTGATGGGTTTTCCGGGGCCGGGGGGAAGCCCCACCAATGGCGTGGAAGTTGTTGGGTTGTCGTTCGGCCGGCTGTCGATGGCAACACTGTCTGAAAGTGCCTGGATCCTGGAAGTTGGAACCTGGTTGGGCACTACCACAATACGACTGGGATATGCTTGCGTTTTTATGTTCTGCGTTGCCTTTGGTTTGTCCGGTTTTTTGATATCGGGTTTCTTTTCAGCCTCAATTTCCTTAGCAATATGGACCATGCCATGATCCCACAATACCGGACGGATCTTTTGCTCAGGTTTCCAGAAATACCCTATCAGGGATACAATTAAGGACAACAAAAACACAAACAGTAAGGCCAACCTGACACGCAGGTGGTAGTATTTTCTCAGGTCATAAGCCCCGTAAGCTTTATGACGGCCTTCAAATAGAATATCAAGGTCATGGGCATGCAGTATATCTTCGGCTTTCATGATCAAAATTTTACTGATGAATGAATAATGAAAACCAGCGCCGGTTTTTATACAGATGCCGGTCCGTTCAGATTCCATATTCCAGACCGATCATCTATTTTCGTCATGACAGCTTGGCCAATGGACTTATATTTGCGCCATGAAATTGCTGATGGTTTGCCTGGGCAATATTTGCAGAAGCCCGCTGGCGGAAGGAATCATGAAAAAGAAACTGGCTGATGCCGGTCTTGATTGGTATGTAGACAGCGCCGGTACAAATGGTTTCCATATCGGAGAAGCGCCCCATTTCCTTAGTCAGAAAGTTGCCATGCTCCATGGAATTGATATCAGCTCTCAAAGGGCAAGGCAATTTGTCAAAGAAGATATCCAGACATTCGACCGTATTTATATCATGGCCAAAGAAGTGCTATATGAAATGGAAGACATTTGCGGGACATTACTCCCTTCGGAAAAGGTCATGTACCTGATGGACGCTGTTTTTCCAGGGGAGGAAAAAGATGTTCCCGATCCCTGGTATGGACCTGAACCGGGTTATCATGAAGTATTTGGTATGATTGAAAGGGCCTGCGAAGCCATCGTTTCAGAGAACCGGATACAGAACCAGAAAACCAAACAAACGTCATGAGTAAACCGTCCATACCACAGGGCATGAGGGATTTTACTGCCGAGACCGTCCGGAAGAGGAATTACATTCTGTCTACCATCCGTCAAGTATTTGAATGTTATGGCTACCAACCCCTTGAAACACCGGCCATGGAAAACCTTGACACACTGATGGGGAAATATGGAGAAGAAGGTGATAAACTCATTTTTAAAGTACTGAATAACGGAATCAATGATCCCAAAAACAGGGAAAAGGCGCAAGCAGGATTCAACAAAGTACTGGAAGGCAAGAATTCGCCCGATCTGACAGAAAGGGCCCTTAAATACGACCTCACCATCCCTTTTGCCAGGTTCGTTGCCATGAACCATGGCCAACTTACGTTTCCGTATAAACGCTACCAGATTCAGCCGGTGTGGAGGGCAGACAGGCCGCAAAAAGGACGCTACCGGGAATTTACCCAGTGCGATGCCGATGTGGCAGGAAGCAAGTCCCTGCTCAATGAAGCGGAACTGGCCCTCATTTACCACACGGCATTTACCCGCCTCGGACTTAGCGGATATGAACTCAGGATCAACAGCCGGAAGATGCTCTCAGCCCTAGCCAATTGTTGTGGTGGGGCCGACAAATTAACCGACATCACCGTAGCAATAGACAAACTCGATAAGATCGGTATTGAAAAAGTGACCGAAGAGCTTACGCAACGAGGGTTGGATACAACTCAAATTGATATTATTTGTCAATACCTGCAGATTACCGGAAACAATGAAGAAAAACTGGCTTGGGCTGCAAAGCTGTTGGGCAAAGACGAACAAGCCAAGACCGGGATCGAGGAATTACGTTACCTGCTAACCCATGCGCCTGCCGCCAACCTGGTGGTAGACTTTACGTTGGCCAGAGGTCTGAATTATTATACCGGGCTGATTTTTGAGGTACGCCCACCGGCTACTGTTAAAATGGGTAGCATTGGCGGAGGAGGCAGGTACGATGACCTGACCGGCCTGTTCGGCCTGTCCGGCATCACCGGGGTCGGCATCAGTTTCGGTATCGACAGGATCTATGATGTCATGGATGAATTGCATTTATTTCCGGCAAGCCTCCATAGCGGAAGCCAGGCGCTTTTTTTTAATATGGGACAAGACGAAAGTGAAGCCGCATTCAGGATCATGCAAAATCTCAGAGATCATGAAATAGCCTGTGAATTATACCATGAACCTGCTAAAATGGACAAACAATTCCGTTATGCGGAGCGGAAAAACATCCGGTTCGTTGTAATAATCGGAAGCCAGGAATTAACTGACCGGCAGGCCGTGATCAAAAACCTGGATACCGGCCATCAGGAAAAAATCGGTTTTGAAAAGTTAATTTCTTATTTGACAAATACCTGAGGGGTTACATATTCGACAAATTAGTATAAAACAAAAAAACACATATGCAAACACGCTTTCGTTTTTTGGGTCTGGCAGCCGTCTCCCTGTTGCTGATCCTTACATCCTGCAGTAAATCCAATAAGCAGGGTCGTTATATCCCCGGCAATGCAGCCATTGCCGTAGTGGTTAACGGCGAATCCATTTCAACCAAATTACCCTGGGAAGAGGTTAAGCAAACCGAATGGTTCAAACTGATCTATACGGATACTACGCTGGATGCTTTTTTGAAATCGGCCCTTGATAACCCTGATAATACAGGCATTGATACAAAAAAAGACCTGATTTTCTTTGCCGTAAAAGACTCCATCGGTGGGTACATAGCCTTTGAAGGAACCATCAAAGATGAGAACATGTTCAAAAAATTCCTTGGAAACATGTCGCAAGGAGCCAAAGAAACTGAAAAAGACGGAGTGAAATTGATGACGATCCAGCAGGTAACAGCCAGTTGGAAAGACGGACGCATCGTGGTGGCGGGGAATGCCCCATTCCTTGACCAGGCCAAGGCATTTGGCATGTCCAGGGCCAGCGGATCCAACATCAATAACCGTGAGATGACGCCCGTTTGCCTGCAAATACATGGCCTTGCAGAAGACAAGAGCCTGGCCAAAGAAGACAAAATGACGGACCTTATGAAGCAAAAAGGAGACATGCATTTTTGGATGAACTCCGAAAGTTTAAACAATGGCTCCCTGGCCAATGCGGCCCTGAGCATGCTTAATTTAAGCAAGCTGTACGAAGGCTCTTATACCACCGGTGTGGTCAATTTTGATAATGGCCAGATCAATATGGATTTCAAATCCTATTCAGGTAAAGAAATGACCGAGATCACCAAAAAATACAGCGGAACTTCCATCAATGAAGACATGATCAAAAGAATCCCCGCAAAGAACATCGCCGTTCTCTTTTCCATGAATTTTAAACCCGAAGGCGTCAAAGAGTTTTTGAAACTGGCCGGATTGGATGGATTTGCGAATATGGGTACAGCATACCTTGGATTCAACGTAGATGACTTTATCAAAGCCAATAAAGGCGATATCATGTTCTGTTTATCGGATATCAAATCAGACACGCTCGGAAGGCCCGATCTGAATGTCCTTTTCTCCGCAGCCATTGGCGATAAAGATGCATTCAATAAACTTGTCGCTGCAGGAAATAAACTGGGCAAAGAAGAAATGGGAGACGGATTGAATGACAAGATATTTTATAACATGAACAAGGAATATTTTGCGATAGGCTCCAAGAAAGAATCAGTTGACCAGTATATTGCCGGAAGCAACAAAAGCAGCATACCCGTTCTTGAAAAGATATCCGGGAACCCGATCGCCGCTTATATCAACGTGCAATACCTGATCCGCGGTATCGGGGAATCTGAGGTCCGCGATAGCCTGACCAATGTAATATACCAGGCCTCCCTGAATTTCTGGCAAGACGTCATCATTTCCGGCGGCAAGTTCAAAGACGGCGCTATTGACCAGCATATTGAAATAAACCTGATAGATAAAAACAGCAACAGCCTGAAGCTTTTAAATAAATACCTCAGCATGCTGGCCGATGTATCGAACAAGAAAAAGGCAATGATTGCAGAGCAAATGGCCATCGACGAGCCTGTTGCGGTTGTTGAAGAACCTTAAATAAATGCCAATCTTTTTTTAACCGGGAAGCCGTCAATAATATCTGGCGGCTTCCTGCTTTACCGACTACATGACGATACGATTCGAACAGGTAAAACCCCGCTATCTAGAAGCAGTAAAAATTGAAAGCTCGGAGGTCTGGAACAAACCCATCGATATCAAACAGGGCAAACACCTTCATATTGTGGCGCCGAGCGGCCGGGGAAAAACCTCATTGATCCATTTTCTGTACGGCATCAGGAAGGACTACGATGGCAATATCCTGATGGACGACCGCGCCATACGTGATCTTGCTATCGAGGAACTTTCCTCATTAAGAAGCAGTAAGGTCAGTATCATCTTCCAGGACCTCAGGCTATTCCCGGAGCACAGTGCCTTTCAAAACATTGAGGTGAAGCGTGCATTGAATCCATTTCATGCGTCAAGCAGGATACGTGAAATGGCCGGCATGCTGGGCATCGAAGCCAAACTGGAAAAACCGTTGCGCACCTGTAGTTATGGCGAACAGCAGCGTATTGCCATTATACGGGCATTACAGCAGCCATTTGACGTGTTGTTGATGGATGAGCCATTCAGCCATCTTGATGAACAAAACCGGCAAATCGCCATGAAACTCATTTCAGATGAAGCTGTGCAGAGGAACGCCACCCTGATATTAGCCGACCTCAAAAAAATCGATTATTTCCAGGCAGACCAGATTCTGCATTTATAGTTCACCGTTATCATTATGTCAAAAACGACCCATAGCCCACAGAAAGCAGTCTCCTTCCGGCACATCGCTGCGTTCATTGAAATGCGATCTCACCGCACGTCGCGCCTGTTCAGTTATGCCGGGCTTGGGGTAGGCGTATTGCTACTGCTTTGCTCCGTGCAGATGTTCCTGAATATAAACCAACTGCTGAAAGACAAAAACCCACGCCGGAACGGCTTTGATTTCATCTCCGTCACCAAAACCATCAGCAACGAAACCATGGGCCGGGATAACCGGTTCAATATGGCCGATGTGGAAGAATTAAAAAAGCAACCCTTTATACAGGATGCTGCGCCGCTGAACAGCAACCAGTTCCGTACCAAAGCCAGTGCCGGTAATATTATCCCATTCAGCACAGACCTATTTTTAGAATCCATCAACACCGATTTCATAGACACGGTTCCCCCGGGTTTTAAGTGGCAGGCCGGGCAGGCTGATGTACCGATCATTTTTTCAGCCGACTACCTGGAAATGTATAATGTGTTCGCCCCTTCACAAAGCTTACCACAACTATCAGGCGAAAGCCTGGGTTCGCTCAACATCATGATTGAATGCTACGGCCCCTCCGGTATGGTAGCTTTCCGGGGGCATATCGTTGCATTAACCGACCGGATCAATTCCGTGTTGGTACCCGAAACATTTCTCAGCTGGGCGAACAAACAATTCGGACAGTCGGTCAATGCGCCTGCTGCCAGGGTATATATCAAAACCACGGATGCCAATAACCCGGAACTGCTCAGTTTCCTGGAACAGAAAAACTATCATGTCAACAAAGACAAAACAAAATTTGGGAGAGTGAAACAGGTTTTACAAGCCGTTGTCAGCGGTATGGGCCTTTTTGCGGTGCTGGTGATCATACTGGCCATGATGTTGTTCTCCTTCTACCTGCAACTCGTCATCGCCCGCAGTAAGGATAACCTTCAATTGCTGTTGCTGCTTGGATATTCGCCGGGGTGGCTGGGTAAAACGGTATCCCGGAGATGGATACCCGCTTATACGATCATCATACTCAGTGCCTTGTTGATTGCATCACTGATGCAGTGGAGTTTCCAGCATTTTTCCCTGAATGGAAAAGATGAACTTTCCCCCTTCCTGCATATTTATTTGTTGCTGTTGGCCGGATTGATCTGGGGGCTTTGCCTGTTCATCAATGCCCGGATGATCAGGAAGCTGCTTTACCGTTTACAGTGATTCGTAAATGATGGCCGACCCTTGTCCTACTCCTACGCACATCGTGGCCAGGCCAAACCTCGACCTTCTTCTTTTCATTTCATGAAGCAGCGTGGTGCTGATACGCGCGCCGCTGCATCCGAGAGGATGGCCAAGGGCTATGGCACCTCCATTTACATTCACCTTTTCCAGGTCCAGGCCGAGGTCATGGATACAGGCAATACCCTGGCTGGCAAAAGCTTCATTCAGTTCTACCAGATCAAGGTCGGCAACTGTGAGGCCTGCACGCTGCAAGGCTTTCCGGGTCGCGGGAACCGGACCGATACCCATGACCGAGGGATCAACACCGGCTACGGCCATGGAACGTATCATGGCCATAGGTTTAAGTCCGTATGTTTCAACCGCCGATTTATTTGCCAGTAACAATGCCGATGCCCCGTCGTTGATGCCGCTGCTGTTTCCGGCGGTAACTGTTCCATCTTTGATAAACGCAGGTTTCAGCTGGGCCAGCTTTTCCATCGTTGTTGTCCTGGGATGTTCATCCTTGGAGAATTCGACACGGTCCTTTCCCACATTGATCATCACGGGGATGATTTCATCCCGCCATTTGCCTGCCTGATAAGCCTCTTCATATTTCTGCTGACTTTCCAGGGCAAACTCATCCTGCGCATGCCGGCTGATATTCCATTGCCGCGCCACATTTTCGGCCGTTTCGCCCATGGTGAATGGATGGTATAATTCGGATAAATTCTTATTGACAAACCGCCAGCCCATTGTGGTATCAAAAACCTGCACATTACGGTCGAAAGCCGTTGCGCCCTTACCCATAACAAAGGGGGCCCTGGTCATACTTTCCACCCCACCGGCAATCATCATTCGCGCATCTCCGCAGGCAATGGTCCTGGAAGCATCCATAATAGCCTGTAAACCGCTGGCACAAAGCCTGTTAACGGTATTTCCCGCTACGGTAACCGGCAACCCTGCCAGCAATGCTGCCATGCGGGCCACATTACGATTGTCCTCCCCACTTTGGTTAGCCGCACCGGCGATCACATCCTCAATGTCATTTACGTCAATCCCCGGGTTCCTGGACACCAGTGCTTTAATGACATGTGCCAGCAGATCGTCTGGCCGAATACCCGATAAAGCCCCGCCATAACGGCCTATTGGTGTGCGTACAGCGTCAATCACATAAACAGCATCCATATCAGTCAATTTATATCAGGCAAATGCCCGACAGGATGCAAGATAGAAGTTTTAACCAAATGCGTGAGCCCCTGCTGGCCAGCCTTTCATATCTTTGTAACATGTCGTTAAAAAGAAACATCAGGGATCTCAGTTTGCCGGAGCTGAAGGAATACTTTGAATCCATTGGGGATAAAAAATTCCGCGCCATACAGGCATATGAATGGCTTTGGAAGAAAAATGCCCGGAAGTTTGACGATATGAGCAACCTGTCACTTGATCTGAGGAAAAAACTGGGGGAAGATTTTGCCCTGGACGCCATCACGGCCGACAAGATCCAATATAGTAGTGACGGTACGCTGAAAACGCGTTTCCGGACGCATGACGGTCATTTTATTGAAGGGGTCATGATACCGACTGAAAACCGGAATACTGCCTGCGTGTCGTCGCAGATCGGCTGCAGCCTGACCTGTAAATTTTGTGCCACCGGCATGATGGAGCGAAAAAGGAACCTGACCTATGAAGAAATTTACGACCAGGTTGCCATTCTTAATGAACAAAGTGAGCAGGCTACGGGCAAAAAGTTGTCGAATATCGTATACATGGGCATGGGTGAACCGCTCCTGAATTACAAACATGTACTGAAGTCGATAGACAGGATCACATCGAACGACAGTATGGCCATGAGCCCCAAAAGGATCACGGTGTCCACGGCCGGAGTGTCTAAGATGATCCGTCAACTGGGCGATGACCAGGTCCGTTTCAACCTGGCACTCTCCCTACACGCAGCTACCGATAAGAAGCGAAATGAGATCATGCCGATCAATGAAACCAACACCATTCAAAGCCTGATTGACGCACTCAACTATTTTTACGAAAAGACCAAGAATGATATAACCCTGGAATACATACTCTTCAAAGACAAAAACGACAGCCAGCAGGATGCGGAAGAACTTATCAAGATCTACCGTAAGATACCCACTCACCTGATCAATGTGATCGAATACAACCCGGTGGCAGGTACTGATTTCATGAAACCCAATGAGGAACGAACGGAGGCTTTTACGGGTATCCTGGCCAAAAACAGGGTCAATGTAAGGGTCAGAAGGAGCCGTGGCAAGGATATCGATGCCGCTTGCGGGCAACTGGCCAATAAAGACAAAATTCCTGCATAATCTTTCGTTACCATTAAACGAAATGATTCGTTGACCGTCTATGATGCATTAAACGCAAACACATGAAAAAATTACTAACCTTCCTGTTCTTTTTAGGCACATATACGTGGACCGCTTCAGCCCAACCCGGACAATGCTCCATGCACCAAAAAGGATTTGGAAAAAACAAATC
>WBZP01005373.1_pt1 | contig 13054 bp, 12 predicted proteins | sample 5204301 | NCBI WGS metagenome assembly WBZP01 (sample SAMN12412401, study PRJNA552823) | activated sludge metagenome | isolation source: activated sludge from nitrification reactor of wastewater treatment plant... | place: USA: Pennsylvania | collected 2017
CCATCGTAACGACGGCCTGTCGTCCCGATCGATACGCCGAGTGCGCCGGCGAATTCAGACAACGATGATAAAAAAATCACGGCGCCGACACTGCCCCAGCCAAACGGCGGGATTTCAACGAAGGGGAGATACAAGGCGGCATCGGAGACGACATCGGTCAGTTCGTTCAGATAGGCGCCAAGCCGCGATTGCTGGCCATGCTCGCGGGCCAGCATGCCGTCGATGGCATTGAGCGCCATGCGCAAGAACATCCACAGAGGTAGCAGCAGGAACAGCGCCGCCTGCTCGCTGGCGAATAGCAACAGGCCCAACAGGCATGAAACGGCCATCGTAGACAGCGTAACGGCATTGGCCGAGATATTTGTCTGCGCAAGACGCACAACCCATGGGCGCAGGCAAGTCTGGAAGCGCTGCTTTAGCGCATAGGTCGAGATCATGGAATTTGCGTCAGGAACATGCCGGTGGCAACTTCGGCCTGAAGTTTCGTCGCATGCTGCGTTTTCCCTGAAGTTGTTTCTAACGCCGTCGCAAGAAGACAAACAGGCCTGCCGCCAATACGCCAAGAACAAAGCCGCCGGCGCCCGCGAACCAGATCCAGCGCTCGGCTTCGGCCATCAGGGGGTTGGTGAAAACGTTGGCAGACAGGTTCAGTGTGACGATCTTCCACGTGCCGTCGATCTTGCCCAATGTGGAACTCCAACGTGAATCGAGGTGGAAAGGATCGCGTTTGTGGGGGTAAAACGCATCGTCCGCTATTCCTTCGGCGACGGCCACATCGCCGTAAAAGCGCGCCGGTGCGCCGAGCGACACTTTGGTTTCATATTTCTTCAGAATGGCGCTTTCACCACCTACCATGCGTGAATAATAGGCTTTGACTTCGGGCTTGCCGCGTGAAACTTCGGCATTGAGCCAGGTCACCGTAACGTCGTCGGCCATCATTGCCGTCAGGCGATCAACGCTTTGTGCGTTGATCCCGGCTTCGACTTCCGCCATCAGGGCACGCAGTTGTTGGCGATCTTCGTCATGAGTCCGTTCAGTGCCGCTGGCGAAAACGCTGGCTGAGGACAGGCTAGCGCAGACAACGAACAGGGATAGCAGGTAACGCCACGAAAATCGTGTCGCAGCGAAGGTCCCAAAACCAATGAATTCTTTGCTTTGAGGTGAGCTGTTCATGATGACTCCGGAAAAATAAATCACAACAGGAAAGTGCTTGGTGGCGAAAGACCTTCAGGGGTATTGCATCTCCCGCCAGGGGAGCATGCCGTAAAAAAGCAACGGCGCCGTATAGATCAAACTATCCACACGATCGAACAATCCGCCATGGCCGGGCAGAAGGTTGCCGGCATCCTTGACTCCAGCGATACGCTTGAGCCCGGATACGGTCAGGTCGCCCGCAACACCGGCGAGCGCAATGACAACACCAACGACGGCGGAAATCAAACTATCCATCGGCGTGAGCAATGGGCCCAGCAACGAGGCAAGTGCAGCCGTGGTCAACATTCCGCCGAGCATGCCTTCACGCGTTTTGTTTGGGCTCAATGTCGGTGCGAGGGGCGTACGTCCAAAAAGTTTTCCCCACACATACTGGGATACATCGTTCAATTGAGTGGTCATCAAAAGAAAAACCACCAGGCCGACCCCGTTGGCGAGGGTAACAAGCCGCGCAATATAACTCAGGCTAAACACGGTCAAGAAAATGCCAAGTGAAAGCGTACAGATTTCGCGCCGAAAGTGCACGCCGCGATGGGTACTGAAAATTACGCTGGCAAGTAACAGACAATAGGCCGGAACGAAAGTAACAAGGCTTGATTCGTTGCGGTAATACGCCAATGCATACAGGAGCGGTATCGCGGCATAGGTAACAACCAGTACCGGCGCAGGTTGATTGCGGTGCGTCGCAAACGTCAGGTACTCGTGCAGCGTCACGGCACTGGCTGCGGCGAATAGAAGCACCGTCGCGGGCGGCCCGATCGATAGCGCGACAACCAATGCCGGCACGATCATCCACCAGGTTCGTACCCGCAAACGCAAATTGGAGTAATCCCGATCGGGATAGGTGCTGGCCAGGAAATACGTAACGCTGGTACCCACCACGAGGACGATCAGGGCGCCGCCGTACGCAAGCCAGATATTTGAATTTGAAAGGGGAGCAGTATTCATGGCTGCACATTATCCGACACGATTCGGTGCTTACAGCAAGTTGACTCCAGCTGGAACTTGCAATTTGCAATATCTAATCACGGTGTTTGGGACTTTGCGGGATATTCTTCCGGGCAAACAGCAGGGGTACGATATTGTCGGCCAGCAACAGACCCACGGCCAGTACCGCGCCGGTGAGTACCATGTCGGTAATCAGGCCGATGCCTACGGCGCTGTCCTGTTCCATCAGGGCGTGCAGGCCGCGAAACCCCATGCTGCCGGGAACCAGGGCAATCAGGCCGGGGATTTTCATCAGGATGTCCGACTGACCCGTCAGATAGGTATAGAAGTGGCCGGCGCTGGCCACGGCAAGTGCGCCGGCGAAAGCGCCGACGACGTTGCCGAGGACCGCGCCGACCAGCGAATATACCAGCCAGGCCAGCAGGCTACCGCCCACCATCACATGAACCGAAGCAAGCGGCGCCTGCAACACCCCGAGCATCGAAATCCCGAGTGCGGCGATGGCTGGCCAGATGACCCAGGACGGTAATGGAGCCAGCGTTCCCGTGGTATGCGCGGGGATAAGATGCTGACCGATTTGCGTGCCGATCGCCAATCCGGCCCCCATCATGAACAGCAGCATGAAGGCTCCGGCCAGCCGTCCGGTGCCAGCCAGCAGATTCTGTGTGGCGAGTTCGGACATGGCGACGGTCAGCGTAAATCCCGGGATGATCAGGACAACACCGGCCACGGCGGTGATAAACGGGGTCTGTCCGGGAAAAACAAGGCTGAGCGCGTGGGCGCAGATGGCTGCCGCTGCGCACAGGATGACCGGTGCCGCCGGCCCCAACCGCGGTATACGGGCCAGCGCCAGATGAGCACCGACGAAAAGCATTCCCACCACGCCGCCGCACAGCATCTCGGTCCATCCGCCCCGTAGCAGAACGGCGACCGAGGCGGAGAGCAGAAAGCCGAGGAAGACGAAAGAAGCGCCGGACCAGCGCGACGGGGCATTGACGATTTCCTGGAGTTGATTCTCCAAGCGGCCGAGGTCGCCGAGGCCTTCCATATCACGAATCAATCGTTCCAGAGCGATCAGCCGCACCATGTTGTAGTCGTAGGGCGGAAGGCGTAGCAGGACGACCCGTTGCGCCGCACTATCGGCCGTAATGTTCAGCGTCAGCATGGTCAGCACGGCAAAGCATTCGATGCGCACGCCGAAGCACCGGCCCATGCCGTTCAAATGGCGTTCGAGATCGTGCGTCGGCATTCCGCTGACATGCAATGCCTGCGCCAGTTGACGCAGGAATCCGGCTAGCCGATCCAGGCACTCGGCGTCGGTTTGAGGGCCGGGCGATTCGGTCGAGTTTGCGGTCATGCCGGCGGCAACGCGTTCAGTCCAGCACGTGCGACACCAGACCGTCGGCCAGTTTTGGTTCGAACCAGGTTGACTTGGGCGGCATGACTTCGCCGGCGTCGGCGACGGACATCAGGTCGGACATGGGTGTGGGATGCATGGAGAAAGCAACGGCCTTGCCGCCGGTTTCCCCACCGTGCCTGACGCGTCGTTCCAGTTCGGCCAGCCCGCGAATACCGCCGACGAAGTCGATGCGCGTGTCGCGACGCAGATCGATTATGCCGAGGATGGGTCCGAGAAGCTGTTCGGAGAGAACCGATACGTCCAGGCGCCGTACCGGGTCTGACGTCGGGACGAAATCGGGGCGGATCGATAGATGATGCCAGCGGCCATCCACGTACATGCCGAAGGTGCCGGTGCGCTCGGGTTTGACCGGGACCGTCGATGCCGTTACGGCGAAGTGCTCGCCGACGGCCTTGAGGAAGTCGTCGACCGAATGGCCGTTGAGGTCGGAAACGACGCGGTTGTAATCCAGGATGCGCATTTGCCGGGCAGGAAAGATCACGGCGAGAAAATACTCGGCCGAATCCGGGCGCCCCTGACCGCGGCGGGCGGCGGCAACGCGTGACGCTGCCGCCGAGCGGTGGTGCCCATCGGCGATGTAGAGGCTGGGCATGGCGCTGAAAACGGCGCTGATGCGCTCAATGGCGACGTCATCGTCGATCAGCCAGATGCGGTGAGAAATGCCGTCGTCGGCCGTAACGTCGGCCACCGGCACGCCTGAAGCGGCAGCAGCGATCAAGCGTTCGGCATCGTCGCTATCCGGGTGCGCGAGAAGGACAGGGCCGGTCTGCGCATTCAGCGCCTCGATCTGGCGCACGCGGTCGTCTTCCTTGTCCGGACGGGTGAATTCGTGCTTGCGGATGCGGTTGCTGTCGTAGTCGGCAACCGAGGCGACGGCGATCAGGCCGGTCTGCGTGTGCGATCCCATCGCCAGTTGATAGGCGTAGTAGCAGGGTTTGGCGTCGCGCACGATCACCCCGGCGTTGATCAGCGTCCTGAGGTTTTCGGCCGAGCGGGCATAGACTTCGGGCGAATAGTGATCGACATCGGGTGGCAGGTCGATTTCGGCCTTGGAAATGTGCAGGAACGAGTAGGGCTTGCCGGCGGCGCGTTGACGCGCCTCATCGCTGGACAGCACATCGTAGGGCGGCGCGGCGACAGCCGCGGCCAGTTCGCTGCGCGGTCGCAGGCCGGTGAAGGGGCGGATCAGGGGGGAGGTGGAAGTCAAACGGTTCTCCTGAAGGAACGATGCATTGAGTGAAAAACGAAATAGGGTATCCGATTTTCGGGCTGGATTTTCGAGTTTACCGCGTCGCGTTGTCGCAGTACGACACGTGGAGATAGACAGGCCCGGCCCGCCGTGTATCATTCAACGATTCTCCGTGATCGATGGAAAATACCTGTCATGAAGCCTTCGCAAGCCCTCGCCGCGCACCGGGAAGCCGTCCTCCAGTTTGCCCAGCGCTTTCGTGCCGCCAATCCCCGCGTATTTGGCTCTGTTCTCTACGGCGAGGACAGCGAAAATAGCGACCTCGATCTGTTGGTCGATCCTTTACCCGGCGCAACACTTTTCGACCTCGGTGGTCTGCAAGTTGAACTCGAAGCACTGCTTGGCGTATCGGTCGATCTGTTGACCCCCGGCGATCTTCCACGAAAGTTTAGAGATCGGGTGCTTGCCGAGGCGCGTCCGGTATGAGGGAAAGCCGCCTGACCGATTACCTCGACCACCTGATGGAAGCGACCGAACAGGCGTGTAACTATCTGGAGGGATTGAGCAAGGAGGGCTTCCTCGACGACAAACGCACGCAGCAAGCCATCATTCTGAACATCGTCATTATCGGCGAGGTGGCTACCAAACTGCTGCAAGGGCATAGTGACTTTCTCGAACGCCATCCTGAAGTGCCGTGGCGAAGCATGAAAGGGATGCGCAACAGGATTGCGCACGGTTACTTCGACATCGATCTTGATGTCGTGTGGGAGACCGTGCAAACTGCCCTTCCTGCCTTGCTCAAGCAGCTCCCTGCCATTCTGGCTGACGCGAATCCTGACCTTCCACACAGCCGGCACTGACGAACTTCAAGGACCCAGTTTCGAGGCTACCGCGCATGGCGAGGACACCGAGAAAAGTGACCTGGATCTCCTGATCGATCCGACCCCGGATACGACACTTTTCGATATCGGCGCGATTCGGCATGAGTTGTTTCAACTCCTGGGCGTACCGGTTGATGTGCTGCCCCGAATGCCTTGCCGGAGAAGTTTCGCGATATTGTGCTTGCCGAAGCCGTGCAGGTATGATCCTAGAAACCTCAGTTGACCGCTCATCTCTTGGCATAGGGCATTGAGACAAATGGCGCTTCTTCCGATTGACCGCTTCACCATTTGGGTGAGTCCGCTACGGGGCGGATTGCACGGTTATTGGGGCGCACGGCGGCGTTGCAACTTCTTGGAATGGAACGACCATTCCGCGTCGTTGCGCCTTGCCCTGCACCCCAATAACCGCACACTCCACCCCGTCCAACTGAGGTTTCTAGGATGATCCGCGACCAACAACGCTTGGTTGATTACCTGGGCCACATTCGTGAGGCCATCGAGCGCGTGCGAGTGTAGGTCGAAGCGTTTCCCTCAGCGTTTGCTCGGCTCACCGATGTCGCATGGGCAGCACGTCGCGCAGTTGTGCGGCGGCTTCGCGCAGCATCTTCTCGGTGGTTTCCCAGTCGATGCAGGCATCGGTCACCGAACAGCCGTACTTGAGCTGAGCGCGGTCGGCGGGGATCGGCTGGTTGCCGGCGACGAGATTCGATTCGATCATCACGCCGACCAATGATTTGTTGCCAAGGCGAACCTGATTGACGACGTCGGTCATGACCAGCGGCTGCAGTTCAGGCTTCTTGTAACTGTTGGCGTGCGAACAGTCGATGACGATGTTGGCGGGAAGCTTGGCCTTGATCAGGGCTTGTTCGGTCATCTGCACGCTTACCGTGTCGTAGTTGGGTCGAGTATCGCCACCGCGCAGCACGACGTGGCCATAGCGGTTGCCGCGGGTGCGGACGATCGACGTTCGCCCCTGGCTGTTGATGCCGAGGAAGCTGTGCGGTCTGGACGACGAAATGATGGCGTTGATGGCGATGTCAACGTCGCCACTGGTAGCGTTCTTGAAGCCGACCGGTGTTGACAGACCCGAGGCAATCTCGCGGTGCGTCTGCGATTCGGTGGTGCGCGCGCCGATTGCCGTCCAGGCCATCAGATCGCCCAGGTATTGCGGCGATATCGGGTCGAGCGCTTCAGTGCCAACCGGCAGGCCGAGTTCAGCCACATCGAGCAGAAACTGGCGGGCTTTCTTCATGCCCTGATCGACGGAGAAGGAATCATTCATGTCCGGGTCGTTAATAAAGCCCTTCCAGCCGGTCGTCGTGCGCGGCTTTTCGAAATAGACGCGCATGACCAGGCATAGGGTGTCGCCGACCTCTTCGGAAAGCGTCTTCAGGCGGCGCGCATAATCGATGCCGGCCAGCGGATCGTGGATCGAGCAGGGGCCGACTACAACGAACAGGCGATGATCCTTGCGCTCAAGAATATTGCGCAAAGCTTCACGGCCTCGCATGACCGTCCTGGCAGCCTGCGCCGACAGCGGCAGGCGCTTGAGGATTTCCGCCGGCGAAGGCATCGGATCGAAGGCCGATACGTTGATGTTTTCGATGTCGATGGGGGTCATAGGCTGCATTTTCCGTGCTTATTTTCTGGTCAATCGGTGAAGCAGATCCTTCACGGCCGAAACGCGATCGGCCAATGTCGGGCACTGGCGCTTCAACGTCAGTTTATCCTGTCCGGCGAGCCGGTAGTTCCGGTCATTCTGGATCAGCTCGATGATGCGGGTCGGCTCGATGGTCGAGTATCTGGCAATTTCCGGATCGAATTGCACGGTAATCTGCTCCGCCGTGGCGTCAAGCTTGACGATGCCCAGCGGTTTGCAGAGCAGACGCAGGCGATGGCTGTCGAGCAGCGACTGCGCCTGCGGCGGCAGTTCGCCAAAGCGGTCGACCAGTTCTTCGTGCAATGCCGCGATACCGTCGAGCGCCTCACTGTTGGCCAGACGCTTGTAAAGCGTGAGGCGTTCGTTGACATCCGGTGCGTATTCGCTCGGCAACAGCGCCGGGATGTGCAGGTTGATTTCGGTGGCGATGCCCAGCGGTTGCGAAAGATCCGGTTCCTGGCCCTGCTTGAGCGCGGCGACGGCGCGCTTGAGCATTTCCGTAAACAGATTGAAACCGATTTCCTGCATCTCACCCGACTGGCTTTCGCCAAGCACTTCGCCGGCACCGCGGATTTCCAGGTCATGCATGGCCAGATAGAAGCCGGCGCCGAGTTCGTCCATCATCTGGATGGCTTCCAGCCGCTGGCGGGCCTGTTTGGTCAGGCCGGCGAGTTTGCCACCACTCTCGTCGAAGCCGGCTTGGGTGAGCAGATAGGCGTAAGCCTGATGGTGCGAGCGCCCGACGCGGCCGCGCAACTGGTGGAGCTGGGCGAGGCCGAATTTCTCGGCGCGGTTGATGATGATGGTGTTGGCGTGCGGGTTGTCGATGCCGGTCTCGATGATCGTCGTGCATAACAGGAGATTGGCGCGCTGCTGGGTGAAGTCGCGCATCACGCGTTCAAGCTCGCGTTCGTTCATCTGGCCGTGGCCGACGACGATGCGCGCTTCGGGGAGCAGCTTGCCAAGCTTCTCGCGCATGTTCTCGATGGTGTCGACTTCGTTATGCAGGAAGTACACCTGCCCGCCACGCTTGAATTCGCGCAGCAGCGCTTCGCGAATGATGCCTTCTGAGTAGTTTGATACGAAGGTCTTGATCGCCAGCCGCTTTTGCGGCGCCGTGGCGATCACCGAGAAGTCGCGCAGGCCTTCGAGCGACATGCCCAGCGAACGCGGAATTGGCGTGGCGGTCAGCGTCAGCACGTCGACTTCCGCACGCAAGGCTTTGAGCGCCTCCTTTTGACGTACGCCGAAGCGATGTTCTTCGTCGATGACCACCAGGCCCAGGCGAGCGAATTTGACGTCCTTCTGCAGCAGCTTGTGCGTGCCGATGACGATATCGAGTCCGCCTTCGGCGAGTTCCTTGAGTGCTTGCGCCGATTCCTTTCCCGTCCTGAAGCGCGAAAGTTCGGCGATACGGACCGGCCAACTCTGCCCCAACTGGGCGAAGCGATCGCTGAAGGTCTGGAAGTGTTGTTCGCACAGCAGGGTGGTCGGGCACAACACGGCGACCTGCTTGCCGCCGGCCACGGCGCAGAACGCTGCGCGCAGGGCGACTTCGGTCTTGCCGAAGCCGACATCGCCGCATACCAACCGATCCATCGGGCGTGGTGAACTCGAATGCGTGGCCCTGACGCGCCGCGCGCACGGCATAGAGCGCCATCAGTTCCGCTGCCGTGTCGCGGGCCTGCAGGGCGGCGCGGCGTTTGGCCTTTTCCCACTGCGGCGTGCCGAGCGTGTGCAGCGGTGCCGCGTCCGGGTCCGCACTGGAGTACCGCGAGATGACGTGCAACTGCGAAACCGGGACGTAGAGCTTGGCTTCGTCGGCGTAGTGAAGTTCGAGAAATTCCATATCGCCTTCGCCCAGATCGAGGTGTACCAGTCCCCGATAGCGTGCGATGCCGTGTTGTTCGTGCACCACCGGATCGCCGACTTTCAGTTCGGTGAGATCGCGCAGCCAGTTGTCGAGCGTGGCTTTGCGTTGGGCGGCCTGTCGACTGCGGCGCGAAGGGCTTCCGGCGTAGAGTTCGGCTTCGGTGATGAAAGCTAGCGGAGTGAGGCGGCATTCAACCCCCCCAGCCCCCCTTGTCAGGGGGGTGAAGAGCGTCTCCTCCCCTGATAAGGGGAGGCTGAGAAGAAAGCCGTCGTGCAGCGGCGCGACACCCAGCGCCAGTCGGCTGTCGCCCGTCAGAAATGTTCCGAGATCGGCGCAGGCATCGGGCCTCAGGCCATATTCGGCGAAGAGTGCGGCCAGGGTTTCGCGGCGCCCGGCCGATTCGGCCAGCAACAGAACGCGGCCGGGGAAACCGGCCACAAAGGCCTTCAGGGCGCTCAGCGGGTCGTCGGCACGACGGGCGACGGCAATTGGCGGCAGGGGAGCGGTCGGGCCGTCGGTGCCTGCGCACAGGACCAGCCGCGCATGCGGCCTGGCGGCGATAAAGAAAGACTCTTCGCTCAGAAAAAGATCGGCAGGGGGCAGCAAGGGCCGGCTGCGTTCGCCGGAAAGCATGGCGTAACGCGACTGCGCATCGCGCCAGAAACTGCGGATCGCTTCGGGCACGTCATTGTGCAGGCAGATCAGCGTATCGCCGGGCAGGTAGTCGAACAGCGTTGCCGTTTCTTCAAAAAACAGGGGCAGCCAGTATTCGATGCCTGCCGAAGCGACGCCGTTCGATACGTCTTTGTAGATCCCGGAGCGCGCCGGATCGCCTTCGAAGATTTCGCGAAAGCGCTGGCGGAAACGGGTGCGGCCCTTGTCGTCCAGTGGGAATTCGCGTGCCGGAAGCAGGCGGATTTCCTGAACCGGGTAAAGGGTGCGCTGGGTATCGATGTCGAAGGTCTTGATGTTCTCGATTTCGTCGTCGAACAGGTCAAGCCGATAAGGCAGCGCCGAACCCATCGGGAACAGATCGACCAACCCGCCGCGCACCGAGTATTCGCCGGGCGCGACAACCTGGGCGACATGCGTGTATCCGGCCAGCGTGAGCTGGGCGCGGAACTGCCCGGCGTCGAGTCTTTCGCCTTTCTTCAGGAAGAAGGTGTAGGCCGCCAGGTAGGCTGGGGGCATCAGGCGGTAAACCGCCGTCGACGCCGGGACCAGCAACACGTCGCATTCGCTGCGCATCACGCCGTAGAGCGTGGCCAGACGTTCCGAGACGAGATCGTGGTGCGGCGAAAAGCTGTCATAGGGCAGCGTTTCCCAGTCCGGCAGCACGCGCACGCGCAGGCCGGGCGCAAACCACGGTATTTCTTCGAGCAGGCGCTGGGCGTCGCCAGCGCTGGCGGTCAGCACGGCCAACAAGGTGCGTTGGCCCGCCATGGCGGCCAGTTGCGCGATGTGCAGCGCGTCCGCCGAGCCGGCATAGGGCGGTAGCGGGGTGCGCTCCCCGGGCCTGCACGAAGGCAGTGGCGCCCCTAACATGACGGCGGGAGGATCGGAGGCAGGCAGGGATTTGGGCACAAGTGGCGAACAGCGGCGATAGGAAGCGTGGATGGCGATACGGGAAAGCGCAGCATTATAGAGGAGGGTGAGGATCCCGGTCGGATTCAGTGATCGCCACGCGGATGCCGGTTAACGCTAGCGTTGTTCGCGTCAGAACGGACGGTCGATCTTTCTCGTACCGGCTAAAGTTTGGCAGTCATGACAGCCGGTGCTCAGCCGTACAGCTTCAGGGAGTGCGTGCGGACCCAGGGAACATACTCCACGTCCGCTTGAAGGATATGGTTGTAGAACCATCCGTAGATCAGGTATTGCACTTCCTTGGCGATGTCGTCGAGCGAAAGTTGCCTGGCGTTATCGAGCAAGCGGATCAACATGCCCTTGAACTCCGCATGAAGCAGCTTGTGCGTGTCGAGGTCAGGGTAATTGAGCGACGCCAGCATCGCTTCTTCCTCACGCAAATGGACCTTGGCATAATTACTCAGCATGACCAGGGTCTTCATCACGCGGATCTGGTCGCCATTGCCGGCGAACGTGGCCGCCAGGTCAAAAAGCTGTTTGTGCTGGCTGTCAATCTTGGGCAGGCCGAACTCCAGTTTCTCCGACCATTCAGCCAGATGCATGTCCATCGATATCTCCTGTGTCAGATGTGCAGTGAGGATTTTAACGGCTTTTGATCGGAGTGAAGAAGCCGTGGTTCCCGGAGAAGGCGTATTTTTTCACTGCGGCGCTGCGTGGCTCGCGGCCAACCGGTCAGTGCCCCCGGCCACGCGTTGCCGTCCGCCGAAAATTACAGATTGACCATAAGCGCCAAGTTTAGCCATACTCTCAGCCTGTTACGGGTTGATGTTGAGCGCCAATCTGAGTTTTGTTTCGGACAATCGCTCGATCGGCTTTAAACTTGGTCGGGAGTCGTAAATAGAATACCAATACGGGAGGTGACAAATGAATGGCGTTTCTTGGAAGCTACGTGGTGCGATGCTCTTGCAGGTGGCTTGTGCCGTGTTGGCCGCCTGGCTTGCCGCCAACGTCTTCGGCGGTGGGATGCAGGGCTGGGGTCTCGCCGTTGGCTTGTTGGTCGTGGTCTCCATCGCGCTCGTCCTGCTTGTCGAAAGCGGGCTGGTCCAACGCCTGAACGCCCTGCGCGGGGTGATCGGGCAGATGTACATGGATGGCGACCTGACCCGACGCGCCGCGGCCGAGGGGAGTGATGAAATCTCGCAGACCGCCGCCGAGTTCAACAAGCTGATGGAGAGTATCCAGACAATCATCGGCAAGGTGTTTTTCAACTCGGTCGAAGTCGCCCATGCCTCGCAGAAATTGATCACCGAAGCGAACCGCGTCGCAGCAGGGTCCAACCAGCAACGCGACGCGGCCATGGCGACTTCCGGCGCCATGACCCAGTTGACCGAAAACATGAATCAGGTCAGCCAGAACGCGACCGAGACGGCCGGTATTTCCGAAACGTCCAGCAATCTTTCGGCAGAGGGCATGACGATCGTGCACAACGCGTCCACTGAAATGGAGCGTATTTCGTCTTCCGTTACCCAGTCGGCGCAGGTGGTTTATGCGCTTGGCGAACGCTCGAAAGCGATCAGCGGCATCGTCCAGACGATCCGCGAAATCGCCGATCAGACCAATCTGCTGGCGCTCAATGCGGCCATCGAAGCCGCCCGCGCCGGCGAACAAGGGCGCGGCTTCGCGGTTGTCGCCGACGAGGTGCGCAAACTTGCCGAACGGACGGCCAAGGCGACCGGCGAAATCAGTCAGATGATCGGGGCGATCCAGGGCGAGACGCAAAGCGCAATCACCAGCATCGAGGCAGGTACGGGGCAGGCGAAGAACGGTGCCGAACTTGCCCAGCAGGCGGCATCGTCGCTCGAACGGATCAACAGCGGCGCGCGCGTGACCATGGAAAAGGTGGATGCGATCGCCGCAGCGGTTGCCCAACAGAGCCGGGCGGGAAACACCATCGCCGACCATGTGACGAATATCATGCAAATGGCCGAGAACAACAGCGCTGCCGCAGAAAAGGCGCTCTACGAAGCCAATCAGCTCGATTATCTGGCCGCCAACCTCAAGGAAATCGGCAACGTTTTCAAACTCGGGCCGGCCGGCGACAAAGCGGTGGAAACCCACGCCAAGATGCCCGCATTGGTCCAGCAGGCGGCGCAGGCCGTCAGCCAGATGTTTGACAAGGCGGTTGATTCGGGCCGGATCAAGATCGAGGATTTATTTGACGACAATTACCGACCGATTGCGAATACCAAGCCACCGAAATTCAAGACCCGTTATGACGACTTCACTG
>WBZP01005374.1_pt1 | contig 13054 bp, 11 predicted proteins | sample 5204301 | NCBI WGS metagenome assembly WBZP01 (sample SAMN12412401, study PRJNA552823) | activated sludge metagenome | isolation source: activated sludge from nitrification reactor of wastewater treatment plant... | place: USA: Pennsylvania | collected 2017
GTCGAGATGCAGGGTGTCGGACGGGGTGAGGTCTTCCGCCGCCAGGATCGAGGGCTCCGTCAGGGTGAGCTGTTGCCGTTCGATGCCGAGCAGTTCGGCCAGCACCCGTTCCCCCACATCGCGCAAGTCCAGTGCGCGGGCCGCCAGCAGGGGATCGGCGATCTGCTGAAGTTTGTCGATCCGGGTGCGCAGCGCCCGCTGCCAGGACCAGGCGGCGCCATGCCCCTGCATGATCGTGGCCAGCGCGTCCCGCACCAGCACCGGATCGGCCAGCAGTTCGCGCTGGGCGGCGAAGATCGCGGCTTCAGCAGCGCTGAGGCGCTGGCGGGTGCGTCCTTCCAGTTCCTCGCGCTCGGCGCGCACCGCCAGCAGCGCCTGTTCCAGAGCTTCGCCATCGGCCACCACGTCGCCGGGTTGATCGCTGATCTCGAAGCGCTGGGAGACGTGACGCACCAGCTTGCCGACCGCCAGTCCGGGACTGGCGCCCAGGCCATAGACGGTGCGAGGCGCTCCGCTGGGGGTCCACTCCGGCGCAATTTTTCGCGCGGCGAGCGCATTGCGGCGGGCGCGCTCGGCATCGGCCTGTTCCACGGCGGACAGCCCGCGCATGGTGTCGTGCAGGGCGTTCAGCGCGCGTTGGGCATCGGGACCCCGAGCGGCGAGGCGCAGGGTTGCGCCGCAGGTGGCGCCGAGCGCGAGCAGGTCGGTCAATCCTTTGGCGTCGGCAAACTCGGTGTCCTTATAAATCCGTAACTCGCACGGGAAGCGTTTGGCGGTCTCGACCCAGCGGGTGGCGGGGCGGGCGTGCAGACCGTTCGGATAATCCAAGGTCCATTCCACCTCGGCGTCAGCCGGCCAAGCGGGGGCTTCTTGCAGCGCCAGAACAGGAGCTGGTTCCGCGGCATCGCCAAGCGCGGCGATCAGCACCAGCGGATTTTCGGCATGAAACAGGACATCCAGCGCCTCAGGTTGTTGCATCAGCCGGGTCAGCCGGCGCAACACGGCGATGTGTTCGTCCGACTGGGCCGCGATGGCGACAACCAAATGCGCTTTCTGGCCCTCGTTCCACTCGATCCCGTCACGCAATTGCAAAATGGCGATGCCGGTGTGGCGAATGAGATGGCGGTCTTCGATCATGCCGTGCGGGATGGCCACCCCACCGCCGAGAAAGGTGTTCGCCACCTGTTCACGCTTGCGCAGGCTGTCGATGTAGCCGGCGTCGATGTAGCCGGCGTCCGCCAGCAGTTGTCCGGCGAGGCGGATCGCGTCGTCTTTGCTGTCGGCGTGCGCGTCCAGCCGGATGCAGGATTTAGTAATCGTTTTCATTAATCCCTCCTGTAATGGTAAGCAGGTTACACGACATTATTTGTAATCGTTTACATCAATGCTGTCAAGCAGAATCGTGGATGTTTAGCGGCTATATGGACCCCCTTTTGAAGGGGGATGGCGCGAAGCGCCGAGGGGATTGCTGGGTAATGAATGACCGGTCGGAGAGCGTTTCCCGCCGTGTAGGCGGTTTAGAATATCTGGCGTCTGGATTTCGCCGCGAGAGAGCGGGCACCGCTTGGCGGGAACAGCCTGCGCTCTTACGGGCCAAGAATGACCGGCTCCGGCTCCAGTTCGACTCCGAACGCCGCCCGCACCGACGCCTGAATTGCCCGCGCCAGCCGCAGCACGTCCGCGCCCCGCGCTCCGCCACGATTGACCAGCACCAGCGCCTGGTTTTCGTAGACGCCCGCCGGTCCGAAATCCTGGCCCTTCCAGCCGCAGCGATCGATCAGCCAGCCGGCCGCCAGTTTGATCGTGCCATCCGCTTGCGGGTAGTGGGGTAGATCGGGATACCGAGTGAGTAGTTGTTGGAACGTCGCCGAGTCCACTAGCGGATGCTTGAAAAAACTGCCAGCGTTACCGATTTGCGCCGGGTCGGGCAGCTTGCGCGAGCGAATCGCGATTACCGCATCGGCAACCTCCCGTGCCGTCGGCTCGGCAATCCTTCGTGCTTCCAGTTCCCGCGCCAAGTCGGCGTAGCGGGTTACCGCTTGCCAGCGCTTGGGTAAGCGGAAGGTCACGGCGGTAATCAGATAGCACCCGGCTGCCTCGTGCTTGAACACGCTGTCCCGATAACCGAAGCGGCAGGCGGCGCGATCGAGGATTGCCGTTGCGCCCGTTTCCAGATCGACCGCTTCCAGGCAGTGGAACCGTTCGGCTATCTCCAAGCCGTAAGCGCCGATGTTCTGGATCGGGGCCGCGCCGACCGTGCCTGGGATCAGCGACAGGTTTTCCAAGCCTGGCCAGCCGCACTCCAAAGTCCAGCGCACGAAGTCGCGCCAGCTCTCTCCGGCGCCGGCGCGCACGATCCAGGCATCGGCATCCTCCGCGATTCGTTCCTGCCCAGGAATGCGAACGTGCAGCACCAGGCCGTCGAAATCGCCGGCCAGAATCAGGTTGCTGCCGCCACCGAGGATGAAGCGCCGCAGACCCCGCCAACCGGGAACGCGAATCAACTCCGCAAGTTGCGCCGGTTCGGTAATCGTTGCGAACCAAGTCGCGCGGGCGGGCAAAGCGAAGGTATTGAGACGATCCAGCGCCATGTCGCGCTGGACGAAATCGGGTAGGATCATGGGCTATCCAGCGGAATTCAGCGGAATCCAGCGGTGCGAACCTTGCCGGCTTATGAAAAACCCGCCACGCGGGCGGGTTTTTTTAGCGTCGGATCGAGGTTCAGGCAGGCGCTGGCAGGCAGGCCCGCAGCTTCTTCATGGCATTGGTTTCCAACTGCCGGATGCGTTCGGCGGAGACCTGGTATTCGGCAGCCAGATCGTGCAAGGTCGGCTTGTCGTCGCTCAGCCAGCGCCGCTGGACAATGTCGCGGCTACGCGGGTCCAGCCGCTCCAGCGCTTCACTCAGCCGACTGGTGGTCCGCGCTTCCCAATCCTCCCGTTCCAGCGCTTCGGCCGGATCGGCTTGATCGTCGCGCAGATAGGCCGAAGGCGCATAGGCTTGTGCTTCATCGTCGCCATCGGCGTCGGAGAGCGGATCGAAGGAAACATCGTGACCGCTCAACCGCGATTCCATCTCCAGCACATGCTCGGGACTTACGCCCAATTCGCGGGCGACCGTGTTCACTTCCTCATGGCTTAGCCAGCCCAGGCGTTTCTTGGCGCCGCGCAGCTTGAAGAACAATTTGCGCTGGGCCTTGGTGGTGGCGACCTTGACGATCCGCCAGTTGCGCAGAATGAATTCGTGAATCTCCGCCCGGATCCAGTGGACCGCAAACGACACCAGCCGCACACCGTAGGCCGGGTCGAAGCGCTTGACCGCCTTCATCAGGCCGATATTGCCTTCCTGAATCAGATCGGCCAGCGGCAAACCATAGCCGATGTAACCGCGCGCGATATGCGCCACGAAGCGCAGGTGAGCCACGATAAGCCGCCGCGCCGCTTCCAGATCGTTGCGCAGCCGCAAGCGCTGGGCCAGTTCCTGCTCTTCCTCGACGCTCAGCATCGGCGCTTGGCTGACCGCCTGGATGTAGCTTTCCAGACTGTTGACCGGTACCGGTAAACTCTGCATTCGTGGAACCAACGCGGTCGTCGTCATCGTCATTCACTCCTCCCTCGATTTGATATCGCCTATTTTAGCACTCCCGCCATTTGAGTGCCAAATCCGGCCGGGAGTTCCATGGCCACCCACCACGTTCGTTCAATCACCCACATCTTCATCCAGCAGGGCGGCGACAAACTCGGCGGCGTCGAACGTCCGCAGGTCGTCGATGCTCTCGCCGACGCCGATGAAGCGGATCGGCAAACCGAGCCGGCGGGCGATGGCGAATACGATGCCGCCCTTGGCGGTACCATCGAGTTTGGTCAGGATCAAGCCAGTCACGCCGACCGCCTCGTGAAATTGCACCGCCTGGTTGAGGGCGTTCTGGCCGGTGCTGGCGTCCAGCACCAGCAACACCTCGTGCGGAGCGGCGGCGTCCACCTTGCCCATGACCCGCTTGATCTTCTTGAGTTCCTCCATCAGGTTCGACTGGGTATGCAATCGGCCGGCGGTATCGGCGATCACCACGTCCACCCGCCGGGCCTGGGCAGCCTGAATGGCGTCGTAGATCACCGAGGCGGCATCGGCGCCGCTCTGCTGGGCGATCACCGCAATCCGGTTGCGCTCGCCCCAGACTTGCAACTGCTCGACGGCGGCGGCGCGGAAGGTATCGCCGGCGGCCAGCAGCACCGAATGCCCCTCACCTTGCAGTCGCTGGGCCAGCTTGCCAATGGTGGTGGTCTTGCCGACGCCGTTGACCCCAACCATCAGGATGGTATAGGGCCGGGATGCGCTGGGCTGCCACGGCTGTTGGCAGGGCGTAAGGATAGCGAGCAGTTCCTCGTTCAGCGCCTGGAGCAGCGCCGGTACGTCGTTCAACTGCTGGCGCGATACCCGCTCGGTCAACCGCATCATCAGATGCTGGGTTACTTCCATGCCGACATCGGCCAGCAGCAGGCGGTTTTCCAGTTCTTCCAGCGCTTCGTCGTCCAGCTTTTTACCGGCGAACAGGCCGGACAGCCCACTGACCAGACTCTGGCGGGTGCGTCGCAGCCGGTCACGCAACCGGGCGAAGCGCTCGGGTCTGAGCTCGGCGGGTTCGGTGGTCGGCTCCGACGCGCGGTTCTTGCCAAATCGGAGATGAATGGGCCGGTTCAAAACTTCGAACAGACTGGGTTTCCCGCGCTCCGGGGATTCGGGCGCGGCGGGCGGGCGGGCGGGATCGTGCTTGGAATCGGTCATGACGGTGATCCGGCGAGCGTCGAGATCGCGCGCCCCAGGATCGGGGATCGCGGCGGAGAACGAACCCCGCGCATCAACCCGCGGCCAACGCTCGGTCGATCCGGGCCACCCAGATCAGCGCCTCGTCCTGGGTCAGCAACAAAATCTGGATGTTGTTGCGGTAATCCTGCCAGGATTTCTCGACGCAATCGGTCATGGTGTCCGCATAGCCGGTCACCCACTGTTCCGGCGAACTGGTTATTGAACGCTGCGTCATCGATTCCGCCCCATGCCGCAAGCACATCAGATAGGTGTCCAGCGTCTTGCGCACCGAACTGAGCATTCCGATGCCCATCAACCCGCCAAGCCGCAACATGCACTGCAAGGCCAGCAGATTCGCCGCCTGGTTACGCTCCAGCATCCCGTGGAAAGTCATCATGACGAATTTAACCTCATTGTCGATTGATTGTTGCATCGCAACATAATTTGCGATAATCGTCAAGCCGATTCGGCCGTCAGTTTCCTTTTATAATAGCGCCACGGCAACCATGGGATTGCAATCACTGGTCATGATCGGCCGGATGGCCAGAAGATCGTGGCCGAATGGCGTGAATTTCGGTCACACCGCCACCGGCGCCTTGATGGCGGGATGGGACTGGTAGCCGATGATCTCGAAGTCCTCGTGACGATAGTCGAACAGCGACTCCGGCCGGCGGTGGATCACCAGGCGCGGCGACGAACGGGGTTCGCGGCCGAGTTGCAGGCGGGTCTGCTCCAGGTGATTCAGGTACAGATGGCAGTCGCCGCCGGTCCAGATGAATTCGCCCACCCGCAGATCGGTCTGCTGGGCGACCAGGTGGGTCAGCAGCGCGTAGCTGGCAATGTTGAACGGCACACCGAGAAACAGGTCGGCGCTACGCTGGTATAACTGGCAGGACAACTCACCGTCGGCGACGTAAAACTGGAACAGCACATGGCAGGGCAGCAGCCGCATCCGTTCAAGTTCGCCGACGTTCCACGCCGATACCACGATCCGCCGCGAATTCGGGTCGTGCCGCAGCAGTTCGATGGCGCGGGCGAGCTGGTCGATATGGCGCCCATCCACCGCCTCCCAGTCGCGCCACTGCTTGCCGTAGATTGGCCCCAGATCGCCGTCGGCATCGGCCCATTCATCCCAGATGGTCACCCCATGTTCGCGCAGATAGCGCAAATCGGTGTCGCCGCGTAAAAACCACAGCAGTTCGTAAACGATCGATCGCAGGTGTAGCGTCTTGGTCGTCACCAGCGGAAAGCCGAGCCGCAGATCAAAGCGCAGTTGCGCGCCGAATACACTCAAGGTCCCCACCCCGGTTCGGTCCTGTTTGCGAACCCCATCGGCCAGTACCCGCCGCAACAAATCAAGATAGATTTTCATCGCGGAGCGACCCGCATACTCCATTTCCCATTAAATTGGTGGCGTTTTACGCTGCAATGCAATATATTGACTCCAATTTCACCAAGCATGAATGAATTACCGCGCGTTAGGATCCAGTAATGACCGCCAAAGCGACTTCCTCGATTCAAGTAATCGACCGGCTGTCCCGGCTGCTGGACACTCTCGCCGCGCATGACGAACCCCTCAGCCTTAAAACCCTGGCCAGCGCCACCAGCCTGCATCCTTCCACTGCCTTCCGCATCCTGGCGTCGCTGATCGAACACGGCATGGTGGAGCGCAGCGCCAACGGCCGCTACCGGCTGGGCGCCAGGCTGCTGCACTTGGGCCACCGCGTTCGCGTCCGACTCGACCTCCGCCGCGAGGTCCGCCCGCTGATGGAGCGGTTGCGCGACCCGGCCAGCGAAAACGCCGACCTCAGCGTGCGCGATGATGGAGCATCGAACGCCTGCGAGCAGCATTAAACCCTTCGCCTCATTCCCCCGGCCCGATGGCAGGGTGTTTCATGGGCAGTTCCACGATGAAGGTGGCGCCCTGCCCGATCTCGCTCTTGACCCAGATGCGCCCGTTGTGGTGCTCGACGATCTTTTGACTGATCGGCAGCCCCAACCCCGTACCCTTCGGCTTGCCGGCGAGGGTATCGCTCACCTGATGGAATTTTTCGAAGATCAGCTTGTGTTGGTCCGGGGCGATGCCAGGGCCATTATCGTGGACTTCGATCCGCCAGCGGTTCGCCACCGGTCGCAACCGGATGGCGACCTCGCCGGCCCATTCCGGGCAGAACTTAACGGCGTTCGACAGCAGGTTGATGATCACCTGAGTCAGCCGGTCTTGATCGCCGGCGATCAAGACCGGCTGGTCGCCCAGTTCCTCGCGCAAGGTCGCCGCCTTGTCGCGGAACAACTGGCTGGTTGAGTTGACGGCATCCTGAATCAGCGCCCGCAGATCGATGTCCTCGGTGCGCCAATCGATCCGGCCAGAGTCGATCTTGGCCATGTCCAGCACCTGATTGATCAGCCGGGTCAGCCGCTCGCTTTCCTTGACGATGATGGCGAGAAACTTGCTGCGCTGCTCCACGTCCATCTCGGGATTAGCCAGCAGGATTTCCGAGAAAGCGCGGATCGAAGTCAGCGGCGTGCGCAGTTCGTGGGTGACGGTGGAGATGAACTCGTCCTTCAGCCGATCGAGTTCCCGCAGCCGATTGTTGGCCTCGCGCAGCTCGGCGCTGGCTCCTTCCAGTTCCCGTGATTGCTGTTCCAGCCGGCGGCTGTACTCGATGACCTGGGTGCTCTCGTCGAGAATGGTCATTACCTCCTCGATGCTGAGCACCTCGCCCATTACGATGGACGAGATCATCACCCTGGCCGAGGCCGCGCCGATCGCGCCCGCCAGCAACCGCTCGATGTAATGGATCAGCCGGGGATCGGCGTGTAGCGAATCGCTGTCGTTTTCGTTGGCGTAGTGGTCGAAGGCTTCCCGGGCGCGCTGCGGACCGAGGAAACGCGCCAGCAGATCGTACAGATCGGTGGTTTCCACCACGCCCCGCCATAGCAGCGAATCGCCGTCGTGACGCTCGCGCTCGAACACGTTGACGAATTGACTGCCCTGCACCTGCTCGATGGCGTGCGGCTGGCTCAGCATTGATCCCAACACCAACCCACCGACGTTGACCAGCATGCTCCAGAAGACCGAATGCATGTAGTGATCCATGTCTTGGAGGCCGAACAGGGCGTAGGGTTTGAGCCACTCGATGCCCAGCGGTCCCGCCTCGACGAAGCTGACGTCGATCCAGCCGGAACGGGCCATGGCCGGTAACATCAGGGTGTAGGCCCACACCAGGAAGCCGCCACCCAGGCCGATCAGCGCACCCCGCCGGTTGGCCCGCTTCCAGTACAGGCCAACCAGGATCGGCGGGGCGAACTGGGCGGCGGCGGCGAAGGAAATCAGGCCGCTGGCCACCAGCGCGTAAGTCTCGCCGATAAATCGGAAATACAGGTATCCCAGCAGGATCATCGCCGCGATGCCGGCGCGCCGGATGGCCAGCAGCAGGCCGGACAGATCGGTGCGACCCGCCAGCCAGCGGGGATTAGCGCGCAGCAGGATCGGCATCACCACGTCGTTGCAGACCATGGTGGACAGGGTGATGGTCTCGAACAGGATCATGCTGGTGGCCGCCGACAGTCCGCCCAGGAACGCCAACAGCGCCAGGGTCGGCATTTGTTCGATCATCGGCAACGCCAATACGAAGGTGTCGGCGTCCATGCGGCCATCGCTGAAGATCAACCGCCCGCCCAGGGCGATCGGCAACACAAACAGGTTAATGGCGAACAGATACAGCGGAAACAGCCAGATCGCCTTGCGGATGTGCGCTTCGTTGACGTTCTCCACCACCAGTACCTGAAACTGGCGGGGCAGAAACAGGAACGCCATCATCGACAGAAACGTCAGCGACAGCCAGCCGCCGTAGCCGCCCGGCACCACCTCGAACCGCATCAGCGTCGCCAGCTCCGGGTTCGCCGCCGCCCGCTGGAACAGATCGGTGGGGCCGGCGAAGATCACGAACGTCACCACCACGCCGACCAGCACAAACACCACCAGCTTGAACAGCGACTCGAACGCCACCGCCGCCACCATGCCCTCGTGACGCTCGGTGTTGTCGATATGGCGGGTGCCGAACAGGATGGCGAAAGCGATCAGCACCAATGCCACCAGGAAGCTGGTCTCCATCCAGAACGGGTTACGGGTCGAGGCGACCGGCATCACCACCGCGGGATATTGGCGCAGCACGCTGAAGCTGGCGGCGATGGCCTTCAACTGGATGGAAATGTAGGGCAGGACGCCAAACACGGCGATCACCGTCACCATGCCGGCCAGCAGGCCGCTTTTGCCGTAGCGGGAGGCGACGAAATCGGCAATCGAAGTGATGTGGTGGACCTTGGTGATGCGCACGATGCGCCGCAGCACGAACCAGAATAGCACCGCCATCAGAGTGGGACCCAGATAGACCGGCAGGAAATCCACGCCACTGGTGGCCGCCAGCCCGACGCTGCCGTAGAAGGTCCATGCGGTGCAGTAGATCGCCAGCGACAGGGTGTAAATGTAGGGATTGGCGATGATCGAACGGCCAGCATCGGCGCGATGGTCGCCGTAATAGGCAATGCCAAACAGCAGGCCCATGTAAGCCAGCGCGCTGGCGATAATGACACCGTCGCCGAGCATTCAGGGCGACTCGGTCGGATCGACGCCGCTGGCCTTGGTCTTGGCGGCGGTTTTGGGCGGCGCGGAATTTTCCGGGGTTGGCGCGGATGGCGCCGGTTCGCCCGGTTCGTGGATTTCGGAGTGCTCCACCGTCACGATCAGCAGAACGATGACGAGGAACCAGATCAGGTAGAGATAGAAATACAGCAGCGGGATGCCGAAGGGCATCCACGCGCGATCGAACAGACCCAGGAACGGATAGTTCAACGCCAGCGCCGCGCTGACGAATAGCATAACGATGGATTCCCTGGATTGTTGTCGCATGGGGCAGGGGAGTGGGCTGAAGGTTAAAGGCTATTAAAAATTCGCCTGAGTCTTGCGAATTTCCACCATCTTGTCGGACGCTTCCAGCGCCTGGCCAAGCGTTTTAACGCCCTGCGCCTCCAGCAGGTCCAGTAGCTTGAGGAACACTTGCGCGGTCACCAGCGAATCGCCCAGCGCGGTGTGGCGATCATGCACGTCCACTCCCAGCCGGTCGGCGATGGCGTCCAGATTGTGGTCGTCGGTGTAATCGTGCAGGTAGCCGGACAGCAGCAGGGTATCCAGCACCGGATTGCCAAAGCGCACCCCGGTCTTCTGTTCCTTGAGCTTGAGGAATCGCATATCGAAGGCAGCATTATGAGCCACCAGCACCACCCGGTCGTCGCCGACGAAGGCGCGAAACTGCGGCAGCACCACGTCGATGCCCGCCTTGTCCTTGACCATGTCGTCGGTGATGCCGTGGAAGCGGATCGATGCCTTGGGAATCGGCCGGCCGGGATTGACCAGTTGGTCAAAGTTCTCGCCCGCCAGCATTCGGCGGTTGACGACGCGCACGCCGGCGATCTGGATGATCTCGTCGCCCTTGGATGGCGACAGACCGGTGGTCTCGGTATCGAACACCACATAGGTGAGCGCCGCCAGCGGATAATTGACCAGATCGCCCCATTCCTCGCGACGCTGCTCTCCCAGGGAGAAGTCGTAGAACTCCGGCCGTTCCGGCAGCGCCTCGGCCGGCTCCTTCCACTGGCGCGCGGATGCGGGCAGCGGCAGGCGCAACAGGGCATGGCCGGGCCGGCGATGGGACTGGCTCCACAAGTCGCTGTTATGCCGGCGCAGCACTTCGCCCACTGTGGTCGCGCCCACCAGATCCTGCACATGTTCGTTCAGCCAGCTTTCCAACTGGTCGGTGGACATTGGCTTGCCGGACCAGATGGTGTCCAGATAGACCCGCCGGTTACCCAGCAGGCACTCAATCTCGAAGGTGTCGCTGAACCCGTGAGCGTGAAGCTGCTCGAGCAGATATTCGAGCAGCAGCATGATCGAATGGTTGTCCACGTTCAGCCACAGCGGCATGCCGATCATTTTTACCCGTAAGCCGTCACGCTGTTCCATGTGGTGGACGACGCTGCCGATCAAATCGGCGGAATACACGTCGTTCATCGGCCAGCGGCTGGCGTACAGATTGCGCAGCTCGAAGGTCAAATCCTGCAAGCGCTGGCTGAGGCGCTCGCTCTCCTCGACGATCACCCGCTGGAACGCCTCGCGCTGCCCCCCATCCATGTCGGGGAAGTTCATGACGTTTTCCGCCGCCGCGCGCAGGTTGGCCAGCGGCCGGCGCAGATCCTCGGTGCGGGTCTTGATCAGGGAGCGCTCCACCTGCTGGGTCACGTCGCGAAAGGTGATGACGAAAGCGGCGCCGCGATCGCCGGCGCCCGGCAGCAAACTCATCCGACAGTGGAACATGGTCTCGTCGTCCACGGTGGCGCAGACGAATTCAGCATCAGCGTCCGGGTTGCCGTCGCTGGCGTTCTGTTGGCGATAATTCAGCAGTTGCAGCGTGCTCTCGATCGGCGCCCGGGTCCACAGATCGTAGAGGGAACGGCCCAGCCCCAGCGCCTCGCGGTTGGGCAGCAGCTTCACCGCCGTCGGATTGTAGAGCAGGACACGGGCCGCGCCGTCGCAAACCAGCACGCCCTCGGACAGTTCCCGCAACACGGTCTCCAGTCGGGCCTTCTGCTCTTCGATTTCCCGGGTGCCGATGGCGGTGGCGGCGGCCACGTCGTGGCGGGCCTTGTGCAGGGCCTCGCCCAGCTCCAGCAGCATGGTCGGAAATTCGCCCAGCCAGTGCTGCTTGGGCAGTTCCAGGATGTAGCCGGGATTGCTGCGGGTGATGATCTGGGTGCCGCGGGCCAGGGCGCCCAGCGGAATGAAACAGTGCCAGTCGAGCATGGCCCAGACCGCCATGGTCCCGCCGACGATGGCGAACGCCGCCAGTGCCAGCCACAACAAGGCTTGGTCGCGCAGGTCGGGGGTCGGCGCCAACTGAAGCGCCTGCCAGCCCAGCCAGCCCAGGAAGGCCAAGGTCAAGCCCGCCGGAACCAGCAACAGCAGCCAGAGCCTGGTCCGGTAGCCCATGGTGGTTCAGCCCGCCTCCGCCAGCAGTTCGCGGACCCGCTCGACCACTTCCTGGGTTGAAAACGGCTTGGTGATGTAGTCGTCGGCGCCCAGCGCCAAGCCCTTTTCCCGTTCGACCTCGCGCCCCTTGGCGGTCAGCATGATGATCCGAATGCCTTTCCAGTCCGGATTGGCGCGAACCGCCTGGCAGACCTCGTAGCCGTTCTTGCGCGGCATCATCACGTCGAGCAGCATCAGATCGGGCCGTTCCGCCGCGATGGCGGTCAGCGCCGCCTCGCCGTCGGAGGCGGTGCGCACCTGGAAACCCGCCTGCTTCATCAGAAATTCCAAGGACAGGACGATGTTCGGCTCATCGTCCACCACCAAAATCTTACTCGCCATATCCGTTCCCCCAATGACCAGGCGTTCTCGTTCAGGCGGGTATTATGCTAATTTTTCAGCACCGTTGCGCGTCCCGTCATACTCGGGCGCGGTCTCCGACGGAGCCCCGGTTTTCCGCTCGGCCGCTTCCTTGCCGGGCTGCCCGCTGGCCTTGGCGACCGCTTCCCAGAATTTCTGCACCATTTCCATCGAGTGAAACGGCGCGGGCAGCAGCGGTTTGAACATGTTCAGCGCGTCAAAGTTAACCACGCCACGCTGCACGCTGTCGCGCATGGTTTTCAAGATGTCGTCGTGGAGTGGCTGCACGTTCGGTAGACCCAAAAACTCGCGCATTTCCTGGGCGGTGGCTTCTACGCTGACATTGACTTTCATCGACATACTTCCTCGTACTTGGCAATGGCAAATCTAGCCGCCACAAGTTCGGCGCGGCGTTGGAATCGCGGGGGTGATTTCAAGCATAGCAGGAACGACGCCGGTCTTCCGGCCAGCATCGCCACGGACGTTTTTCAGTCGGATAAAACTAATGGAAAACACAGTCTCCGGCAATGGGTTACCCGACATTCCGCCGCATCCGGCCGCGCTTGAGATGGATGAGCAGCAGGGAAACGGCAGCGGGGGTCCATACTGGGCTGGTATTTCGGCTTGAAGGCGCGGACCTGGATGTGCGGCAAGGTCATAATCCCAAGGCGCCACGCACGGCGCGTGATTATGTTAGAACTTACGCATTGACAAGCATTGCATAATGTGATTAGCAAGCTGAACCTTAGCCAGGGAGGTTTTCGTTGATGAGAGCAATCAGTCGTCCCTCCACCGCCCGTTGTACTT
>WBZP01005375.1_pt1 | contig 13052 bp, 13 predicted proteins | sample 5204301 | NCBI WGS metagenome assembly WBZP01 (sample SAMN12412401, study PRJNA552823) | activated sludge metagenome | isolation source: activated sludge from nitrification reactor of wastewater treatment plant... | place: USA: Pennsylvania | collected 2017
TGCCGCCCTGCTGCTCACCCTCGCCCTACCCCTGCGAGAGTTCCTCAATCAGCGTTCAGTCATCTCCGAGCTCGAGGCGAGTACGGCGGCCCAGCGGGAACGCGTGGACGCGCTGCAGAAAGAGGCCGACAACTGGGCCGATGACGCCTACGCGATGGCGCAAGCCCGCGAGCGGTTCAACCTGCAGTTCCCGGGGGAGACCGGCTATGTGGTGACCGACCCGCCGGTGACCGCCCCGGAAGCTCAGCCGTTGCAGCAGGACCTGGAGGACAACTCCGCCTGGTATGAGCGAGCATTGCGTGGGGTGCAGCGGGCCCAGCAGCCGGCTGGGGAGACGGTGGTCAGTGTCCGCCCCGACGCCCCCCGTTGACGCCGACATCGCTGCGGTCAGTCGGCAACTCGGACGGCCTGCGCGCGATGTCCTGACGGTGGCTTCCCGTTGCCCGTGCGGCCTGCCCGACGTGGTGGCCACCGCACCGCGACTGTCGGACGGCACGCCGTTTCCGACCCTCTACTACCTGTCCTGTCCCCGTCTCAACGCCGCCATCTCGACGCTGGAGTCCGACGGTGTGATGGCACGGATGCAAGAGCGGCTTACCGAGGACCCTGACCTGGCGGCCCATTATCGCCGGGCGCACGAGCAGTACCTCGCTGCCCGACGTCGCTTCGGAGAGGTCGCCGAGATCGAGGGCATCTCGGCTGGCGGAATGCCGGACCGGGTGAAATGCCTGCATGTGCTGGTCGCCCACGCCTTGGCCGAAGGTCCGGGGGTCAATCCATTGGGCGACGAGGCACTGGCGATGCTGGAAGACGTGGACCGAACCAAGTGTGTGGAGATGCCATGAGGGCAGCAGCCATCGACTGCGGGACGAACTCGCTGCGCCTGCTCATCGCCGATGTCGAGGACGGTCAGGTGCGCGATGTCGTGCGGACTATGCGCGTGGTCCGGCTCGGAGAGGGCGTGGACGTCACTGGCCGGCTGGCTCCCGAGGCTTTAGAGCGCGCCTGGGCCGGGGTCCAGGACTACGCCGACCAGATCAAGGCCGCAGGTGTTCAGGCAGTACGCATGGTCGCCACATCTGCCTCCCGCGACGCCGAGAACGCCGACGAGTTCGTGGCAGGCGTGGTGGCCCGGCTGGGACAGCCGCCGGAGGTCATCAGTGGTGCTGAGGAGGCGCATCTGAGCTTCGTCGGTGCGCGCTGCGTGCTGGACATTCCGGGGACGGTTGCCGTTGTGGACATCGGTGGTGGTTCCACTGAGTTCGTCGTCGGCAGCGAGGACGTGGACGCCGCTCTGAGCGTGGATGTGGGCTGTGTGCGGATGACCGAGCGGCACCTGCGCAGCGACCCGCCAGCCGCCACCGAGATCGCCGCCGCCACCCATGACATCGACGCCGGGATCGCGCGGGCACAAGACGCCACGCACTTCGCAGGAGCCGACCACCTGATCGGTCTGGCCGGATCGGTCACCACTGTCGCGGCGCTGGCCATGGGCTTGCCCGAATACGACTCACGCGTGATCCACGGCAGTCGCATCGCGGCTCAGGATGTGCACCGGGTGACCCACGACCTACTGGCGGCGACCCGTGACGAGCGGGCGGCGGAGCCGGTGATGCACCCGGGGCGGGCGGACGTGATCGCCGGCGGGGCATTGATCCTGGACAGGATCGTGGCTTCCGGCGGGTTCGGTGAGGTGGTCGTCAGCGAGCACGACATCCTGGACGGGATCGTGCTGGGTCTGGGAGCAAGCACGCGATAATCGAACGCATGGCACTGTTGGCAATCACCGTCCTCGGCCACGACCGGCCGGGCATCATCGCCGACGTCACGGCGGCACTGGCCCTGCGCGACGCGAACGTAGAGGACTCCAGCATGACCCTGCTGGGCGGCTTCTTCGCGTGGACCCTGGTCGTGGGCAGTGAAGCGCAACCGGCGGCGGTGGCGGCCGATCTCGCGTTCCTGGAATCCGACGAACTCGTGGTCACTGTCTTCGAGGTGGCGGAGCGGCCGGCGTCGGCGGGCAGTGCAGTGCCGTACGTCATCAGCGTGCACGGTGCCGACCGAGTGGGCATCGTGTCGGCGATCACAGCAGCCATCGCCTCCTTCGACGGCAACATCACCGACCTGCAGACACGGCTGGGCGGCGGCCTGTTCGTGGTCATCGCAGAGGCCGACTTCCCGCCCGGCACACAGGAGGAACAACTGCGCGCCGCGCTGGCCGAGGTAGGGACGCAGGTCGGGGTTGAGGTCACAGTGATCCCGGCGGAGACGGACGTTTTGTGATCGAGCTCGACCTGCCGCCGGGAGTCGTGCGGCCCGTCGTCACCGCGCCGGAGCCCGTGCTATCCACGCGATGTTCGGAGGTGGACCCGGTCGATCCCGATGTTGTGCAACTGGCCGCGGATCTGCTGGCCACGATGGCGGTGTCGCCGGGCTGCGTCGGATTGGCTGCGAATCAGGTGGGCGTGGGGTGGCGGGTGTTCAGCCTCGATGTCAGCGCCCATCCCAAGACCCGCACGTGTCACGGCCGCTTCGTACTCGTCAACCCGGTCGTCGTCTCAGCCAGCCGCAATGAGAAGGCCCGCGAAGGTTGCATGTCGGTGCCGGACTTCACCGGCGACGTGAAGCGCGCGACGCGATTGGTGATGGCCGGGCTGCTGCCGGGAACAGGCGCCGAAGTCACTATCGAGACCGATGCCTTCGAAGCTCGCGCACTCCAGCACGAGATCGACCATCTGGACGGCTTCCTGTTCCTGGACCGGGTCGCCTCGGCATCGGCTGTGCACCGTCGCAAGGTGTATCTATGACAGGCTGAAAGCCGCCGGCCCGGGTGGCGGAACTGGCAGACGCACTCGGCTTAAACCCGAGGGTCGCAAGACGTGCGGGTTCAAATCCCGCCCCGGGCACTGAGGTCTCCAGGTCCGCCAGGACCGGAGACCTCAGTGCCCGGGGCCATGGATTTGGGAGGACGAGGCCGCAGGCCGAGGACGGTTCCCGCCCCGGACACCATGTGCCATGGACTTGGGAGAACGAGGCCGCAGGCCGAGGACGGTTCCCGCTTCTGGCACTGCCCCGCATCCGTTAGACCTACGGACAGCGGTTAGAGGGCAAAACGGACAATCGGCACGATTTGCTCTAACGGATGTCCGAAACTCTAACGGCTGTGGATCGAGGTCTTTGCGTTCGCGCCCTGGACATTGACAAACCTGTCGTGCGGCCAACCCGTAGCCTGGACGGGTGTATGGAGTTGTCCTCCTCGCGGCGATCAGCGGCTTGGTTGTCGGTTCGCCACTGTCCGCGCCGGCGCACGCCCAGGACGATCCGGCACAGATCGTCGGGCTGGTCGTGACCCGGGAGCCGGGAACCTCTGCGGCCCAGGCCCAGCAGGCAGTCGAAGCAGTCGTCGGCCAGGACACATCCCGCGCGCCGGTGGCGCCCGGGGTGACCAGCGTGGCGGTGGATCTGCGCCTGTCCGAGGCAAACGCCGCAGCCCAGCAACTCCAGCAGCAGCCCGGCATCGCCGACGTTGGTCTGGACAGCCGCGCGCAGCCCGACACCAACGACACGAACTACGGCCAGCAATGGTCGCTCACCGAGCCCGTCAGCGGCGCAAACCCGCAAGCGGCCTGGAGCCTGACCACCGGTACCGGAGCGGTGATCGCCATCATCGACTCTGGAATCACCGCGCACCCCGACCTTGCCGGACAGACCCTTCCCGGCTACGACTTCGTGACCGACCCGATCGTGGCCAACGACGGCGACGGCCGCGACCCGGATCCTGCAGACCCAGGCGATTGGGTGGACGATGCCGACAAGACTGCGCATCCGGCCACGTTCAACGGGTGCCCGAAGGAGAACAGTTCCTGGCACGGCACGCACGTTGCGGGGATCGCGGCAGCGGTACAGAACAACAACCTGGGCATCACCGGCATCGCTCCGGGTGCCAAGGTGCTGCCCGTCCGCGCGCTCGGCAAGTGCCGCGGCATCATGTCCGACATCGCGGCTGCGATCACCTGGGCTTCCGGCGGGACCGTCCCCGGCGTTCCTGACAACCCGTATCCGGCCGATGTCATCAACCTCTCGCTGTCGTCCTTCCTCACCTGCGAAGGCTTCGTACAGGCGGCCGTGGACGACGCGATCGCGCGCGGCTCCCTGGTGGTCGCCTCCGCAGGCAACAGCGGGGCGCCGATCACGATGTCGTCGCCGGCCGGCTGTTACGACGTGCTTGCGGTGGGTGCGGTGACACGAGCCGGCGTGCGCCCGAGTTACTCCAGTTATGGCGTCGCGGGCCGGGACCTGCCGCTGTTCGCGCCCGGTGGCGCCAAAGACGGCGACAAAGTCCTCTCCACGGTCAACCCCGGCACGAAGGCACCGCTTGCGGGCGGCAGTTACATCGACTACGCAGGCACCAGCATGGCTGCCCCGCTGGTGTCCGGGGCTGCCGCCCTGCTGGCCTCTCGCACGACCATGACTCCGCTGGCCATCGCTGAGCAACTCCGGGCCACGGCTCGCCCCTTCCCGGCGGGCAGCAATTGTCTGGGATCCTGTGGTGCAGGCATCCTCGACGTGAGTCGCGCCCTCATCGAACAGCCGCGGCTACCGGACGGCGTCACCGCGTTGCACGTCCAGCCCGGTGACGGTTCGTTGGCGTTGGAGTGGACCGCGCCGTCCGATGCCGGAACGGGCCCGGTAACCGGCTACTCCGTGGAGTACCGCACCGCCACCGGCGCCTGGACCTCGGCGGACGGCATCTGGTCCACTACGCTGCCTCGCAAGGTGATCGTCGGTCTGACGAACGGCGTCTCCTACCAGGTCCGGGTGGCCGCGCGTTCGGAGTTCGGTGCCGGACCGTGGGTCGAGTCCACCTCGGTGACGCCGCTGAGCCTGCCCGGCCAGGTGCGCATCCGCTCCGTGCGGTATCCGACGAAGACCAGCGCGCGAGTCGATCTCGTGCTGCCCGTCGACGCATTGCAGGCCATTCAGTACCGCGTCCTCACCTTGAGCAATCACAATCCGCAGTGGTCGGATGCGCCTGTGCGCACGAAGCTGCGGGTCAGCTTGGGCAAGGGTGTCCGGTCGACATTGCAGGTCCGGGGCGTGAATGCGATGGGTGCCTCTGCCGTCAGCAAGCGGGCCGTCGCGACCCCGGTCCGTCCCAGCGCAGTGCGGAAACTGGCGATTGCCCGGACCGGCGGCCGGTTCACGGTCAAATGGCGCCCGCCGCGGCGCACGGGCTTGTATCCGGCCTACCGGGTCCGCATCAACCAGGGTGCCTGGAAACGGACCAAGGCCACGAGGATGAGTCTGCGGGACGGCCCCGGGAAGGTGCGTGTGGAAGTCCAGCCACGCAATGAAGCGGGGCGTGGACCTGTTGCAGTAGTCATGAAACGTAAGTGATCAGTTCGGCTCGGCCTCGCCTGCGAGCGCGTGTCATAGGCTGCCCTTACCCTTGATTCAAGGAGGAGATCATGGAATCGAAGAACCCCATCCTGCGTGATGCGGTGAAGCAGGACGGATTCGCCTATACCGAAGGGGTGAACGCCTACAACCAGGCTGCGGCCGGTACGGCAACCCTTGACCAGCAGATCGGGGCTCCGGCGACGGGGGTGCCCACGGGTACCCGCCCGATGACCATCGACGACGTGGTCACCAAGACCGCGTTCGCGTTCGTCGTGATGCTGGTCGGTGCCGGGATCGGCTGGGTGCTCACACCGTCCATCCCGTTCCTGCCGTTCATCGCCATGATCGCGGCGCTGATCGTGTTCTTCGTCGGCGCCTTCCGCAAGACCCCTGGTGCCGGCGTCGTGCTGACCTACTCGGCGCTCGAGGGCGTGATGCTCGGTGGGATCAGCATGTTCTACCAGGACTACGTGGACACCCAGGGAAACGGCACGAACATCGTGTTCCAGGCCGTGCTCGGGACGTTCGTGGCGTTCGCGGTGATGCTGCTGCTCTACCGTTCGCGCATCATCAAGGTCAACGGGACGTTCGTGAAGATCATGATGATCGCGATGGTCAGCTACTTCGTGATCGCGCTGGCCAGTTTCATCGCCGCGCTGTTCGGTGTGGGTGGCGGTTGGGGCTTCTACGGCGTGGGTGGGCTCGGCCTGCTGCTGTGCGTGATCGGCGTGGGGTTGGCTGCGTTCACGCTGAACCTCGACTTCGCCTCGATCGAGCAGGGAATCCGCGAGGGCCTGCCGGAGAAGTACTCCTGGGTCATGGCACTGGGGCTGATCGTCACGCTCGTCTGGCTGTACCTGGAGATCCTGCGCTTCCTGGCGATCCTGAACAGCAACAACTGACATGGGCGCGATAGCGCTGGGCCCACAGGTCTGGCGCATCCCGACGCTGGGCGACTTCATCAATTCGTTCGCCTTCGTCGAACAGGACGGCTCGGTAACCCTGGTCGATACCGGGATTCGGGGCGCGAGCAAGCGCATCGTCGCCGGGCTGGCCGACATCGGCAAGCACCCGCGTGATGTGCAGCGCATCATCCTCACCCACGCGCACAACGACCACGCCGGGTCTGCGGCGAAGCTGTTGCCCCAGACCTCGGCGGGTGGTGCTGTGGTGCACGCGCAGGACGCTGCGTTCGTCGAAGCCGGCCAGCCTGCCCCTGCAAGTGGCATCGGTCAGGTACTGCAGCGACTCCCGGGCCAGGCTTTCGCGCCGGTTCCGGTTTCCCAGCAGGTGGCCGACGGGGAGGTGCTCGACGTGGCCGGGGGCGTGCGCGTGCACCACACCCCCGGACACACACCGGGGCACATGTCGTTGCTGCACGAGCCCACCGGCGTTCTGATCACCGGCGACTGCATCTTCAACATGGGCGGCCGCATGACCTGGCCGGTGCGGGCGTTCTGCACCGACTTCCCGCTCAACGAGCGCACAGCCGCCACCTTGGCCGATCTGGATTACCAGGTCGCAGCCTTCACGCACGGGCCGCACCTGGCCACTAGCGCCCGCGAACAGGTGCGGGGGTTCCTTCGCCGCAAGGGCGTCGTGCAGTGATCCAGGCGGCGCACGCCAAGCGCATCGCGATGGCGGCGGCGTACGGCGGGGGCGGGCTGGTCGGTGCCGGGGCCGCTGCCGCCGGTCTCGCGCTCGCGCAGAGCCGCTACGCGCGCGCACAGATCGGGGTGCGGCGCAAGGCGGCGCCCTATGCCGACGGTCTCTACGGCCCGCGACGCTCCGGGGCCTCCGAGCGGTTCGTGATGCTCGGCGACTCGCTGGCCGCTGGACTCGGTGCTGGATACGCGCACAACACGCCGGCGGCCATGCTCGCCCAAGGTATCTCCAATGTGCTGGACCGGCCTGTACGACTCATGAACGTGGCGTCCGTCGGTGCGCGCAGCTCTGATCTGCCCGCCCAGGTGGACCGGGCATTGCATCTGCGGCCGCACATCGCAGTGATCATCATCGGGGCCAACGACATCACCCACTTCGGCCGGCCGCAGGCTGCTGTCGGCCACCTCGAGGACTCGGTGCGCAGGCTGCGCACGGCCGGTGCCAGGGTGGTCGTCGGCACGTGCCCGGACGTCGGTTCGGTGGCGCCGATCCCGCAGCCGCTGCGCTGGGTGGCCCGTCGCCTGAGCCGGCAGCTGGCCGCCGCACAGATGATCGCCTGTGTGCGGGCCGGCGCACACGTGGTGTCCTTCGCCGACGAGCTGGGGGAGGAGTTCGCCGCCGACCCGGACCTATTCGACGACGACCGGTTCCACCCGGGCCCACCGGGCTACGAACGGGTGACGCAGGTGCTGTTCCCGGCCGTGCTGGCGGCGCTGGACTCCGAGGAGCCGGGGATGGAAACGACAGGCGAGGTGATGGACCTCGCGCAGGCCGCGGTGGACGCCGCCGAGGAGGCCGGGACTCACCTCAGTGCGGGTGGTCGGGGTCCGCGCGGGCCATGGGCGCTGATCCGCAGGGTCAGGCGGGCGCCGCTGCCCGAGGTCGAGCAGGTCCAGCCGTGACCGGCGACCTGGAGTTGACCGTTGAACGGCTGCGCCAATTGCCGGATGCTCGACTGGCGCCGCACGAGGAGGCGTTCTACGCGCTTCTCGGGCAATTGACGCAGCGGCCCGTGCCGCGGCTGGCCCCCCGCGCGTGGGGAGACCAGTTGTGGCTGATCGGCCGGGAGGCCGGTGGTTTCGACGAACAGTTGCGCGGGTTCCGGCGCAGTCTGGACATCAGCCCCTTGGGTTAACGCGCCAAAGGTCTACGGCGTTGTGCGCCGATGGCACAAGTGTGAAGTTCAGGCATCTCGCGTCGGTCATCGCTGCACTCGCGGTGCTCCTGCCCGTGCCGCCCGCCATGGCGGCCAAGCGCACAACCACCGATGGTCCGACGCTGCGGGTGGCGACCTACAACGTGTGCAAGACGACGTGCAAAGGGGGCAAATGGTCGTGGGCCAACCGCCGCGGCAAGGTCGCGAACATCCTGACCGCGTTGAGCGCGGATGTGATCGCCACCCAGGAGACGCCTACGCTGCCGTACAACGGGACCACCCAGTGGGCTGACCTCGCCTCTCTCCTGCGCTCGCGAGGGCTGCGGATCGCGTCGATGCAGGACGGGTGCACCCAGGGCTGTACGCGGGATTCGCACATCTACTACAACCCGGCGACAGTAGAGGTCGTGCGGGGCCTGCTGGGACCGACCGACGACCCCGCGCCGCCCGATGCGTGCATGAAGTACTGGAACCAGCGCGACGACCTCTACCCGCGCCGGCGCGACCCGTGGTACCGCGACTGGTACGCCAATTCGTGCAGTCGCTATATGGCCTGGGAGCCGCAGGAGGAACGTTCCACGGGCATGGTTTCGCAGGAGGAAATGTCCGGCGTGGACTGGGGCGGTATTCAGGATCGGAACCTGTCGTGGGCCTTCATGCGTCACATTGCCACGGGCAAGGTGTTCCTGATGCTGTCCCTGCACCTGCCCAACGAGAAGACCGCGACCGGTGAGCAGGCCCGGCGGGCCGTCGCCGGCAACCTGCCCGCGTGGGCGGCGGCGTTGAGCAGCAGTCTCGGCCTACCGGACATTCCGGTCGTCATCGGTGGCGATCTGAACTCCTACAAGGAACGCCAACCCAGCGGCGCTCAGGCGATCCTCGGCGATGCCGGATACAGCGACGGGTTCGCCGCCGGTGAGCGGGTCAACGAGCGGTACGCGACGATCAACAAGAACGGCGTGATCAACTCCCGTTTCGGCGGCTGGCCGGCCAAGCCCTACAAGTACAACCGGCCCGGCACTCGCATTGACTATGTCTTCGCGAAAGGTGTCACCCCGGTCAGGTACGAGGTGTTCCTGCGGCTGCGCGGCGATGCCTTCGACGAGCGCTATAGGGCAAGCGACCACAACCCGGTTGTGACCACCTGGGCGTTGCCGACCTAACCCAGCGCGACGACGAGCTTGAGCACCTCCTCCGGGTCGTGCAAACGCTCCCCGTAGGCCTTCCGGATCTGCTGCATGCGGTACCGCACGGTCTGTGGGTGGACGAACAACTGCTCCGCGACGGCATCCCTCCGACCGCCATTGAGCAACCACGCCCGCAGCGTCTGGGCCAGCCGCTCGTTGCCCGCCAGCGGGGCCAGCATCTGCGTGCGCAAGTCCGTCAGTGCCTCGCCGGTCAGCACCAGGTCCAGCAGGTGTTCGTCGGTGTCCAGCGGGCGTTCGGTGACCAGCCCGGTCATCGCCTTCGCGCGTTCGAACGAGGCGGCCGCGCGCTGCCAGGGGACGGTCGGCCCGATCACGGCGTCGGTGCCTGCCACGACAGCCAGCAGCGCGACCCGGGACGCGTCCGGGACCAGCACGGCGATCGCCTCCTCGGCCGGGGTCTGCAGCGCCTCGGGGTAGGCACTGAGCAGGGCGACTGCAGAGCGCGGTGACAGCAGCACACTGGTCAGCGTCTCCGGGGTCGTCCACTGTGCCCGGCTGATCATCCCGTCGGTGGCCACGCCATCCAGCAGGGCCTGCGCGAGGACCTCCCGGTTGCGCTCCCGGGTGCGGGTCTCGGCGGTGTACCCCTCGACGCTGGCGGCGGTCATCTGCTGGTTGTAGGCGAAGATCAGCCCGGCGAGTTCGGAGACGGTCTGGGCGTCGAGACCCTGCCGCAGGGCCAGCGCCGCGACCTCGTCCCAGTGCACGCCGGTCCCGATTTGGTAGGCAGTCAACAGAGCCCCAATGCCGCGCCGGCGCCGTGCCTCGGTACGGCCCAGCGCGCGAGCGCCGCGGCGGATCCGGTCCACGACCTGCGGATCGGCATCGGACAGCAGGTCCGCGAATCCCTCGAAGGCCATGCGCACGCCCTGCTCGAGTTCGGTGCGGTAAGGGTCCTGGGTGGCCGGGGCGTAGTCGGCGACGTTGGCGGCAACTGTGGCAACGGTCGCCTGTGCTACCTGCGGGATCTGCGCGCGTACCGCGGCGACGAATTCGGAGGGGAGCGGGGGTACGACCAGCAGTATTGTTTCCACCGAACAATCATGCCGCAGAATGCTGTGCCAGAGAGGCTATTGATTGTGCGGCCAGGCGATCATCATAGAAACATGATCACCACTGAGTGCCAGGAGTACCTGACGGAAGGCACGCTGCGGCACGGTCTGCATGTCGCGGTCCGCCCGCTGTGCCGCGATGATCGCCTCGAGGTCGTGGAGGGTTTCGCGCATATCTCCGCAGAGTCGCGCTACCGCCGGTTTCTGTCCGGCAAGCCCCGGCTGACCGCTGGGGACTTGCGGGCTCTTTTCGACTCCGACCAACTCGCGCTCGTGCTGGTCTGGCCGCGCTCCTCGTGCCCGGACATCGTGCTCGGCATCGCGCAGGCCATCCCGTTGCCCGATCGGCCGGACACCTGCGAGTTCTCCATCCTGCTGGCCGACGAGATCCACGGCCAGGGCGCCGGGCGGCTGCTGACCCGGGAACTGGCCCAGCAGGCACGCAACCGCGGTGTCACGCACCTCACCGGATACATGCTGGCGACCAACGAGGCTCCAGCCAGACTGCTGGCCGGCGTCGGTGAGGTCGTGCATGATCGGATCACGTCGGGTGCGCGCGAGATGGAGGTCGAGTTGTGAACGAGTGGGACGACGCGGGAGCACTGGGCGGGCGGGCTCTCGGCGGTCTCGTGCGCATCGTCGCCGACACCCACCGCGCAATCACTGCCCGGGTCGACAGCTTCCTACCGCCGGCGGCCAAGCCGTACAACCGGATGCACGAGGCGACCGCCAACGTCGTCTACGCGCTGGTCGAGACCGCCCACGAGCAGGCACCGCGGGCTGCGTCCAAGCTGGCAGCGCGCGGCGGGGGCCGGCCCACGGACGTCGGTTGGGTCCGGACCCTGCAGCCGGTGGTGAACGGCTTCCACGGCGACCTCGTCGAACGTGAGCACCCGTCGCTGGCCATCCCCATGACAGCGCGAGTCGAGGGCGATCGGACCGGCCATCTCGTCGTGTTCGTGCACGGTCTGGCTGAGGACGATCGGGCCTGGGCGCTGGGCGGGAGGCCGACGTACGGGCAGCGCCTACAGGACGCCGGTTTCACGCCGGTGTTCATCCGCTACAACACCGGCCGCCACATCAGTGACAACGGCCGTGAACTCAGCGACCTGCTCGAAGCGCTGCTCGAGGAATGGCCGCAGCCGGTCGAGTCGATCAGTCTGGTCGGGCACTCGATGGGCGGGCTCGTGGCACGCAGCGCGTGTCACGTCGGCGATGCCTGGACCGAGCAGGTCAGGGCAGTGGTCAGTTTGGGCACTCCGCATCGCGGAGCACCTCTGGAGAAGGCCGTGCACGTGCTGGATTCGGTCATGCGCGCAGTGCCGGAGGTGGCCCCGATCGGCCGGATTCTCGCCAATCGAAGCGTGGGGGTGAAGGACCTGCGCTTCGGCTCGCTGGTCGAGTCGGACTGGCAAGGCCGGGACGTCGACGAGTTCCTGCGCAACCGCTGCGAGGAGGTGCCGTTCCTGCCGCACGTCCGCTACTACTGGGTGGCCGCGACGCTGACCCGCAGCCCGGAGCACCCCATGGGCCGGCTGATCGGCGACGGGATGGTGCGCCTGCCCAGTGCCACGGCGGTGCAGGGCGAGGGCCTGCACCTGGGCGAGCTGGGTCACTTGGAGCTGCTCAACGACGACGCCGTGTTCGAGGCGCTACGGGAGTGGTTGGGCTTGGATCGCTGAACCTCCCGGCCACCCGTCGGCACTTCGCAAGCGGCGGGCTGCTGCCTTACCCTGATTCGCATGCCGGACAGTGGCACAGTCGACGCCCTGCGCGCCATCGTGGCGATCCAGCAGGCGGCGCTGACCGACGCCCTGACAGTCGATGCGGTCATGCGACGGATCGCCGAACAGGCCAGTGCGATCACGCAAGCCACCGGCGCGGTGATGGAGGTCGTGGACGGCAACGAATTGCGTTATGCCCATGGCGCCGGCAGTCTGGCCGGCACCGAGGGCTTGCGGCTACCGATCTCCGAGAGTCTCTCCGGGCTCGCGGTCAGGACCGGCGCAGTGCAGCTGAGCAACGACGCGTTGTCTGACCCGCGCGTCGACCACGACGCCACCGCGAAGATCGGCGCCCGGGCGATGCTGATCGTGCCGCTGGCAGTCGACGGCGAGGTGCTCGCTGTGCTGAAGATCGTCTCCGACCGGATCGGCGCCTTCTCCGCCCGCGACGTGGAGATCCTGTCCACGCTGGCCACATTCGTCGCCACGGTCGTCAAGCAGACCCGGGCCATGCAGGACCGGCGGCTGGAACACGAAACGTATCGGCTGATCTCGCAGGCGAGTTCGGACGCGATTCTGCAGGTCGGGCTGGACGGCCGGATCCGGTGGGCGTCACCCGCGGTCGAGGAGATCCTGGGCTACCCGCCGGCATTGCTGGAGGGTCGCGATGCCGCCGACTTGATTCGTCCGGATCTGCGCGAGCAGTACCTGCGCCACCGGCAGGAGGCGGTGGACACCGGTGCGGACTCCCGCTGGGAGTATCCGGCCCTGCGCGCCGACGACACCGAGATCTGGGTGGAGAGTGCAGGACGGCTGGCCAGGGACGAGCGGGGGCGTCCGCTGTACC
>WBZP01005376.1_pt1 | contig 13051 bp, 9 predicted proteins | sample 5204301 | NCBI WGS metagenome assembly WBZP01 (sample SAMN12412401, study PRJNA552823) | activated sludge metagenome | isolation source: activated sludge from nitrification reactor of wastewater treatment plant... | place: USA: Pennsylvania | collected 2017
GGCTGCACCCGCACCTTCATCCCCTTCAGGTCGGCCAGGTTCCTGATCGGCTTCTTGGCGTACATCGAGCGGGCGCCGCTCTCGTACATCACCAGGCCGATGAAGCCGGCCTTCTCGAACGCCGCGAGGATCTTGTCGCCCTGCGGCCCGTAGACCGTCTTGCGGAAGTGCTCGATGTCCCGGAACAGGAACGGGAACGACGGGATCATCGACTCGGGCACGATGCCGTGGAACGCCGAGGTGTTGACGCGGACCATGTCGAGGGCGCCGATCTTCACCTGCTCGACGGTGTCCTTCTCCGAACCGAGCGAACTGTCGCCGAACACCTTGATGTTGTACTTGCCGCCGGTCGCCTTGGCGAGCTCGTCACCCATGAACTTCACCGACATCACCGTCGGGTAGTCCTTGGGGTGCACGTCGGCCGAACGGAAGTCGCGGGCACCGACGGTCGGGGCCGCCAGCCCCAAGGTGCAAATGAACGCGGTGGAGGCCAGCTTCTTCAGGTAGATACTCATCGGTTTTCCTCGGCAGATAGTTGCGGCTTGCGCTGCCAATGGGGCAGCGTGTTCGCCGTCGTAGACGCCAAGCGGAACGCTTCGGCGCCGGCCGCCCGGGACCATTGTCAAGTTCCCGCCAACCGGCGAGAATCGGCACGCATCGAGGGCGTCCCGGAGGAAGCCTCGGCATCGGCGGGGGTGGTTGGCATGAGCTCCTCGTTGCCTGGCATAGGTGCGGTCGGCGCCGCCGTCCTGGTCGAGCCTTGGTACCAGCACGCATCGGGCTCTTGGAAGCAAATCTTTGTCTCTCGAGAAAGTTCCGTCCAATACTTCTTTGGTAGGGGCACATACGTAAGCCGTATGCCCTGCTCTGCATGGATCTGCGTCAGCTGAAATATTTCATCGCAGTCGCGGAAGAGCGCAGCTTCAGCCGCGCGGCCATCCGGCTTTTCGTCTCGCAGCCGCCGATCACCCGCCAGATCAAGACGCTTGAGGAAGACCTCGGCGTCCAGTTGTTCGAGCGAACAAATCTTGGCGTCGAGCTCACGCAGGCGGGGGAGGCGTTTCTGGAGAACGCCTACGCCATCCGCGCAATGGTCGAACATGCTTCGGATCGGGCGCTGCGCATCGGCAAAGGGTCGGCTGGGCGTATCGACGTCGGCATGGTTGGATCAGGAATGCTCGCCATCGTCCCTGAGATCCTGCGGCGCTATTCGGCGACACACCCCGATGTCGACGTCGTCCTGCTCCACGGCAAGCGATACGCACAGTTGGACGCGTTGCGCCAGAACCGCCTGATCATCGCCTTCGATCGGCACCTGCCGGACGATCCGGATCTTGTCGTGGAGGTAGTTGCAACGGAGTCGCAGGTCCTCGCGCTGCGCGAGGACAGCCCACTGGCGCGACTCGCGGTCGTCCCCATCGAGATGGTCCGCGAACAGCCGATGATCCTGGCCCGCGACGCAAGTCACGCCGGGCGGATCGCCGCGTTGTGCAGGGCAAATGGCTTCGAGCCGCGGATCGGGCAACGAGCGGGGGACATTGTCAGCGGCGTGACCATGGTCGCCAACGGCTTCGGCGTCGACATTGTCCCGGAGTCCATGAAGGTGCTGCAGTTGCCGGGGCTCGCCTATCGGCCCTTGCAGCTTCGCTCCGACGCTTACGCGACCATTGACCTGCAGTGCGCGTATCGCCGTGGGGAATCCTTGCCGCTGCTGCACGGCATTCTGGATGTCGTCCGCGCCTTTCGGTGCGAGCACGCCGCGCGATCAACGGTGGCTGGTGCCAAACGCCCCGGAAAGATCGCGGGGGCGCCTCGCAGGCGCTGACTGTCGAACCCGCCGGCTGAAGGGCCGCCCCTCATTGGGGGACCTCAAACCGGCAATGTTGCTTGGGCATGAGGCTCAAGTCCCGTGGGCCTGCGCGGCTGCCGCCCGCATCCGCTCGCCCACGGCATATCGCCGGCGTTGTTGAACGCGGCGATCGCCGCAAGCCAACTCTCTAGCGAGGTCTCAGCCGGCTGCGGTGAGCTTGCGGCGAAGACCCATTGGGTGCGGATGCACGCAAGGAAATCGCACTGAACTTCACCGCCATCGAGCCGTACTGCAGGCTGCGCACACCGTCCTTGTTCGGCACCCTACGTCGCCACGCTCTCGGCCTGGCAATGACCCGGTATGCATCTATCGTGAGGCCGGACAACCATCGCTACGGTCCTGCCTCAGATCTTGCACGTTGAGAGCCCGTAACGTCTCAGCCTGCGATAGAGGGTGGTCCTGTCCATCCCCAGCAGCTTGGCTGCCCGCTTCCGGTTCTGGTTGCACTCCACCAGCACCTTGAGGATGGCATCCCGTTCAGCCAAGGGCTGAGTGTCCTGAGGCGCGCTGCCTGCCGCGGGCGGCGGAGCATCATCGTCGACGTCTTCTGAGTACTTCTGGATTACGGCCGGAGTAACAGTCCTTTCGCTTGCGATGACGACCAGTCGCTCGACGAACGACATCAGCTCCCTGACGTTTCCCGGCCAGGTCCGCTGCGCGAGGTGCTCGTATCCTTCGGGAGTGAGTCGCAGGTGCTTGCCATGCAGCTGGTTGTACTTCCTGATGAAGGACCCGGCCAGCATCGCGACGTCCCCGGTGCGGGCGCGTAGCGGTGGAAGCTTCATCGTCAGCACTTTGAGCCGATAGTAGAGGTCCTGACGGAACGATCCCTGGCTGACCAGTGTGGCGAGATCTTGGTTGGTCGCTGCGATGACCCGGACGTTGACGGGTATGTTCTTGTCGTCGCCCAAGCGCATGACTTGCCTTTCCTGCAACACGCGCAGCAACCGGCTCTGGCCGTACTTGTCCATCTCGGAGATCTCGTCGAGAAATATCGTTCCCCGATGCGCCATCTCGAAGAGACCCGGCTTGCCTCTCTTGGTCGCTCCCGTGAACGCACCCTCGACGTATCCGAACAGCTCGCTCTCCAGCAGGTTCGGTGGCAGAGCCGCGCAGTTGAGGGCGACGAACGGTCCGTTCTTCCTCGGACTGGCGTTGTGAATGCTCTGCGCGAAGAGCTCCTTTCCCGTTCCGGATTCCCCCCCCACCAGAACCGTGGCTTCCACCGTCGCCATTTCACGGGCGATGCGCTTTGCCTCCTCGATCCGCGGTGAGTTGCCGACGATGTCGTCGAAGGTGTAGCGCGCCAGGAATTTCTTCGCCAGTACCTCGTTCCGGAACCGTGCCTCCATTTCCTGGATCCGCGTGATGTCCTGGAAGGTGATGATCGCGCCCGCAATGTGATCGTTGACGAGGATCGGAGCACTGTTGAACGAGAGCCAGACGTTTCCCCACTGCACGGTCTGGCCGATCGATTCCTGCCCTCTGGCAAGGCACCCATCGATGTTGACGAAATGCAGGCAGCTGTCGATTCGTTGCCCGACCATGTCCTGCGCGGCGCAGCGTAGGAACTGTTCGGCCGCCGGGTTGAGGACCTGGATGATACCGTCCTGGTCCACGCTGATGATTCCTTCGGACGCATACTGCACCAGCGCAGTGAATCGCTGGGCGTGCTCCTTTTCGATCTTCCTCGCCAGGGCAACACGCCGGGCTTCCTGGATGGCGTTCCTCAGCGCCAGCAGGCCCGTACTCGGCGGCAGCGTCCTGAACCCGCGCTTGGCTGCGGTGATCAGCGCCTTCTTGCCGGCGATGACGATGTCGAAGTCACCTGGATCGAGCCGGTCGATCCTCGCGATGATTGCGCGCGTATCGGCTTCTGCTTCCCGCGCATATACCGTCAGCTCGATGCCCATGATTTCGGCGACAGTCATAGCGTCGCGCAACCAGTTGCTGAAGACCGCCATCAGGACGCGCGGGTGCTCGAGGCCGGTGATTCGCCGTGCCTCACGCATCATGTACGCCAGGTCCTCGGCGGTCACCGGGATTTCGACGATTGGAATGCGTACGTCGGCCTGCGCGATCAGGCGGGCGGTCCCGCCGCGCGAAATGATGACGTCGACATCGGCGGTCTGCAGTCTCGTGGCAAGCGCAACCGCTCGGGCTTCGCGCGCCAGCACGATCTCCATGTCCAGATCAGGACCGAACTCCTGGGCCGACGACCTGCCCTGCAGGTACACCTGCTTGTCGGGTGCGATCAGCACGATTCTTGCCACGGGACGACCTCCAATGTGCGGTGGCGGCAGCGCCGTGCGACGCGAGCAATGGAGCACGCGCACCCGGCCACACCATTCTGCCACACTGTGTTGCACGCGCCACACAATTCGATTGTTCACCCGCGGGCGTCGCCCGCCTCGGCCCTGCGGATAGCTTGGTCCGGCAGCACGCCGGAGCGTGTGGCACGCGAGTTGCTCGACAGTAGGTTGCACCATCCGCCTGCAACACCTCGACGAGCCCAATGTGAACAAGACCGATCTCAAAGCGCGCCTCAAGCGCGGTGAACGTGTGCTGGGGACCATGGTTACTGTCTTCGACAGTCCCGAAATCGCCAAGATGCTCAAGGTCTGCGGATTCGACTTTTTCATCGTCGACTGCGAGCACGGACCGTTCAACTACGGTTCGGTGGCGAACATCCTAGCGATGGCGCGCGAGTGCGGGATCAGCGCCCTCGTCAGGGTTCCCGAGTCCCGCCGTGAAGTCGTGCTGAAGTTCATGGAGATGGGAGCTGGCGGACTGTTGCTGCCGAACACCGATACCCCCGAGCAGGCCCGGGCACTCGTCGAGTACGCGAAGTACCGGCCGCTGGGAAAGCGCGGCGTTTCCATGTTGCGGGCGCATACCGGCTTCGAGAAGGTCGAGAGCGCGACCCGATACATGCAGGACAGCAACGCGGACACGCTGCTGATGGCGCAGATCGAGTCGTCCTTGGCCGTCGAGAACGTCGAGGCGATCCTCGACGTCGACGGGATCGACGCCGCGTTCATGGGGCCCAACGACCTGACCCAGACCATGGGCATCTACGGCCAGTTCAGCCATCCCGACTACCTCGCCGCGGTCGACCATGTCATTGCGGTGGCGCGCAAGGCCGGGAAGTTCTCGGGTACGCACCTGATGACGACGACTGCTTTGAAACCCTGGATCGACAAAGGCATGACGATCAACCTCTGCGGCTCCGAGGTCGACATCTTTATGAAGGCGGCAAGACAGGTCGTTGCCGAAGTGAATGGAACCGTTCCGACAAAGTAGCGCGCCGGCGTTGCGTTCTTCCAGCGCGACCGGGATGGCGTCGCACCGGACTTCGCGATTGAGCGCGCCTCATCGGTTGGCCCGGCTTCCCCGCACGGACGACACCGCGACCGCGCGCGGCATCTGAAGCAAGTTCCCGTTCCTCGCGAGCAACCAGGATCACACCGATGACGAGCGTCTCCATTGAACAGAAGTTGTCGGCGCTGACAACACAGTTCGAGCGCTGGGAGAAGATCAAGGACCTGGTCGACCAGAACATCGACCTGATGATCAATTTCAGCCAGAGCGGGCATCCCGGCGGTTCGCGCTCCAAGGTGCATGCGTTCATCGCGCTGCTGTTATGCGGCGAGTACCGCTGGGACATCCGGCATCCTGAAAAGGCATTCGGCGACCGCTTCATCCTGAGCGCCGGCCATTCCGTACCGCTGGTCTACGCCACCTTCGCCATCCTCGACGAAGCCTTTCGCATCAGGCACGCGCGTACCGGCGACGACCGCTACCGCATCGATCCGCGGTTCGCAGTGCTGCAGGAGGATCTCGCGGGCTTTCGCCGCAACGGCGGCCTGTCGGGACACGCGGAGATGGAATGCAAGACGCTGTTCCTCAAGTGGAACACCGGCCCGTCCGGGCACGGCCTTCCGGCGGCGGCAGGGCAGGCCCTCGGCCTGAAGCGCGCGGGTGCCGGCGACGTGAAAGTCGTGGCACTCGAAGGCGAAGGCGGGTTGACGCCCGGGGCCAGCCACGAGACCAAGAACTCGGCGTGGGGCCTGGGCCTGTCCAACCTGTTCTTCCTGGTCGACTGGAACGACTTCGGCATCGACGACCGGCCGACGAGTTCGGTGGTCCACGGCACGCCGGAAGACTGGTTCCGGCCGTACGGCTGGAGGGTGTTCAAGGCAGCGGACGGCTCGTCGTGGAGCGACCTTGCACGCGGCTACCTCGAGATGTTCGCCGCGCAGCCCGCCGCCGATGCGCCGAGCATGCTGTATTTCCGGACCCGCAAGGGACGTGGCTACGGCGTCTTCGACAACAAGTCGCACGGTACGCCGCACAAGCTCAACAGCGCGGCATTCTGGCAGACGAAGGAGGCGTTCGCGCGCAAGTACGGTGTCGAGTTCGCCGGCTTCGGCCAGCCCGCGCCGACGGATCCCGACGCCCTCGTTGCCCAGGCCAGCCAGAACTTCAGCGCGGTCACCGAGGTGCTGCGACGCGACCCCGACCTCGTCGACTACATCACGGACACGTTGCTCGCGGTGGCCGACACCGTCCCGACCGCGCCGGGCAAGCCGCTGTTCGACCTGACCCGCAACCCGCTCAAGGACGGCAGCCTGTTCGATCCCGCGACCTATCCGCCTGAACTCTTCGTCGCCCCGGGTACTGTCCAGTCCAACCGCGCCGCGTTCGGCAAGTGGGGGAGCTACATCAATTCGCTGTGCGCCGAACGATACGGTCGGCCGCTGTTCCTCGCCTGCTCCGCCGACCTTGCCGAATCCACCAACGTGGCCGATTTCGGCAAGGACTTCGGAGGCCGGAGGAACTTCGGCTGGTACGAGCGCGACAAGAATCCCGAGGGAGCGATCATTCCACAGGAGATCACCGAATTCGCGAACTCCGGGATCATGGCCGCGCTGGCGACAACCAACCTGGCCAGCGATCCCTTTGCGGAATTCAACGGATTCTGCGGCGTCTGCTCGACGTATGCGGCGTTCAGCTACCTCAAGTACGGCGAGATGCGCATCCTGAGCCAGATGGCGCAGGACTGCGAGATCAAGTTCGGCAAGGTGATCTGGGTGGCCGGCCACTCGGGCGTCGAGACGGCCGAGGACGCGCGCACGCACTACGGCGTGTTTGCCCCGGTCGTCACGCAACTGTTCCCCGACGGCGCGGTCGTCAACCTCTACCCGACCGACCACAACGAGGTGCCGGTGTTGCTCGCCGCCGCGATGAAGACTGCGGGTCCGATCATCGCCTTGCACCTGACTCGGCCGCCGATCACCGTTCCCGACCGCGAGGCACTCGGAATCGCGAGCTACCTCGAGGCGGCCCGCGGCGCCTACCTGATTCGCGACTTCGATCCGACACTCCCCAGGATGGGAACGCTGATCGTGCAGGGAACCATCTCGACCGCCAACGTCATCGCGCTAATACCCGAACTCGCTGCGCGCGGAATCAACGTCAAGATCGTCGCGGCCACGAGCCCGGAGCTGTTCCGGCAGCAGGATCGCGACTACCGCGAGCGCATCCTGCCTATGACGGACTGGATCGACTCGACCATCATCACCAACATGTCCCGGCGCAGCATGTACGACTGGATCAGCTCGCGGGTGGCCGCCGAGTACGCGATGAGCAGCGATTTCGACGATCGATGGCGCACAGGCGGGCGCGTGGCCGAGATCACTGCCGAGGCGAAGCTCTCGCCCGATTCGCTGCTGGACGGCATCCGGCGCTTCGTGGACGAGCGCGAGCAGCGCCGCGCGAGACTGGCCTTCGCCTGACTCGGTATTCCGACCGACTCCCGGAGCACGCATGACCACCAATGACCCGAAGCCGAAGTTCTGCGCCAACCTGTCGATGCTGTTCCAGGAAACGCCGTTCATGGAACGCTTTGCGGCCGCGGCCCACGTCGGCTTCAAGGCAGTGGAGTTCATGTTTCCGTACGAGTACCGGATCGACCGCCTGCAGGAAGCTTTGATCGACAACGACGTGAAGCTCGTACTGATCAACCTTCCTGCCGGCGATTTCCCGGCAGGGGAGCGCGGCATCGCCGTCGACCCGGCGCGACAAGCCGAGTTCCGCGACGGCGTCGATGCCGCAATCGACTACGCGCGGGCGCTGGGCGTGACCCAGGTCAACTGCCTCGTCGGCCGTACGCTGGCCAACGTGCCGCTCACCGCGCAACGACAGGCACTGGTCGACAACCTTCGTTACGCCGCGAAAGCCTTGGCCGGCCACGACATCCGTTTGCTTGTCGAGCACCTCAACTCGCGCGACGTTGCCGGCTTCGCGCTGGACACCACAACCAAGGTGCTGGCCGCTCTCGCCGAAGTGGATCATCCGAACGCCTACCTGCAGTACGACGTCTACCACGCGCAGCGCATGGAGGGCGAACTGGCCGCCGTACTGCGGACGAACCTGGCCAGGATCAGCCACATCCAGATCGCCGACAACCCCGGCCGGCACCAACCCGGTACCGGCGAGATCGACTATCGCTGGCTGCTCGCCGACTTCATGGCCTGCGGCTACGACCGATATATCGGCCTTGAGTACGCGCCGACGCCGGACACCGTCGGGTCGCTCAGCTGGATCCGCGAATACGGCTATTCCCTCTGACTTCAGCATCGCAGTGCAACGGAGAAACGCATGAGCAAGAAGATAGGATTCATCGGTCTCGGCATCATGGGCAAGCCGATGAGCAAGAACTTGCTGCAGTCCGGGTACGACCTGACGGTTTGCGATATCAACGCGGCTGCAGTCGCGGAAGTCGTGGCACTCGGCGCCACGTCGGCCGCCACGCCGAAGGACGTGGCAGCCCAGGCCGACATCGTCATCACCATGCTGCCCAACTCGCCGCAGGTCAGGACGGTCGTTCTTGGTCGCGACGGCGTGATCGAAGGTGCCCGCCGCGGGACACTCGTGATCGACATGAGCTCGATCGCCCCGCTCGCTGCGCAGGACGTTGCACGCGCGTTGGCGGAAAAGGGCATCCGCATGCTCGATGCGCCGGTCAGTGGCGGCGAACCCAAGGCCATCGACGCGACGCTATCCATCATGGTCGGCGGTGCCCAACAGGATTTCGACGAAGCCCTGCCGATCCTCAATTGCGTGGGCGCCTCCGCGGTTCGCGTCGGCGACATCGGTGCCGGCAACGTCACGAAGCTCGCCAACCAGGTCATCGTCGCGCTCAACATCGCCGCACTTTCCGAGGCGTTGACGTTGGCCACCAAAGCCGGCGTCGATCCGGAACTCGTCTTCAATGCCATCAAGGGTGGGTTGGCAGGAAGCACGGTGATGAACGCCAAGGCGCCGCTGATCATCGGACGCAAGTTCGGTCCCGGTTTCCGCATCAACCTGCACATCAAGGACCTGAACAACGCGCTTGAAACCGGCCACGAGGTCGGGTCCCCGCTTCCGCTCACCGCAGCGGTAATGGAGATCATGCAGGCGCTCCGCGTTGCTGGTTGCGGCGAGAGCGACCACGGAGCCGTCGTCAAGTACTACGAGCAGCTCGCGCAGGTCGTGGTGACCAGGCAATGACCGACCCGGTGCAGGATGGCCCACGCGACGGTAGTCCATTGTCCGCGACGCCCGATAGGGCGGCCCGGCCCCGTCCCGCCGCTGGCATCCGGAATGTTTGCGTGAATCGCACGACCGCACCACGCATGCCTCGCCTTGCCCGGACCCTGCGTCGGCTCCGACAGATCACCTCCAATGGAAAGCGCCCGCGGCGATGACCTATCAACGTGAGTTCCCGACGCGAATCAATGTCGGCGTTCTGGGCATCGGTTCCCACTGCTACAGGAACATCCTCCCAGCGATGAACTACCTGCCGGTCAGCGTCAGAGCGCTGTGCGACCGCAACGTCGACCTCGGCAGGGCCACGGCAGCCCAGTACGGTTGCAAGCACTACATGTCTGCAGCCGAGATGTACGATCAGGATGACATCGACGCCGTCTTCATAAGCGTGAGTGCGCAGCAGCATCCGCGACTCATCATCGAGGCGCTGGACCGCGGCAAACACGTCTGGGTCGAGAAGCCAGTTGCGATGCGGGTACACGAAGTGGAAGAGGTACTCGCCCACCGCACGAGCCAGGTCGTTGTCGTCGGGTACAAGAAGATTTTTGCGCCATCGACGCAAAAGGCCATCGAGATAGCGAAGTCGTCGCGATACGGGCAGCTGCAGTCGGTGCTGGCGATCTATCCGATGACCATTCCCAAGGACGGAAGGAAGGCGTTGGAAGGCGGCGCGGTCACCAACTGGCTCAACAACGGCGTGCACCCGCTCTCGTTCCTGATGGCCCTTGGCGGGAAAGTCGCCAGCGTGACGTCAATCTGCAACGAAACCGGGCACGGCATCGTGGCACTGCAATTCGCCAACGGCGTGGTCGGAAACCTCCACCTCTCGTCCGGACCGCAACCCAGGTTCGAGCGCTACGGCGCATACGGGAAGAACTGGCACGTCGAGATCGAGAACGCGCGGGTGACCTTGCAGCGCGGAATCCCGTTTGTATACAAGGAGACGACCAACTACGCGCCTGAAGGGGACGACAGTGGCGCGGTGGTCTGGGAGCCGTCGAACTGCCTCGCGACGCTGGAGAACAAGGCGCTGTTCACGCAGGGAATGTACGCGGAGCTGATGTACTTCTGCGACTGCGTCCTCGGGCGCGCACAGCCGGAGTTCGGATCGCTGGAGTTCTCGCTTGAACTCATGAGGGTGTACGAGGCCGGGTTGCTGTCCGGCGGCAAGACTATCCATCTGGAATAGGGCGGGTGCTCGGCTGATGGCGTGGAATGGCGGCCCACGCCTGCAGGACGTCGGGCAAACCGATCCTTCGCCGGTACCACGAACAACTCGCAAAGGAGCGGACATGGAACTTACCCTTGAACTCGCCAAGTCGATGATCGACAGAGCGATCGATACCGCGACCACGGGATTCGGGCGGCCCATTTGCGTATCCGTCTGCGATTCGCGCGGACTGCTTCTGGCGTTCAATCGCGTCGAAGGAGGCAATTTCCGCAGCGTCGACATGTCGCAGGCCAAGGCGTACACCGCCGTGCGCATGGGAGTCGACACCGACGTGTTCCTGGAGCGGCTGCAGCGGGAGAACCTGTCGATTGCCTATTTCTGCGACACCAAGATGACAGCCCTTCCCGGTGGCGTGGCGCTGAAGGATGGCAACGGCAATCTGGTTGGTGGCATCGGCATCAGTGGTCTCAAGGCGGACGAAGATGCGGCTGTTGCACGGGCGGTTGCCGATTTGGCCAAGGTACTTTGATTGATCCAGACGTTGTTCGGCGGGCTTTGAACAAGGCTGGATTCCGTTCGACGCAAATGATCGTTGCACACATGGAGGTCCGAATGCGCGTTTCGACACTTTTCAAACTGGTCGCCATCGCAACCTGCGTGGCGGCATTGGCGACGCCGGCTGCCGCCCAGCCCTATCCGACGAAGGCGATCAAGTTCATCGTCCCGGCTCCGCCTGGTGGTGCGATCGACATCCTTGCCCGTCTCGTCGCCGACAAGCTCTCGGTGTCGATGGGGCAACCGGTGGTCATCGACAACAAGCCGGGCGCATCCAACAATCTCGGCACCGACATCATCGCCAAGAGTGCACCGGACGGTTACACCATCGGGATCGTCGGTGGCAGCCACAACATCAACAAGTTCCTGTTCAAGGACCTGCCCTGGGATCCGGAGAAGAGCTTCGAGCCGATCGTCTACACCCATGTCGTGCCATTGGTGTTTGCGATCTACCCGCAGATTCCCGCCAAGACACTGCCTGAATACATCGCGTGGGCAAGAGCCAACCCCGACAAAGCCGTGGTCGCCACCTCCGGCCGCGGCAGTGCGCAGGAGATGGCGGCCGAGATGTTCCAGATGATGAGCGGCACCAAGCTCCTGATGGTGCCGTACAAGGGGTCGTCGGCCGCCCACCCGGACCTCCTTGCAGGTCGCACCTCGATGTACATCGATACCATCAGCGCCATCCAGGGCCACGTTAAGTCCGGTGGCGTCCGCGCGTTAGCGGTGACGACGAAGCGACGTTCCGCGGCGTTGCCTGATGTGCCGACCGCCGACGAACAGGGGTTGAAGGGCTACGATGCCAACACCAATGGCGGCATCCTCGCCCCAGCCGGCACACCGAAGGCGATCATCGCCAAGCTGAACGCCGAGATCAATGCGGCGCTGAAGCTTCCGGATGTGCGCGCCAAGCTCGAAGGCGCCGGCATCGAGCCTCAGGGCGGCACCCCCGAGGAATATGCCGCGCTGATCAAGTCCGATCTGGTGAAATGGGGCAAGGTTATCAAGGAGGCCGGCATCCAGCCGGAGTGAACTGCGCCCGACGGCCGACGCGGGATGCCGAGTGCGAATTCCCGCGGCGGTGCGTCGTCCGCTCGCCTGTTCCGGGGTCCTTCGGTCCGCGCCACCCTGGCAACGAGGTGCGGGCGAGCGACCTGTCCATCTTCCATCCAAACGTCACCCGTCACGCATCTGGGCTGCCGCCATGAGTGAACACTGCAAGGTTGCCATCGTCACCGGCGCAGGAACCGGCGTCGGCCGGGCGACTGCCCTCGCCTTTCTCCGCGAACGCTATTGCGTAGTGCTCGCCGGCCGCCGGTACGAACCGCTCGCGGAGGTACTCGCCGAGGCGAAGGCTCCTGCCGGTCGGACACTGGTCGTCGCCGCCGACGTGAGCGATCCGGTATCGGTGCGGGACCTCTTCGCGCGAACCAGGGAAGCGTTCGGCCGCCTCGACCTGTTGTTCAACAACGCCGGGACCAACACCCCTGGCGTTCCCTTCGAGGATCTCACGGTCGAGCAGTGGCAGGCGATAGTCAACACCAACCTCACCGGAGCGTTCCTGTGCAGCCAGGAGGCGTTCAGGATGATGAAGGCTCAAGACCCTCGCGGCGGACGAATCGTCAACAATGGTTCCATCTCCGCGCACTCGCCGCGACCCAATTCGGCACCCTACACGGCGACCAAGCATGCGATCACGGGGCTCACCAAGTCGCTCGCCCTGGACGGCCGCAAGTACGACATCGCTTGCGGCCAGATCGACATCGGCAACGCCAGGACACCGCTGGCCGCCCGGCTTGCCAAGGGAGTGCTGCAAGCGAACGGCGACATCGTGGCCGAACCGATGATCGATCCGGAGC
>WBZP01001527.1_pt3 | contig 13049 bp, 27 predicted proteins | sample 5204301 | NCBI WGS metagenome assembly WBZP01 (sample SAMN12412401, study PRJNA552823) | activated sludge metagenome | isolation source: activated sludge from nitrification reactor of wastewater treatment plant... | place: USA: Pennsylvania | collected 2017
GCTTTCCAGCCGGCAGTCTACTGGTATGCCCCGCGATAGGCGCGCGACACCCCACCGGCCGGCATGGCTGCCGCCGCCGTGGCGGCTTCGGTCGGAATGCGCAACGCGGTGTTCATCGCTGGAGTGATGCTGAGGATGCGCCCCATACTGCCGACGCCGCGGCCGCCCTGGAGTGCGATCCGCTTACCCCAGTCCGGCATGAAGGAATTGAGCCCCACGCTGGCCACGTGCATGTAGGCACCGAACTGGAAGCCGTATCCAATCTCCGGGTCAAACTGCTCAACCGCTTTTCCGCCCGCGAACGCCACGACAGCGTTCATGCCCGTGCGCGCCGCATTCCCGCTCATGTCGATCTTCAGGCTTTCGGCGATCGTGGGCGCGGCGAACTTCGTGACGGCCACGCCGGCTAGGCCGCCGAAGATCAACTTCGCCAGCGTTTTGAGGCTCAGTTGCTGCCCGCCGAGTTTCACTTCGATCGGGTTGCGCGATCTTCGCGGCTTGTGATGATGCTTCCCGTTCGGTTTCTTCTTCTTGGTAAAGCTGGCAAACAAAACCGGGTTGTGCCCCATCTTCTTGCCGCCCTTGGGTTTGGCTTTCGCTTTGGCTTTCGCCATTGGTTTCTTCTCCTTCTTCTTTTGAGGGTTTGCTCCGGCTCCCAGTGCGGCCAAGAGCGGATTCTTTCGATTCGGATTTGAGATCTGGGTGACCTGGTAAGTCGTGGCCATTAACGTCTCCTCCGGGTACGCAGCAGAGAGGGAAGAATTATCACCGCGGCGAGCGGCACTGCCACCAGCCCTGCCAAATAGCCAGCGCTTCTCGGTTGCGCGGTTGCGCTGAAGAGGTTTTTGAAGTCGGTGATCGCCGCAGACGGGTTGAGCCACGCCTTTGCGCCGGAGATGGCGTCATTCAGCATCGCTCCAGGCTGTATGCCGCCCGGTCCGACAATGTCACCCGTCGCAGGAACAGCACTTCCTTCCGTTGCAGCCAGGCCGCGCATCGACCGGACCGGATTCAATCTGCCTCTCGTCAATGTGTAAAGCATCGTGCCTTCCTTTTACCTGCGCAATAGCGCGATCAGAATCAGTGCGCCGCCCAGCGCCATCATTGGCGTTACCGAGAATCCGCCAATGGAGAAACTCGCAGGGCTTTTGGCGTCGATCGCGCGGCTGAGAAACACCGCCAGTTGGCCGCGTGTGACAGTTTCATCCGGACAGAACTTCGGCGGGTCGGTCTGGCATCCGCTTGTGATGCCCGCCTCATAAAGCCCTTGTACGTATGGGTAGAACGTGTGGCCTTCCGGAACATCCGTAAAGTGCGCCGGTGCCGTTGAGCCCAGTCCGTGGAGGGAGATCATCATCAGTTGACGATCCCTTCCCGGCGAACATCGTACTGCCCGCCGCTGATGCGCAGTGTGCCGTTGAGCGTGTCGTACTGCACACTGGGGAGTGCCCCCGTCTCTTCACCCAGCGCGTGAAAGTAGTCGATCGTTTCGAACTTGTGAAAATCCTTTTGGGTCCGATATGTCACCTTGAGCAGATGGCCAAGGTCCATCGAATCTTTTTGCCAAGAGGGGGCGCCCATCCCGAATCGGCTCAGGTTGATCTTCTGATCACCGCCCTTGATGTACAGTTGCTTCCCGTCCGGAGTCACACAAAGCTGCGGCGACTTGGCTGTCCAATTGACCACAACTTGCTTGCCCATCGGCGTGAGAATCGTCAGGCTGCGAAGACCTCCCAGTTGCGCCAAATCCGAACGATATGAGGCCTTCTCAACCACCGTCGTCGTCTTCGTCGACGCCCGCCCGTGAAACTTTTCGAACATCCTGTCGGCGCCCGTAGCACCGTTGCGCCTTCTGCCGTTGCGTCTAACGTACTTCGGCTTTGGCCGAGACCGGCTGTGAGATGCAGCCTTGCGCGCCTTACGAGGTGCCGGCGGATTGCGCTTCAGTTTCCTCGCCTTCTTCGCCTTTTTAGCAGTGGACTTTTTGGCGGCGGGCTTCGGGCGCTTGTTCCTCCGTGGCGGATTCCGTTTGGGTTTTCTCGCCGCCTTCTTTGTGGCGGGTTTCCGTTTGGTCTTTTTCATCCTCTTCCCCTCTTGTGCCAGTGATGCAGAGCCCAGGCCCCGGCCGCCACTCCAACCAGGAACACGAGGCCGTACCGTGTCATGAGCGACTTGAACTGGTCACTTGCAGTGATGACTGCCGGCGTCATGAGACTTCCGAGAGTGGTTGACTGTCCACCACAGGTTCCATTGCATTGCGCACATCCGAGAGCGGCCATTGAGATTCACCTTTTGCCCACGTACAAGTTCAGCGCCATCGAAGCAAGCCCAAGCACAATCACGATTCCAGCCAAACTGCTCAGCGTCGAGTCCAACCCGCTTGCTGCGGTCCCTTCGCCTCCGCTTTGCGGGTTCACGTTAGCTCCAATGCCGTACTTGCACGTAGATTCTTCCCACGTGTCCCACCAGTTCGGGTAGATCCACGGTCGTTTCGGGTCGAAACAGGGATTAGGCGTTCCATCCGCGTTCGTGGGATATGCAGCCAATCCGTTCGGCACCGTACTATCTCCTCCCCGTGTTCACATTTCTCGCTGCGTTCAAAACGACCACTGCTACTCCAACCCAGACCAGAGTTCCGACGCTCACCCCAAACACTTTTGGCTGCCCATTGGAACGCGGCACAGGCTTGCCCGTAATCGGATCGATGGGCTGATACGTTTCCCCACCAAAGTCGCCTGGCGCGCCGCCGGGTCCGCCATGCCCCTCCACATCCACTTCACCGCTTCCATCCACGGCTGGAAGTCCCAATTGCTGTGGAGCCGGTGCCTGAGTCAACCATTGCCAAAACGTCATCGGAGCAACCCTCGCAAGCTAATCAGCGTCATCACGAAGCCGAGGGCAAACAACCACTTGTTCGCCACACCCGGAATCCATTCGTTCTGGTTGAACGTGAACTCCCTTACACGAACCACCGCTCCGTTTTGGCGCACCAGCGCGCCGTGCTCATCCGCGCAGAACCCTGTCTTCTGTGACCAGAACGGATCGCACATGACCGCCAATTGAACATCAGGCTGCACGGCTGGCAAACTCCTGTTCGAGGTAGGCGGCAATCGCCCCCTTGTAACGTCCCCAGGCTGCGCGAATGATTAAGTCGCACTGCTGATCCATGAAGTAGTCCAGCAGAACGATCGCGGCATGGGCCGGCCCGTCCGTCGCCTCATGCTCCATCAATGGCCCCAGGTTCTCAGCCAGATAACTGGCAATCATCCCGCGGTTGTTTTGCCACAGGTGTTGTACGACCTGCGCCTGGGACTGAAAATAGCGGTCCAGGATGCCAAGCAGCAGCAAATCGGCGCGGTTGACGGTTAGAGGGTGTGCCATGTTACCTTCAGCGCCTCCAACCTTTCCAGATACTCGTTTGCCGTGATTGAATCCGCACGGTTTGCATCCGAGACCAGCAGTGGCATGTCTTCGGCGGCGATCGCCGCCGCGCCGCCTTGGACGCGATACCAGTTCCATTCATCCACCGTGTGCCGCACACCGCGTTCGGTCAGCACCTGCGCCCATGCCGTATCACCAGCAGCCGCCAACGGCGTAGCCTGTGCAACTGGCAGAGTCTGGGGAGAGGGCGGGGCCTGCGTTGCATTGGTGGGATTCGAGGTTGTCAGCGACGGCCCCGCCGGTGAGGTAGTGTTGGATCCGCCAGCGCCAGTGTTTCCGCTTGGAAGCGTTGTCGAGCCGGATTGCTTCCCAAAGTGGGAATAAAGGAGCACCGCTCCCAACCCGATCGCGATTAAGGCCAGGGGGTTCATAGCGTCATCCAGGAATGCGGAGATGTCGTACGGCCGAGACCGCGCATGGCGCGCGCCGGCAACGAACTCATCCCCTTGTAGTGCACCTCGCGACCGGACAGATATCCGCCCGGCGAGGAAAGCAGCAGGTTCTTGTACTCCTCCGGGCTGAGCGCGCCCGACGCGCCCGCCTGGTCGGCCGGGAATGGCGCGTCGCCGGGAAACGCCATCCTGCGGAAGTAATCCCAATCCTGCACCGACAGCTTGACCAGTGGCTGATTCGTCGTGTAGTCCCACGGCCCGCCGTTGTCGGCCCAGGTTGCCACCTCTGCCAGCCACGTCTTCCAATCCGACCCATGGCCGGAATACTGAAGCGCCAGGCTCTTCATCCGATCCTCATCCAGTTGCGGAATGTAGTAGCCCTGGATGCGCGCAACGTTATCCGAGCTGATCACCACCTGGGATCGCTGTGTGTTGCCAGGGTCGTAATTGACGGTCGCGTAGGACACTGTCTGTCCCGACTTCGTCTGCTCGGTCACAACCTTGACCACATCCGTCGGTTGCACTTGTCCCGCGGCAACCAGCTTGGCCATCTCATCGGAGGTTGCATCCCTGGTGCCGGCCGCATCGCTGCCGGAGTTGCTCGTGGCGGAGCTGCCCGAACTCTTCAGCACTGCTGCCGCGCCGATACCAAGAATTGCCAACGTGATCAGGTCGCTTGCCCCTGGGTTCTTCCGTTTTCCTACCTTCATTTGAGCCTCCCAATGAATAATCCAAGCAGCGCCAGTGCAATGACTCCCGCCCCAACCATCACGAAGGTTGAGTTCTGGCCCGCCTCATCACCAGAAACAGCAACTGAGGTGGTGATGGATCCGGGATATCCCGTGGGCGGCGGTGGCGCGTTCGGCGCATATCCGGGGCCCGTCGTCGGGTCGATGCCACCCCACGTTCCGCTTCCCGGTGTTGCCCCCACCAGCGGTTGCACCGCGTCCGACTGGCCGACCACCCCAACCTTCTCTCCCGTGTATGCGGAGATCCGATCCGCCGGCGGGACGGAAGCGGATGGTACCTGCTGAGCACCGTACTTGCTCACCGGCCCGTACCCTGGCGCGTAGCCAAAACTTCCATCCTGAAAGGCGAGCACGATTGGCGCGCGTCCGGAACTTCCGCTCGGCAAGGCTGCGCCGGCTGGTAGGACCGTTGCGCCCGGGTAGTGCGCCTTCACGAAGCTGTAGCGCGTCTGGGCGCGGTTCACCGCTTGCCGCACTCGGTTGTCACCAGCGACGTTTGGCCAATAGTTCGCGATGGCGCGCACATACGAGAGCGCATCGGGAGCATACAGGTTGTCGTCGGGCAGAATCGCCTCGATGCGCTCCACTGTGCTCTTCACATAGCCGTCGATCGTCTCCTGGTCCGGAGTCGGCGCAGTGAGAACGGTCCCCTCGGGTCCGCCGTCGTAATCGCCTAGCCTCCGTTTTTTGACCGTGAGAATCATCGCGATCCTCCCAGCATCAACAGGCCAACCAGCAGCAGTGCACCCCCAACGGGCAACACCCAACTGTTGTTTCCACCGAGAACATCGCCAACCAGGATCTCCTTCACGGCGTCGATTCCCGGAACAATCTCGTCTTCCTTCACGTTAGGATCGTTGGCGATCGGATCCCGGTAATAAGAGAACCAATCCCATTTGCCGCCGGGCTTCCGGTCATTGATGCAGTTCTGGCCGGGGTTGCCCATCTCCTGCTTGCCGCAATTCTGCAAGACGTAATTCCAACCCGCATCAAAATTTGCCAGAGCCTGCTGCTGACTGCTGCGTGTCCGCGGACCGCTCATGTACCCATCGAGGTTCTTGCGCAGTTCCGGTTCGATCGCATCCACGATGTGTGTCGTGGCAACCTTTTGCTGCGGTCCCTTCCTGTTGAAGATCGCAGTGAGCGCGATAGTCACGCCGGCGACGGCCGCGCCAATCCCAGTTGCCGCCAGAGTTCCCCATGCGGCCATCGCGGCTCCGCTAAGTACACCTCCGGCGATGTTCACCGACGGAATTACGATGCCGGCCGTGGAACCTCCCAACCCGCCCAACCGTGGCGGCGGCGAACTGTACTGTCTGCCCCATACGGAGTTCATTTCGCTACCGCTACCTTCGTCAGCACAAAGACACCAATACCGATGGCCACTGCGGGCCAAAGAACCCCGCCGCCACCCGCCGTCGGGACGCGCACATTCACTGAGGACGGCACATAGGGAACTTGCTGCCCGTTCTGATAACGGATGTACTGCTGCCCGTTCGGTCCGTTGATCAGCACGGTGCCAGGCGGAATATTCGGCTGCCCGTACTGAGCAGTCACCACGCGTGCCGCCGCGTTGGTGATCGGAGCAAAGATGCTTGTCCAGTCGAATCCGCCTGGGTTCGTTACCGTTGGCAGGTTATCCACCCATTGCTGTGCGGCATCCGTACAGATTCCGTTGTCGTCGCAACTTCCAATTCCACGCAGTCTTCCCACTTTGAGAATCATAGAGCCGCCAGTTGCGCTTTCAGTTGCGCGCGCTTTTCTGCCTTCCTCTTTGCCCGCTGGAACCCTCGCGACGCGCGCTTGCCAGCCGACGCTACCTGCAACAGCAGGTAAAGAGCTACAGCGCCGATCACATAGGGCGTTGCCTTGGCCAACAATTGCTGCTCTTTCGTCGGCGCGTTCGGGTTATTCGAGATCGGCGTTCCTGTTCCAGGGAACCCAAACCCATCGGGACCATAGAGCGTCTCATTCAGGTTGACCTCATCGCCGAGTCCACGCAGATGCAAAATCATTAGTTGGACCATTCCTTCCGGCGAAAGACCCGCTGTGCCTGCCAGCCTGCGAACCGTCCATGTGAAGCGTCCAACGCCACGGGAACTCCCGCGGGATATCCCATCACGTATACGTGAGAGAACTCATCCGGCACGTCGGGATCGGCGGCCACGGTCACGAACCGCCATGGGATTCCGGCGGCTTCCAACAGTGCCGCAACGAACATCGAAAAATCATCACAGTCTCCACGGCGCACCCGAATCATCTCCGACGGCAACACCAGCACTTCGACGATGTCACGGTACCCAATCGCCTCCAGAGGCGCGGCCGTCTCGGCATCCTCGACGAACCGGCACGTGGACCAAACCCATCGCCAGATATTTTCGACAAGGCAAAGCGCGTCGCCACGCGAGCAGAGTAGCCGCACAAGTCCAAGTTCATTGCGCAGTGTGGGCGTTTGAGCCTCAGACCTTACGAATGCCGTCATCCACCCGATCGTGTCTCCGATCTGCGCATCTCCTTGTTCCGCGATACCGACCAGACGGGTAAATGTCCTCCCGAGAGCAGGATGTTGAAATGCTCCAGCCGCTTCCTGGGTTGAGGTACCGACTTGTTGGTAGGGCTGGAGCATGCGTTTGTGACCATCCCTCTCGGGGAGGCTGTGTACGAATCCAAGCATAAGGAAAACTTCTTCGCATGGCCACACAATAAGTACTACTGATTTTGATGTCATACTAACCACATGGCGAAAACACCAGTGGAGACCGTGGATAAGGCTCCAGTTCCTATCCGGCGAATGCCGGGCCGCTCCCAGGCCGCAGATGTCTTTTGGTCGTTCTGGGAAGACTGCAACAAGAAATGGCCAAACCGCGTTTACGCTTACCTCTACCGCGGCTGGCCGGTGATCGACCGCACTCAGACGGGCAAGAAGAATAAGCTGATCGACAAGCTGTTCTATACGCCGCAGGAAGGAATCCTGAATGGTCATGGCAGCGGAGATTACAAACTCGTCCTGCATGATGGACACGGCGGAATGCTCGGAATGACCTATGTTCAGCTTCGCGATGATGATTGCCCGCCGAAACTGGACCTCGCCGAATTGAAGGTAGATGATCCGAAGAACGCGGGCTACATTCGCGATCTGCGTGCAAAGGGAATTCGGTTGCCGGGAGAGACAGGAGGAGAAGAGATGAACGAAATGCTGATGGGCAAATTGGTAGACAAGGTGATCAGCAATTCCACCAGTGCGCCAGCCGCGCCAGGCGCGGCACTGGAAACCGCCGTCCAAGTGATGGGCGCCGCCGCAACAAAGAGCAATGAATTGCTCGCCGGAACCTATCAGACGATAGCCATGCAGTTCAAGCAGCAGGATCCGGTTGAGCAACTGGGCGGGCTTGTCGCTGTTGTAGAAAAGCTCCAGCGACCGGACAGCACACCACAACTGGTGGAGATGATGCGCGTGATGATCCAGGAAAGCAGGGCTGACCGCCAGTTGGTGATACAGGCACTAAACGACCGCAAAAGGCGGACACCGGAAGAAGAGGAAGAGGCGGACCCACTGATGGCGCGACTCAAGGAGCGAGTGATGGATCGTGCGATGGAGGTGCTCGATGGAAACGCATCCCAAACTCCATCCATGAGTCCTTCGACAGTTGCGGCAATGGTTGGCTTTGCGAAGGAGTTGGTTCCACTATTACAATTTGGAATGCAGATGTGGGCCGCGTCTCGGCAAACTTCAGTGCAACCACCGCCCACTCCTTCTTCTCCTAACCCCGCTGATCTGGTCACTGCAACAACAACAGCACAACCAACAGTAGACCCCTATCAGCAAATGCTGACTGAAATCGAAAGGCCGCTCATAAGGTTCTGGTCGGATAATGAGAAGGGCGGCGCGGCGTTCGCGGAATTGGTCATCGAATACCATGGCAGGGAAGTCTACGACGTGGTCAAACAGTCGGGTCCGGATGCGTTAGCTTCTGCCATCAACCGGCATCCCTCCATTGGTCCTGTTCTCCTATCCGATCCGGCCCGCACGCAGGAGTTTCTTGCCGCGTTTCTCGGCTACGATCAGATCGTAGAGGAAACCTCCCATTTCAGCGAATCAGAACCGCTACAGCCACAACAACAACAACAACAACAAGAGCTACTTGTTGAACCCGTCTCGGAAGTCAAAACCGACAAGGAAAGTCGCGCCAGAACCCGATCACGTTCGCGTTCCAAAGCAGCCTGACTACACTTCTCCTTGCGAGACCATCCCAAAAAGCCTGGGGACACTGGGGACATTGGGGACAAGAACAAAACAAAGGACTTACGCGTCCCCACAAATGTCCCCAGACTTTTTCCTGGGGACAACCCTGGGGACAAATAACTACTTTAGAACCAACATGTCCCCGGTGTCCCCGGTGTCCCCAAGGTTTTCAGGATGGTCTCGCAAGGGGGGGCGAGGCTAAGGGTAAAAGAGAGCGGTTGATGTTGTAGTTGTGGGTGAATTATTTCCCCGCTTCAACAACCCTAGTTTTGAATTCTGGTACGAGAGTAGTTCACGCCCTCTCGCTTTCCCCTGGAAGCTTTTGCACCTCGGCCAGCCATCTGCAAACGTCACCCACGGGAGGCTGTTCCATGTCGGCTTTCCGGTACACGCTGATCGGATAAAGCAGGCCCTCTCTTTGATCGTGGAAGACGAGAATGCGAAAGCCGCCTGAGGCTCCCTTGCGCATGTCGGTGGATGCGCAACGGTACTTGATCAGATCGCCGCCCCAACCGGGAACAACCGCCGCTTGGCATTCGCGCAACGGGTCTTTCTCGATGCGGTCAAAGGCGTCCTGAAGGTCACGTTCCGCGTTAGGGTGCTTCTTGGAGAGTTGGGCGAGTTGCCGCCGGAAGTTCGCGCTTGCGGTTTGATCAACCTTCGCCAATGAGGTGCAGTCCTTACCGATGCAACTCTTGGACCGCCGCCTGCACCATTCCGCGGAGATCAGCGTCAAAGCCCCACGCCATGGTTTCCATCACGTCTTCGATTTCCTCTAATCCCCGCTGCAGCCAGTTGAGCCACCAGCCTGTCAGGAAACGCCGAATCCCTGATGGTGCCTCGGCGAGTAGAGGTAGCAACGCTTCGCGAAATACGTTCAGAACCCGGTAGGACCTCTCTGCTTCTTCTCTGGTCATCTTTGACAGCACATCGTAATTGAAAGCCCGCGCAATCCGCATCATCAGCCAGGGAAAGATCAGGAACATGATCGGGAGGAGAAGGCCACCAATGATGAACGACAGCCAGAAAGACAGTTTGCGCCTGGCCATCTCTGCCCTAGCCAATCCAGTCGCTGTTTCCGCCATGATCAACGCTGACATGAGTTGTGCCTACAACATCAACAATAGCGCAATGGACCGCTTGTTGCTGTTGCTCGCTCCTCGGGGGCGAAAGCTCGATAATCATTGCAGTAATGTCCAGTTTCACGTCCTCGGCTTCGCAGGCCTCACTCACCTTCAACCCTCTGGCAACGTACTATGGCCATGAAGGCAACCCCTTCCCAGAAAGGCTTACCAATGAAGAAACATCACCTGCTCGCCGCCATCGTGGCGGTCGCCATCTCCCTCGCAACGCCAGTCGTCTATCGCGCATTTGCGTCGGGAGATCCGCTGCCAATCTGCCCACCCTTTTGCGAAGATGTCCCGCCGCAATCCGGAGGCGGCGGCGGTCACTAGGCTCCTGTTGCTTTGAACCTCGCCAACCGCCGCTCGGCAGTGCCGTCGAACACGTCGAGCGGCGGTTGAGTCTCTCCGGCATGCGTCATCCGAAACCAAACGACCAGAGCAATCAGGCTGGATCCAAGGTTCGCCAACTGCGCGAGCGCGTTCGCATGACCTACCAATATGGTGGAAGCGAACTCTCCGTATGCCATCCAGAGCATTCCCGTTCTCGCCCGGCCGGCGTTCACGCTTACTCTCAAATCGTACAAGCCGAACACGCCCACACAGGCGACCAGCGTGATCAGGTTCCAGTTCCGCTGGGCGACGAGAAGTCCGACGAACCGCTCGGACTGAGGATGCCAGAACCCTTGCGTCGATAGCGCGACTGCAATGCCCACGAGTCCATAGGCCACCAGCACCACCCACACTTTCCATGGCTTGAGCAACCCTCGTGCCACGCGCCACCCAATGAACGCGACCAGGAGAATCGACATCAGAAAATCCCACGGTTGCCACGCCTGGAGCGCGGCTGCATAGCCTCTTGTCCGCCCACTGCGATAGGCCCAAACAAGGTGGAGGCTTTTCGCCATGGTGCACGCACACCAAAGCATGAGTCCCCACCATTCCCGTGAAAGCCTTTGATGCAAAATCCTCAGAAGTACGAGCAGCTTCGCTCCGATCTGTATGCCCCAGAGCGAAAAAACTATGGTGCTCATTGTGAGAGATACGAAAAAGCCAATCGACTTGGCAGAATTGGAAGACGTGCGGCCGGGATGCGATAGCGGGCATATAGCCAAGCCACACCGGCCAGCGCGATCCATTTGTGAGCGATCTCGCAGTGTGCCGCCATCACTTCGCCATCGCGGAGAAGCGCAGCTTTTCGACGGCGGTAGGCGTCCTCAATCGCCGCCCACAATCGGGAATGCCACTGGATCTCACCAGTTTCCTGACAGATCATGACGAGCCTGGCTTGTTCCCAAACCTCAATTCGTCTCAGGAGGGGACTGACATCGGCACCTAGAGGTGCAGACTCACCATCAAGCAACCTTCGGTAAACTTCCTCATCGTATGCGGCTGAAAGTCGCGCACCGCTCTCCGCTTTGGCGATGTCTTCCTCTAACGATTTCATTATTCCTCTGCCTGTTTAAGGAGTAGTAACAGATGCTCTCTCAACTGTATATCAGCTTTTGAGTGGGAATTGAAGAGAATTTTCTCAAGAAGAGCGATTTGCTGATCGGTCAACCGCCTTGCAGGTGGCGGCTTACTGAGCCAAGTCTTTATGGCCTGCACAACGGCGTCGCGCATTGACATCCCTCGCTGTGCAGCAGCCACCTTCAGTTCCCCATGCAGAGTCGTGGTGACTTCAATATTGAATTGCTTTATTTCATCAGGTCGCTTCATGAATAGTGCTTATCCTGCAAAACTAGGCTTGCAATAAATCTAGGTTCATACTAAATTTGCTTAGACCAACATCAACATCAACATCAACAGCAAGGCGAACAAACATGAACGATACCATACTGACCGTGCCGGAAATTGGAAAAGTGCTCGCCTCCAGTCCTGGCTCGAAAGCAAAGCTGGCACGAATGCTCAAGACGCGACCGGCGCAGGTTTCCCATTGGCTGTCGGGAAACTTCACGAGCGCGCGCTTCTATCGCGCCGCCCGCGACCTTGCTCGCCGGATCGCCAAGAAACAGAATCCAGGAGGAACATGTGCCAAGCAACTCCAGTCCGCCACAACGCGAACAAAACGCAAGAAAGAAGCACCGCAGAATGCTCCTCTGCGTACAGGAGCAAGTGCTGTACCGGTTTCGACTCGGGTCGCGTGAGCGCGACATCGCCAAGGCATTCGGCGCGCACAGAGAGGAAATCGAAGATGTCATCCGCGCATGGGTTCAAGAAGCATGAAGGTCGCGCCTGGCCGGCCGGAATGAGAGTGGAGTGGGCGCAGATTAAAGGTGCGTACCACGTCGGCCTGCTTCATCGCCTGGCCGGGTTCCCTGACCGGACCATTTGCGGGGTGTCATTGCTGGTTGCGCATAACACGGGGCCAGAGATGACGTTGCGCTTTGTGGAGTCTCCGGCGATCACCGACCGGCTCTGCTCACAGTGCTTCACGAGGCTCGCGGGGCGATGATCACCGGCCGCCCCGTCATCTGGCTGCCAGGCGTGGGGTGGAATGTTGATCCTTCTGAGCCTGGAGTGCCATACGCGTGGTGGGCACAGCGCATGCGCCGCTGGCGATATTGCTCGCCTGAAGAGCGCTTGGAAGAACTTCGGACGGCGCAGGAGGCGGTCACAGGAGCACCGGGTTCGGCCGGTAACGCTGCGGAACGACTACAGAGCGTTGAGTGTGTTGTTCAAGTGGGCCGTGAAGCACAACTATGCGCCGGAGAATCCGGTTGCTTCGGTCAAGGTGCCGTCTGCCGCGGACGCCGTTCGGCAGCACGTGGTGAGTGATGAAGAGGAGCGGCGGTATTTTGCGGTGGCTCGTGGCAACGTTGCCGACGTGGCGCGGTTGATGTTGCTGCAAGGCCTTCGGCCTGGCGAAGTCGTAGCCCTTCGCAAGGTCGATTTCAAGGACGGCTACATCGCGGTGAACGCAGGCAAGACACGCAGTGCGCGCCGGCGACTGCTGCTGTTAGAAGAGTCGGCGGAGATTCTGCGGCGCCGGATGAAGACGCCGGGGCCGTGGTTGTTTCCCTCTGGGCTGCCCGCGCGGCACATACAGCGGGTGAACGGCTCACATGATCGAGTCTGCGCCCAGGCGATGGTGGTGTTGGTT
>WBZP01005381.1_pt1 | contig 13041 bp, 9 predicted proteins | sample 5204301 | NCBI WGS metagenome assembly WBZP01 (sample SAMN12412401, study PRJNA552823) | activated sludge metagenome | isolation source: activated sludge from nitrification reactor of wastewater treatment plant... | place: USA: Pennsylvania | collected 2017
CACGGGGATGTCGGCGAAGATCTCCGCCGCCGGCAGATGAACCAGCACCGTGTCGGGGTCAACGACGACGATGTCGGCCGGCGTCATGCGGCTAAAGTCCACCCCGGCGTAGAGCTTGCCGTAGGCTACGAAGATCATGGACTCGCCCAGCAGCGCGCCCAGTAGCCCGTCCTGCTCCGAGTCGGCGGTGACGATCTTCTCCATCTCGTAGGACGCCGTCTCCAGCCGGGCCAGGTCGTTGATCTGGCGCACGATGGTCGCCGGGTCGGGCAGGATGACCGGCGTGGCCGGCACCAACAGTTGGCGCACCCGATCAGTGAGCGGCTCGACGGCCGACGCCGCGCCTTCGGCCGTCTCGTTGACCGTCAGCACCAGCCGCCCCACGGCGCAGGCCAGGAACATCATGGCCACCAGCAGCAGCCCGACCAACGCATAGAGGACGGTGCGCGCGCGGGAGCGCTTCGGCGGCGCGGCGCTCACCTCATCCAACTCGTCCAACTCATCTTCATTCGTCATCTTGCTCACGAATCCAACCTCGACGCAAGCTTATTTGCCTTCGCACAGCATGACTATACTCGATCTGCGTATGCAGAACCTTAACACTCTACGCCAGAGACGCGGCGGGGTCGCATCGGGTTGCCGCCGCTCACCGACCGCTCACTTGCCCCGCGGCGGCGATAAGGGACAATTGCCCCCATGGTCGTCGCCACCTGTGTCATCAGCCTGGAGTTGGGCGACGTGCAGTCGCTCAAGGAGAAGCGCAGCATCCTCCGTTCCATCATCGCCCGGTTGCGGCAGGAGTTCAACCTGTCGGTGGCCGAAGTGGACAGCCACGACTCGTGGGGGCTGGCCGTCATCGGCCTGGCCGCCGTGGGCAACGACAAGGGCTACGTCCACGGCCTGATGGAGAAGGCCGTGGCCTGGATCGTCGAGCACCGCCCCGACGTGCCCATCGGCGACTATAGCATCGAGTTCATCTAACCTATGCGACCCCTCCTCGCTTTCCTCTGGCTGGCGGCGCTGCTGCTGCGCCCCGCGGCGCAGGACGACGGCCTGACCCTCAGCGCCCGCGCCGGCTTCGATGGGCTGTTCAAAGAGACGGCCGCCGTGCCCGTCGTCGTCAGCGCCCGCAACGACGGTCCGCCCATCGAGGGCGAGATTCGCGTCGCCGTGGACGACAGTTCCGGCGGCACAGTCATCTACAGCGCCCCCATCTCCCTGCCCACCGGCTCCGATAAGCGCGTGGCCCTCTACGTCCACGTGTTGCCCTTCGCCGGCGACCTGACCGTGCAACTGGTCAGCGGCGAGACGGTCGCGGCCACGGTCGAAACCGACGCGCTCAACATGACCCCGCGCGACGACCTGCTCTACGGCGTCGTCACCGCCGACCCCGGCGGGCTGGCCTTCCTGGAGACGGTGACGGGTGGCCGAACCGGGGCCGACGTGGCCTTCCTCGATCTGGCCGACCTGCCCGACGTATCCATCGCCTGGCGGGCGCTCGACGTGCTGGTGCTCGACGACGTGGACACCAGCCGCCTGACCGCCGGGCAACTGACGGCGCTGCGGGCCTGGGTCGAGAACGGTGGTCTGCTCGTCGTCACCGGCGGGCCGGGCGGCCCCAAGACGACCGCCGCCGTGGCCGACCTGCTGCCGGTGACGATCACCGGCGTCGAATCAGCCGCCGACCTGCCCACCCTGAGCGCCTTCGGCGGCGCGGAGTTCGCCGCCCCCGGCCCCTACACGCTGACCGGCAGCTCGCTGCGCGCCGGGGAACTGCTCATTCACGAGGACGGCCTGCCTATTCTGGCCCACACGCCGCTGGGCCGGGGCGGCGTCACCTTCCTGGCCCTCGACCCCAAGCTGGCCCCGTTGGCCGGCTGGCGCGGGCAGGCCGCCGTCTGGGAAGCTATCGTCTCACTGTCACCCATCGGTGGGCCGTGGAGCAACGGCATCCAGGACGGCTACGCCGCGTCGCAGGCCATCTCGTCCATCCCCGGCCTGCGCTTGCCGTCGGTTGGGCAACTGCTGCTGTTCCTCTTCGTCTACACGCTGGTCATCGGGCCGATCAACTTCCTGGTGCTGCGGCGGCTGCGGCGGCGCGAACTGGCCTGGGTGACCATTCCCGTGCTGGTCTTGCTCTTCAGCGCCATCACCTTCTTCACCGGCTTTCGCACCCGCGGCGGCGCGGCGGTGCTGAATGAGATGAGCGTCGCCTACGGCTCGGTCGAGGCCGAGCGCGTGCGGACGCAGAGCGTCGTCGGCCTCTACTCGCCGCGCCGCGGGCGCTACGACCTGTCGCTGCCCTACGACACCACCGCCTCCCCCTTTACGGCCGGCTTCGGCGCTTCGGGCGTGGTGAGTAACCTGTCGGCCATTGTCCGCGGCGGCGATCTGTCGCTGCGCGAGATTCGCGCCGACACGGGCGAGGTCGTCGCCTTCCTCATTGACGCCCACCGGCCACGCCCACCTCTCTCGGCCACGGCCCGCCTGGTGGACGACGGCCGCGCCGTGGCCGTCACCGTCCGCAACGACGGCGAGACGACGCTGGAGAACGCCGTCGTCGTCTACGGCGACCGGCAACTGCAACTCAACGACCTGCCGCCGGGCGAAGAACGCGAGACGCGCCTGCCCCTGTCGCCGGCGACGCCGGGGGCCACGCCCACGCCCGATCCGTTCATGCCCACTGGCGTCGTCCTGCCCAACCCACTCATCAACGACCCGACGTTCATCCTGGGCACGACCGACTACTTTAACGATCCGGTCGTCTATCCGCGCTGGCAACTGCTGCAATCGCTCTACAGCTACTCCGAGACCGGCGTGCCGGCCACGGCCGACCCCACCCAGACCATCACCCTGGCCGGCTGGCTGCCCGGCGGCGGCCAGCCGATTGACGCCGGCGATGCGGCAATGAACCACTCGGCCGTCACTCTTGTCCTGCTGGAGGTACCGGTGCGCTAATGGCCGCGTTGATCGAACTCCAGGGCATCACCAAGCGCTACGGCGACCTGACCGCCGTCGAAGACCTGACCCTCAGCATCGAGGAGGGGGCCGTCTTCGGCTTCATCGGCCCCAACGGCGCGGGCAAGACGACGACGATGCGCATCCTGACCACGCTGCTGCGGCCGACCTCCGGCCAGGCGTGGATTGCCGGCCACTCCGTCGCCAAAGAGCCGGTCGCCGTCCGCCGCGCCATCGGCTACATGCCCGACTTCTTCGGCGTCTACGACGACATGAAGGTCTGGGAGTATCTCGACTTCTTCGCCGCCTGCTACGACATCCCCGCTGCCACCCGCGCGGGCATGATTGACGACCTGTTGGCCCTGGTAGACCTGGGCCCGAAACGCGACGCCTACGTCGAGACGCTCAGCCGGGGTATGAAGCAGCGCCTCTGCCTGGCCCGCACCCTCACCCACGACCCACAGGTGCTCATCCTCGACGAGCCGGCCAGCGGCCTTGACCCGCGGGCGCGCATTGAGATGCGCGAGCTGTTGCGCGCCCTGCAAGGGATGGGCAAGACGATCTTCTTCTCGTCCCACATCCTGTCCGAAGTGGCCGACATCTGCACCCAGATCGGCATCATCGAGCACGGCCGGCTGGTGGCCGCGGGCAGCGTGGCCGAGATGATCGGCGGGCTGCGCCCCCATCGCGCCGTCAGCGTGCGCCTCGTGCCCGGCGCGGCCGACGTGGCCAAAGCCGCCGCCTGGCTGCGCGGCCAGCCGGGCGTCGCCGCCGTGGCCGGGCCAAGTGAAACGGAGAGCGATGGCGGCTCCCACACGCTACGCCTCGACTTCAGCGGCGACGACGCCGCGCTCAGCGGCCTACTGGCGCGAATGGTCGGCCGCGGCCTGCCGGTCGTCAGTTTCAGCGAAGAACAGGGCGATCTGGAAGATGTATTCATGCAACTGACCCGACGCGCGGAGGGTGGTTAATGGCCGGCAAATCAGTTGACAGCAGCCCAGTCGCTCGCTCCGGCAGCGGTCGCCGGTCGGCCGTCGGCAGTCTGCTCACCAACCCGGTGACGGTCAAGGAGCTGCGCAGCCGGATGCGCGGGCGGCGGGCCTTCGCCGTGCTGACGCTCTATCTACTCATCCTCGGCGGCGTTATCACCGTCGTCTATCTGGCCTACACCGGCAATGTCGCCGGGCCGGGCAGCACTGCGGCGCGCACGGCCGGTAAGGGGCTGTTCGCCGCCGTGCTGGCCGTGCAGGTCTTCCTGGTGGCCTTCATCGGCCCGGCCTTCACCGCCGGGGCCATCAGCGGCGAGCGCGAGCGGCAGACGTTCGATTTGCTGCGGACGACGCTGCTGTCGGCCGAGTCGTTCGTCCTGGGCAAACTCATCTCCGCCCTCGGCTACGTCTTCCTGCTGGTGCTGGTTTCCATCCCCCTGCAAAGCATCGCCTTCCTGCTGGGCGGCCTGTCGCTGGTCGAACTGGTCATCTCGCAGGTAGTCATCCTCGTGGCCGCCGTGACCTACGCCCTCTACGGCCTGTGGTGCTCGGCGGCCATGCGCACGACGCTGGCGGCCACGGTGACGACCTTCGCCGGGATGCTGTTCGTCACCTTCGGCACGCCGCTGCTGGCCGGCATGGCGGCCGTGCTCGGCTCGACGTTTTCCGGCACGTGGCTTTCCGGCACGCTTGTCGAGATGCTGGTGCTATACGGCGGCATCGTGGCGGCGGCGACCAACCTGCCGGCGACACTCATCGTCAGCGAGACCCTCTATTTGGATCAGGATGCCGTCTTCGGTTTCACCCAAACCATCGGCGGCACAAAGATGTGGGCCATCTCCCCGTGGCTGCTGTTCATCCTGTTTCACGTCCTGGCTGCCGGGCTGCTCTATGTGTGGACGGTGCGCCGCGTGCGGCGCGTGAGCGACGTATAAGATGACGCCCGACGACGCCTTTCGCGCCCTACAGACCCACCTGGGCCGCTGGGACACCCGCCGCCGGCAGGCGACGCTGCTGGCCTGGCTGCCGCGGGCGGTGGCCGCGGCGCTGCTGGTCGGGCTGGTCGTGGCCCTGGCCGCCCGCGCTCGGCCGCTGCTGATGGCGACGGAGATCGCCATGCTAACCGCGGCGTTCGTCCTCGTCGCCGTGTCCGTGACGGCCATCGCCGTCTTCGTCCGGCGGCGCTCGCCGGCCGAACGAGCGCGCTTCGCCGACCGCCACTTCGCCCTGCGCGAGCGGGCCACGGCCGCCGTCGAGATTCGCGCCGGGCAGCACGACGTCAGCCCCGCCCTGGCCGCGCGCCAACTGCACGACGCCCTGGCCGCGGCCGACGCGGTGGACGTGGCGCGGCAGATGCCCCTGACGACGCGCCCGGCCGATTGGCTGCCGGCGCTGGCCGCGCTGCTGGCCCTGGCGCTGGCCCTGTGGCTGCCCAACCCGCAGACGGCGCTGCTGGCCCAACGGCGGGCGGTGGCCGCGGCCGTGGGGCAACAGGCGGCGGCGCTGGCCGAGCTGTCGGAGCAGATCGCCGCCGATGAGACGCTGTCGCCGGAGCAGCGCGAGGCCCTGCAAGAGCCGCTGGCAGAGGCGCTGACGACGCTCAACGAGCCGGGCGTCAGTCAGGCCGAGGCGCTGGCCGCGTTGTCGGAGGCGGAGGGGGAGTTGCGCGAGCTGGGGCAGACGTTCGACCACGCGGCGGCGAGCGCCAGTGTGGCCGCCGCAGCCGACGCGCTGAGCCGCAGCCCGGCGGCGGGCGAACTGGCCGAGGCGCTGCAAGAGGCGCAGGTTGCCCAAGCAGCAGAGGCCGCTGGCGAGTTGGCCGACGCCCTGCCCCAACTGGACGCCGCCGCGCGGCAGGAGTTGGCCGAGAGCCTGGCCGAGGCCGCCGCCGCGCTCGACCCGGCCGACGCAGCCCTGGCCGAACAACTTGACCGCGCCGCCGGCGCGCTGGCCGAGGGCGATACCACCGCGGCCCAAAAAGCGTTGCGCGAGGTGTCGCAAGGGCTGAGCGAGGCAGCGCAGGCCGGGGCGGCGGCTGAACAGGCGGCGCAGACGGCCGACCAACTCGGCGCGGCGCGCCAGGAAGTGGCCAGCGCCGGGGCGACACCGGCCGCGGCCGGCAGCGCAGCGGCCGGCCAGAGCGGCGAGACGGGCGGCGAAGGCCAAGCCGGCCAGACGGGCCAGAGCGGCGGGGCCGGCCCAGCGGGCAGCGAAGGTCAATCGGGCACAGGGGGCGAGACGACGGCCGGCCAGGGGCAGGGCAGCGCCACCGGCGGCCCCAGCGCCGGCGGCGGCCACGTCGAGAACGTCTTCGTGCCCGCGCCGGTGGATCTGAGCGGGCAGGGGCAGGACGTGGAGCTAGAGGTGCAGTGCCTCAGCGACCCGGCCGCCTGTGGCCCGCCCGGCCAACAACTGCCCACCGATCCCAACCGTCCCACCGGCGGCAGCGTCGTGCCCTTCGACCAGGTCTTCGGCGACTACCGCGACGCGGCCTTCGAGGCCCTGCCCGGCAGCGGCATCCCGCCGGGGCTGCAAGGGCTGGTGCGGGACTACTTTTCTGCCCTGGAGCCTTAAGAGGGACGCAGAGAGACGCAGAGGAGCGCAGAGAGACGCAGAGGAAAGATTCTTTCTCTGCGTCTCTCTGCGCTCCTCTGCGTTTCTCCGCGTCCCTCTTACTCTCTTACTAATCTCTCCAGCTCACAGGCGAATTGGCCCTTGCCGCCGTGGCTAGGGTGGCGGATGGCGGCGGCGGGGACACCCCAGCGACCGAGCGCCATCCGCGCCTTGTTGCCCACGGCCACCACCCGCTCCACCGCCAACAGCCGCAGCAGCTCGCGCACGGCCCACTCGCCCGCGGCCAGTTCAGCCGCCGTCGGGGCGCGGTTGGCCGCCGGGCGGCCGGGCGGATGGGGGTGGAAGGGGCAGGCGTTCCACAGCAAGGGCAGGCAGTCCAGCGCCAGCAGCGTCGCCCACAGGATGGTGGCCGTGGCCTCGCGCGCGGCGCACAACGCATCGTCTACGCGGAAGCCGGCCGCCGCGCCGAACAAACCGAACGGCGACGGCTCGCTCAACAGCACCGCCCGGCTGGTGAAAGGCACGCCGGTGACGCCGCAGCCGCGATAGCCCGGCGCTTCGCCAACCAATAACACCGTTGGCCGCCGCGCCGCCATGCGCGTCAGGTAGAGGCTGAGGTTGTCGCGCCGAGCCGCCGCCGGGCCGCCGCCGGCGTAGGGGTTGATGGCGTCGCGCGGCGCGGGCACGGCCGCCAGCCGCTCGACGAACGCGCAGTAGGCGTCCATTGCGACGAAGAGGAAGAATTAAAACCACAGATTACACAGATTTCACAAATTACGTTCTGTAATCTGTGAAATCTGTGTAATCTGTGGTTACTTCTTAATACCGGAGAATGGCCCCAATACGGCCGGCGTCTTCGAGCGCCGGGTTCTCAGCGATGATCTCGACGTGGCCGCCCTGGGCCACCGTCGCCGCCACCGCCGCGTCAACCACATCCTCGACCTCGGCCAGTTCGGTGTCGGCCAGCGGGCTGCGGGCCACATTCGACACGAGGAAGGCCGACGCCTCATCCATGTAGCCGTGGTGGCGGAAGCCGTCGCTGATGATGAGCACCTCGACGCGCTTGTCGCTGACGGCCTGCAACACGTCATCGAGGCCGACGACGGCGTTGGCCCCCATCGCCTTGAGCGTCATCAGCCGCTCGACAAGTTCGGCCTCGCGCTCGGCGTTGGCCTGGCGCAGAAGCTCCAGCGCCCGGCGGCGCAATTCCGGCTCGCCCATGTCCTTATCCACGGCGAACGAGCCGGCCAGGCAGCTCTGCAACTGCTTGGGCAGCATCTCGCGGAATTGGGCCAGTGTCTCGTTGGTGCCGCCCAGAAACAGCCGGCGGATGGGCCGCGTGGCGTAGAAGCGACCGGCGGCGGCGGCGCAGTCGCGCAGGTTGCGCGCCGCCACCTCTTCCTCGTGGTCGCCCCCGCCGGGGCCGCTCTCGCCGCCGCCGCCCCGCCGCCCCACGGCCGACGAGCCGCCGCCGCGCTTCACCTTGCGCACTTCGTCGCCGGTGAAGTCCTCCGTCGCTTGCGGCTCGCCCAGGTGGTAGGCGTAGAAGCGGCCGCTAACGCGGTCAACGACGATGACGCCGAAGTGGGCGTAGTGGTCGAGAAAGTGGGCCAGCGGTTTCACGTAGGGGCGCGCCCCCAGCCGAATCCGGTTGCGAAAAGCGACCGGTGAGGGGTAGGAGCGAAAGAACTCCCCGCCCTGGCCGCAAAACAGGGCCAACCCCGGTTTCGACCAGTCATAGCCTAGCTCCAGGTAGCGCTCGATGGTCTGCGCTTCTTTCTCATGCTGCGGCTGAACCTCCTTCAGCAGGCCGCGGGCAGTCAGCTTGATCGCTTCGGTTGACTGGCGCGCGCTATCGGTGTCCAGGTAGACACTGATGACGCCGTCGCCGTTGCCCTCATAGGTCAGCAACTCTTGCATATCGTCCTGGCTAAACATGGAATCCTCCTACAATGTGGCCGGAACTGCCGAGCAGCTAATGGCAGCCGGCGCTGGAGATAAAGCGCCCGTCGGTCGGTCGCGGCCCTAGGGGCGCTGGCCGAGCGTCAGGGGCACGTCAATCTGTTGTCCGTCGCGAATGAGCGTCAGAGTGATGGTCTGGCCGACCTCCGTATTGAACACGAGGAAGCTGATCAAGTCATCCGGGTTGTTGATTGGCCGGCCGTCGGCGGCGATGATCAGGTCGCCGCCGGGCAACATCTCGCCCAGGTTGTTGACGCCGCTGGCGCGCAGGCCGGCGGCGGCGGCCGGCGAGGCGGCGGTGACATCGGTCACGTAGGCCCCCAGCACCTGCGGCAACCCCAGCGCCGTCTGGGTGGCCAGGTCGAGTTCCGACATGCGGACGCCCATGTAGGTGTATTGATACACGCCATTGGCGATGAGCGCCGGAATGATGCGCCGCACGGCGTTGACGGGAATGGAGAAGCCGACGCCGGAGTTCGTGCCGGTGCTGGTGCTGATGGCGCTGTTGACGCCGACGACCTCGCCGGCCAGATTCAGCAGCGGCCCGCCGGAGTTGCCGGGGTTGATGGCCGCGTCGGTCTGGATGACCTGCGGCAGCGAGTAGCGCCCGCCCCCCTCGGCGATGCGGTCGGAGGTCAACGAGCGCCCCAGACCGCTGACGATGCCCAGGGACAAAGACCCCGCCTCATTAAATGGATTGCCGATGGCGACGACGAACTGGCCGACGTGGACGTTGTCCGAATCACCGAGTACGAGCGGCTGCGCCCCGGCGGGCAACCCCTCAACGCGGATAACGCCCAGGTCGCTGTCCACGTCGGTGCCAACCGTCTGCGCCGCCCGTCGCTCGCCGTTGGGGAAAGCCACCTCCAGCCGGGCCGCGCCGCTGACGACGTGGTTATTGGTCACAATGTGGCCCTCGTTGTCATAGATAAAACCCGTTCCCGAACCGATCGGGTTATCCGTCTCATCATAGATAAAAATATGGACGACGGACGGGTTGACGCGCTCATAGAGGGCGATGAGATTGGCTTCCAGATCGGTGGTGATGGGCGCGCCCTGGCTGACGATGGCCGGCGCGGTGGCGGCGGGCAACTGGGCGGTGATGGTGGCCACGGCCTGGGCGACTAGCGCCGCCTGGTCGGGCGTGGCGACGGCCGTCTCTTGTTCTTCGGGCGAACCGCCGGAAATAGAGCAGGCCAGAGCGGACAGGGCAAGCAGAACGACGAGGAGCAGGAGGGGCGAACGTAGAAGGCGGTACATTGATAAAGGGTCGCTTGTTGTGAAGGAAGACGGTAGACGGACAAACTTCAACGCTACGAACTAAGTCTATTCTAAAATTGTCGCCGGGCGCAAGTCAAGTAACAGAAGTCACACTTAGGCACTTATCAGACGTTCAGCCGCGCCGGCCCCGGCCAAATGACACGGGCGCGCCGCCCCATCGCTGGAACGCCGCGCCCGCTCGTCTACACCTGGCTCTCAAGGAGCCGGATCAATACAGGAACATCGGCTTGCCCAACACGTGGCGCACCTTCGGCCGGTAGTTGGCCACGTCGTACAACTCGTCCACGTCCACGCGCTTGACGCCGCTGGTGACCATGCTCATGGCCACGTGGGTATAGGCACCGTCGCGCAGGGCGACCATACGGCCGCTGCTGCCGGCCACGATCAGATCTACGGCCAGGTGGGCGTAGTTCGTGCCGACCATCAGGTCGAGCGCGTCCGGCGCGCCGGAGCGCATCAGATAGCCCAACTTCTGGCTGATGATGTTCTCGCCGGTCAGCCGCTTCAGCGCGTCGCCGGTGATGTCGCCGATGCCGCCCAGCTTGCGGTGGCCGTAGGCGTCGGCCTCGCCGAACTCGACGACCGCGCCGCCGGCCAGGTGCGCGCCTTCGCTGACCGTGACCATGGCGTAGTTGCTGGGGTTGGTCTTCTTGTCGTCCATGACCAGGCGGGCCAGCTTCTCCGGGTCGAACGGCACTTCGGAGATAAGCGCCCGGTCAACGCCGGCCAGGTAGGAGCTGATGAGGCTCGTCTCGCCCGAGTTCCGGCCGAACAGTTCGATGACGGCGATGCGCTCGTGGGAGCCGGCGCTGGTGCGCAGTTGGTGGATGAACTGGACGCTACGGGTGACGGCCGTGCTGAAGCCGATGCAGTAGTCGGTGCCGTAGACGTCGTTGTCCATCGTCTTGGGGATGGCCACGACGGGGAAGCCCTCGCGGTGCAGCCGCTCGCCAAAGCTAAGGGTGTCGTCGCCGCCGATGGGGATCAGGCGGTCAATCTTTAGGTACTCCAGATTCTTCAGCACGTGGGGCGTAAAGTCGCGGGTGGACTTGTCGGCCGCCTCGGCATCGGGATGCTCCGGGTCCTTCAGGAAGTCGGGCACGTCCTTGGGCTTCACCTTGCCGGGGTTGGTGCGGCTGGTGTGCAGCATCGTGCCGCCGGTGCGGTCAATAGTGCGCACCGCGGCGTTGGTCAGGGGGATGGTGTACTCCTCAATGGTCGCCGGATCGTCGCGGTTGACCATCAGCAGCCCACCCCAGCCGCGGCGGATACCGATCACTTCGTGGCCCGCGTCAACGGCGCGGTTAACCACCGCCTTGATTGACGGGTTCAGGCCGGGCACGTCGCCGCCGCCTGTTAGAATACCGATTTTCATGACACTGTCTCCTCGTTGATGAGATGAATGATTGCTTGTCTCAGATTAAGAGCATCCACAGATTACAGGGATTACTCAGATTCTCTACCGGGAAACTTGCTTTTCGGCTTTAGTAGGGCGAGACAATCGGCGATCAACGTTCTGGTAGCCAGAGCAGGTATCTCGCGCCGATTGTCCCACCCCTACAATCCTTTCCTAGCCGCGATACCAATCGCCGCGCATGGACGGCCCGGGCAGAGCCAGGACGCGGGCGATCGGCCGCAGGTCCATCCACCACTGCTTCAGCGGACGACTGTGCAAGTAGTCCATCTGGCGCGGCACGTCCTCCATAGCGGTGTAGTGGATGTCGCCCTGAATCTGGCCGATGCAGGCCCCGGACGACTCGTGATTGTTGATCGCCTGTTCCAGGAAGTCAATGCAGCGCACGGCCAGCCGCGTGGCGAAGATGCGGTCGAAGGGGGACGGCGTGCCGCCCTGCTGCAAGTGGCCCAGAATCGCCTCGCGCACGTCGAACAGGTCGCCGCCCTCTTCCTCGAACAGGGTGCGCATGAAGTGGGTGGAGTAGACTTCGTTGGCCTTCTCGTTGCGGATGATCAGCCCCAGCCGCTTGCCGTGCTGGAAAGCGTGCTTAAACTCCTCCACGTCCTGCACCAGGTCGCGCATGGTGACGCCCGCCTCGTGCAAATAGAAGCGCTCCGCGCCGGTGGCCAGGGCGCCCATCAAAGCCAGATAGCCGCAGTAGTAGCCCATCACCTCGACGATGAACGCCCGCTGCGAGGCCACGGCCGATTGCTTGATCTTGTCCACGGCCGAAACGATGCTGTTCAGCGCCGTGTCGGCCCCCACGCTCAACTCCGTGCCCGGCAGGTTGTTGTTGATCGTCGCCGGCAGGCAGATCATGGGGATGTCGAAGGCCGGGTAGTTGCCGCGCTGGCCGTGCAACTCCAGGATGGACTGGTAGCCCGACCAGCCGCCGACCATCAGGATGCCGTCAATCTTCTGCTCCTCCAGATGGCGGGCGATGGCGTACAACTCGCGCCCCTTGGGGATGGTGCGGTTGGTGCCCAACTCCGAGCCGCCGCGCCCCGCCCAGCCGTTGACACTCATCCAGTTCAGTTCCTCGATCTCGTTATTGATCAGGCCGCGGAAGGCGTTGCGCACACCCAGCATGGTGTGGCCACGGTCAATGCCGATGCGCACGGCGGCGCGCACGGCGGTGTTCATGCCCGGCGCGGGGCCGCCGCCGTGCATGACGGCGATGCGCAGCCGGCGCTGGTCGGGTGCCGGCTCGTGGGGCAGCGCCCGCACCAGGGTGCGCACGACGCGGAACGACTCGGCGAAGGACGGCCCGCGCAGGGCCAGAGCCTCGTCGAAGTTCTTGGCGTCCACGGCGTCGGCCACAGCCTTGGTCTTGACCAGGGCTGTGTCGAGCCGGGTGCGCGTCAGCTTGTTGCCCTGCATGCCGACGATGAGCGGCTCGCCATTGGGATCCATAGAGGTGATGGCCTCGATGGCCTCCGCGCCCAGCATGGTGCTCAGGTTGCGGTCGAAGGCGCTGGGCGCGCCGCCGCGCTGGACGTGGCCCAGCACAGTGATGCGCGCGTCTTCGCCCAGGCGGTCTTCCAGCACCTTCTTGACGTGCTCGGTGGTGATCTGCTGGCCGTTGCGGTCGGTGGCCCCTTCGGCGACGATGACCATGATGTCGCGCCGGCCGACCTCGCGGCCGTGCAGCAGCGCGTCGCACATCTTCGACTCCCAGTCATCTACGTCGGGCGGCGATTCGGGGATGAGCACCCAGTCGGCGCCGGAGGCCATGGCGCTCATCAGCGCCAGGTAACCACAGTGGCGGCCCATGACTTCGACGACAAAGGTGCGCTGGTGGCTGGCGGCGGTGCTGCTGAT
>WBZP01005382.1_pt1 | contig 13040 bp, 8 predicted proteins | sample 5204301 | NCBI WGS metagenome assembly WBZP01 (sample SAMN12412401, study PRJNA552823) | activated sludge metagenome | isolation source: activated sludge from nitrification reactor of wastewater treatment plant... | place: USA: Pennsylvania | collected 2017
CGATCAGCCGGCCTCCCGACGACCTCACCAAACGCACAGCCGTGGCAAGCGAATCACCCACCTTGCGCGCGACCACGCCATTGGTCGAGTCAAGCGAGCCACCTGTGCGGTAGTCGATCGCGTACTGGTAGCTCACGGCAACCGGTACGCAGCCGCCGCCTTCCAGTGGCCGATTCGTGTTGAAGACCAAGATCCCGCCTGCCAGGCTCGGATCGGTGTTGGCTTGCTCACCGTCGGCAGGAAAGTCGAGGTACCAGCCATCGTTGTAGGCTCCGAACGCCTCGCGCAGGGTTGCTTGCCGCGTCTGCTGCTGCCGCAGGGCGTATTGCTCGTCGGTCTCACCGGCCAGGCGCGGCACCGCAGCCGTGCGGACGATCGGTTCACCTTCCCGGCAGATCGGGTTCCCCGCCGGACAGGACCCGGTGGTCAGCGACCAGGCTGTGAAATTGCTGACCGGGGTATCGTCTCGCATGACCGTTGACCCGCGCGGGTCGCCGAAGTCGCTGTCGTCGAGCCGGTCCTTGATGGCATAAAGGGACTGCTGCTGAAAGCGTGGCGAATGCTCGCTGATCGGTTGGAAGTCGCTTTGTCCAAGCAGCTTTCCGGTGCCGACAAAGACGACCGGATGGGCCGCGATCCGACCGAGTTCAGGCCTGGTGGTAATCGGTTGCGGATTGCCGTCGGGATCCTTCAAGGTCGCCAAGCGCTGCACATCGTAGACGCGTGGGTCGGCAATCTCCGGGATCTCGCCGTTGACGTCGAAACGCCACAGGTTCCCCGTCAGATCGCCCCCATAAACACGTTCCGCGGTATTGTTCCGGTCGGTAAAGTTGGCCCAGGCGGCGATTTTCGCCAGCCCGCTGGGCGATTCGACGCTGCCCACCCCGGTGCTGATCGATCCGCCGTTGATCGCGGCGACGAGTTGTCCGGTGTTGGCGTTGAGGATGAACAATCGTCCCTGCCCATCACCGGGGTTGATATTGTTGTAACCCGACGCGACGAGGACCACCCAGGTGCCGTCGCGCAGCTTCGTGATGACCGGATTGCCGAAGCTGTAGCCCAGATTTTCGTGCGTGAACTCCCAGAGCGCCTTCGGGTGTGCGGGGTCGGTGATGTCCAGGGCGTAGTAGCCGCGACCCCCGCCGTTCAGGCCACCAACGAGAATCGTCTTCCACAGGCTTGGGCTGGTGGCGGCCTGGCAGTTGGCCGGCGTGTCGGCACAGATGTCGCCCATGACAGGCGTGCCATCAACGGTATACTGGTGGCGCGTCGGGTAGCGCTTGTCGGCCAGGTGCGCCAGGCTGGGGAAGACCAGCCTTGGCACGTAGGCCCATGCCTCGTCGCCGCCGATGATGCCGGCGCCCTCATCAGTGTCGGCGTAGAACGCATGCAGCATGCCGTCATTGGCGCCGGCGTAGACCATCGCCCTGCGCGCCAGTTTGGCCTGCCTGAACTCGGCATACTGTGTGTCGACGTAATTCCATGGCGGAGCCTGGACGTAAACCGGTTCGGATCCGGCGATGTCGCCGAGTGGCCGATGGACGTCGCTGCCGGTTGCCGTCCGCTTGCGGTAAAGGGCCGTCCGGTTGTCGACGGCGCCTTCGTTCGTCCTGTCGCCGCGCAAGAAATTGAGCAGCGTCTCGCCGCCGGCGTTTGCCCGGACCGTTGAATCAAGGCAGATGGCATCGCTCTCGCTGACGCACTCCGTCTGCGACAGGCGCGCGCCATTGACCCATGGAGACTGCAGGTATTCCTGTTCGCTGGTGGACAGTCTGCTCCAGAGGAAGTGCTTCAGGTTGTCGGCAGCATCCGTTGCGCTCTCACCGCTGGGGTTGTACGTATAGATCGTCCGCCGCGTGTGATCAGCGGCTGCGCTGTCTTCGTTGGTCAGCTTCCTGCGCAGCCGATCCTCTGCTGACCAGACGATGCTGCTGGAAATGACCCCGCTTGCGCCATCGACACTTTTCTTGATGATGTCCCCGGCCCAGACGCCGACTTCGAAGGATGCCTGGAAGACGGCGTTACCGTTGCCGGCGACAAGATTTGGCGAGGTCAAGGTCACGGCGGCGACCGAGCCGCGCGCTGAACCGATGTCGGCCAGCGCACTGCTGATTGCGTTCGCCAGGCCGGTCGGATCGCGCGCACTGAAGTAATTGCCGCGACCGTTGACAGCGGCATGCCAGAGGTCGTCGATATTCGTCTGGGAGTTCTCGGCCGGTGTCGGCCAGTTGCACTCACCGACCGCTTGCCAGGAGCAGATGCCGCTCGCCGGGTTGGCGGCGGTGGTCCATCTGATGCTCGCGAAATCGCTTCCGTCGCCCTGCCTCGCTTCCTGGTAGCGACTGTCGTACTGCATCAGGCCGGAGGCGCCGAGGCCCAGCGTGTAGGTTGTCATGCGCTGGATGTCGGCGTCGATTCCACTCGCCTCCTGGCCCTGGCAGACGTTCCTGGCCGCGTCACCGTTCGCCGCGCAGTTGTTCAGGGTCGGCGTACGCAAGTCGGTCATGTAGTAGTACTGGGCTACGTCCGCCAGAGTGTTTGGCGTTGCGCCGAGCGATCGCGAGCCGCATTCGGTACGTATGCATTGCTCGGGCTGGGAGACATCTGCCGGACAGTTCTGCGGTTCCTCCGGCGTGCACGTGTCCACCTCCTCGGGGTCCGACCGAACTGTCTGATAGGTGGTGGTTACGCCGCCGTTCGCCTCGGACGCGATTTCATCGACGGTCAGCGAACATGTTTCGTTGCTCAGAACCGGGCAGCCGGCAACGAATTGTGTGGTCGTTTGCGGGACGATGGTGGTGCAGCTGATCGTTTCACCGTTGTTGCTGCCTGCCGTGCAACTTGCCACGTCGTGCCAGTCCTGCGCGACGATGGTCCTGCATTCGCGTGCGTTGCCCGCGTAAGCAGGGCCATTCTGTCGATCTGCCGGGCTGCATTCCGGCGCGTTCGACCACTCGCTTTCTACATAGCTGCATCGTTGGGTCGTTCCGTCGTCGGTACAACTTGCAGCGTCGCGCCACGAACCCCATCTCGTCGAGCACGTCCTGGCGACGGGAACGGTGTAGTTGGGGCCGGTAGACGGCGCGACGGCGGAGGCTGGGCAGCTGGGGTCGTCGGCCGGTTGCGTTTCAGCGGCGTAGCGGCATTCTCGTCCCGGGCCGACATACTGATTGCCGGTGCTGCCGGCGATGGTGCAACCCTCTGGCGCGGTCGTCCACGGGCCCCAGAACGACGGTGAGAAATCCGACATGTAGTTACACTGCGTGGCCAGCCCGACAGTGTAGGGTGACGAGGCCGATTGCGGGACCGCGGTACACGTGCTGACGTCGAAGGTCGCCCCCAGAAACTGGTAGGAACAAGCTCGGGCGACCGGTACCGTGTACGGAGCGCTGCTCGATGCCACGGCTGTCGTGCAGCTATCGACGGCGGTCGTCGTCGTCAGCGGATTGTAGCGACATTCCGTGCTGCCGGTTTGCGGCGTGCACGAAGCGGTGTCCGACCAAGCCGTCCAGGTCGTACCGCAGATGGTATTTTCATCCGGCGTACAAGGGCCGCCGGCGGGTGTCGGCGTCGTCCAGGCGTACGAGCATGTCTTTGCTTGCGTAACCGAATAGGTCGGTCCGGAGGATTTGGCGACCGCCGCACCCGGACAGGTGGCGTCGTCGACCGCTGTCGTCGGCGGCGAATAGCGACACTCGGTCGTTCCGTCTGCGGCAACGCAGGTCTCGGTCGTGTTTGCCCAGTCTCCCCAGGTCTGCCGGCACTCGGAGGTCGCGGTGAGGACAGTGTAAGGCGAGCTGGTCGACGCGCCTTGGACGATACAAGGCGGCGAGGCCGTATTCGCCCAGTCCGAATAGTCGCTGTAGCGGCACTCCTGGGCAGTCAGGACGGTGTAGTTGGTCGGGTCCTCGGCCGCCGCTGCGCACGCGCCGCTGGCGAACGACCAGTCCGCGAAACCCGTGTAGCGGCACTGCCTGGCCTGCAGAACGCCATACGTGCTCAGATCTTGAGGTTGCGCGGTGCAGGCCTCTGTCGCGGCGCGCCAGTCGGTAAAGTCGGTATAGCGGCACTCGGTCGCGTTGACGACGGTGTAGGGCGACGACCCGGAACGTGGCTGCGGAGTACACGCGGCAGTGGCCTCGACCCACCCGCTGCTGGCGTACTCGCACTCGGTCGCCGTCAGCACGCTGTATGGACTGCCGGCCGATCGCTCCACTCTGCTGCAGGCTCCCGTGGCATCCGTCCAATCGCTGGCGACGTAGCGGCATTCCGTTGCCGGTCCGTAGAGGACTGAACCATCGCCCGAATCTGTCGACTGGGCGCGCGGAACACACGCCGCGGCCGCGTTCTGGAAGCCGGTTGCGCTGCCATAGCTGCACGATGAACCGGTTACCCAGAGCTTCGTTTCGCTGTCGGTCCCCTGATTGACCGTCTGATTCTCAACGCCGACACTGACTTGGCACTCCGTCACTTCGCGTGTGACAGCCGCCAGCATCCGGCATTGCCGGCGGCTGAGACCGGAGTTGTCCTCTTCGCAGCGGTCAACGTCCTGCCATGAAGTCCAGGATTCGCCGCCGTCACTCGATGCCTTTGCCTGCACCTGCCGCAGGGTCTGCATGAGCGGGCTGGTCTGCACCTGGAGCGTGTGGGTCTGCGTTCGCAGGGTCGCCGTCTGTTTCTGCAGCGTAGACGTCTTGGTCTGCAAGAGCGATTGCCTGAACTGCAACCTGGCCGTCTTGCCCTGCCAGTTGCTCAACGTGCGCTTCTGCAACTGCTCGATGCTCGACTGCGGTCGGTCTCGCCGGCTGATGGTCGGCTCGGTGTAAGAGCACTGCTGCAGATGATTGGTCGCCTCAAACAGCTTGTACTCAATTCGCAGCAGGGGCACCGTCCTCGTTTCGAGGTTGCGCGTGGTTGACTGCGCCACCGTCGCCTGTTCCTGGAGCTGCCATGTCTTGCTCTGCAGTTGCTCCGAGCGCATCTGGGTTTGTGTCGCGCGCGTCGGTGTGCGCGTCTGCAGCGTCTGACTGCGCACCTGATACGCCTGCCCGGCGCCGCCATCGAATTGCGGTCGGGCGACGGCGCCGTCCTGGTCGCCAATATCGCCGCCGTTCAGTGTGAAGCCTGCTTCCCGGTTCCAGTAGCCGTCGGTCGACAGGATCGTGAAGTTCTTCTGGCAGTAATACTGCATCGGATCGACGACCGTCACGCCGTTGAACGACTGGCCGTTTTTCAAACCGGCGTAGATATGGCCGGCGTTGGACAGCGCCTGGCGCAGCGGCGTGTCCGTGCCATAGGTCGGTTTGGCCGAAAAGAGCTTGATGTACCATGCGTTCTTGTTCGCCGGAGAAAACTCGCTGATGTTCTGGAAGTCGGCGGCCGTGTTGTTGTTGATGCTCATGTAACCGATGCGGCGCGGCTCGCCTATGCTCGAGAACGCCAGGCTGCTGGCCGTCTTCATCGTCTGCATGCGCGTATGGTAGTAGGCCCACCAGTTGGCGAAGTTGGTCATTTCCTCATCATAGGTGCAGCTTGTGTCTGCTGCTGCGCCGCAGTCGAGGCGAGACGCCGCTTTCGGATAGGCGGTTCTGGATGCGGTGATGACGGTCAGGCGGACATCGCCAGGGGCCTGGTTTTCGCCGGCCGTGGTCGAGCGACCGAAGGCGCTCGCCTGGAAAGTGCCGGCTCCGCCTATGACGGGAGTCGTCGGCGATGCGAAAGCGGCCGGTGCGCTGATCGTAACGACGTTTCCGGAGGCGGAAGCACGATAGCCGACCGTCTGGCAGCGGCCGCGAAGAGCAAAGGAGCACGCGTTGATTCCTGCTTCGATGCTGCTGGCGAGCGCCTCGGCCCCACTCAGCGTGATCGTGTCCTGGAGAATTTCCAGGTTGTTCACCGTGATGCTGTTCACCGTTCCGCCGACGCTGATCGTCAGCTTGCTGGCGTGCGGTTCAGGCATCCGTGGGTACTTGTATACCGCGTTCGTCTGTGTGGCGCGGCAGGCATTCGCTGCCGGCGTTGCGGCAAGCGACGCGTCAAGGCTGCTGCACCAGCGCAGCGTGGCCGGAAATGGGTAGGTATCGCTCGCTGCGCTCGCGGCGACGCAGGTGCGCAGCGTCTTGTCGGTGCAGTATTCGCCGGCGACTGTCGTATAGTAATAGGCGGCGTGTGTCAGGTCACGTGCGCCGGTTATTCCATTGACCTGGTGCTGGACGCGATAGCCGTCGTTGATGACATTCGTCCAGTTGGCGGTCGTCAGCCGTGTCTGACTGGGGTAGGTCGTGGTATCCAGCTCGCCGGTTGCCGAGTAGTAGGCGGGCGGACTGTAGCGCGTTGCCGGGTTGTAGGCGATACCATTGAAACTGGGGTTTCTGAGTTGGTACAGGTGCTGCGTCTCTTTTGCCCAATCGGGCAGTGCGTCGTCGTCCATGCTGCCGGAGTCGTCAAGGACGAACAGAATGTTCGGGTAAACCTGGATCTCCGATGCCCCGGAAAGTGGTGCCGTGGCGAGATCGGTGGTGGCCGCCTGCACGCCGGCCGCCAGCGCGAGCAACGCGGCAATCAGCGGATGAGCTCTGGCGATCGGTTGACAGGCTTGCATGGCGAACTCCTTGAAACGGGTACCGCGTGTTGCGGTTCGCCTAGATGGCGACGATGGTTTGCACGTAGCTGACGGTATTGCGCGGCCCGACAATGCGGGTCGTGATGCGGTAGTAGACCTGTTTTGGCGCGCTGGGCTTGCTGGCCCCGGTGGAGAAACTCTCGCCGGGTGTGGCGCCAGGCGGTGCTTGCGTGCATGGATTGGTCGCGGTGTGTGGTGTGCCGCTGTTCGTGCACAGCCGCTGGACGATGTATTGAACCGAGTTGCCGGCTGCGTCGGGGGCCGGGGTCGTTGCGCAGCCGCCGCCCGAGGGCGACGCGACGCAGGCGCGCAAGTTGGCATTCTCGCTCAGAAGACGAGTCCAGAAGCTCTCCCAGGACTCGTTGTTTGCCCGGCTGGGGTCGCTGCGCGCCGGCAGGTAGCCTTTGGCCAGCGTCTGCTCGCTGGCCAGGGCGATCTGCCGGGTCAGGGCTTGCTCGGTGCTTCTTTCGCCGGCGTTCGTGGCCGACTGTTGAAAGGCCATATTGCCGGCGATGACGTTGGCCGTATCGACCGAGCGGATCAGCGCTACACCGGCGAGCGTCATGGCGACCAGAATGATCAGCGCGACGAGCAGGACGACGCCGTGCTGGCGATGGCGCGGGCTGCTGTCCGGCAGGCCGCTGCGGGGAGAAGTCAGGAACATCTCGACATCCAGGGTAAATTGCGGATCGGCACGACGGTTTCGAAGACCTTGTAGCGGTAGTTCTGCCAGTTGCTTCTCGCCGTCTGCGCGCGCAGCAGTGGGCTGTTGGTGCTGCCCTCCCAGGTCGGTACCGTCTGCGTCAGGGCAGCCTTGTCGACCTGGCTGTTGCGCGCCAGCAGGGCGATGCGTACGGCGGGTGCCCTGACCCACTGGCAGGCATTGTTGTTCGTCAGGCTGCCGGGCCGCGTCGCGCTCCAGGTGTCGACGCTGCCGTCCATGATTGGCAGCGTGGTATCCCAGCCATATTCGGCGCGCAGGCCGACGATATTGCTGGCGACCGGGACCCAGATCGTCGCATCGGCGACGCTGCCCGCAGCGCCACAATCGTTGAGTACGTAATCACAGGCAGTGAGATTGCCGCCACGCACGGCGTAGGCCCGAATCGTCGGTGTGCCGCCGAGGTTGAACAACAGATCGCCGCTCTTTGCGCCGCTGGTGCCGATCGTGATGATGCCGCCGGCAATGTTCGTCACTTGGTCGAGAAAGAGCGCCGGACAGGGGGTGGTTTCGATGTCCGGGGCGACGATGACCCGGTCGTTGGCGGCGAAATTGGCCGCTGTCTGCATCGACAGCGCTGTGCCGTTGGCGAGGATGATCGCGTCGCCTTCGGAGGAACCCGGGCTGGAGCCAAAAGCGATCAGCAGCGTATCGGTGTCGGCGTCACCCACCGGTATTCCGGCCGGATTGATCAGCGTTGGCGCGAAGGTCGGCAGCACTCGCGGGCTGCCGACCGACCCGACGTTGAGCGAGCAGTTGAGCACGCTGGTCGAATTGAAGCCGTAACCACTTTGCCGGATGGCGCCTTGCAGCTCGTAAAGGGCCAGCGCCCCGCTGCTCTGCGCATCGCCGGTGCCGGTCGTCGTCCGTTTCTGCCCCTCGGCGGTGGCAAAAACCTGCATCATGATGATGATGCCGATCATGCCGATGACCATGGCAACCATGACTTCGACCAGAGTGAAGCCTGCACGGGTTCTTGCCGTTGGCGCGGAAAAGGCTCTCATTGTTCAGGGCGCGTTGCGCGAAACTTGTGAAACGACGGTGTGGCAGTGGCGCGAAACCCGGCACGACGTCGGCAGATTGGCTGGCTCGCCGCTGCGCGGCATTTCCGGCGTACGCCAGAACATCGTGATGACGACCTGCCCGGCGGTTTCGCCGGCCGTAGCGTCCACTGTGACCAAAGGCACGGTCGAGTCGACGCCGTCGGCCGCGACGCCCACGCCGGGTAGCCCGTCGCGGCTGGCGACGATGCTCAGCCAGGCGTTGTAGGCGTTGCCGCCATTCTCGAAGCTGGCCTTGAGTTGAGCCAATTCCAGGCCGCTGGCCCACATTTGGCCAAGCAGCTTGTTGGCCAGCAAGCTGGCGTCGGTCCGGTACTTGGCGTCGCTGGTCAACTGGATGGACGTCGCTTGCAGGGCAACGAGCGAGAGGATGCCGAGCGAGAAAATGAGGATGGCAATCAGTGCTTCGAGCAACATGACGCCGCCCTGGCGGACAGCGCTCGCGGGTGGGCGCCTGGCGGTCTTCATGGGCATGCCTGTGTATCGCCACTCGGCAACGAGGGATCGCACATGCGGACTTGTCCACCGAAGGAAACGATCACGCGCAGGCAGCGAACGGGTCCGGAGGGAGAATCTGTCCTGCAGGCCAGGCCGTCCGTGCTCGCCAGCTTGATGCCGCCGACAACGCCGTCCGCGTCGGCCACCGGAACAGCCGTGAGGCGGCCCCGGCCGTTGAAGACGAAAGTGTGTTGCCCGGCGGAAAGCGCCGTAGCGCTCGACCCCTCGCCCATGGTTCGCATCTGGATGATGCGCGGGGCGGTCGTTTCCGAAGGGCCGCTTGCACAGCGGCCGTCGGGCGTGTCGAGACCGACGATCCAGTGCGGCCCGGCAGTGCTGCGCGCGCAGGTGTTATCGGTTGTCGTGACCAAGTAGAGCCCCACCTGTGTGTTGCGCCGCACGGCTTCCGCCCTGGCCAATTGCAAGCCGTTCTGCACGGCGTCGGCGGCACCGCGCACTTTCGCGTTGCGCATCCATTCGGTGAAGCCGGGGATGGCGATTGCCATCAGGATGCCGAGGATGATCACGCCGACGAGCAGTTCGATCAGGCTGAAGCCGCGTTCGCTGGTCAACAACTTGCTCCCTTGCTGGTGATCCAGCACGTGGCCGAGGTCGACCAGCCGCTCTGTGCGGCGGTCGTCGCCTTGACGTTCGCCTGGTTGATCGTGTAAGTGAAACCGGTCATCGCACCCTTGCCCGTTGCAATCAGGGTGTAGGTTGTCGCTGTCGGGTTGGGGCAGGTGAAGTCGAAATGCTGGCTGCTCGAGTTGTCGGTTGCACAGGCGGGTGATGCGATGGCCGGGTTGGCGACCGGGTCGGCGCCAGGCGCCTGGTAATAGGTATGGTTGTCCTGGAAGAACTGCTCCATGCGCGCGCGCCGCTCGGCCAGACCCGAGGTTGCCTGGGCAATGCGCGAGCGGGTGATGTGCTCGCTGAAGTTCGGAATGGCGATCGCCGCCAGGATGCCGACGATGATGATCACGACCATGATCTCGATCAGCGTGAAACCTGTCTGTTTTTTCACCGGATTAGCATCCTCCCCTGATGTTGTGGCGGGCGACCGACAGCCGACGGTAAGCAGCTGAATCTTAGCCCGCGCCCGCCCGGCCGCCAACCCTCAGGCGACGGACGGAGCGCCACGCCGGACGAGCGGTGCGTAGCGCTGCCTGGCGGACGGTAGAATCCAGCCTTCCTGGACTCCCGCAGCGTGCGCTTAGAGAGTGTTCTCCCTGACATCGCCCATGAACGGCCGCTCCGGCATGCGGGAATGGCCAGGGAGCCTGCTCCTGGCGCTCGCCATCTCGCTCGTTCTGCACCTGCTCGCGCTGCGCGTGCTTGCTCCGGCAGGCAATGCGGCGGGCGAGGGCGCGCCTGGCCGGGGGACGGCGGCGGCACGCATGGCGCTGAGTGTGCGTGTCAGTCAGCAGGCGCAGCAGGCCATGCAACGCGCGCCGGCGCCGTTGCCCAGCGTGGCTGGCGACGCGGCGGCTGGCGAGGTGCCGGCGTTGCCGCCAGCGCCTGAGGAAGGCATGCTTGCCGCAACGCTGGGGCATCGCCGGCTCGCCGAGCACATGCCTCCTTACCTGGTACAAGCGGAGGTTTTCGAGTCACCGTCCGGCGGGTGGTACTTCCCACGATCGCAGCTGACGGTTGCGCCGCGGCTGCAGGACGAACCGGCGCTCGATTTTCCGCCCGGCGCTGCCAAAGGGGCGCCGCCTGCGGGCAAGCTGGTCGTGCGTGTTTTCATCGCTGCCGGGGGAGCGGTCGATCGCGTCGAGATCAGCCGCAGCACGTTGCCGACGGCGTACGAAGAAGCCGCCGTCGCTGCTTTCGCCGCCGTCCGCTTTCGTCCGGGCGAGCTGGAAGGGGTGCCGGTGAGCAGCGAAACGCGTTTCGAAATCGTCTTCGACGCTCAGACGGCCGGCAGCAGCCATCTGAGCGGCAGCTTCCGGATGTCGCCGCCGGTGGATTCGCCGGCGAAGTCTGCGCCAAGAGGCGGCCCCCCGCGGTCTGTCTCCTCGCCCGCCGGTCTATAGGCGCTCGGTGGACGACGGTTGCGCCAGCACAGCCCTCAGGGCTGAAGTTCGCGCGGCAGGGCGAAAGTGACGTTCTCGTCGGCACCCGCCAGCTCGCTGACCAGCGCCGGATCACCGCCGGCGAGACGATCGATGACCTGCTGGACGAGGACTTCGGGCGCCGAGGCGCCGGCAGTGACGCCGACAACTGCGGCGCCAGCCAGCCAGCCAGGCTCGATCTGCTCGGCGCTGTCGACCAGGTAAGCGGTGCGGCCGAAGATCTCGGCGACCTCGCGCAATCGGTTCGAGTTGGAGCTCGACTTGCTGCCGACGACGAAAACGACCTGACTCTGTTTCGCCAACGCCTTCACCGCATCCTGGCGGTTCTGCGTGGCATAACAGATGTCGTCCTTTTTCGGCCCGACGATGTGGGGAAAACGCTGCTGCAGCGCGCTGACGATCTGCTGTGCGTCGTCGACCGACAGCGTGGTCTGCGTGACGTAAGCCAGCCTTTCCGGCAGGTTTACGCGCAAGTGCCCGACGTCGGCGACAGTTTCGACGAGGTACATGCCGCCGCTGCTTTGGCCCATCGTTCCTTCGACCTCGGGGTGTCCCTTGTGGCCGATCATGACGATTTCCCGCTCCTCCTTGCGCATTCTGGCGACCTCGGCGTGCACTTTGGTGACCAGCGGGCAGGTGGCGTCGAAAACCTTCAGTCGTCGCGCCGCCGCCTCTTCACGAACCGCTCTGGAAACCCCGTGCGCACTGAAAATGACCGTGCTGCCGGCGGGAGCCTCGGCGAGCTGGTCGATGAAGATGGCGCCCTTGGCGCGCAGATTGTCGCAGACGAACTTGTTGTGTACGACCTCATGGCGAACGTAGATCGGTGCGCCCAGTTTCTCGATTGCGCGTTCGACGATGGCGATGGCACGGTCCACGCCGGCGCAGAAGCCGCGTGGTTTGGCGAGAATGATCTGCATGCGCGAGCCTACATGATGGCGATGATTTCGACCTCAAAGCGGATTGCCTTGCCGGCCAGTGGGTGGTTGAAGTCGAAAAGCGCGCGACTGTCGCTCAGCTCGCGCAGGAAGCCGGCAAAGCTTGCTCTGCCGTCCGGCGAAGCAAACTCAATCAGGGAATTGACCGCCAGGTCCATATCCGGCGGCAATGCGCTGCGGGCGATACTCTCGATCAGGTCCGGATTGTGCTCGCCGAACGCTTCTTCCGGAGCCAGCTGGAAAACATGGCGTTCGCCCGCCGGCAGGCCGATAAGGCAGCGTTCGAGCGTCTCCGCGAGCTGTCCGCTGCCCATCTGCAGGGTCGCCGGCGACCAGCCGAAAGTGCTGACATACTCGCTCCCCGTCATATCGGCGAGGCTGTAGTGCAGCGTCAGATAGCTGTCGTGGCTGACGGTTTCGCGGCCGTCTGCCGGCGGCGAGGCGGTGTGCATCATCGCTGTGCGATCTCCCCGCATGTCCACCCGGCGCCGTCATCGGCCGTCACCAAAGGCTGCCTCACGTCCGCTTCCCCTCGCCCGCCTGGCGGGGGTCGTCAATTTCCCCTTTGCTGGCGAATTGATCCCAGGCCAGCAGCAGTGCTCCGAGCGTGATCGCCGAGTCGGCGACGTTGAAGGCTGGCCAGTAGAAGCCGGCGGCGTGCCATTGAATGAAATCGACGACGGCGCCGAAGCGCAGACGGTCGATGGCGTTGCCGAGGGCGCCGCCGAGAATGAGCGTCAGCCCCAGCGACAAGCCGAACTCGGCGCTGTGGCGCGGCAGAATACTGACGATCCAGACCGCGATGGCGAGCGCCAGGACGGTGAAGAACCATCGCTGCCAGCCGCCGGCATCGGAGAGGAAGCTGAAGGCAGCGCCAGGGTTGTAGGTCAGGACCCAGTTGAAAAACGGTGCGACGTAGACCGAGTCCCCGGGTTGCAGGTGGGCGAGGACAAGCCACTTGCTGATCTGATCGAGCACGATGATGATGCCGGCGAGTGACACGATCAGCCCCACGGCCATGCTGACCGGCAGGGGTTCCACGAACATCAGCCAGGCCCAGATCATGGTCACCGGCGGGCTGACATAGAGGATGGCGGTCACCCGCGCCGGGGTCGAATGGCGGAG
>WBZP01003407.1_pt1 | contig 13039 bp, 12 predicted proteins | sample 5204301 | NCBI WGS metagenome assembly WBZP01 (sample SAMN12412401, study PRJNA552823) | activated sludge metagenome | isolation source: activated sludge from nitrification reactor of wastewater treatment plant... | place: USA: Pennsylvania | collected 2017
CGCCGCCTGCCCCACTTCGCGCAGCGTCATCTTCTCGGCTTCGGCAGGGCGCGGCGGCACCAGATCGGACCGGATGAAGCCGAGCGCGACCAGGAAGACCATGTGCAGCAGGCCCAGCGCCACGCCGGGTATCAGCGCCCCCATGAACAGGTCGCACACCGAGGCCGACACCTGATCGGCCACCACCCCCGAAGTGACGGCCTTCGAGTAGTGGTGCTGGAGCATGATCGGCATCGACGATCGTGCGGCTGATGCACAACGACCCGCGGCTCACGCGCACTGCGTTGTCACGCAGGCTGTCCGAGCTGTTCGAGTGGTGCAAGCCCAACGGCGAACTCAAGGACATGACTTGCCGGGTGGCGCTGCTGCGCATGCAAACCGATGGGCTGATCACATTGCCGCCCTCGGCTCAGCGCAGCATGAGCCCTCGCCGCAAGCCGCATTTCCCGCCCACCCCGAACACCGATGCACAGTCCCCGCTGCTGCTGCCGGTGCACGAGCTCGCACCGCTGAGGCTGTGCCCCGTGACGAACCGAGCAAGCTCGCGGCTGTGGAACGAGTACATGGCGCGCTAACACCATCTGGGTTACAGGCCGATGTCGGGTAGCCAGATGCGTTGGAACGTCTTCGCCGGCGAGCAGCTCATCGCACTGCTGAGCTTCGGCGCGAGCGCCTGGAAGCTCGCCGCGCGCGAGCTCGTCATTGGCTGGGAAGAACCGCGGCGGCTGAAGAACGGCGGCGCGTACTTCGGGCGCGTGGCGGGCCCAGAGTGTGCTCGTTCGTGCGAGTAGTCAGCGCAGCGCTTCGGGCGGTAACCGGTGGAAGCGGCCGCCCCCGCGCCATGCGGCAGGCATCGGCCGCCGCCACCCGGTCAGGGCCGCGGAGCGGACCAGCAGGTGCGGCGAGATGTCCTTGTCGAGCGGCAGCACGAGCTAGTGCATACACTCGCCTGGGCCTGCACCGTCGAGTGCCGCCACTGTTCATGGAGGGTCTGTGCCGATGCGAATGAATCCGATTGCCGCCCACCGAAGGTGGCGCGTCGCCCTGGTCGCCGCCCTGCTGCCCCTGCTGCCCCATTTGCTCGGCGTCGATCGGCCAGCGCAGGCATTCGACCAGGGCTGGCGCATGTGTGCGCAGGAAGGGGAGGTGTGCCGGGTGGCCGGTCGTGGCGTGGTGCGTTACGGCGTGCCGGGCCGCTGGGCCACACGTTCGGTGCGCGGCGACGTGACCTGCAGCAACGACGCCTTCGGCGACCCGGCCCCCGACATTCCCAAACGATGCGAGGTCGCCGGATCCGGCGACAACGGCAGCGGCGATTGGGTGTTCTGCGCGCCCGAGGGCGAGACCTGCCGCTTCCGGGGATCCTCCGAAGTGCGCTTCGGCCACGGCGACCGCTACACCACCCGCCGTGCCTACGGCAGCGTGCGCTGCGATGTCACGGCCTTCGGCGACCCGATCTATGGCGTCACCAAGCACTGCCAGGTGCGGCGCGACGCTGCGCTGGGCAGTGGCGAAGGCGGCTTCGGCGGCTCGGGCGGTTCCTGGGGAGGCGGTGAGGACAACTGGCGCTACTGCGCTGGCGAGGGCCAGACCTGCCGGGTCAACGGTCGGGCCCAGGTGCGCTTCGGCGACGGACAGCGCTTCGCCACCCGCACCGTCAACGGCTCGGTGGACTGCAGCACCCAGGTCTTCGGCGACCCGATCTACGGCCGGATCAAGCACTGTGAGGTGCGGACCTCGGGTTGGAACGGCTGGGGCGGCGAGGACGGAAGCAGCCCGACCTGGAGTGGCTGCGCGAGCGAGGGTGAGCGCTGCAACTTCGATGGCCGCACCCAGGTTCGCTACGGTGCCCAGGGTCGGTACTACTACCGCGACGCCTGGGGCGGCGTGAGCTGCAGCAACGACAGCTTCGGCGGCGACCCCTACCCGAACAAGCGCAAGCGCTGCGAGATCCTGCGCTGAGGGCCTGCGGCCGGCAGGGCGCGCACCTCGCGCGCTGTCGGTCGATGAAGGTCGATGAAGGTCGATGAAGGCAGACGCCCCCCGTCATGGTTCCCCGGCAGAATCGGAATCCCCCTGTTTCCGGAGTCTGTCCATGACCGACCCCTCCGCTCCAGCCGGCCCGCTCACCGCGCGCGAGCTGCAGCTCATCGATGCCTGGTGGCGCGCCTGCAACTACCTGTCGGTGGGCATGATCTACCTGCGTGACAACCCGCTGCTGAAGCAGCCGCTCGCCACCCAGCACATCAAGCATCGGCTGCTCGGCCACTGGGGCGCGAGCCCCGCGCTTTCGTTCACCTGGCTGCACCTGAACCGCGTGATAAAGCGCGACGACCTGGACATGATCTTCATGGCGGGTCCCGGCCACGGCGCGCCCGGCGTGCTCGGTCCGGCCTACCTGGAGGGTACCTACTCCGAGACCTATCCCGACAAGAGCGAGGATCTCGAGGGGATGCAGAAGTTCTTCAAGCAGTTCTCCTTCCCCGGCCACATCGGCTCGCACGTCACGCCGGAAACGCCGGGCTCGATCCACGAGGGGGGCGAACTCGGCTACAGCCTCTCGCATGCCTACGGCGCCGCGCTCGACAACCCCGACCTCATCGTCGCCTGCGTGGTCGGCGACGGCGAGGCCGAGACCGGGCCGCTCGCCACCGCCTGGCACTCCAACAAGTTCATCAACCCGGCGCGCGACGGCGCGGTGCTGCCGATCCTGAACCTGAACGGCTACAAGATCGCCAACCCCACGATCCTGGCGCGCATCAGCCACCAGGAGCTCGAGTCGCTGTTCGTCGGGTACGGCTACAAGCCCTGCTTCGTCGAGGGCAGCGATCCGGCCGAGATGCACCAGCGGATGGCTGCCACGCTCGACGCAGCAACGGGCGAGATCCGCGCGATCTGGAAGGCCGCGCGCAGCGGCGGCGCGGTCGAGCGCCCGCGCTGGCCGATGATCGTTCTGCGCACGCCCAAGGGCTGGACCGGCCCGAAGGAGATCAACGGCCACAAGGTCGAGGGCTCCTGGCGCTCGCACCAGGTGCCGTTTGCCAACGTGCGCGGCAACGCCACCAATCTCGCCTTGCTGGAAGAGTGGCTGCGCAGCTACAGGCCGGACGAGCTGTTCGACGCCGACGGGCGCCTGAGACCCGAGCTGAAGGCACTGGCCCCGGCCGGGGCGCGCCGCATGAGCGCCAACCCGCACGCCAACGGCGGCCTGCTGCGCAAGGACCTCAAGCTGCCGGACTTCCGAAACTACGCGGTCAAGGTCGAGCAGGCAGGCAAGGTGCTGCACGAGAACACCCGCCCGCTCGGCGAATTCCTGCGCGACGTCATGCGCAACAACATGACGAGCTTCCGCGTCTTCGGCCCGGACGAGACGGCATCGAACCGCCTGCAGGCGGTTTACGAAGTGAGCAAGAAGGTCTGGATGGCCGACATGCTCCCCGAGGACGCCGATGGCGGCGAGCTCACGCGCGACGGCCGCGTGATGGAGATGCTGTCGGAGCACACGCTGCTCGGCTGGCTCGAGGGCTACCTGCTGTCGGGCCGGCACGGCTTCTTCCACACCTACGAGGCCTTCGCGCACGTGATCGACTCGATGTTCAATCAGCACGCCAAGTGGCTGGACATCTGCAAGAACCACGTGCCCTGGCGCGCCTCGGTCGCGTCGCAGAACATCCTGCTGTCGTCGACCGTCTGGCGGCAGGATCACAACGGCTTCTCGCACCAGGACCCGGGCTTCATCGACGTCGTCACCAACAAGAGCCCGAGCGTCACGCGCGTGTACCTGCCGCCCGACGCCAACACCCTGCTGGCCGTGGCCGACCGCTGCCTGCGCTCGACCGACTGCATCAACGTCATCGTCGCCGACAAGCAGAGTCACCTGCAGTTCACGAGCATCGACGAGGCGGTCGTCCACTGTGCCAAGGGCATCGGCATCTGGGCGCGAGCCAGCAACGACGAGGGTGTCGAGCCCGACGTCGTGATGGCCTCGTGCGGCGACGTCGCCACCCAGGAGGCGCTGGCCGCCACCGCGATCCTGCGCGAGCAGCTACCGGAGCTGAAGGTGCGCTTCGTCAACGTCGTCGACCTGTTCAGGATGCAGCCCGCGAGCGAGCATCCGCACGGCTCGACCGAGCGCGAGTTCGACAGCCTCTTCACGACCGACAGGCCGGTGATCTTCAACTTCCATGGTTATCCGTGGCTGATCCACAAGCTCGCCTACCGCTTCCGCAACCACGAGAACCTGCACGTTCGCGGCTACAAGGAGAAGGGCAACATCAACACCCCGCTCGAGCTGGCGATCCTCAACCAGGTCGACCGCTTCAACCTCGTGATCGACGTCATCGACCGCGTGCCCCGGCTGCAGACGAAGGCCGCGCACCTGAAGGAGCGGATGAAGGACGAGATCATCCTCAACCTGGCCTACGCGCGTGAACATGGGACCGACCGCCCCGAGTTCACTGACTGGGTCTGGCCGTACTGAAGACGGGGGTCACCGACGGCTGGTCGCCGCCGACCGGTCACAGTCGACAATTGCATGCCGTCCCCCCGGGGCCGGCGCTCCAGGAGAACACGATGCCCACCCGGCGCAACGCCGACGCTGCGACAACGACGCAGGAACACACCCGTACCGGCCTTTCGGCCGAAAGCCTGCAGCGCGCGGTGCTCGACAACCTCACCTTCGTGCAGGGCACGCCGCGGGCCTACGCGACCCGGCACGACTGGTACATGGCGCTCGCCTACAGCGTGCGCGACCGGCTGCTGGCGCGCTGGGCGGGCTCGGTCGAGACCTTCGCGCGCAGCGACATCAGGGTGGCGTGCTACCTGTCGGCCGAGTTCCTGATCGGGCCGCAGCTCGGCAACAACCTCCTCGCGCTCGGCATCGCCGAGGCGGCGCGGGCGGCGATGAAGGCGCTCGGCCAGGATCTCGATGCACTGCTCGAGATCGAGGAGGAGCCAGGGCTGGGCAACGGCGGGCTGGGCCGGTTGGCCGCATGCTACATGGACTCGCTCGCCGCGCTGGAGGTGCCGGCGATCGGCTACGGCATCCGCTACGAGTTCGGCATCTTCGACCAGCAGATCGTCGACGGCTGGCAGGTCGAGCTCACCGACAAGTGGCTCGAGCGCGGCAACCCCTGGGAGATCGTGCGTCCGGAAGTCGCTTACTACGTCCCGTTCGGCGGCAAGACCGAGTCCTGGACCGACGAGGCCGGCCGCTACCGCGTGCGCTGGGTGCCGAGCCGACAGGTCAAGGGCGTGGCCTGCGACACGCCGGTGGCGGGCTACCGCGTGCCCACCTGCAACACGCTGCGGCTGTGGAAGAGCGAGGCGGTCGAGTCCTTCGACTTCCAGGACTTCAACGTCGGCGACTACTACGGCGCGGTGCAGGCCAAGGTCGACTCCGAGACGCTGTCGAAGGTGCTCTACCCCAACGACGAGCCCGAGGCCGGCAAGCGCCTGCGGCTCGCGCAGCAGTTCTTCTTCGTCTCCTGCTCGTTGCAGGACATGCTGCGCCTGCTCGACCTGAAGGGCGAGCCGGTGGCGCGCTTCGCGGATCTCTTTGCCGCCCAGCTCAACGATACCCATCCCTCGGTGGCGGTTGCCGAGCTGATGCGGCTGCTCGTCGACGAGCGCCTGCTGCCCTGGGACGAGGCCTGGCGCATCACGCAGCGCACCTTCGCCTACACGAACCACACGCTGCTGCCCGAGGCGCTCGAGACCTGGGGCCTGCCGCTGTTCGCGAGCATGCTGCCGCGGCTGATCGAGATCATCCACGAGATCAACCGCCGCTTCCTCGACGAGGTGCGCCTGCGCTTCCCGGGCGACGAGGCGCGCGTCGTGCGCATGTCGATGATCGACGAGGGGGGCGAGCGGCGGCTGCGCATGGCGCACCTGGCCACCGTCGGCAGCCACGCGGTCAACGGCGTGGCCGCCCTGCACTCGAGCCTGCTCGAGCAGACGGTGCTGCGCGACTTTGCCGAGATGTGGCCCGAGCGCTTCGACAACGTCACCAACGGGGTCACGCCGCGGCGCTTCGTCGCGATGAGCAACCCCGGGTTGGCGGCGCTGCTGGACGAGGCGGTGGGCGCGGCCTGGGTCACCGACATGGCGCGGCTGCGCGACCTCGAGCGCCACGCCGACGACGCGGCGTTCCGAGAGCGCTGGCAGAACGTCAAGCGTGCCAACAAGGCCGCACTGGCGCAGATCATCCGCGCGCGCACCGGCGTCGTGGTCGACCCCGACGCGCTGTTCGATATCCAGGTCAAGCGCATCCACGAATACAAGCGCCAGCACCTCAACGTGCTGCACGTGGTGACGCTGTATCGCCGCCTGCAGCGCGATCCGCAGTCGGTGGTGGCGCCGCGCTGCGTGGTCTTCGGAGGCAAGGCCGCTCCCGGTTACCACATGGCCAAGCTGATCGTCCGCCTGATCCACGGCGTGGCCGAGGTCGTCAACGCCGATCCGGCGCTCGACCGGCGTCTGAAGGTCGTCTTCCTGCCCGACTTCAACGTCAAGAACGCGCAGCCGATCTACCCGGCGGCCGACCTGTCCGAGCAGATCTCCACCGCCGGCAAGGAGGCCTCGGGAACCGGCAACATGAAGTTCATGATGAACGGCGCGCTGACGATCGGCACGCTCGACGGCGCCAACGTCGAGATGCGCGAGGAGGTCGGCGCGGAGAACTTCTTCCTCTTCGGGCTGACGGCCGAGCAGGTCGAGCAGGCCCGACGTGCCGGGTATCGGCCCGCCGAGTTCGCCGAGCGCGACGCCGAGCTGCGCGAGGCACTCGACCTGATCGGAAGCGGCCACTTCTCGCGCGGCGACCGCGAGGTGTTCCGGCCACTGCTCGACAACCTCTGGAACCACGATCCCTTCCTCGTGCTCGCCGACCATGCCGACTACGTGGCCTGCCAGGGCCGCGTCGACGCCGCCTGGAGCGATCGCGAGCGCTGGACGAGGATGTCGATCCTGAACACCGCGCGCTCGGGCAAGTTCTCGTCCGACCGCGCGATCGGCGAATACTGCGACCGCATCTGGAAGACCCGCCCGGTTCCGGTGGCGCTGGCCGGCTGAGCCTGCGATGCGCCGCTCTTGCCCATTCCTCGCCCTGTGGCTGCTGGCGCTGCTCACCGGGTGCGCGTAGACCCCGCGTTCACCAGAACAGGTTCGGCCGAAGACCGCCTGCCCGGAGCGCCCGGACCGGTGGTTCACTTTCGACCGAACCGATTGATGCAAGCCTCTGCGGCCCTATTCGGGCATGGTCGACCATTCCGTGTACCCTCGCTTCCCATAAGAAACGGCGACGGGTGGCCACCATCCAAGAGGGCTTCGGCCCCGCCACCCTGCGCCTACCTTCTGGCCGCGTTTCGACGGCTCGCTGATGCGCTCATTGGCGGGTCTCGTCGATGGTGGCTTCATCAAGCGGCGCTTGGGCTCTGAAGCGCAGTCGTTCGGCCGGGACGACTTCTCCAGATTCCTGGTCCAGCTGAACGAGCATCCGCGTTTGGCGGAATACGGCCTGCACCGGGTGTATTTCTACGACGCCGCACCGTTCAACGGGAATAAGCGCAAGCCGTTGAGCGGCGGCACGCTCGACTTCGGCGGCTCGGAAACGGCGCGACGCAATACCGCGCTGCATGCGTGCCTGGTGCGCCTGATGTGCTGCCAGGGAGGTCCTATCAGGCGACCATCACTGCAGCCGACATTCGCCCCAGCATCCAGCAATAGGGCGTGGACATGCGCATCGGCCTGGACATCGCCGCCTTCAGCGCGATCCGCAGTCGGCGGCGCCGCCGTGCTGCGTGGTCTTAGGAGGCAAGGCCGCTCCCGGCTACCACGGGGCCAAGCTGATCGTCCGCATGATCCGCGGCGTGGCCGAGGTGGTCAATGCCAATCCTGCGCTGTACCGGCGGTTGAAGGTCGTCTTCCTGCCCGGCTGCAACGTCGAGAACGCGCAGCCGATCTATCCGGCGGCCGACCTGTCCGAGCAGATCTCCACCGCCGGCAAGGAGGCCTCGGGCACCGGCAACATGGATCTCATGATGAGGGCGCGCTGACGGCCCCCGGGGCGGGTGCCGTTTTTCCTCAGGAAGCGCTCGGTGCATCGCCTGCGCCGCCGTGACGCGGTGGCGCGCGCTGGGCTTGCAACTGGCCCCGGCCGATGCCGGCGCGGCGCAGCCCGCCCATGCGACATTGCCGACGTCTTTCTCTTCTTCTCGGGCTTGACGCGACGCCGATGCGCCCGGGCCGCGCCGTCATCCCGCGCGCAGCCGCCGCTCCACGAAGTCGAGCCGGTCCTGCCCCCAGAAGATCTCGCTGTCGATCACGTAGCTTGGCGCGCCGAAGACCCCTGCGTCGAGCGCGCGCTGGGTGTTGGCCGCATAGGCCGCTGCGATCTCGGGGGTCTGCGACAGTGGCCAAAGCGATGCCGGCAGACCGGCCTCGGCGGTGATGGCCTGCAGCGTGGCTGCGTCGGCCAGGTCACGCTCTTCGGCCCAGACGGCGCGGCCCATGCGGCCGGCCATATCCAGCGCGGCCGCCGGGCCCTGCTGCTGCTGGGCGGCCACGACGAGCCGGCTCGCCGCCTCGTAGGGCACTGGAAAGTGGGCCGGGTGCAGATTCAGCGGCACGCCCAGCCACTGACTGAAGCGTCGCAGTTCCGCGAGCCTGTAGGCCTGGCGCTGCGGCGCGCGTTTGGCCAGCGGCAGGCCGCCAGAGGCGGGGAAGACGACGCCATAGTCCACGGGCATCACGTTCACCGTGGCAGCGGTGTCGCGCAGCAGCGCGGCGAAGCGCGCATGGCCCAGGTAGGCGTAGGGGGAGAGGGGGGTGAAGTAGTAGTCGACGTGCATGGCGCCATTGTGGTGGACGGGGGCGCGCGGCGCCACGGCCCTCACCCGCGTCACCACGTCACCGCAGCGCCGTGTCCGCCCGCATCATCGCAGCGCGTTGGCGCGTGCCTTGCTCGGCAGCAGTTCGACGTGCCAGACGAACGCGATGGCCGCCACCATCGTCAGCCCGAGGCCGACGTAGAGCGCCACCAGCCCGCGAAAGCCGATCGCCGCGATCAGCGGCCCCGCCGCCAGCAGCCCGAGGGGCAGCGTGTAGATGGCCAGCATCCGCACGCCCATCACACGGCCGCGGAACCGGTCCTCGCTCGTGCGCAGCAGGATGATCGACAGGGCGATCATGCTCAGGCTCTGGCTCAGGCCGGCGACGACGTAGAGCCCCATTGCGACCGGAGCGCCGATGGGCAGCGCCAGGCCCAGCAGGCAAAGGTACCAGGCCACGCAGGCGCCCAGCATCGTGCGCGCCGGCGGCAGACGCGCGCCGAAGGCGGTCATGCTGAGCGATCCCAGCAGGGCGCCAGTGGCAAAGCTGGCCACCAGCCAGCCCAGGCCTTGCTGGTCGAGGCCGAAGACATCGCGTGCGATGTAGGGCATCAGCCCGCCACTCATAGGAAACGCGCACAGGTTGACCAGCATGGCCACCATCATCGCGGCGCGCAGGCGCGGCGTATGCCAGACGTACCGAAGGCCCTCCAGCAGGTCGCGCCAGTGCGACGCGGGCCGGGTTGGGCGCGGGAGCGTGCCGCGGACGGTCGTGGTGGCAGGCAGTCCATCGGCGTGGGCCGTGCGCGCAGCTGGTGGCGCCGCGCAGGCCGCCGGTGCCGCGGGTGCCGCGGCCACCACGTGCGCTGCGGCGCCGACCTCCTTCGCAACGCCGGATCGCAGCGTCAGCACGATGCCAGCGAGGTACAGCCCGACGACGGCGGCATAGGCGCTCACCATGCCCAGGCTCGCCATGAAGCCGGCCCCGGCCAGCGCGCCGCCGATGCGTGCCGAGTCCTGCGTCGTGCGTGAGATGCCCATGGCCGCCACCAGATGTGCCGGGGGCACGGTGGCGCTGACGAGTGCCGTGCGCAGGCCGATGTCCGACGGCTTGACGAGCCCGACGAGAAGGGCCACGGCCAGCACGCGCGTGGAGCTCAGGTGGCCGCTGGCGGCCAGCGCGAGGATCACGCCCGCCAGCAGTGCATAACCCGTGCGCATGGCGGCCAGCACACGCCGCAGGCCCAGCCGGTCGCCCAGCGTGCCCAGCAGCGGCGCGAGCAGCGTGCCCACGTACATCAGCGCGCCGAAGAGCGTGAGCTGCACCACCGAACCGGATTCCACCAGCACGTACCACCCGAGGATGAGCGTTTCCATCTCCAGCGCCCAGGCCGTGCACAGGTCGGCCGGCCACTGGTAGCGGAAGCTTCGCGTGCGAAAGGGCGCCAGGGCGGGCCAGCGGGTGATCATCGGCGCGGGCGGCAGGGCGTTATTTCGGGGACGGGGCCTCCGGCCAGCGCATGCCTTCATCAGTGTGTCGGGGCCCGGCACCTGTTTCGGCGTCGTGGCCGCTACGGGTCCATGTCGGCCCCAGGTACGAGTTCGCGCGGCTGACCGGCGCTCAGGGCGCGGCGGCCGAGCTCGAAGGGGGACTCGCGGCCTCTCTCGGCTGGGGCGAAGCCTGGATCCCGGGCGCCGAAGCGCTGGCCGACTGCGTGGCGTTCTATCCGGCGCCACTCGATTGCCGTGTCGACGGCATGGCCGTCAGGCCTCGACCGGGCGGCTTCTACGGCGGCTGGATCACGCCCTAACTGGCAGGCCCGTTCAAGGGCGACCCGGGAAGCGAGCATTGGTTGCGAAGGCGTTGCCGCATCGGCGAAGGCGTTGCAACATCAGCGAAGCGCGAGCCAGATCTCGTTGCGCCGCATGAACCAGGGCGTGAACGGTGCGTTGTAGCGCGCGAGCACGGGTTCACCCTCCGTGGCGACACCTGCCTTGGCGAGCGTGGCGCTCAACAGCGCGAGGTGCTCGTCGTAGTTGGCCTGCGACCAGGTGCCCGAGTAGCGGATGGCTGCCCACCGGCGCGCCGGGACGAGGCGCGTTTGCACCCGGGGGTCCAGCGGTTCGGGGGCGGACTCGAGCGTCACGCCCTTGGGCAGCACGAACTGCACCCGAACGCCGCCCGGCACGGCGGACTGCGTCACCGGCGCGGTCATCTCCATCTTCACGGGCACGGCGGTCTGGGTCACCGGCGCTGTCATCTCGAGCTTCTGCTCGCCCTTGTTCTTGCCGAAGATATACCCGGCAAGGATCGGGAATGCCCGGTTGCCCGCCTCGTCGGCGCTGGCATTCAGCACCACCTCGGCCACGACATAGGGCGCGTACTGACGCAACTCGACGTTGTGGTCGAGCGTGCGGATGACCTCGTAGTCAGGCTCTTCGATGGCGTGGCCGAGCAGGGGCATGGCGGCGAGGGTGAGCCACAGCAAGTGGCGCAGGAGGGAGGCGGGCAGGCTTCGGTTCATGTGCTCAGCTCGATGGTGGCTGGACCGGGCTGCCGCGGGCGACGAGCTCGTCGATGCGTGCCATGATCAGTTCGCCACTCGCCGAGTAGGGGTCGAACTCGGGCCAGACGATCTTCGTTTGCGGGTCGACGTCGGACAGACTCACGCGGGCCATCGACCAGTCACGGTAGCGCCGCTCGGTGATGCTTTCGCAATGAAGCAACTCCAGGCCGGTGTGACGGGGATCCGCGAAGATGCGCGCATACAGCCTGGTGACCGCGCCACGTTCGCCTTCCAGCACCTGCAAGTACATGCCCTGGCCCTCGCACAGCACGCCCGTGATGTCGTCTTCCGAATTCGAGGCGTGAGCCTTGCGCAGAATCGAATCGGTGACCGTGGCAGTCTGCGGGCCGACGGACTTGCTCAGATAGATCAGGCGGATCAGCATCGTTCAGTGCTCATCGGAGGTTCGGTGACAACGATGTGTCAAGAGACGGAATTGCGGCAATCAGCGGCCGTGCCGGGTGGGACGGCGGCAGGATCAACCCTTCGTGCAGCGCCACCCGCTCGAGTGCCGCCTCGAAGAGCGAGCGCGCGCTTGCGGCCACCTGTTGCAGATGCGCATGAAGCTCGGCGTCGGCCGCGTTGCGGTGCTGGCACTCGATGCTGTAGGCCTCGAAGTGCGACAGCTGCATCAGCAACTCGGCCACGTGGCGCGGGCACTCGCATGCGATCGTAGACGACAAGCCAGCGAAGTCGGCGAGTGCGGCGTCGTCCCAGCGGCGCGGCGGCACGACCGGGCCGGGCTGCGCCGGGTCACCCGCTGCCGGGCTTGCCTGCGCTGACGCCTGCAGCACGCCTTGCAGCCATTGGCCGAGCCCGGTGTCGTTCTGCGGCTCGCGCAGCAAGGCCGTGCCGGCGGCCGCCAGCGCGGCGCAGGTCGGCTCGGCGGCATAGCGGTACAGCACCGCTTTCGGCAACGCGGCCAGCGCCGGCGCCGCTGCCTGCAGGGACGCCAACCAGCCTTCGTGCAACCGCGGTTCGTGCGCCAGCAGCACATCGACCGATTCGCCCTGAAGCGCCGCGGCGGCATGGGCCGCATTGGCCTGCGCCGCATCCGCGAACGGACCCAACCACCGCACCGGCCGCGCCAGCTGCCGCAGCAGCGCCGGGCGCTGCAGCCGCCCAGCCAGGGAGATGCCGATGACCGCCACGTGGCAGGGTCGCGCGGGCGTTGGCCGATCCAGCGGGGCACTCTCGGTCGTCCGCGCGGCCAGCACGTTGGCATGCGTGCTCGCCACCTGCCGAAGCTGCGCCATGTCCAGCCCTGCCAGGCTGCCGATGGCGTGGCCCAGGTCGGTGAGCTGCTTCAGCAAGGCGAGTCGCCGCACGTCGTCGTCCGAGTACAGGCGCTGCCCGCTGGCCGACAACAAGGGCTGCGTCAGGCCGTAGCGCCGCTCCCAGACGCGCAGCGTGGCAACGGGCATGCGCAGCATGCGGGCCACGGCGCCGCTGCGATGTCGTGCCGCGGGTGCCATGGCCGCGGAGGGCGGAGACGGCGGGGATCTGTGCAAGAAGGCTCCGATCGACTCGTCTTTGACGCCGATTATCAGCGCATCTAGCGTGGTTACGCCTGAGATGAAACGCTTACGAAGCGTTAGTCAGTATCCTCCGCAACATGGAAGTTGTTGCCCCTCCATCCAGCGT
>WBZP01005383.1_pt1 | contig 13039 bp, 12 predicted proteins | sample 5204301 | NCBI WGS metagenome assembly WBZP01 (sample SAMN12412401, study PRJNA552823) | activated sludge metagenome | isolation source: activated sludge from nitrification reactor of wastewater treatment plant... | place: USA: Pennsylvania | collected 2017
TGCCTGCTTCATTCAATGATATATACTGTAAACTTTTTTTACAACCGTGCATCAATCTCCCCGCAGATGCGTTCAAAAATTTCGTCGATGGTGCCTTCACCTTTCAGGTACACGGCCTTTCCGTAATTTTTGTAGTAATCTGCCACCGCCGTGGTTTTGGCATGGTACACCGCGATGCGTTCGCGGATCACTGTTTCATTGGTATCATCGCTGCGGCTGCTGGTTTCGCCTCTTTTCAGCAGGCGTTTTACCAGTTCTTCTTCACCTACCTCCAGTGCCAGCATGACATGAATACTGGTTTTTTTCAGCTCGAGCAGTTTATCAAGCGCCTCCGCCTGCGCAGCCGTACGCGGAAATCCGTCAAACAGAAATCCCTTGGCGCCGGGGTTGGCATCGAGCGCGGAACTGATCATACCGATCACCACTTCATCGGGTACCAGCTGCCCTTTGTCCATAATTTTTTTTGCTTCCATTCCCAGGGCGGTTTCCTGGGCGATTTCAGAGCGGAGGAGGTCACCTGTACTCAGGTGTTTCAGTCCGTATTTGGCGATCAGCTTCTCACTTTGCGTACCTTTGCCACTGCCCGGAGGACCGAAAAGAATTAGATTGAACATATTCGATTGATAGCCGTTGTAGAGGGGCAAATATACTGGCAGATTCCATTACTTTAACGGATTATTTGCAGTTTGCCCGTAAAATCAAACCGGTCATCGCGTCTGTACCGTATTACTAAAATATTCAACCCGGTTTTTATGCGACTATCAGCATGCATCAACCTCTTCATTTTTTCCATCCTGCTGGGCAGTTGCCATGCACAGCAGCAAAATCCTTCCAACGTTATGCCCGATTCCAAAAACCCCGTGTATTCCCGTACCGACAGCAGTAAAGTGAACCTAAGTGAAGCCGAATGGCAGCAGATACTGCCTCCGGATGTGTATGAAATCGCCCGCCAGAAAGGAACGGAGCGGCCTTTTACCGGTATCTACAACCATCATAAAGAGGTGGGTACTTATTACTGCGCGGCTTGCGGCAATGCCCTCTTTACCAGTGATGGCAAGTTTGAAAGCAGCTGCGGCTGGCCCAGTTTTTTTGAACCCGTCCGGAAAGGCAGCATTATCTATGCCCCCGATCACAGTCATGGTATGAACCGCACCGAAGTAATGTGCGGGCGTTGCCGGGCACACCTGGGTCACGTGTTTGAAGATGGTCCCCCGCCTACCGGCCTCCGCTATTGCATTAATTCCGTGGTGCTGGATTTCGGAAAAAAAGAGGGCGGCGGCCAGTAAAAACCGGTTCCCCGCAACATCCTGTCCTGCTACCCGGTAACAGGGCCGGGACAATTACCCGGCTTCCCTTTGCCGTATGTCCCTAAAATTGCCCCGAATCAAGGCAACAGCCATATTTTTACTGATATTGTACCTACTAAACCAATTTTCATGAAAACAATCCTCTCTCTGCTGCTGCTGGGCGGCAGTCTGCATCTTTCCGCACAAAAGGCGCTGAATTTTGATCACTTGAAGCAAATGAAGGCCCGCTGTATTGGTCCGGCCGGCATGAGTGGCCGGGTAACGGCTATTGATGCGGTACACCAGAATCCCGATATCATATACCTGGGCACCGCCTCGGGGGGTGTCTGGAAAACCGAGAACGGAGGCTCCACCTGGCAACCCATATTTGATGAGCAGAATCTGCTGAATATCGGTGCCGTAGCGGTTCAGCAATCCAATCCCTCGGTGCTGTGGGCTGGCACAGGTGAGGGCAATCCGCGTAACTCCCTGAACCTGGGTGGAGGAATATATAAAAGCCTGGATGGCGGCCGCAGCTGGAAAATGATGGGCCTGGAAAAGAGCCGCAATATTCACCGTATCCTAATCGACCCGGTGAATCCGGAAACCGTGTATGTAGCAGCCATCGGCAATCCCTATACACCACATGCCGAGCGGGGTGTTTACAAAACCACCGATGGAGGTGAAACCTGGAAGCTGATCCTGCATACCAACGACAGCAGTGGTTGTGCCGACCTGGTAATGGATCCTTCCAATCCCAATAAATTACTCGCCGCCATGTGGCAGCACCGCCGTACGCCGCACAGCTTTACCAGCGGTGGTGCGGGCAGCGGACTGTATATGACATTCGACGGAGGAAAAAACTGGCAGCGCCTTGGTAAAAAGGAAGGCTTGCCGGAAGGGCACTACGGCCGGATCGGACTGGCCATTGCGCAGAGCCAGCCCCGCCGCATATATGCGATGGTGGAAGCCACCAAAAACGGATTGTACCGTACCGATGACGGGGGCTTTAACTGGGAGCTGGTGAACAGCAACCCCCAGGATGTAACGAACCGTCCTTTTTATTTCCAGGATATCCGGGTAGATACGCGCAATGAAAACCGCCTGTACAACATCAACCAGATGATTTCACTGAGTGAAGACGGCGGGAAGAATTTTAAAGTGATCATCCCTTATTATGGTATCCATCCGGATCACCATGCTTTCTGGATTCATCCGCAGAATGCCGATTTCATTATCGATGGCAACGACGGCGGTATTGGTATCAGCCGCGACCGGGGCAAAACCTGGAAGTTTGATGAACAGCTGCCCTTCGGCCAGTTTTATCATATCAACACCGACAATGAAGTGCCCTACCATGTAATGGGCGGCATGCAGGATAATGGCAGCTGGCGCGGACCGGCCTATATTTTCGCCCGCTCGGGTATCCGTAATTACCTGTGGAAGGGTTTGTGGGGCGGAGATGGCTTTGATGTGTCGGCTGATCCTGAAAACTCCGACTGGATCTATGCGATGAGCCAGGGAGGCAACCTCGGTAAATACAATGTGAAGTCCGGACAGGAAATGGACCTGCGACCTCCGGCACCCGATGTGAACACCCGATTGCGCTTTAATTGGAATGCGGCCTTTGCCCAGGATCCGCACGATGCCGCCACGATTTATTATGGCAGCCAGTTTCTGCACAAAAGCACCAACCGGGGATTCAACTGGCAGATCATTTCACCCGATCTCACCACCAACGACAGCGTCCAGCAGCGACAGGACGAAAACGGGGGGCTTTCGGTGGATATCACGGGCGCCGAAAACTATAATACCCTGCTCTGTATTGCTCCTTCACCCAAAGACCGGCAGGTAATCTGGGTGGGCACTGATGACGGGAATGTGCAGCTTACCCGCGATGGCGGAAAAACATGGACTAATTTCCGAGGTAAAATTCCCGGTATGCCGGCCGGTGCCTGGATACCGCAGATCAGGGCTGGCGTACACCAGGCGGGAGAAGCCTTTGTAGTGTGCAACGATTACCGCCGCGGTGATTTTAAACCCTATATTTTCCGCACCACCAATTTCGGGGCAACCTGGGAAAGGTTGGTGGATGAAAAAAAGGTAAACGGATATGCCTTGTGCATGATCCAGGATCCGGTGGTGCCGCAGCTGCTGTTTGTGGGAACAGAACAAGGATTGTGGATCAGCCTGGATAACGGCAAAACCTTTGCGCAATGGAAGAACGGGTATCCCTCCGTTTCTACCTACGATCTCGCCATCCAGGAACGCGAAGCTGACTTGTGCATCGCCACCTTCGGCCGTGCCATTTATATACTGGATGATATCCGTCCGCTGCGTCAGCTTGCCCGCAAAGGAGGTGCACAGCCGGCCCGGCGCATCACCGTGTTTGAACCCCCGGTGGCTTACCAGGCCAACGACCGGAATGCCGAAGGATATGATTACAGTTCCTGGGGTTTGTATGAAGGAGAAAACCGGCCGCGCGGCGCCTCGTTCAGTTATTTTATTCAGCCAGCGGCGGATAGTGTAAAGGCAGTGGGTAAGCAAAAAGCGGATTCTGTGAAGAAAACCGGCGACTCTGTGTATGTATATATTTATAACGATCAGCGTAGCCTGCTCCGTACACTCCGGTATAAAGCCGACAGCGGCCTGCAGCGGAAATACTGGGGTTTTGAAATGAAAGGATTCCGGATGCCCGGTTCAGTCAAACCCAAACCAGGAGATGAAGAGCGCGGCGGCCGCCAGGTATTTCCGGGTAGCTTCAGAATGATATTCAGTTATGCCGGCGAAACGGATTCGGTGATGCTGGTAGTAAAACCCGACCCGGTACTGCAGCCTTCCCGGGCGGTGTATGATGCACAGACTGCCGCGCTGGATCGGATTTATAAAAGTGTGAACAGACTGGTAGCCATCACCGACCGGCTCACGGAGGCAGAAGAAACCATCAACAGGGTGGAAGCCGCGGTGAAGCACCTCGAAACACCGGAGGCCGATTCCTTACGCAAACAGGGAAAGGCCATGGCCGATTCCATCAAACAACTCAGGCATTTTGTGATGGGCAAACCCCAGGAAAAACAAGGGTATGGCACTCCCTATCAGCTCACCGCCAACCGGAAGCTGATGGAAATCCGCCGGGTGGTTACGGGCATGGAAAAAATACCGGATGAACAGGAATTCCGGCAGATAGAAGCCGCAGAGAAACTTACGGATGCCGCCGTAGAAAAAGTGAACCGCTATTTTGACCAGGACTGGAGCCGGTACCGCAAGATGGTGGAATCGGTTAACTTCTCCCTGTTCAAGCCGATGGGCCTGATTGAATAAGGCGCCCGCGCAGTAGGGCTCGGGAAATGAAATACAGCAGGGGCATGGAAACCATTTCCATGCCCCTGCTCTTTATCCGGCTTGCCGGTAAACCTTTACATTTGCAAGGTTCACCTGATTACACTCATTCAATTCAGTATATGCCCTCCAACCGGTTAAGTCAGCTGGCCGAAACCCTGATCGGCTCCGAAATTGTGAAGCTCGGTAATGAAATCAAAGAGCAGATCCGGCAGGGCAAAACGATTTATAATTTCACCATCGGCGATTTCGACAGCAGCGTGTTTCCCATACCCGAACAGCTGGAATCACTGATCATTGAAGCATACCGCGAACGATATACCACTTATCCGCCTGCGGAGGGCATCGCCGAACTGCGGCAGGCCGTATCTGATTTTCTCCGCGAGCGGGAAGGGATACAGTATGGAACTGATGAAATTCTCATCGCCGCCGGCGGCAGGCCGCTGATTTATGCCGCTTACCGGGCAGTGGTGGATAAAGGGGAAAAAGTAATTTACCCGGTACCCAGCTGGAATAACAATCATTATGTACATTTTACAGAGGGGGAACACGTAGCCATTGAAACCCGCCAGGAAAATAACTTCCTCCCTACGGCGGCAGAGCTGGCGCCTCACCTGCAGGGGGCTTCGCTCCTGGCGCTCTGCTCACCCCTGAATCCCACCGGTACTGCATTTTCGAAGGAAGAACTGGAAGCCATCTGTGACCTGGTAATCGCGGAGAACCAACGGAGAGGGGTAGACGAAAAAAAGCTCTACCTCCTGTACGACCAGATTTACTGGACACTCACCTTCGGAGAAACGAAACATTACAACCCGGTAAGCCTGCGGCCGGAGATGAAGGAGTACTGCATCTTTATTGATGGCATCAGCAAGGCTTTCGCGGCCACCGGTGTACGGGTGGGATGGAGTATGGGCCCCGCCAAAGTGATGGCTAAAATGAAAGCGATCAACAGCCATGTAGGCGCCTGGAGCCCGATGGCAGAACAACACGCTACGGCCCGGTACCTGGGTCAACGCGAAGCCATTGACGCCTATTTCAGCGAATTCAAAAAACAGGTGGAGGAAAGACTGCGCCGGATTTATGAGGGATTCATGCAGCTGAAACAGGAGGGTTTCCCGGTGGATGCGGTGGCGCCGCAGGCGGCCATTTACCTGACGGTGCGGATCGATGCGGTGGGCAAAACAACCGCGGCCGGACAACGCCTGGAGCAACAAACCGATGTAACTGCCTACCTCTTACAGGAGGCGCAACTGGCGGTAGTACCTTTCTCGGCATTCGGAGCATCGGCCGGCAGTAGCTGGTACCGGCTGAGCGTGGGCACCTGCAAAACGGAACAGGTGGCAGCCATGCTTAAAAAACTGAAAGATGCCCTGGGGCATCTTTCGTAAAAACTATTGACGGGGGAAGAAGATCAGTTGAGGCAGTTGAGAAATACAAAAGGCTTCAGGTCCTGTTCACGGATAATATTCTTGACCGTGAGTACATCGCCGGCGATTTTGTACCGGTTGAGGTCAATCACTTCATGAGCGCCGGCAAGGTTTTCCATCCTTTCTACATGAAAGAGCATTTCATGCAGCAACTCCACCTGGTGTTCGATTGCCTGGGGGCTCATCAGTTCCTGGTTGAACATTACCAGCAGATCGCGGTTGATATTGTTCATGTGGCAAAATTGGATTTTCGTTTCGGCTGATTATCAGTACCCAACAAGGCCTTTTTTATTCGGACAGCCGCATTGCCCCTTTTTGGAAGCATCGCAGCCGGCAGCGATGGCAGCTACCATAATCAGCATAAAGGATATTTTAAGAATTCTGGTCATTGAAACAGACTTACCAAAATAAACTAATTTCAGTTAAAAATATTGCATTGTACAATGATTTTTTCCGAAAAAGAGAAAAATAATTGTCAAAAAGCCATTTTGGTGGCCCCGCTCGACTGGGGGCTGGGCCATGCTACCCGTTGTATTCCCCTGATCCGGGCCCTTCAGCAGTATCCCGTCCGGGTTATTCTGGCAGCGGAAGGTCCCACCCTTTCGCTCCTGCAGGAGGAGTTCCCCGATCTGGAGATGCTGCCCCTGCGGGGTTACCGGATCCGCTACGGGAAAAAGGCGGGGTCTATGTTGCTTCAGATCGCTTTCCAGTTGCCCGGTATCCTGCTTCGTTCTATAAAAGAACATTACTGGTTGCGGAAAGTTCACCGGCAGTATCAGCTTTCCGCGGTCATTTCCGACAACCGCTTCGGTTTATATCACCCGCAGGTGCATTCCGTGTATATCACCCACCAGCTGGCAGTTAAAACCGGCCATTGGTTAACCGACAGGCTGGCAACCTTTTTCCATCAGCGCTGCATCCGCAGATTCCGGACCTGCTGGGTGCCCGATGCACCGGGTTCGCCCTCGCTGGCAGGCGAGCTTTCCCATCCCGCCCATCCACCGGCCAATATCCGCTACATCGGGCCATTATCGCGGTTTCAGACCCGGGCCGGGGCACCTGCCGAGGAAGCGCCCGTTGACCTCCTGGTGCTGCTGTCGGGACCGGAGCCCCAGCGCAGCCTCCTGGAGGAAAAGCTACTGCCCGACCTCCGGGCATATACCGGGAACGCGGTACTGGTACGCGGACTGCCCGGTGAACCGAACCGGCCCCTGCCCGGGGGTATTTCGCTTCCGGACAATATCCGGGTGTTTCATCACCTGCGCGCCGACCGGCTGCAACTCATAATGGCCGTCGCTTCCCTGGTGATCAGCCGCAGCGGGTATACCACCGTGATGGACCTCGTTAAGCTGGGCCGGCCCGCGGTGCTGGTACCCACCCCCGGGCAGGCCGAACAGGAATATCTCGCGGAACATCTGGAACGCGAACAATTCAGTTGCCGGCTTGCACAGGACGCGTTCAGTTTGCCGGCGGCGCTCCGCCTGGCCGCGGATTTTTCCTTCCGGCAGCCCGCACCGGATATGGAGGCATATACGGCGGCTGTGAAAGGATTGGTGGAAAGCCTGTAAAGCCGCATCTTTGAAAGCTCAATGCCTGCAGTCAACAACAGCACCGCCGCACACCTCGGCCTGCTGGGTACCAATCTCTTTTTTGCCATCAACCTCAGCGCTGTAAAATATCTTACCGCGAACGGATTTATGCAGCCGTTCGGGATGAATGTAATTCGGGTAGGCGTGAGTGTTATCCTGTTCTGGGTGTTGTATCTTTTCAGTAAAAAGCGACGGCCGATCGACCGGGCCGATATTCCCCGTTTCCTGCTCTGTGCGCTCACGGGCATTGCCATCAACCAGATGCTGTTTCTGAAAGGCCTTTCGCTCACCTATCCCATTCATGCCGTGTTGCTGATGCTGACGACCCCGATACTCATCACGCTCACCGCTGCCTGGGTACTGAAGGAGCGGTTAACGCTTTACCGGCTGGCCGGATTGTCGCTCGGGGTGAGCGGCGCGCTGGTGCTGATCACTGCCCGTGATCATGGTGGCGCCGGTACCAACGTATGGCTGGGCGACCTGCTGGTGCTGGTGAATGCCGTATCCTATACCATCTATTTCATCCTGGTGAAACCACTGATGCTGAAGTACAATCCCGTACAGGTGATCCGACAGGTGTTTACCTGGGGCATGCTGATGGTGCTTCCGTTCGGATGGCAGGAGTTTATAGATATACGGTGGAACAGTTTGGGCTTTACGGAGTATGCCTGCATTTCCCTGATCGCAATTTTCGGAACCTTCCTGGCCTATCTGTTCAATGTCTACGGCATCAAGGTGCTCGGCGCCGGGGTGGCAGGTTCCTATATCTATATTCAGCCGGTATTCGCGGCGGTGATTGCCATGATCTTCCTGCATGAGTCCCTGGAGTGGTATAAACTCGCAGCCGCCGCACTTATTTTTTCGGGGGTGTATTTGTGTAACCTGAAACCTTCCGGGGAAAACTAACGGAACGGAATATCCGCAAATGACCAGCTGACACTATGCTTCCGCCCATTCACGGAAGCTGGCCACCCTTTCTCGGCTGATGATAATTTCACCGCTGTTTTTCAGGTGTTTCAGCATCAGTTTGAGCCTGTTGTTGAAGTAGGGCTTCACCTGTTCAATGGCTTTCACATGTACAATCATCTTCCGGTTTACGCGGAAGAAGTCGCGGGGGTTCAGGCGGGGTTCCAGTTTGTCAAGGGTGTGGTTGATGATGTAGCGGTTGCTTTCCCGGTCAACGAGGTAAACGATTTTATTTTCGGCGTAAAAATAGGCGACCTCTTCTGCCTGTATGAAAAAGGAACGCTGGCCCACTTTGGCGAGGAAGCGGTCTTTATACGTACTGACTGTACCATTCCCTTCCGGAAGTGCGGAAAGCGGCGTGGAACGAAGGCCGGAGGTCATCATCCGGTACTTGTTCATTGCTGTAGCCAGCGCTTCAGCTGTTACGGGTTTGAGAATATAATCAATGCTGAAGAGGCGGAATGCTTCGAGCGCGTAATGGTCGTAGGCGGTGATGAATATAACGGGCTGGTGTACCTGCACCCGGTTAAAAATCTCAAAGCTGTGTCCGTCGCTGAGGTGAATATCTACCAGGAGCAGATCCGGGTGTGCATGTGTCTGCAGCCATTGTACCGATTCCTCAATGCTTTCGAGGCAGGCAGCTACGCGTATGGAGGGGTCGTATTCCTTTACCAGCTGCTGCAAACGTTCCGCTGCCAGTATTTCATCTTCAATGATTACAATATCCATACCCTGTTGGTTTGATGTTTACAATAGCATCCTTCCGCGGAATGCAACCGGTTGGTCACAGGATATCTGCAATGATTAAACGGCTTATGAACAAAAAGGTTCAGGAAAAGGGGATCAGGCCTGCTGCAGGAGGGGGAGGCGCACGGTAAACGACTGGCCGTTGTTTTCAATTTCCACCGGGCGGCGGCTCACCAGCTGGTATCTTTTGATGATGTTCTGCAGACCGATACCGGTGGATGCTTCTTTCGTTTGTTTGGACTGCAGGTTATTACTTACTTCCAGTAAGTGGTCGCCATTGCTGTGCACCCGGATCCTGAGCGGCCGCTGCCGGCTGACCACATTGTGTTTGATGGCGTTTTCGATCAGCATCTGCAGACTCGCCGGAATGATATACTGTTCGTGTGGTTGTTCCCGGATATCCAGGTCAATCACCAGCGCGTCGGCAAATCTTTTCTGCAGCAGGAAGAGGTAGGGGCGGATGAAATTGATTTCACTTTTCAGGTCCACCAGTTCTTTATCGTGATTGCTCAGGATATACCGGTACACTTTTGAAAACTCTTCAATGAAGCGGTTGGCCTCCTGGTTATCCTTCATAATCAGGGCCGAGAGCACGTTGAGGTTATTGAAGAGAAAGTGCGGGTTGATCTGGCTTTTGATGAGCTGCAGTTCCGCCTGTGCGGTGATGCGTTTCAGTTGTTCCGCTTCCAGGCTGGTCATTTTATATTCCTTGAAATAAAAAATGATGGCATTGATGAGGTGGTAGAGCAGGTTCACCAGCCAGCAATACATCAGGTTCAGCTTCAGCGGGGTGTAGTTTTCCCGCAACGAAAAGGGATGGATGATCATGCCCACCACCAGTACAATGATGACTGTGAGTGAGGTGGCCAGGATGCTGCCGACAATGAAGAAGGTAACCTTGTACCTGATTTTGTTGACAGCCGGAGGAGCCAGCCGGCGTACCAGCGGTTCGGTAAGCCGGTTGATTTCCAGGATCAGAAACGTAATGGCCAGGATGGTACCGAAGGCATAGTACCCGCTGATCCGGATCTGGAAATACTCGTATACCCGGCAGAATTCAGTGTTTACATACGTATACACCGAAAGCAGCAGCGCAAACCAGTAACGGTACCGGTGGGTAAACATCAGGCGTTGATTAAAAAGATAAAGCATCAACGGTCAGCACGTAAAATTGTTGACCGCTGATGCTTTCTATAGTATCAGTTGGTTTTCCAGGGTTCCTTATCAGGGAAGCAGCACGCGGTCAATCACATGCACTACACCGTTGGTAGCCATGATATTGGTGGCGATGATTCCGGAGGGGCTGGCATTGCCATTACCCTTGATGGTGGGTGCGGAACCCAGGGCTACTGTGGTGTTTCCGCTACCAAACATGGTGAGGGGGCCGGCCACCAGGTCGGAAGAGAAAGCACGTCCGCCTACTACATGATAGCTCAGCACCGCCTGCAGGGTGGTGAGGGGGATATCAGCGATTTTGCTCAGGGAGAGGGCGCCCAGCAGATCGCGGAAAGCCTTGTTGGTGGGAGCGAATACGGTGAGGATATTGCTGTTCAGCAGGGTGATTAAACCGGGAGCTGCAGCATCTGCCCGTACAATAGCTGTTACCAGGGAATCCAGGCCATTGTCGCCGCCGAGGTTAGCCTGTGCAGTGGCTACAATATTTCCGGAAGCAGGCAGCAGTACGCGGCCCAGCACGTGGATCACGCCGTTATCAGCCGCTACATCCGCAGCCGTAACCTGGATGCCATTGATGAAAACACCGCTGCTGTTGCGGGTAACGAAGATGGAATCGGCAGCCACCGGGGGAATGTTCACGGTGAGTACTTTGGCATTCGGGCCGGCGGGTACATCGGCAGCCATTACTTTGGCGCCCACGGTGTGGTAGGCCAGGATTTTTTTCAGCTGATCGGCGGTCAGTGCGTCAATGGTGGCGGAACTGATGCCGCTGGCTGTAAAGGCTGCATCGGTGGGAGCAAAAACGGTGAAGGGACCGGCGCCGGAAAGGGTGCTGGCCAGGCCTGCTTTTACCACGGCTTTTTCGAGGAGGCTGAAACTGGCATCGGCTACCACCTTATCAGTGATGTTGTTGGTGGCAGGTGTTTCTTCATCTTTACTGCAGGAGCTGGTGGTGCAGGTAATCAGAGCGCCCATACCCAGTACCAGGGCCCATTTGCTGAATGTGTTACGGATAATCATGTTGTCAGTATTTTTTGAGTGAATAGATACCAGAATGAACAGTAATGGCTGTCCGGCGGACCGTCTGAGGGAGTGAATTGTATAAATTTTGCGACGAGCCGGCGTATTATCCGCCTGTTTTGTGGAGATAATCGTTTGATTTGTTAAACAAATAATTTTTCCATCGCCACCATTCATCCATTTATTTTGCCGCTTATCATTTCATCTGTTTTTCTCGATCTCCGGTGAAATCGGCTGAAACCCTTTACCATGCTGGTTCTGATCTAAAAACAGGTTCTATACAAAAGCCAGCTACTAAAAAATAAATGGTAGTATGTGTTGCATAGTACTACTAAATGACATAGTTTTGTGTCAGCAAGATGAGAAAAGGCAACACCAGCCATCAGCCATGAAAAACAAACCCTTTGCTCCTCCTGCTAAAGTATAGCCATGAAATTTTTAAAACATTGAGCCATGAACATTGAAAACACCGCCAGCCAGATGCGAAAGGGAGTGCTGGAATTCTGCATCCTTTCGGTGATCAAGCAGGGGGAAGTGTATCCTTCAGACATTATTGATAAAATGAAGGCCGCCAACCTCAACATTTTCGAGGGCACCCTTTACCCCTTGCTCACCCGGTTGAAAAATGCAGAGTTCCTGACCTACCGCTGGATTGAAAGTAACAGCGGCCCCCCGCGGAAGTATTTTTCTCTCACCGAAAAGGGCGCCGCATTTTACAACGAACTGGAGTCGACCTGGAATGAGCTTTCAAATGCAGTACAGGCACTGACCACGAACCAGCCGGTTTCCACCACCGAAAACTTCAACTCACCGGAATAGCCATTACCTGAAACGGGTAAGGCCCATCACGGACCATCAACTGATTGAAACATTCTAACACAATTAGCCATGAAACAAGTAATCAATATCAACTTCCACGGTCAGGTAGTACCTATTGAGGTGTCTGCTTTCGACATCCTGAAAAGCTACACCGACTCCCTGTCGCGTTTCTTTGCCAATGAGGAAGGAAAGGAAGAAATCATCAACGACATTGAAAGCCGCATCGGCGAACTGTTCCAGGAGCGGCTGAAGAAAGGCGCCACCTGCATCACCGATGAAGATGTGCAAGCTATTATTAAAAGTATGGGCCGTCCCGAAGAGTTCGACGGGGAAGAAGAAAAAGTAGCTGCCGGACTGGGCGCCCAGGCGAATGACAACCAGGGTGCAGGAACTGCCACCGGGCACAAAAGGCTCTTCCGGGATGAAAACAACAAAGTGATCGGCGGCGTCTGCGGTGGCCTGGCCAACTATTTCGGTACGGATCCGGTGATCATCCGGGTGATCTTTGCCGTGATTGCCCTGGCTTTCGGCACCGGTTTGCTTGCCTATATCATCCTCTGGATCGCAGTGCCCAGCAGTGCTTCCAATACCATCGGCGGGGTACGTAAGAAACTCTTCCGCGATCCGGATGATAAAATCGTAGCGGGTGTTTGCAGCGGTATCGGTAACT
>WBZP01005385.1_pt1 | contig 13035 bp, 15 predicted proteins | sample 5204301 | NCBI WGS metagenome assembly WBZP01 (sample SAMN12412401, study PRJNA552823) | activated sludge metagenome | isolation source: activated sludge from nitrification reactor of wastewater treatment plant... | place: USA: Pennsylvania | collected 2017
CAGCCTGGAAGATGTCGCCGTCGGCGACTCGATCGCCTGTAGCGGCGTCTGTCTTACGGTCGTCGAAAAGCACGGCAACAGCTTTTCTGTCGACGTCTCGCCAGAAACGCTGTCCTGCACCATCGGGCTGGATGCGCCCGGCCCGGTCAATCTGGAAAAGGCGCTGCGCTTGTCGGACCGTCTGGGCGGCCATCTGGTTTCCGGTCACGTCGATGGCGTCGGCGAGGTGTTGCGCTTCGACCCCCTCGGCGACAATCGCCTGCTCGAAATCCGCGCGCCGGAAGCTCTGGCCCGGTACATCGCGCGCAAAGGCTCGATAACCGTCAACGGCGTCAGCCTGACGACAAATACGGTCGACGGCGCCTGCTTTACCATCAACCTGATCCCGCACACGCTAGAGGCAACGACATTGGGGAGCCTGAAACCGGGCAGCCGCGTCAATCTCGAAATCGACCTCATCGCGCGCTATGTCGAGCGCATGCTCAATCCCGACACTCCGGAAGCCTTCTAGATGTCACCACTCAGCCAGTCACCGGCCATTTCCACCATCGAAGAAATCGTTATCGAGATACGCGCCGGGCGCATGGTCATCCTCGTCGACGAAGAAGATCGCGAAAACGAGGGCGACCTCATCCTTGCCGCCGAACACGTCACGCCCGAAGCCATCAACTTCATGGCCAAGCACGCGCGCGGGCTGATCTGCCTGACGCTGAACGAAGCTCGCTGCAAGCAAATCGGCCTGACGCCGATGGCGCGCGACAACAAGAGCGCGTACAACACGGCTTTCACCGTTTCGATCGAAGCGGCGAGCGGCGTCACCACCGGTATCTCGGCGCAAGATCGGGCGCGTACCATCCAGGTTGCCGTGGCACGCGATGCACGGCCGGAGGATATCGTCCAGCCGGGACACATTTTCCCGATCATCGCCAAGACGGGCGGCGTGCTGGTGCGCGCCGGCCACACCGAGGCGGGTTGCGATCTGGCCCAGATTGCCGGATTGGAACCCTCGTCGGTCATCTGCGAAATTCTCAAAGACGACGGCTCGATGGCCCGCCTGGACGATCTGATCGACTTTGCGCGAGTGCATGGACTGAAGATCGGCTCGATTGCCGACCTCATCAATTTTCGCAGCCGCAACGAAACGCTGATCGAGCGCACTTTCTCCAAGCAGGTCCAGTCTCCCCACGGCGAATTCACTTTGCATGCCTATACCGACCGCACTTCGAATGAAGTTCATCTGGCGCTGACCCGGGGGGATATCAGCCCGGAGAAGGAAACGCTGGTGCGCGTCCATGAACCACTGACCGCGCTCGATTTCCTCGACCCGACCAGTGGTCGCCACTCCTTTTCGCTCGATCAGGCACGCGAAGCGATGGCCAAGGTCGAATCCGGCGTCATCGTGCTTCTGCGCCGCCCGGAAACCTGTCAGGAACTGCTTGCCGCGCTGACCGAGCAATCGCCCGCGCAACGCCCGGCAGCGAAATGGGATCCGCGCATGTACGGTATCGGTGCGCAGATTCTGCGCGATCTCGGTGTGCGCAAGATGAAGCTGCTGGCGAGCCCGCGCCGCATGCCGAGCATGACCGGTTTCGACCTGGAAGTGACCGGTTACGTCCGCTCGCCAGCCGAACTCGAATAAACTGATTACCCGAACCCAAACTGCGGTAACGAAGAGAAGGCACTGACATGGCACGCTACGACAACATTTACGAATTCGAATCCGACCTGGCCGGTGAAGGCCTGGCTGTCGGCATCGTCATGAGCCGCTTCAATCAGGATATTGGCGAAGGCCTGCTTGCCGCTTGCACAGCTGAACTCAAGCGTCTGGGCGTGGCCGATAGCGATATCGAAATTGCCACCGTGGCCGGCGCGCTGGAAATCCCGCTGGTGCTGCAGAGCATGGCGCAAAGCGACCGCTACGATGCCTTGGTCGCGCTTGGGGCGGTCATTCGCGGCGACACCTACCACTTCGAAGTCGTTTCCAACGATTCCTGCCGCGCCGTCATGGATGTGCAGCTGGATACCGGCATTCCCGTTGCCAACGGCATTTTGACTTGCGACAACGACGATCAAGCGCTGGCACGCATGCAACAGAAAGGTTCGGATTGCGCCCGCACGGCCATTGAGACGGCCAACCTGCTCCGTGCCATCGGAGACCGCCCGGCATGAACTCCACGCCGGGCGCCCCCCCTGGCGCCACCCAAGCGCCCAAGAAACCGGGCAAGTCTGCGGCTAAACCTCTGGCCAAATCGCCACGTCGCCGCGCACGCGAATTTGCCTTGCAAGGTCTCTACCAGTGGCAAATCGGCGGCAACGACGAGACGGCGATCGAGGCACACATGGGCGACATCGCCGGCTTTCAAAAGGCCGATAGCGAGTTCTTCGTCGGTCTGCTACGCGGCGTTGTGGCCCAGCATGAGGCATTGCGGGAACAGCTTCAGACTTATCTGGACCGCCCCTTCAAGGAGCTTTCGCCGGTCGAAGCCTGTATTTTGCTGGCCGGGGCGTACGAACTGGCGCACTACCCACAAACGCCGTATCGCGTCATCATCAACGAAGCGATTGAACTGGCCAAGGATTACGGCGGCACTGACGGCCATAAATATGTCAACGGCGTACTCGACAAACTGGCCGCCAAATTGCGCCCGATTGAAGTCGAAGCCAAGCGCGCGGCCCGCAAAGGCTGAGCTAGCTCCTTCGACGCAGAGTGCGCAGAGGCCTACGCCATGCCTCCTTCAGAATTCGACCTGATCGCCCGCCACTTCGCCCGGCCAACGCCACAGGCCATTCTCGGCCCGGGCGACGATTGCGCTTTGATCGCGCCGTCGCCCGGCATGGAACTGGCGATCACCACCGACATGCTGGTCAGCGGTACTCATTTCTTGCCGGACACCGATCCTGGCCAACTGGGCTGGAAGACCCTGGCGGTCAACCTGTCCGATCTGGCGGCGATGGGCGCCAGGCCCCGCTGGGCATTGCTCGCCGGCAGCCTTCCGGACGCCAACGAGACGTGGCTTGCGGCGTTCGCCGACGGTCTCTTTGCCTGCGCCAAACGCTTTGGCGTCGACCTGATCGGCGGCGATACTACGCGCGGGCCGCTCAATCTGTGCATGACAGCGCTTGGCGAGGTGCCGGCCGGCGAAGCGCTACGCCGAGACGGTGCCTTGGCCGGCGACGATCTGTGGGTATCCGGGCAACCCGGACTGGCCGCTCTCGGGCTGGCGCACCTGCAAGGCCGAACCTTCTTGCCGGAAGCGCTCGCCGCCCGCTGCCGGTCCGCCTTGCAGCGTCCATGGCCGCGAGTCGATCTCGGCATGGCTTTGCTGACGCAGCGCTTGGCGCATGCCGCGATCGACGTATCCGACGGCCTGCTCGCCGATCTGGGCCACATCGCCAAACGCTCGCGCCTCGAGGCCGAGGTATTCCTGCCCCAGCTTCCGGGCCTGCCTGCTGGGGCCGAACCCTTGCTGGCGCGCAGTTGCCAGCTGGCCGGTGGCGACGATTACGAACTGGTGTTTGCCGCAGCGCCCGGCCAACGGCATGAACTGGCTGAACTGGCATCCCGGCTCGACCTGCCGCTGTGGCGCATCGGTCGTATGATCGAGGCCACCGATGAATCGCGGAGCGAGGCGGCCGGGCCTGGGCGATGTCCGAGCGCGGGAAACGTCATCATGCTGGATGAAAATGGGCAACCTGTGCCCGCGACTGAAAAAGGATACGATCATTTTGCTCAAGACACGCCTTAAGCCGCCTTCGCTTCGCTTCCTCCTGTCGCACCCGGCGCATCTGGTCGCTTGCGGTTTTGGCAGCGGCCTTTCGCCTTTCGCGCCGGGAACAGCCGGAACGCTTTTCGCTTGGGCGCTCTTCCCGATTCTCCGCGAATGGACCAGCGACTTCGAGCTGCTCGCTATTTTGTTGGCATGTTTCATCGGCGGCGTACTGGCGGTACACAAGACCGGCGCCGATCTTGGCGTGGTCGACCACGGCAGCATCGTCTGGGACGAGATTGTTCCTTTCTGGCTGGTGCTGGTGTTTTGCCCGGCCAACGTGCTGTGGCAAACGGCCGCCTTCCTGCTGTTCCGTTTCTTTGACATCGTCAAACCGCAGCCGGCACGCTATTTTGACGAGCAGGTCAAAAACGGCTTCGGCGTGATGTGCGATGATCTGATCGCCGCTGGCTACACCGTGCTCGTCCTCGCTCTCCTGAAATTCTTGTTTCAATGAACCAGAAGAATCTCGAAGCCCTCGCCGCGCAGGTCGGCTCGCTGCTGGCCACCAATGGACAGGTGCTGGCGACAGCCGAATCGTGTACCGGCGGCTGGGTCGCGCAATGCCTGACGTCGATCGCCGGCAGTTCGGCATGGTTTGACCGCGGCTTCGTTCCTTACTCCAACGAAGGCAAGCAGGACATGCTGGGGGTGAGCAAAGAAACGCTGGCCGCGCATGGCGCCGTCAGCGAGGCCACGGCAATCGCCATGGCCCGAGGGGCGCTACGCCACAGCCGGGCCGACTGGGCTCTGGCTATCACCGGCATCGCCGGGCCGAGCGGAGGTTCGCCGGAGAAGCCGGTCGGCACTGTTTGTTTCGCCTGGGCCGGGCCGGAAAATTCCGTGCATTGCGAGACCTGCCATTTCGACGGCAGCCGCGACGTTGTGCGCGCACGCTCGGTCGAATATGCGCTGAACGGCCTCCTCCGGCATGCCCAACGAATGAAGGCCTAGGCGACGACTTCTTGCAGCCTGCCGGTGCCGCGGTTCACACCGGAACGATGGCTGTCATGTTAAGTATTTCTCGAAACCACGACCGTCAATAAACTAGAATACGCAGCCATGCGCTTCAAGCCCCTCTTCCTCTTGTTCATCATGCTCGCCGCCGGCGATGCGGCGGCCCTGGGGCTCGGGGACATCTCCTTGCACTCCCGCCTTGGGGCGCGCTTGCGCGCCGAAATCGAACTGCTCGGCGTGACCGCCAGCGATCAACTCTCGCCCGATTGTTTTCGCCTTAGCCCGTCAAGCGATGCCGAATCCGGGGTGCCTGCCTTGCCACGGGGCCGTCTGTCGATCGATCGACGGAACGGAAACCCGCGACTGCTCATCCGTTCCGATCACACAATTAATGATCCCGTTCTCCTGATCCGTCTGCGTGCCGGCTGTAATGCCGAGGTGCTGCGCGACTACATGCTGATCCTCGACCCGGTCGAAGCCAACGCTATTCAGCAGGCAAAACGCGACCCCGCTGACCGCACTGAGCGGGATTCCCCTCAGGAAATGGATTCATCCCGCGACGCTACAGAGCACAGACGCCTGTCCACATCTGCCGGCAGACCACAGCGCCTCAAAACCGAAACGCCGGAATCCGCCACACCGACAACGGAGAGAAGAAGGAGCGCTTCGCGGAAGGTGAAGCCCGACACCGAGCTCAAATCGGATCGACTGAGTATTTCCGGCAACATCAGCGGTAACGAGGCGCAGCGTGACGACTTGCCCCTGCGTCTGGCGACCGAGCTGTCGGACAATGCATCCGCCAATGCATCGGAAAGCCAGCGCACGCTGCTTCGCCTGGAATACCAAGTGCTGACGGCAATTTACGATCAGTCCAGCCAGTTGCTGAGTGCAGCGGAACAGGTCCGGAAACTGGAATCTTCGTTTGCCGAATTGCGGGCCGAAACCGAACTCCTGGGCTCCGCTCCGTTGCAAACTCAAGCGCCTTCAGCCGCCGCCGCAATTCCTCCGGCAAAAAAAGATTTGGTGCCGCAAGCGGGCCAAGGTCCCCAAGCGAAGGCGGCTGACAACGGGAATCGGTATATGGGGATCGCCGGGATGCTGGCCTTGCTCGGTGTTGTCGGACTACTGGTGTGGTTCCTGCGAAGGCACGCCCTCAAGGCCGGGCAACCCGTCACCGGCCTGGTGCCGGAACAGTCGCCGGTCGTCCAAGCGATGCCTCAGCCAACCGTGGGCAGGAAGCCTTCCGTGGCCAACAGCGAAACCGTGCAAACCACCGACGAGACGCTATTTCTGGACGATCGCCCTGAACCTCTGCCAATCCCGCTACCTGAGCGGGAAGTCGACCCGCAAGCGGCGCGCGATGCGACAGTGCTTGCCGAACAGAACGGGTTCAACCCGGTCATCGAACTGGCCGACATCATGCTCGCCTTCGGACGCATCAAGGGCGCCACCGAAGCGCTGCTCGAATACATTGAGGGCAGCCCGGGCGAAGCACTGCAGCCCTGGGTCAAGTTGCTCGATATTTACCGGCAGAACGGCATGCGCCCGGAGTTTGAAAGCCTCTCGCAGAGACTCAAACTGCATTTCAACGTGGCCCCAAGCGATTGGGAATCGGTTGCCGCGCTCTCACCGCGCCCTGCCGAAACAGGCCATGAAGGCGATACACCCTTTGCGGCATTGCTTTCCCGCTTGCCCGGCATCGGCCAGATTACGCACGTTCGTGACGAAATTGCCCGGACCTGGGACTCTGCGGAAAGCCTGGCCTATATCGACAAACTCCTGCGCGACAACCGCCAAGGAGAACGCCAGGGATTCGCACTGTCCACCGTCAACGAACTGCTGTTCTTGCTGGACATCCTCGAAAAACGCTTCAAGTCCGCTTAACGTGCCCAATAGATGACCAGGCACGGGACGAAGAACGTCCAAGCGCGAACAGTCACGCAACCAAATCGGTATAACTGTATATAATTACAGCATTCGACACGGGCGCAACGCGCAGGCTCTGCGTCGTCGAACATGAGATAATCCCCGCCAACCAGGACAAAGGACACGCAATGGACGACAACAAGGCAAAAGCATTGGCCGCCGCACTGGCCCAGATTGAAAAGCAGTTCGGCAAAGGCTCGATCATGAAAATGGGCGACGGCAGCGTCGCCAACGACATTCAGGTTGTGTCGACCGGCTCGCTCGGGCTGGACATCGCGCTGGGCATCGGCGGTCTCCCGCGTGGCCGCGTCGTCGAAATCTACGGCCCCGAATCGTCCGGAAAAACGACACTGGCGCTGCAGGTGATTGCCGAAATGCAGAAGCTCGGCGGCACAGCCGCGTTTATCGATGCTGAACACGCGCTGGATCCCACCTATGCCCAGAAACTGGGTGTCAATCTGGACGAACTGTTGATTTCGCAGCCGGATACCGGCGAACAAGCGCTTGAAATCACCGACATGCTGGTGCGTTCTTCGAGCGTTGATGTGATTGTCATCGACTCGGTGGCTGCCCTCGTTCCGAAAGCCGAAATCGAAGGCGAGATGGGCGATTCACTTCCCGGCCTGCAGGCCCGCCTGATGAGTCAGGCGCTGCGTAAGCTCACGGCAAACATCAATCGGACCAACACGCTGGTGATCTTCATCAACCAGATCCGCATGAAGATCGGCGTCATGTTCGGCAGCCCGGAAACAACCACCGGCGGCAATGCGCTCAAGTTCTACGCTTCGGTGCGCCTCGACATCCGCCGCATTGGCGGTATCAAGAAGGGCGACGAGGTCATCGGCAATGAAACCCGCGTCAAGGTTGTCAAGAACAAAGTGGCGCCACCTTTCCGCGAAGCCATTTTTGACATCCTTTATGGCGAAGGAACATCGCGCGAAGGCGAAATCGTCGAGCTTGGGGTCAATCACAAACTGGTCGAAAAATCCGGTTCCTGGTATGCCTATAACGGCGACAAGATCGGGCAGGGTAAAGATAACGCGCGTGAATACCTCAAAGCCAACCCGCATATCGCGGTGGAGATCGAGGCTAGAATCCGTGCGGCGGTCAATGTACCCTCACCCAAACTGCTCAATGCAGCCGAGTAAACGGAAACGACAGACATGAGCGGCACCCTGCGCGAACGTGCTTTGCGGCTACTGGCGCGGCGCGAACATGCCCGGGCCGAACTGGCACGAAAGCTGTCGCCCCACGCCAATTCCGCTGAAGAACTGGGCGCCTTGCTGGACGACCTGGTCGCGCGCCACCTGCTCTCCGACGAGCGCTATGTGGAGACGCGCATGCACGCCCGAAGCGAACGTCTTGGCAACGCGCGGCTGGCATCCGAACTGCGCAACCAGGGCATTTCCACCGCCTTAACGAACGCTGCCTTGGCTACCTGCGCGCCTGAACTGACGCGTGCACGCCGGGTCTGGCAGCTCAAATACGGTAGCAAACCCGGCACAACCGGTGCCGCCGAGCACGCCCGACAAGTGCGTTTCTTGATGAGCCGGGGCTTTCCCGGAGAAGTTATCCGTCGCGTGCTGCGCGGCGACTGCGAAGACGATTGAATGATTCCAGAAACCAGCGACAACCCAAGTACGAAAAGTATCCTATCCACGCACAACCTGAAGAAGCGCTTCAAGAAGCGCACGGTGGTGCAGGACGTGTCCTTGGAGGTGAGAAGCGGCGAAGTGGTTGGCCTGCTCGGACCAAACGGTGCGGGGAAGACGACCTGCTTCTACATGGTGGTTGGTCTGGTGTCCTGCGACGGTGGCGATGTTCACCTCGACGATAAGAAACTGACCCACCTGCCGATCCACAGACGTGCCAAGTTAGGCGTGTCCTACCTGCCGCAGGAAGCCTCCGTTTTCCGCAAACTTTCCGTTGTCGAGAACATCAAGGCGGTACTTGAGCTGCAGCGTCTGACGCCTGACGAGGTTGAACTGCGTGCCGAACGCCTGCTCGAAGAACTGCATATCGGCCATATTCGCAACAGCTCGGCGGCGTCGCTTTCCGGCGGCGAGCGGCGCAGGGTGGAAATTGCCCGTGCGCTGTCGACCGAACCACGCTTCATCCTGCTTGACGAGCCCTTTGCCGGCATTGATCCTATTGCCGTGCTGGATATCCAGAAGATCATCCGCTTCCTCAAGGAGCGCAATATCGGTGTTTTGATTACCGACCACAATGTACGTGAAACGCTGGGCATCTGCGATCACGCCTACATCATCAACGAAGGCAGTGTTCTCGCCGCTGGCCGGCCTGATGAAATCATTTATAATGAAAACGTCCGGAAGGTTTATCTGGGTGAAAATTTCCGCCTCTGAATCTGGCACTTGCTTCAATAAAATCCAGAACGAAACGAGTTGACTTCCTGCAATCCGGTGGCCGATCAGGCTCCGTAAATGAAACCATCCCTACAACTCAAGCTTTCGCAGCATCTCGCACTGACGCCTCAGTTGCAGCAGTCCATACGTCTGTTGCAACTGTCGACGCTCGAACTTGAGCAGGAACTGGAAAAGTACCTGCAGGAAAACCCGCTGCTCGAACGCGTGGAAGAGGAGTATGCGCCCCTTCAGCCTGGCCCCAGCGATCAGGACTCCGAATCCGCTGCGGACGACAACACGGGAAACGACATCGAAACGGCGGTTTCCTCGGCCGATGACGAGAGCTGGCTCGGCGACGAAGAAAACAATTACTCCGGTTCCAGTTCATCCGGGTCGTTCGACGACGATGATGGCGACTTCCAGGACGTACAGGTCGCGACGACCTCGTTGCGCGAACACCTGTCGAGTCAACTCGGGCTGATCAGCATTCCCGACCGAGACCATACCTTGGTGCAATGTCTGATCGAAGCGCTCGATGACGATGGCTATCTGACCCTGTCGCTTGAGGAACTCGCAGAAACACTGCCTGCCGAACTCGAAATCGAGCTGGAGGAACTGCAGATCGCGCTCAATCACCTGCAATGCTTCGACCCGACCGGCGTGGGTGCCCGCAACGCACAAGAGTGCCTCGCTTTGCAGCTGGAGGCCTTGCATGGCGACGATACGTCGGTATTGGCCCTGAAAATCGTGCGCAAACACCTCGATCTGCTGGCCAGTCGCGATTTCATTAGACTCAAAAAACTCGTCGAGTGCGACGACGTGCAGTTGCGCGACGCCCAGTCGCTGATACGCAGCCTCAACCCCAGACCCGGTTCAAAATATGCCGCGCTCGAGGCGCGCTATATCACCCCGGATGTGGTGGTGCGGAAGATACGCGGCCAATGGGTCGTCAACGTTAATTCCGACGCTTTTCCTCGCTTGCGCATCAACAGCCTGTATGCCCAGATACTGTCCCGGCAGCGCGGCTCGGGACTCGCCGGACAATTGCAGGAAGCACGCTGGCTGATAAAAAACGTGCAGCAGCGCTTTGACACCATTCTGCGGGTGGCGCAGTCTATCGTCGACCGCCAGCGGCAGTTTTTTGATCATGGCGAGGTGGCCATGAGACCGCTGGTGCTACGTGAAATTGCCGACATTCTGGGTTTGCACGAGTCGACCATTTCCCGCGTAACGACGCAAAAATACATGGCGACTCCACGCGGCATTTTCGAATTGAAGTATTTCTTCGGCAGTCACGTCGCCACCGAGGCGGGTGGCGCATGCTCGGCGACGGCCATCCGGGCGCTGATCAAACAATTGATCGCGTCGGAAGAACAGAAAACCCCCTTGTCCGATAGCCAGCTGTCCGAAATCCTTGGTCAACAGGGCATAGTTGTCGCTCGGCGAACGATCGCAAAATACCGTGAGGGGCTCAGCATTCCGCCCGTTAAACTACGTAGAGCCTTTTAGTGGTCTACTACGTGTATTGTCACCTCTGAAGATGAAAGCAGCGCCCTGTACTTACCCCACAACCCCGAGGCCGCTCTAACGAGCGGGCAAGGGGTTTTCGACGATCGCTGACGCGACAATAACTCTGACAAGGAGCTTCACCATGAACCTGCAGATCAGTGGACATCACCTCGATATCACACCGGCAATTCACGATTACGTTACTGGTAAACTTGATCGCGTGACGCGCCACTTCGATAACGTCATCGATGTTAATGTGATTCTGTCAGTCGCCAAATTGAAACAGAAGGCCGAGGTCACCGTTCACCTTTCCGGCAAGGACGTTTTCGTCGAAGCCGTTGACGAAGATCTTTACGCTGCGGTTGATAGTCTGGTCGACAAACTCGACCGTCAAATCCAGAAGCACAAGCAGAAAGTGCAAAACCATCATCGTGGCCAGAAGATCAGCCAAATCGTCCAGGAATGAATGCCATGCCTTGCGTGATTGGCCTCGCTGGGTCAACACGCCAGGCAGATCGACGACTTTCTTATTTCCGTTAGCCCTTTTCACGCCGACCGCTCGCCAAGATTTTTATACTTTCCAGCATGAGCCAGATATCGCCATTACTCGCCACTGAAAATATCGTCCTTGATCTCGATGCAAGCAGCAAGAAACGTGTCTTCGAGCATGTCGGTCTCCTCTTCGAAAACAACCAGGGCATCGCCAGCAGTGCTGTCTTCGAAAGCCTGTTTGCCCGTGAAAAACTGGGCTCAACCGGTCTTGGTCAGGGTATCGCCATTCCGCACGGACGCATCAAGGGGCTGAAGGGGGCTACTGGCGCATTCTTACGTCTTGCTGCGCCGGTCCCGTTTGACTCGCCGGATGGAAGACCGGTTTCTCTCCTTTTCGTCTTGCTCGTTCCCGAACAGGCCACAGAACAACATCTGCAAATCCTTTCCGAACTCGCTGAAAAATTCTCCGATCCTACCTGCCGCGAGGGGCTCTCCAACGCCGCCAGTGCCGAAGAGATCCGCCAGCTGCTCACTCATTGAGAGCCGTCAGCATGATTCCAGCCCGCACTCTGAGCATCACCCAACTCTATACGGACCACCTTGAGAAACTCAAGCTCACCTGGATCGCGGCGGTAGGCGTCGAGCGGCTTGTCGTCCTCAAGGATCAAGGAATCTATGGCCCCGATGTCGTAGGACATCTCAATCTGATCTACAGCCATCGTGTCCAGGTTATCGGCAAGGCTGAACAGCGTTGGGCTGAACGCGTCGGCGTCGAGCGCTGGCATCGACAGATCGACGATCTCATGGCGGCGTCGCCACCGGCACTGATCGTCGCTGACGGCCTGGAAATACCCCCCGGGGCCAAGGATTTGTGCGAAGCGACGCAAACCCCGCTGTTTGTCACTCCGAAAGAGTGCTCGGTCGTCATTGACTTGCTGCATATCTATCTCGCGCGCCGGTTTGCGGACACCGTATCGGCGCACGGTGTGTTCATGGACGTGTATGGCATGGGCATTCTGATTACCGGCGATTCCGGCGTCGGCAAGAGCGAACTGGCTCTCGAACTCGTTTCGCGCGGACACGGCCTGGTTGCCGACGATGTCGTCGAACTGGCACGCACAGCGCCGACAACGATTGAGGGCCGCTGCCCGAGCATGCTTCGCGATTACCTGGAAGTGCGAGGGCTTGGCCTGCTCAATATCCGGACTATTTTCGGCGAGACGGCGGCACGCCGAAAGATGAAGCTCAAGCTGGTCGTCCATCTGCAGGAATTTGCCACCGGCGACGACTCGCCGCGCTTGCCGCTCGATTCCCAGACGCAGGAAATTCTCGGCATACCCGTGCGCAAGGTCGTTTTCCATGTAGCTCCCGGACGCAACCTTGCCGTGTTGCTCGAAGCGGCGGTGCGCAACTGTATCCTGCAAATGCGTGGCATCGACAGCATGAGCGAATTCATCAATCGCCAGCAACAGGCCGTTCTCGACGACGACTTGTAATATGCCGTTTATAATTAGCGAACGTTTTCAACTTTTCAAGGAGTTACCCATGAAAGCCATGATTGCTCTCGTTGCCCTCGCCTTCGTTACGAGCAGCGCCTTCGCTGCAGATGATCAAGCGAAGAAAACGCCCTCACCCGCGCAACAGGCACAGCAGGAAAAAATGAAAGCCTGTAACGCCGACGCCAAAACCAAGGCCCTCAAGGGCGCTGAACGGAAGAAATTCATGAGCGAGTGCCTGGGTTCGAAGCCGGCGCCTGCCGCCACCCAACAGGACAAAATGAAGACCTGCAACGCCGACGCCAAGACCAAGGCGCTCAAAGGGGACGAGCGTAAACAATTCATGAGCCAGTGCCTCAAGGCCGACAAGCCGTAACCCCACTGACGAACAGCAACAAAAAAACGACGGTATCCGTGCCGTCGTTTTTTTTTAACTGTACGTGTTCAGATCAGATCGAATTCAGCGCAATCCGCGCCGGGACTTGCGGCCGAATCGGCAAAGCAGATCAGACCCTTGGCGTG
>WBZP01005386.1_pt1 | contig 13034 bp, 12 predicted proteins | sample 5204301 | NCBI WGS metagenome assembly WBZP01 (sample SAMN12412401, study PRJNA552823) | activated sludge metagenome | isolation source: activated sludge from nitrification reactor of wastewater treatment plant... | place: USA: Pennsylvania | collected 2017
TGGCCAAGGTGGAGCGCCTGCTCAATCGACGCCCCCGCAAATCGCTCGGCTTTCGAACGCCCAACGAGGTCTTTCACGCGCTGGCGAAACGGCGCTGAGGTTATGCACTGGGAAGTTGAATCTGCGAGTTGATTTATACCTGTCGATACCCTCAGCGGATTTGAGGTCTTAGAAAATCCCATCCACTATACGCGCGATCCCGACAAGCCGTTACGATTCAACCGGCTGCTGCTGATCGTCAAAGGGAAACGCCCGGCCATTGTGTATTGAAGAGCTGCCACGCTCCCATATAAAGGTATCCGACCCCCTATAGTCATGCAGGTTGGTGGGTGGCGCTGTAGAACTCCCAGGATAGCCGGTCGAGTTACCCCCATGCCTCATATGCGGGGAAAGTGCTCCTGATAGTTTCTGTGCATGTTTGTTTCAATGCTAATGGTAGCTCCAGGTGGATTGCACATTCTTTCGGAATGAATCGTAAAATATCGCGTAACCATCTTCGTTATAACCAGTTACAAAAAAGACAACTTCCGATTTTCCATCTGCGTCATAATCTCCAGCATCCACCATTATCAACGATAGTTGATCAGAGGTGGGCTTCCTTCTGCTATCTACGGTAAGACGTGTGGCGCTCTTATCTGCTCTTAGCAAGAAGTATTGAGACTGAAACGCTCCATCGATTATTCCGCATCGTCCGCCTTGCAAGAAAGCACTTACTAACAAATCGCCCCTATTTGACCGATAGGATTTCGTGATTGTAATATCCGTATCCTTGTAACGCCAAGGAGTCGACAGAGGTTCTTCACTCTCGTCACAGTTCCACACGACTGAAAATTCAGCTTTGAACACTGACACAACGAGTTTTGTTTGGTCTTTTGAGAGCTGATGAGACTTCCATCCATCTGGATCCTTAAAGTTCCCGTTTGAAATGAGTACAAGTGGACGGACGACCAAGGTGCTTTGCCACCCTGAAAACTCATTTGATGGTTTCCCAAATATTAGAGACGGTCCTGGCTGTGGAATTGGGACATGAGTGTCAGTGCTTAACAGAGTGTCTTTGGCCTTTGGGTTTGGCCGACTCCGGATAGTGCCCTTGTTTTTTCCATCGAATGCGATGGTCCATACAATCTCTTCGCGATGATTGGGGCTAACTTTCCATTCACTCAGCTCCTTCTCAAAGAGCGGCCTAACGACTCGCTTTTGAGGAGGTCCCATCTCCCACTCGCTAAGTGCTGACCGATCATCTTCCATGATGCCAACTAGCACTTGTGACAAGCGAGCTTGCGACTTAGCTTTCTGTCTGCCCTCCTCGGCCTTAAGTGACTCTTCTAGCCACTGTTCCGCCAGCACGCCGTCCAACACACTTCTAAATGCAGGACTGGCAAACAAGACCTTCGCCTCATTCATGCTTAGATTTGCCACAAGCTGCACGTAATCTTCCAACTTCCCATCCCCAGCAAGCCAAATCGCAGGGACGATGTAATTGACTCTGGGTGTTGCGTCAAGTGTTCGCTGACAATCAGAGACAACAGTTAGAGCTCTAAACGTTTTAACGAAGGTTTTGCACGAGCTTGCATTGCCAGACTTACAGAACGAGAACGATGTTTCGAGAGTTGGCCTCAGCTTTTGATACGGACAATCCTGGTTGAACTTGGTCATCGTAGGGGGCGCTTCTTTACCCGAAACTATTTCAGCAGCAAGGAAGATTGGCAACACAAGCAGCAAACGCTTCATACAACACCGCTAGATAGTTATTGAGGGGGGGGGCTTCCGATCAAAACGAGATATGCAACAGTATTTATCACTCTCAGGGAAGGGTATCAGTGGGAACAAGATCCGTCAAAAAGCGCGGTGGTTTGAAGTGTGCGATTCGTAGACATCGTTTCACTTTTCTTGACCCTGCAACCTTGCTTCCGCATACCGCCTGAGAGCTAAGTCTGTTTGGTAGTGAGCAACCTGGAAGCGCTCACCAGTTGGGTCATATTGAGCTTCAACCTCATCCCAAACTGGCGTGACTTCTTGCTTTGCACAGATCGCTTCGATGGGTGTGTGGCCGTTCAAGGAACCATGAGGCCGAGCCCAGTTGTAATAGTGTTGCCATTCGGCCAACCGTAACTCCACGTCGGGAATCCGAGGATCAGTCACAACCCAGAATTCCTCGCGGTCGGTTTTCTGCGACCGCTCGACTTTACCATTCAAATGCGGAGAGGCCGGTCGATTGGGGCGGAATTTGATGCAGTGGTCCATGAGCCACTGTTGCACCGCCATCGCGAAGAATTCTCGCCCACGGTCAGTTTGGACCCGCTGCACCGGAAAGGGCATTTCTTCGATGACACGCTCCAAGAAGACGAGCGTACTGGCTGCGGTACGTCGAGGGAACACGGCCAACACGCGATAGCGTGTGCAGTCATCCACGGCGGTGTACTGATAACAGCCCGGGGCAATCTTGCACGTGTCGAGTTGCACGCGGTCCCCAGGAATCAGTCGGGCATACCGGTGTCGTGTCTTCCGTCGAGCAGCACGAACCAGTGGGGGCATGTGATTGGTGACCAAGACCTTGTGAATGGAGTCGAGCGAGAGGCTGAGATTGTGATGGCGCCGCAGTTCGCTTTGGATCCGGCGAGCTCCTAACTTCCGCTCCCCCCGCAAGCTGAGAATCAAGGCACGCTCACGCTCGAAGACACGTCGGGCTGGAGATCGGGCCGGACGGCGGCTGCGACTGATAAGGCTGGCTTCACCGGCTTCTCGATACCGGCGCACCCACTTGCGAAGTGTCGGATAGGAGATCCCGCATCGACGACATACTAACCCGGCATCTCCAGTTTCCTGATAGAGCTGTACCCAATGTAATCGCTTGCGTATGTCAGCATCCATCCGAGCAGTTTACGTGAAACGATGTGTGCGAATCACACATTTGAAGCTGAACCTAAATAAGACGAGTAGGGCCCTGTACAGAACTCGAACAAGTGATAGCAGCGCCCAATCACCAGACGTATTCGTCTTTGAGCAAGCTTTCAGCGAACTCACTGTCCATCAAAGCTTCTTCCCCTGTTCCACCGATTCCTCCACGTGAGTGAACCCAGCTGTTCTCTTCCCTTCCTTCTCACTCTCCGTTTGTGACTTGAGATCGCGCTCGTCTTGATGGCCACCGATGAGCGCCCCGGTGATCAGCATCTGGATGCCGATGAGGAGGAAGAACAAGGCGCTCTTGTACTGCCCACTCGCATCGACCAGTGAAAACTTATGCGCTGAGATGAGAAGGGAGACTGCCGCGCAGAGGAATAAGAAAGTTCGCATGTCGGATGGCTCATTGTGAATAATGATGTTCCAAAGGGTATGCCTGCGGCAAGACTCCGGTCAACCGGAAATCACCCAGGGGAAAAGGACCGGAACACGATGGAAGTTACGGAGATGGCGAACCCATACCGGAAGCCGGTTCAGTAATCGACACAGGGGCTTGAGTTGCAGACTGTACGGAGCCTTTGAAAGGAAGATCAAGTAGTGCGTAAGGGTTCACGCGTGCACCATTGAGTTTCACGCCCCAATGGAGGTGCGGACCAGTCGCTCGACCGCTGGCGCCGACTTTTCCCACGATCTGCCCGGCTTTCACAACCTCCCCATCCTTGACCAGCACCTCGGACAGATGGAAATACATCGAGTAGAATCCCAACCCATGATCAAGAAAGATACCCTTACCGGAGAAAAAATGATCAACAGTGAGCTTCACCACGCCATCATTTGTGGCGGCAACCGGTGTACCAAGCGGAGCCCCAATGTCTTCCCCATTATGGGGATTCCGTGGTTGGCCGTTCATGATTCGGACACTGCCGAAAATCCCGGTGCGCTTCCCATTCACCGGCTCGACGAACCCAGGCTGCCACAATCGTGTCTGTGAATCACTCGCCAAGGCCGTCTTCACCTGCTCTTGCTCTGTCTTCCAGCGGGCGAGGGTCTTCTCGTCCAGATCGACCTTGTCTTTGGGCAGTGTAAGATGTTCGATCTGAAACTTCTCTTTGAGAACCGACACGCTGTAATTGAGTGTACGACTCTGTTCCCCCTGTCTCAACTCAACAATCAGGTCATGCGTTCCGGGCTCATCTTGTAGGTCAATCCCGAGCAACCCCACAAATCCTTTCGGCTCTTCACGTCGCGGATCTAGAAAGAAGCGGATGGAGCGACCAAGAAACGTTCCTTGTGCTGTGATTGATTCATCATCAGCCGGCACTTTCACGACAAGCACTTGGCCCTGTTTCCCGCTATAACGGCCCTCTGCTCCATGAGCGGTTGATATGGAGCCGGGCAAGAGAGCACCGACAAGGTTCGTCGGGAGCCCAACCACGAAAGCGAGTAGTGCCAGCCTTATGGGCCTTGTATGAAAGAGACTAGATAAGGCTCTCATCGGTAGAATCGTCCTCCGGAGACTTGGGAAATCAGTTCTTCGACTCGTCGATTTGTTGCACTAAAGGGATCCATACAGAGGATCGTTTCCTCCCAGTACCCATTCAGTTTCAAATAGGTCCAATCAACCGTGTAGGATCGATTCTTTGCCCGTGCGAAGCGAATGAAGTCGCCTCGCACCTTTGCCCTCGTGGTTTGCGGAGGGGTTGACATCGCCCGCTGAACGGCATCTTCCTCCACGACTCGTTCGACCACCCCACGAGACTCCATGAGATAGTACAGCCCTCTCGTCCGCTTCACATCATGATATTGAAGATCCAGCAGCAACACCCTTGGATCATCCCACCCGCAATTCTTCTTGTCGACGTAGGATTGGATCAGGTGTTTCTTCGTGACCCAATCGATCTGATGCGTCAGCTGCATCGGATCGTCCTCCAACTGCTGCAGCACCGCTTCCCACTTATTGCACACATCATCAAGAACGGGCTCATGCGTTTCTTGCGCCAGATAGTCCTTCGCCCGGCTCAGATAGACCCGTTGAATCTCAATGGCGGTCATCTGTCGACCGTCATCGAGCCGCACCTTCTTTTTCAATGTAGGATCGCGGGACACCTCTCGGATCGCCTTCACGGAGTCTTCGAGTTCCATTCCATGAACCGCATAGCCCTCTTCGATCATCGACAGGACCAGCGCGGCGGTTCCCACCTTCAGGTAGGTCGCATACTCGGACATATTCGAATCGCCGACGATGATATGCAGACGCCGATACCGTTCCGCATCGGAATGCGGCTCATCGCGGGTATTGATGATACTCCGAGAAGACGTCGTCGACGACGATGTCTTCTCATGGATATGCTGCGCGCGCTGCGAGATGAAGTACTGCGGCTTCCCCGAAACCTTTAAGACTTTCCCGGCTCCGCTGAAGATCTGTCTGGTCACGAAAAACGGGATCAACTGTTCGGTGACCTTCCAAAAGTCGACATCCCGTCGCATCAGGAAGTTTTCGTGGCATCCATACGTATTGCCCAACGAGTCCGTATTGTTCTTGAAAATATAGATCTCCCCGGACAACCCTTCCTCACGGAGCCGCTCCTCTGCGGCAGGCAGACAGGCTTCCAGGAGTCGCTCTCCCGCCTTATCGTGCACAACAAGATCCAGGATATTGTCGCACTCCGGGGTCGAATACTCCGGATGGCAACCAGTATCTTGGTAGAACCGAGCCCCATTGACTAAAAAGGCGTTCGACGGCCAACTGTTCGGAATCAGTCCCTCAAAGATGTATCCCAGGACTTTTTCCATCGGCAGATAAATCCGGCCATTGGGAGAAAAAATGAGGCCGTATTCGTTCTCGAGGCCGTAAATCCGTTGTTTCATGGGACCCACCGTCATCATGCGCGAGCCACACTCAGATTATACGCCCAGGCCGGGATCTTCAACAAAGGACACCATTATGGACGACAGAGGTTGTCAGGCTGTAGAGAAACTCAATCCGATGCCAACTGGACAGCTGAAATGTTCAAGAGGAGATGGATATCACAATACCGTCAGAATGCTCAAAAGGGCGTTGTTTCTCACCCACCCACCCCGTCGCGCCAAGACTCGACTTTCACCGACCAATGCCGCACTCCCATACCCCGTGGCAAACAAACGACGCTTCACAAGCTATGTTTCACGCATGTGAAGTCAACGCGAGAATATCGCTGTCGGTCTTTTTGAGCATCCTGTTAGGAGGAGAGCGCCTCTCGAATGTCACTGACTGCTAGGCGACGGAACTTCCGACCGGCCCGACTGCGGTCCAGCACTGCAACCTCCAACCCCTCCGGCTGGAGCTTTTGATTGGCCGTTTGATCGAGAGCTGTCACACAGAGGCGTAAGGCTTCGTCGAGATTCGGGGCATGACTGGGGCTTTTTTCCTTTAGGAAACCCTGTACCACGTCCGCCCGTCCCCCAATCACGGCAAAGTTCTTCTCGTCGATGATGCTCCCGTCAAAGGAGATACGATAGATTTCATTCGGATGGGTGTTGGTACCGGTCTGTACCACGAGAATTTCCACCTCCAGCGGTTTCATTTCCTGGCTGAAGACGGTCCCAAGACTTTGCGAATACCCATTCGCCAATGACCGACCGGTTACGTCTTCCCGGCTATACATGAACCCTTTGAGATCGGCGTGGCGAATGCCGGCCTTCCGAAGATTCTCAAACTCGCTATACTTGCCGGCCCCGGCAAACGCAATATTGTCGTAGATCTCAGAGACTTTATGGAGCGAGGCGCTCGGATTGTCGGCAGCCAAGAGAATCCCGTCGACGTACTCCATCGCGATGATCGATCGACCCTTGGCGATCCCCTTCTTGGCGTACTCCGCCTTATCCTGCATCATTTGTTCAGGAGACACGTAGTAGGGCATCGGCATAGTTATGTCTCCCGTGAACGGCGAGCCGCCATGACAGCGTCACAGACCTCCCGGAGTGTGTCCTCCGAGACATCCGTGATGCCTTGATCGGTCACTAGCTTCGCGGTGGGATAAATCCCTCGCACGAGGTCGGGCCCACCGGTCCCAACATCGTCATCCGCGGCATTGTAGAGTGCTAATACGGCCAGCTTGATCACTTCCGCCTTGGAAAGATTCCGCTGGAAGTGTTCCCGCATCGTATTGCGAGCGTCTTTTCCCCCGGACCCGATCGCATGGTAATCGGATTCTTCGTATCGTCCGCCGGTGATATCGTACTTGAAAATACGCCCCTCCCCGCGTTTCAGATCATAGCCGACATAGAGCGGCATCACGACCAACCCCTGAAACACCATGGGCAAGTTCGCCTTCACCATCTGGCCAAGCTTATTGGCCTTCCCTTCGCATGAAAGCGGCATACCTTCCAATTTTTCGTAATGCTCCAACTCGGTCTGGAAGAGCTTGGCCATCTCGATACAGGGACCAGCCGCCCCCGCGATCGCCATCGCCGACCATTCATCAATCTTGAATACCTTCTCAATCCGGCGATCCGCGATCTGAAATCCTTCCGTCGCGCGACGATCCCCGGCAATGATCACTCCCTGCTGATACTTGATCGCCAACACAGTCGTCGCAGTGGGCACCGTCACGGTACCGGCGGTTCGTGCCTGATCGGAATTCGGGGCGAGCCCTGAGGCTCCGAGCGCCAGGGCCGGATAATGTTGGGACAGGAACTCCACGAAACTCGACCCATCGTGGTCAGGGAGGTGGGGTAACTTCATCGTGGCCCTGACAGGATATTGAAAAAGTCCGCCAGCTTCGTGCTCGCGTCATTCAGAAGCTCAACATGTGGGATACCGTGTGCCTCGCAGCTTCGCCTGCTGCGACCTTGCTGGACAGCCTTTTTGACCATCCCGTGAGCGATCTTCATTGATTAGCCACCTTCCATGGTTTTTGTGCTTTGCGGCTACGTCGAAGTACGTTCTGGCAGCTTACGACAACCACCGTTCGTCACACCTTGAGTTTGTCGAGAAGCACATCAACCGAATCGGAAGAATCCAGTAGCGCCCCAGTCAAGGCTTGCGTCCCACGATGGGGATCCATCAAGGGAACTTTCTTGATCGTGGTATCGCCGGCATCGAACAAGACTGAGGTCCAACTGGCACCGTACAAGGATTTCGAAAACTTGCTCACACAACGGCCACGAAAATATGCTCGTGTGCCCGTCGGAGGTTGGGACTCGGCCCGTTGGATTTCTTCCTCATCAACGATCCGCTCGATCAGCTGACTCCGCTCCAGCGTATAGAAGAGCCCTTTTTCAGGACGAACGTCATGGTATTGCAGGTCCATTAATTTCACGCGTGGGTCGTCCCATCCACAGCCTTTTCGCTCCATGTAGGACTCAATCAAGTGTCGCTTCGCCACCCAATCCAATGAATGGACCAACAAACGCGGATCCTGCTCGAGCTTGTTGAGAACCTCTTCCCAACGGAGCAGCACATCCTGAATGACGGGACCAGATGCTTGCGAGGCATAAAATACCTTGGCCGCACTCAAGTAAGCCCGTTGGACCGCCAGCGCCGTCGTGGGTCTTCCACCTGCCAACTTCACCGTCTGCTTGACTTCCAGGTCTCGCGACACCTGTTTGAACACCCGAACCGGCTCTTCGAGTTCCATCTGCGGCAAATCGGCACCAGCCTCCAGCAGATGCAACACAATGTCCAAGGTTCCGACCTTGAGATAGGTGGAGAGCTCCGCCATGTTGGCATCGCCCACAATCACATGCAGCCTCCGAAACCTGGCCGCATCCGCATGCGGTTCGTCGCGCGTGTTGATGATCGGGCGCTTGACCATCGTGTTCAGATCCATGAGACACTCAAAAAAGTCCGCCCGCTGAGAGATCTGATACTCCGCTGGGGTGGTCTGATTTTCAGCGCCGACTTTTCCCGCCCCGGCAAAGATCGGCCTGGTCACAAGAAACGGGGTCAGCACACGCGCAATCCGATCGAACGACACGGTCCTCGAGACTAGATAGTTCTCATGGTACCCGTAGCTGTTGCCCTTGCCGTCGGAGTTGTTCTTATAGAGGGTATAAACTTCAAAGCCTCGCGCGCGGGCCATGGTCTGCAGGCATGAAGCCAGAATACGCTCCCCTACTCGCTCAAACGCCACGATCTCTCGTGCCTGGGAACACTCGGGCGTCGAGTACTCAGGGTGAGCCCCGTCCACATACAACCGTCCGCCGTTCGACAATACCTTGTTCAGCTGTCGGTTATAGTCAGGGTTCGGGCGCTCACGCTCACCGTCGACCTCAAACCCACGTGCATCGACCAGGGGGTTCTCGTTTTCATAGTCCCAGATTGCGGTTGGAGCCGCCAGGTTCGGATAGTGCCCGATCACGGCAAAGGACCCGGACACCGGATCCATCGCCGAAGCATCTCTCGAGGCAATCCCGAACTCAGTTTCCGTACCAATCACCCGGGCGGAGTTCGTGGAAGTCTGTCCGTTCATCATGTCGCTAGAGATAGTGGCCGGTGCTCATCGTTTCAATCTGACGATGTTCCGTCGGTCCACCGCTGATGGTTCGTAGATGGATGATCTTCTCACCCTTCTTGCCGGCCACCTTGGCCCAATCGTCCGGATTGGTCGTATTCGGAAGATCTTCGTGCTCCTTGAACTCTTCACGGATGGCACGGATCAAGTCCTCCGATCGCAACCCGGTTCCCTCATTCGCGATCACCCGTTTCACGGCAAACTTCTTCGCCCGCGACACGATCCCTTCAATCAACGCGCCACTGGCGAAGTCTTTGAAGTACAGCACTTCCTTTTCACCGTTGGCATAGGTCACTTCGATGAACTTATTTTCTTCGCTGGCCGCATACATAGCTTCGACAGTCATCGCGGTCAAGCGTTCGACCAGCGCGTGCCGATCCCCTGCATGCCGCGCAACGTCTTCCTCGGCAAACGGAAGCGCTGTCGAGATATACTTCGAGAAAATGTCCCGTGCGGCATCAGCATCCGGACGCCCCACCTTCACTTTGACGTCCAATCGCCCCGCACGCAGCACAGCCGGGTCAATCAAATCCTGACGATTGCTCGCTCCGATGACGATGACATTGCGCAATCGTTCGACGCCGTCGATCTCGGAGAGAAATTGGGGAACGATCGTTGATTCAATATCCGAGGACACGCCGGTCCCACGGGTTCGGAAGAGCGCATCCATTTCATCAAAAAACACGATCACCGGATGCCCATCCTCTGCCCGCTCCTTGGCCTTCTTGAACACCTCACGGACCTGACGCTCCGATTCACCGACATACTTATTGAGTAGTTCAGGGCCTTTGACATGCAGGAAGTAGCTCCGAATCTCTTTCCCGGATCGATCACCCAGCTTTTTGGCGATCGAGTTGGCTACCGCTTTAGCGATCAGGGTCTTTCCGCAACCAGGCGGCCCATAGAGCAACACCCCTTTAGGCGCACTGAGCTTGTACTCCGCGAAGACTTGTGGATGCAGAAACGGGAGTTCGACGGCATCACGAACTTGTTCCAACTCTTTCTGAAGGCCCCCGATGTGCGCATAGTCGACATCCGGGACTTCTTCCAACACCAGCTCTTCCGCTTCGGACTTGGGAAGCTTTTCAATCACGTAGCCGGAACGAGCGTCGTAAAGAAGGTGATCTCCCACGCTCAGCCGTTCGGCCAACAGGGGATCGCCCAGATCGGCCACCTTCTCCTCGTCAAAGTGGAGTGTGACCAATGCCCGGCCCCCTTCCAGCACATCCTTGAGTCGAACAACCTCGCCTTGACTCTCGAATTCTTTGACCTCGATCACATTGAGGGCTTCATTCAGGACAACCTCTCGTCCCTTCCGCAACTCGGTCCGCTTGATCGAGGGGTGAAGGCTCACCTTCATTTTCCGTCCGGATACATAGACATTGCCCGTTCCGTCTTCGTTCAGGCTGGAAAAAATGGCGTAGCTCGACGGAGGCGCCGTCAGCTTTTCCACCTCAGCCCGCAGGGCCTCGATCTGAGCCTTGGCCTCTTGGAGCGTCGCGACGAGCTTCTCGTTCTGTTTGGTCGCCTGGTCGAGTTGGTAGCGAGATTGATACAGCCGACGGATCTCTTCTTCCATCGACTGAATTTGGACGCGAAGTTTGTCGAGTTCTCGAGCCTGTTCACTGTTCTTGTGAATCATCTCCCCCTCCCCGTCGGACAACCGCTTTGTAATCTTCTTGACAGAATCTCGGAGGGACCGGAGCCGGTTTGGCTGACTCTTGCTATCCGCCATAGTGAGACGACACGATCAGCTCAACATATCGAGCCTAAGCGAGAGTACGTTAGGTGTGAGGGATTCTAACACCCGACCTAGGGGTGGTCAACTCCAACGGACGTTCTGACGCGGGATAGACTCACTCGCCGTCACATCTGCAACGCGTCCGTGAACTCCCGAAGCGCTTCACCGATATCATCACGCGTCAACAACGCCCCGATCACCGCGACTCCGTGAGCACCGGCTCGGCGAACGTCTCCCACCCGTTCGCACGTAATGCCTCCGATGGCAAATACCGGGACGGACGATCGACGGCAAACCTCAGTCAGTAATGCAAGCCCTAGCGGATGCCCGAATGCTCGTTTGGACGGTGTGTCAAAGATGGGGCCAAACACGACGTAATCGGCACCCTGCTGATTCGCCCGTTGAACATCTTCGGCAGAGTGGGTGGAGACTCCAATCAATCGCCGCGACCCGGCCAACTCACGAACCGGCTGCGCCGGCAGGCTGTTGGATCGAAGATGCACTCCATCAAGATTGAGCGCCATCATAAGATCCACACGGTCATTGACGATCAGAGGAACGGCACGTGGCGTCGTGATTGACTGAATTTCCTGTAACAGCGGAAGGAGCTCGCCCGTCGGAAGATCACGTTCGCGCACTTGAATAGCCGGCAGACCTGCAACGACGGCGTGATGGAGAATCTCGGGAAGGGGACGCCCGCGCGTCTGATGACGATCAGTCACGAGGAGCAAGCGAAAATCAATGGGAGGCATATGTAAAGGAATGAGACAAAATCGATGAGCTCACAAAGGCGATCTCTCCTCTCACATTCTGGCTACTCGTCATTGTTATACACCCACACAACTCTGGCTTCAGTCCTCACGACTGTCTTTAGAGCATCCCTTCGATCGGACTGCTGGCCGTGGCATACAGCTTCCGAGGAATACGGCCGGCCTTGTACGCAAGTCGACCGGCATGCACCGCATACTTCATGGCTTCCGCCATCGCAAGAGGATCTTGGGCCCCGGCAATCGCGGTGTTCATCAGCACCGCATCGGCGCCTAACTCCATCGCAAATGCGGCATCGGACGCGGTCCCCACACCGGCATCGACGATGATCGGCACCTTGATCATTTCCATAATGATTTTCAAATTATAGGGATTGCGGATTCCAAGACCTGATCCGATCGGCGCCGCCAGCGGCATGACGGCGGGACACCCAACATCGACGAGTTTCTGCGCGACGATGGGATCGTCATTTGTGTAGGGAAGGACAATGAATCCTTCCTTAATGAGAATCTTGGCAGCTTCGATTAAGCCTGCTGTATCCGGGAACAACGTTCGCTCGTCGCCGAGCACTTCCAACTTCACTAAATCGGACACACCAGCAGCGCGAGCCAGTCGCGAGTATCGCACGGCATCTTCCACCGTATAGCATCCGGCTGTGTTGGGCAAAATCGTATATTTTTTAGGATCGATGTAATCGAGGAGATTCTCCTTCGATCGATCGGTGATATTCACGCGACGGACCGCAACTGTCACGACATCGGCGCCAGACAGCTCTATCGCCTTTTTCGTTTCTGCAAAGTCCTTGTATTTTCCCGTTCCAACCCAGAGCCTGGATTTGAACTCACGTCCAGCAATTATCAGTCGATCGTCCGTCATGCTGTCCTCTCAAAATGATCCGCCACCGATGAAACTCATAATCTCCACCCGATCTCCGTCCTTGATTTGGCGCTGACCAAAAGCTGCACGATCCAGAATTTCGAGGTTCAGCTCCACAGCAACCCTTTCGGTCTTGATATCCAACTCCGTCAACAGATCAGCAACCGTTGCACCACTACGCCAAGCCCGCTCTTCCCCGTTCACATGGATTTTAACGGCATTCTGCATGCCTGTCATCCTATGGGACAGGAATT
>WBZP01005387.1_pt1 | contig 13034 bp, 12 predicted proteins | sample 5204301 | NCBI WGS metagenome assembly WBZP01 (sample SAMN12412401, study PRJNA552823) | activated sludge metagenome | isolation source: activated sludge from nitrification reactor of wastewater treatment plant... | place: USA: Pennsylvania | collected 2017
CTGCGCGACGACGAAAGCCAGCATCAGCCCCATGCCGCCGAAGAGCTTGAAATTCACCCACGCGTCGGTGGAAAAGCTGTAGGCGACGAACAGGTTGGCTGCGCCCATGAAGGCGAAGAAGCCGATCCAGCTGGCGTTCAGCTGGCCCCAGACCCGCTCGGGCAGGCTGATCTGCTCCTCCATCAGCTTGCGGATCAGGTTCCTGCGGAAGATCAGCGAGGCGCCGGCCAGCACCGCGCCGAACAGCCAGTAGAGCACGGTCGGCTTCCACTTGATGAAGGTCTCGTCGCGCAAGAGCAGGGTGGCGCCGCCGAAGAGGACGATGATGGCGAGGCTCACCCAGAGCATGGTGTCGACCTTGCGCCCGCGCGCCATCAGCCAGCCGATCTGGGCGAAGGTGGCGGCGATGGCGACGCCGGTGGCGACGTAGATGTCGAAGGCCTTGAAGGCGGCGAAAAACAGGATGACCGGGAAGAGGTCGAAGAGGAACTTCATGCGCCGAGATTATACCGCTACTCATCCTTCTCCAGCTTCAGCGACGCCGAGTTGATGCAGAAGCGCAGTCCCGTCGGCGCCGGCCCGTCCGGGAAGACGTGTCCGAGGTGGGCGCCGCACTGGCTGCACAGCGCCTCGGTGCGGCGCATGAAATGGCTGTTGTCCTCGGCGGTGGCGAGGTTGGCCGGCTCGGCCGGCTGCCAGAAGCTCGGCCAGCCGCTGCCCGAGTCGTACTTGTGCGCGGAGCTGAAGAGCTCGGCGCCGCAGCACGCGCAGCGGTAGACGCCCTGGTCGTGGCAGTCCCAGTATTCGCCGCTGAAGGCACGTTCGGTGCCCTTCTCGCGCGCGATGCGGTACTGCTCGGGCGTGAGCAGTTCGCGCCATTCCTGGTCGGTTTTTTTCATGTCGTCTCCTTGCGTTGGGTGAGCCACACGGCGAGCGGGCCGCAGGCGCAGGCGGCGCCGAGGCTGGCGAAGGCCAGGCCCCAGGCCAGCCGTCCCTCGCCGCCGGTCAGGTCGAACACCCAGCCGAAGGCGAGCGGGCCGAGAAAGCCCGCGCCAAACCCGAAAAATGAGTAGACCGCCAGCGTCGCGCCGCGTTTCGCCGGCGGCGTGGCGGCGACCAGCCCGGCGGTGAGTGCCGCCGAGTCCGCCATCACGGCGACGAAATGCAGCGCCACGAGCAGCAGCGCCAGCCACCAGGCGAGCGGGCCGGCGAAGCCGGCCAGGCAGGCGAGGACCGCCGAGGCGCTCATGGCGCCGAGGATGTAGCGGCGCCGGCCGATGCGCGCGGCGAGCTCGTTGCCGAGGATGCTGGCGGGAATGCCGAGCAGGTTGATGGCGGCGGCGGCCGCCGCCGGCGCCCAGGCCATTTCGGCGCCGGGCGACTGCGCGTAGGCGAAGGCGATGAAGGCCACCATCCAGGCGCGCAGGCCGAATAATTCCCAGGAGTGCGCGGCATAGCCGAGCACATAGCCGAGCGTGACGCGCTCGGTGAGCGCCGGCCGCAGGTCGAGCAACGGCGGCGCGGGTTGCGGCAGGGGTGCGGGCGCCACCGGCGCCAGGCCGCGCAGCACCAGCGCCGCCGAGGCGAGCGGGCCGAGGCTGCACAGGACGAAGGCCCACTCCCAGCCCGCCATGGTGTCTAGCCAGCCGGCGAGGAGCAGCGACACGCTGGCGCCGATGCCGAAGCTCGAGGTGTAGAAGGCGATGAAGCGGCTCTGCAGGGGGCCCTCGACGCGGTCGGTGAGCGCCTTCAGCCCCGGCATGTAGGTGCCGGCCAATCCCGCGCCGGCGATGGCCTGGAACAGGCAGGCGCTCCACACGCCCTCGGCCAGGAGGCCGAAGCCGAGCGTGCCGGCGGCGGAGATCAGGGTGGAGAAGGCGTACACGCGGCGCGCGTCGATGCGGTCGGTGAGCCCCGTCAGCAGCGGCACGGCGCCCATGTAGCCGGCGAAGAAGATGCCGCCGATGAGGCCGGCCTCGGTGCCGCTCATGCCCCAGGCTTCGCGCAACTGCGTCAGCAGCGCCGGATAGGTGGAGAAGCCGGTCATGCCGAGCACCTCCGCCGCGCAGAGCAGGGCGACGATGCGCAGGCCGGAATCGCGGGAGGGCGGGTTCATGGCGAAAAGTATAATGCCTGCAGCCATGGCCACTCAGCCCGACAAGCCCGCACTGCCGCTCTCGGCCAGCATAGTCGTTTCGCTGGCCGTTGCCGCCACCATCGGCCTGGCCGACGTGGCCTATGTGCTCTCGGTGGCCGGCGGCGAGGTCGGTGCACGCCTAATCGCCGTGCTGCCGATTTTCTTCCTCGCCGCGTTCGCCGTTGCGCAGATCGCCTTCTGGGCGCTGCGCGCCGCGGTGGGAGCGCTGATGCCGCTCGACATGCGCGGGCACGCCGTGTCGACGGGACTGACTTTTCTGCTGGCGGGCATCCTGCACTATGCCGAGAGCAGCGGCGTGCAGCGTCTGCTGCAGGAGCGCGCCGCGGCGGCCACGGCGAGCTGTCCGCAGGGGATGGCGTGCCTGCCGCTGGCCGGGGCCGATGCCCTGCGGGGCGCCGATGTCGCCGCGCGCCGCGCCGCCGCCGAGCGCGGCCTGCTCGATGCCGCGCTGTTCGCCCAGATCATGCGCGATCCCGACGCCGGCGTGCGCGCCACGCTGGCGCGCCGTGCCGACCTGCCGCAGGAACTGCTCGAGCGGATGGCGGGGGACCGCGATCCGCGCGTGCGTGCGGCCGCGGCCGCCTCGCCGCGCCTGTCCGACGCGACGTTCAACACGCTGGCCATCGACCGCGACGAGGGCGTGCGCCTCGCCGTCGCGCGCAACCGCAGCACGCCGCCGACGGCGCTCGCCATCCTTGCCGCGATGCGCTCGCCCGAGCTGCGCGAACTGGTCGCCGCCCATCCGCGCGCCAGCGAGCCGGTGCTCGCGCGCCTGTTCGACGGCAGCGGCGATAGCGCCGAGCGGATGGCGCGGCAGAGGCTGGGGAGCGGGACGGGCCGCTAGGGAAGGCCGCGCGGGCGCTATTGAATGCTCATCGTGCCGACGCTCGCCGGCACTTCGAGCCTGGCGTCGGTGGCGGCCACCACCTGGTCGACGCTCACGCCGGGCGCGGTTTCCAGCAGCGTGGCGCGTCCGCCCGGGAAGGCGATCACGGCGAGATCGGTGACCAGCAGGTCGACGGGACGGACCGAGGTGAGCGGCAGGGTACATTTCGGCACCACCTTCGACTTGCCCTTGGCCGTGTGCTGCATGGCGACCACGACGCGCCTGGCGCCGCAGACGAGGTCCATCGCTCCGCCCATGCCGGGCACCATCTTGCCGGGAATCATCCAGTTGGCGAGCAGGCCCTGGGCGTCGACCTGCAGCCCGCCGAGCACGGTCATGTCGAGATGCCCGCCGCGGATGAGTCCGAAGGACGTCGCGCTGTCGAAGGTGCACGCACCGGGCAGCGCCGTCACCGGCTTGCCGCCCGCGTCGGTGAGCAGGGGGTGCGCCATGCCCGGCTCGGGCACGGGGCCGGTACCGATGAGGCCGTTCTCGGACTGGAAGAAGACGTTGATGCCGTCGGGAAGGTAGTTCGCCACCTGGGTCGGGATGCCGATGCCGAGATTGACCAGCATGCCCGAGCGCAGCTCGAGGGCGATGCGTTTTGCGATGATGGTTTGCGCGTCCATGGGCGGCTCACTCGTTGATGACAAGGTAGTCGACGACCGGGGCGGGCGTCATGACGTGGTCGGGCGCGATGACGCCGACCGGCACGATGTGTTCGGCCGTCACGATGACGGTGTCGGCCGCCATGGCGATGACCGGGTTGAAGTTGCGCGACGTGAGGGCGTAGGTGAGGTTGCCGCTGTGGTCGGCGAGAAAGGCGCCGACCAGCGCGAAATCGGCGCGCAGGGCGGTTTCGAGCAGGAATTTCCTGCCATTCACCTCGATCACCTGCTTGCCTTCCTCGACCACCGTGCCGACCCCGGTTGGGGTGAGGATGCCGCCGAGGCCGAAGCCGCCGGCGCGGATGCGCTCGATGAGCGTGCCCTGCGGCACCAGGTCGACCTGCATCTTGCCGGCGATCATCTGCTGCTGCGTCTCCGGGTTGAGGCCGATGTGGCTGGCGATGGTGCGGCCGACCAGCCCGGCGCTCACCAGCTTGCCGATGCCGCGGCCGGGCATGGCGTTGTCGTTGGCGATGACGGTCAGGTTGCGCTTGCCCTGGCGCACCAGCTCGTCGATCACGCGCTCGGGGGTGCCGACGCCCATGAAGCCGCCCACCATCAGGCTGGCGCCGTCGGGAATCATGGCCACGGCATCGGCCAGTCCAATCGATCTCATGTGCGTTTGTCTCCCTGTTATTGCGCTGTCCAGGCGCCGTCGACCGGCAGCGCCGCGCCGCGCATCTGCGATGCGCCGTCGGTGCACAGGAACGCCGCGAGGGCGCCGATCTGCGCAGGCGTGGCGAATTCCTGCGAGGGCTGCTTCTCGCCGAGCAGCTTGGCCTTTGCCTGCTCGGGGGTGAGCTTGTCGCGCACCGCCATGTCGTCGATCTGCTTCTGCACCAGCGGCGTCAGCACCCAGCCCGGGCAGACTGCGTTGCAGGTGACACCCGTCGTCGCCGTCTCGAGCGCGACCACCTTGGTCAGGCCGAGGATGCCGTGCTTGGCGGAGACATAGGCGGCCTTGTTCACCGAGGCGACCATGCCGTGCACCGAGGCGACATTGATGATGCGGCCCCAGTTGCGCTCGCGCATCTGCGGCAGGGCGGCGCGGATGGCGTGGAAGGCGGCCGACAGGTTGATGGCGATGATGGCGTCCCAGCGCTCGGCCGGGAACTCGTGCACCGGTGCGGTGAACTGGATGCCGGCGTTGTTCACCAGGATGTCGACGCGGCCCAACTCGCGCGTCGCCAGGGCGACCATGCCCTCGATTTCCGCCGGCTTCGACATGTCGGCGCCGCTGTAGGCGACCTTCACGCCGTGTTGCGCGGCGAGCGCCTGGCGCAGCTTCTCGATCGCCGCGGCGTCGCCGAAACCGTTGAGCAGGATGTCGGCGCCCTGCTCGGCCAGCGCCTGGGCGACGCCCAGGCCGATGCCGCTGGTCGAGCCGGTGACAATGGCGACCTTGCCTTTCAGTGACATGAAGAATTCCTTTTCGTTGGGGTGTGCCGTGGCGCGGAGAGGAAACGATATCCCGTTTCCGAACGCAGGGTCAACATCACTCGGGCGCGCGCGGCGGCGGCATGAAGAAAGCGTGCGGGCGGCGCAGAAAGCGCCGCAGCAGCTGCGCTGCCAGCATGAGAATCTGCTGCGCGCCGCGCCGCATCGATTTCATGGCGACATAGAGCGCGAGCCCGAAGCTGACGGCGAGGTTGATCAGGGCGATGCCGGCGATGCCGGCCACGGCCAGAGGCAGGAAGTCGGCGAGCGGTGCATGGCCGAGCGTGCCCAGCGCCAGGCCAAGGTTGGCGCTGGAAAAGGCGACATGGCGGATGTCGATGGGCAGGCCGGTGAGCGTGTCCAGCACGCTCAGGATGCCGAGATACATGCCGAAAAAGAGATTGCCGAAGATGGCGCCATAGTGCGCGTCGATGAAGGCGGCGAAGCTTGCCCTGCGTGCCGGGCCGAGCAGGGCGAGCGCGGGCGCGGCGGTGATGCGCTGGACCAGTCGGTCGTAGCGCGCCTGGTTGTCGAAATAGCCCGAGACGAGGCCCGAGAGAAAGAGACCGACGCCGGCGATGGCGGCGAAGAGCAGCGAGCCGGTATGCAGCGGGTCGATCTCGTCGACCATGCGGGCCACCTTCGCCACGGGTGCCACCGTCGTATCGAAGAGTTGCGGCCAGAGCAGGCCGATGAGAACGGCCACCGGCAGGGCGAGCGCGACATTGCCGAGGACGGCGACGAACTGCGTGCGCACGACGTTCTGGGCCAGGTCGACCAGGCGCCCCATTTCGCGCGCGCGGGTTTCCTGCAGGGTGGCGGCAATGGCGGCCGCGGTCATCGCCGGCTGCTTGGTCGCGACGACGAAGCCGAGCAGGTGGATGAGCAGGAAGCCGAAGCCGTAGTTGAGGCCCACCAGGACGCCCTCGGTCAGCGGCGGCAGATGCAGCAGCACGATCTTGACCTTGATCAGGGCGAGGAAGGCGATGACGATGCCGCCCCCCGCGGCGCTGCGCGCCATGGCCCACCATTCCGCGCGGTTCTCGGCGATGTAATGCTCGCCGCGCTGGCTGGCGCGCTCGGTGATGTTGCGCGCCAGCAGGCTGACGTTCTCGCCGATGAATTCGCCCACCTGGTCGCGCGTCTGTTCCGCTCTGAGCAGCCCCTTCATCAGTGAGATGGCGCTGGCCGGGCGGTTCTCCGAGGCGATGAAGGCGAGGAGCACGCGCTGGCGCTCGATCAGCTGCCGCAGGCGCGCCAGCAGGTAGGTGAGGCGCACGCTGATGCCGCTGTCGCAGGCGCGCCGCCTGATGCGCGCGATGACCTCGTCGCATTGCGCCAGCAGCACGTCGACCTCGCCCACCTCGGCCGCGTCGGGCAGGGCGCCGCCGCCGCGTGCGCGCTCGAGCAGCGGCACGAGGGCGGCGTTCTGGGCGGTGAAGGGCGAGGCATAGCGCTCCAGCGCGGGCTCGGCGCGCAGCAGCTCGCGGTCGAGCGCGGTGCCGGCCAGGCGGTAGGACAGCATGCGCACGGCCTCGAGCAGGTTGGCCATGGCGATCGTTTTTTCTTCTGCCGTGGCGCCGCCGCCCGTCTGCTGGCCGAGCGCCTTGGCCAGGTCGCGCCACAGTTCGTCGTCCACCGCCTCCACCCAGCGGTAGTCCTCCGGCCGGCGGAAGACGACTCGCAGCAGATCACCCAGCCCCTGCTCGGGCAGGGGCAGCCAGCGCCTGCCCAGGCGCAGCTTGAGTTCGAGCCAGAAGCCGAGCGCGGAACGCACGCCGCTCTCTGCATAGAACGCCTGCTGGCCGGGACGGGCAAGGAGCGAGATCAGGCTGTCGCGCAGGGCGGTCGCTTCCTCCGGCCGTTGCGCCAGGCGCGCGATCTCGCGACGGATGTTGTCGGCGGCAGCCTCGGCATCGTCGGGGGACGCGGGCCTCAGCCGGTCGATGAAGGCGGCCAGCCTGGCAGCGGCCTCGGCCGGCTTGTTCGGGTCAGGGGCGGTCATGGTTTGTTTGCTATTATCCGGCAACAATTCCAAGGGGGGGGCGTGGCAGCACACTCGGTCGGCGAAATCTGGACGCTGGTGCTTGCCGTGGTTGCGATCTGGCTCGGCATCCGGATACACCGCATCCTGCCGCGCCTGCAGGCCTGGAACATTCCACCGGCGATCACGGGCGGGCTGGTCTTCGCCTGCGGCGTCACGGTCGCGCGCGCGGCATTCGACATTCAAATTACCTTTGCCGACGGCATCCGCCAGACGGTGCTGCTGATCTTTTTCGCCGGCGTGGGCCTGTCGGCCAAGATCGGCGCCCTGTTCCGGGGCGGGGCCGCCGTGGCGGCGATCTGCCTCGCCACCGTGGTCGTGATCGTGGTGCAGAACCTCGTCGGCGTGGCCGTGGCGAACAGCTTCGGGCTCGACAGTGCCCTCGGGCTGTTCATGGGCAGCGTTCCCTACCTGGGCGGCTTCGGCACTGCGGCGGCCTGGGCGGGCGCTTCGCCGGCGCAGGGGCTGAACGGCGCGCTCGAGGTGGGTGTGGCCAGCGCCACGCTGGGTCTGGTCGCCGGCGGCTTCGTCGCCGGGCCGGTGGTTTCTTTCCTGGCGCGCCGCAGCAGCGGACGCGATGCCGCGGCGGAAGCGGCAGACGCCGCCGACGTGTCTCACGAACCGCAGGCTTCCGCCGCCGACCTGCTCAACACCGACCGCTGGCTGACGGTCGTCCTCGCCCTCGGCCTCAGCCTCGGTCTCGGCGAACTGCTGCGCCAGTGGGCCGAGCCGCGCGGCATGGTGGTGCCGGGTTTTCTGGCTGTCATGCTGGCGGCCATTGTTATCACCAATCTGGCCGATCTGGTGCGCCGCCCGATCGACCTGGTGGTGAGCGACCTCACCGGCACCGTTGCGCTGCGCCTGTTCCTCGGCATCACCATGATGGGCCTCAAGCTTTGGGAGCTTGCCGGCTTCCTGCTGCCCTTGCTGGCGGCGCTGGCGGCGCAGGTGGTCACGACCACGCTGGTGGCCCTGTTGCTGGTCTATCCCATGCTCGGCCGCGGTTACCAGGCGGCCGTGGCCTGCGGCGGCTTCATCGGCTTCGCGCTGAGCGCGATGCCCGTCGGCCTGGCCGTGATGAAGCGGGTCACCGCCAGCCTGGGGCCGGCGCCGAAGGCCTTCCTCGCCATCACGTTGGCGGGCGCGCTATTCGCCGACACGGTGAACGCCATCCTGATCAACATCGGTTTCTCTCTGCTCAAGTAGGAGGACGGCCAGGACAGCCGTCGATCGTAGGCAACAAAAGTTTGTATAATGCGCCGTCAATGAAAGCGCAGAAAGGCTCGACATGAAACTCCTGACCCTCCTGACCCCGTTGCTGACATGCCTCGCCCTGCTGGCGCCGCTGCCCGCCGCCGCGCAGAACGCCGAGGCCGACAACATGCGCATCCTGCGCGAGAAGCTGATGGTCGACAAGAAGCTGGTGGTGGCGGCCAACATGGCGCTCAGCGACGCCGAATCGAAGGCCTTCTGGCCGATCTACGATGCCTACCAGACCGAGCTGCACAGGCTCAACGAGCAGCTGGGCACGATCATTGCCGACTACGCCCGCATGCACAATGCCGGCGCCCTGACGGATGCCCGCGCGCGGGCGCTGATGGATCGCTACCTCGAGGTGGAAGAGGCCGAGGTCAGGCTCAAGCGCACTTACGCCCAGCGCCTCGACAAGGTGCTGCCGGGGGTGAAGGTCACGCGCTACCTCCAGATCGAGAACAAGATCCGGGCCATCGTGAAGTACGAGATCGCCGGCGAAGTGCCGCTGGCCAAGTGACATCGCCCCAGACAGGAACAGGAACGGAAAGGTAAAGAGACATGACGAATGCAAAATTCATGCGTGCGCTGGCCATGGGGCTCGGCCTCGCCCTGGCGCTGGGCGGCGCGCGCCCCGCGTTGGCGCAGTCCAACAACCAGAAAGCCGAGGAACTGACGCCGGAGGAAAAGGAGGCCGAGCGCAGCGCACGCCTCAAGCTGGCGGAGACGGCGCTGGAGAAGCTCTACAAGCTCACCCCGGAGGCACGCCAGGAAATCGAGCAGGCGGCCGGCTATGCCGTATTCGACATCACCGCCATCTACGCCATCCTCTTCGTCGGGCAGAAGGGCAAGGGCGTGATGGTCGACAATGCGACGAAGAAACCCACCTTCATGCTGAGCGTGCGTGCGGGCACCGGGCCCGGCGTCGGCCGCCAGCGCCTCTACCAGGTCTTCGTCTTCAAGAGCAAGGAAGCCATGAGCCAGTTCACCCTGGCCGGCGGCCTCGGCGGCGATATCGGCGCCTCGGTCAGCGCCGGCAAGGACGGCATGGTGCGTTCGTTCAATCCGACCATCAGCATCTACCAGGTTCCCGAATCGGGGCTGGCCGTGCAGGCGAGCTGGGGCGGCACGGTCTACAGCGTGGACAATCAGATTCAATAAGGCGCCGGCGGCAGCGGCCGGCCTCGGCCGGGAGCGGCCCGCGCGGCTGCCCCCGGCCGAATTCGTTTCAGGCCGGGCTCAGCGCGCCGTATAGCCGCCGTCGATCACCAGTTCGCTGCCGGTGACGAACTTGGCCTCGTCCGAGGCCAGGTACAGGATGCCGTGGGCGACGTCCTCGGGTTCGCCCAGGGTGCCTAGCGGGTGCAGCTTGGCCATGGCGCTGTGCACCGCCTCGGGCGCGACGCCGGGCACCTGCGCGCCGGACTCCAGCATCGGCGTCCAGATGAAGCCGGGGTGCACGGAGTTGACGCGGATGCGGTCCTCGGCGAAGGCCAGCGCGTCGGTCTTGCTCATGATGCGGATGGCGCCCTTCGAGGCGTGGTAGGCGGCGACGTTGTGCGAGCCGACGATGCCGTAGACCGAGGAAAGGTTGACGATGCTGCCGCCGCCGGCGCGGCGCATCAGCGGCACGGCGTGCTTGGTGCACAGGAACGTGCCCTTGGCGTTGGTGGCCATCACCAGATCCCATTCCGCTTCGGTGATTTCCTCGGCGGTGCCGTTGGCGCCGGAGATGCCGGCGTTGTTCACCAGGATGTCCAGACGGCCGAATTCCTTCGCCACCTCGGCGAAGGTCGCCGCGACCTCCGCTTCCCTCGAGACGTCGAGGGGCCAGGCGCGCGCCCGGCCGCCCTCGGCACGGATCGCCTCGGCGACGGATTCCGCCTCCCTGCCGTTCACGTCGGTCACCCCCACCGCAGCGCCCTCGCGCGCGAGCAGCAGCGCGGTGGCGCGGCCGATGCCCTGCGCCGCACCCGTGACGATGGCCACCTTGTCCTGTACGCGTCCCATCATGCTCCCCCTGGCTGACTGATTGTGTTCATTCTAGCGTTTGGCCGTCGTGGCCGTTCTTGACCGGGCGCAAGGATTGATACGGCGGGAAGCTGTCGGCCAGGCGGGCCGCAGAGCGGCGCAGGGCGGGTTGGCCGCGCAGCATCTCCTTCAGCGGCAGGCGCGAGGCGGGTGCATGCACGGCGAGCGCCGCCGGCACGCTGCGCGTCTTGCTCTCGATGGGAACGGCGATGCAGACCATGCCTTCCAGATATTCCTCGTTGTCCGTGCTGAGGCGCTCGCGGCGGATTTTGCGCAGTTCCTGTTCGAAGGCGCGGCGGTTGGTGATGGTGTTGGCGGTGTGGCGCTCGAAGCTCAGGGCGTCGAGGATGCGCTTGCGCTCGCGCGAAGGCAGCAGGGCGATGAGCAGCTTGCCGCTCGCGCTGCAGTGCGCCGGCACGCGCGAGCCGCTCTGGAAATGCAGCCTGAGCGGCCAGTTGGCCTCGACACGGTCGAGGTATACCACCTCTGTGCCGTCGAGCAGGGTGAGGTTGCAGGTCTCGTTGAACTCCTTCACCAACGCCTGCAGGATGGCATGGCGCGGCGCGCGCCAGGCCGGATGGGTCATCGACTTCATGGCGAGACTGGCGAGGCGCGGTCCGGGCGCAAAGCGCCGCCCCTCGGCTTCGCGCGCCAGCATGCCTGCGTCCACCAGCAGGTTGGCGATGCGGTGCACGGTCGGCTTGGGCAGGCCGCTCGCTTCCATGATGTCGACCAGGCCGAGCGGGATCTCGGCAGTGGCGACGAGTTCGAGCACCGTGATGGCGCGCAGGGCGGCGGAGGATTCCCGCTTCAGGCTCAGGTCTTTCATGGACATAAATTGAGGAAAATGGAATAAACAATCTCATTATTGCCATAAATCACGCTGCGTGCAATGATCCCGTGAAAGGAGGAAACGGCATGGTCAGCGGCACGCAACGTCCTTCCGGCCGGCAGCGCATGACACCGAGCGAGGCGCTGGTGGAAACCCTCGTTGCGCAGGGCGTGCGCGACGTCTTCGGCATCGTCGGTTCGGCCTACATGGATGCGCTGGATCTCTTCCCGGCGGCAGGCATCCGTTTCGTTCCCACCGTGCACGAACAGGGTGCGGCGCACATGGCCGACGGTTATGCCCGCGTTTCGGGCCGCCACGGCGTCTGCATCGCGCAGAACGGGCCGGGCGTCACCAACTTCGTCACGGCGGTGGCGGCCGCCTACTGGGCGCACAGCCCGGTGGTCGTCATCACTCCCGAGACCGGCAGCACCGGCATGGGCCTGGGCGGCTTCCAGGAAACCGACCAGCTGCCGATCTTCTCGAAAATCACCAAATTCCAGGCCCACGTCAGCGGGCCGCAGCGCATGGCCGAACTCGCCGCGCGCTGCTTCGATCGCGCCCTGCTGGAAATGGGCCCGACCCAGCTCAACATCCCGCGCGACCACTTCTATGGCGAGGCCGACTACGACATCGCCGCGCCGATCCGCATCGAGCGCGGCGCCGGCGGTGAAAAGAGCCTCGACGAGGCGGCGGCTCTGCTGGCCGCGGCGAAGTTTCCGGTGATCGTCTCCGGCGGCGGCGTGGTGATGGCCGACGGCATCGACGCCTGCGTGAGACTCGCCGAACTGCTCGACGCGCCGGTGGTGACGAGCTACCTGCACAACGACGCCTTTCCGGCCGCGCATCCGCTCTGCTGCGGCCCGCTCGGCTACCAGGGCTCGAAGGCCGCCATGAAGCTGATCGCCCGGGCCGACGTCGTGCTGGCGCTGGGCACGCGCCTCGGCCCCTTCGGCACGCTGCCGCAGCACGGCCTCGACTACTGGCCGAAGGATGCGAAGATCATCCAGGTCGACGCCGACGCGAAGATGCTCGGCCTGGTGAAGAAGATATCCATCGGCCTGTGCGCCGACGCGAAGGCGGCGGCCGGGGCGCTGCTGGCGAGGCTGTCGTCGCGCGCGCTGGCCTGCGACGCGAACCGCAAGCAGCGTCGCGAGACGATCGCGCAGGAGAAGGCCGGCTGGGAGGCCGAGCTCGACGCCTGGCCGCAGGAGCGCGACCCGTGGAGCGTCGAAGTCTCCAAAGAAAGCCCGGCCATGCACCCGCGCCAGATGCTGCGGGAACTGGAGCGCGCGATGCCCGGCGATGCCATGGTGTCCACCGACATCGGCAACATCTGCTCGGTGGCCAACAGCTACCTGCGCTTCGCGCAGCCCAGGAGCATGTTTGCCGCGATGAGCTTCGGCAATTGCGGCTACGCCTTCCCGGCGATTATCGGCGCCAAGCTGGCGCAGCCTTCGCGCCCGGCCGTGGCCTACGTCGGCGACGGCGCCTGGGGCATGAGCTTCGGCGAGCTGCTCACCTGCGTGCGCGAGAAGATCCCCGTCACGGCGGTGGTGTTCCACAACAAGCAGTGGGGCGCGGAGAAGAAGAACCAGGTGGACTTCTACGGCAACCGCTTCGTCGGCTCCAACCTGGAGAACCCGAGCTTCGCCGCCATCGCCCGCGCCATGGGGGCGGAGGGCGTCGTGGTGGACAAGCTGGCCGACGTCGGGCCGGCGCTGGCCGCC
>WBZP01005388.1_pt1 | contig 13033 bp, 13 predicted proteins | sample 5204301 | NCBI WGS metagenome assembly WBZP01 (sample SAMN12412401, study PRJNA552823) | activated sludge metagenome | isolation source: activated sludge from nitrification reactor of wastewater treatment plant... | place: USA: Pennsylvania | collected 2017
ATCTTGATCGATTTATTGTATCCAGTACCGGAAAAGGGGACGGTACCGAAGCTATCACCAAACAAGAATTTGTTGGTGCTATACCCAGGTTAATCATGGGGATGATTATAGCTATCACTATTTCTAAACCGATTGAAATCAGAATGTTTAAATCAGAAATTGATGCAGCTCTCCATGAGGAACAACTGGTAAAACAAAAGGATTATGAAATCAAAACCAGGAAAAATTTTGAAGACAGGATCAATGATTTAGACTCGGAGAATACATTAATTCAAAGCAGAATAAACGACTATTTAAAAAAAATATCTACAAAAGATTCACTTTACAATATTGAAACATCCAGTGGTCAAGGAGGAAGAATCAAGGGTGAAGGGCCAGTAGCCTTGGCGTTAAAAGAAGAAAGAGAAAGACTTAAGATTGAAATGGATAATTTTATTAAATCCAATAATTATAAAATCAGTGATGTTGAAAGCAGGAGGATAACTTTAAATAAAGAAATGGAATTAGCTCTCAAAAAGAATAAAGTTGTTTCCAATGGTCTCGACGGTCTACTTGAGCGAATTAAATTAGCTCATGAAATTGCAGGTCCACTTATTTCATGGTTCATTACCTTATTATTCATGGCTATAGAGCTAACGCCGATATTTTTTAAACTGATGCTGGTCAAGTCTCCTTATGACTTTCTCAAAGACAACATTGAAGAACTGATCAAAGCTGAAAGTGGCGTATATGTGCAGAAGGATTACCACCAGGATAAAAATGGACAAGAAAGGGATCTTATCACCTTTTTGAACGCTGAAAAATTGGTTTTGGAGAAAAAAGAGCTCCAATCTGTCCAGGAGGAGCTGACCAAATATGCTATTCAAAAGTATAAGGAAGATATGATGAAAAAGATTGATGCCAATCCTTCTGCTTACGTGCATATTCATGAATCTGAGATTCCAGACAAAAATGAACCTGTATAATTTATTATTTAAATATATAGGAATAGATCCTGATGTCATACTTCAATGTAGCCGTTCAACTTTAAATACATGTACAAGTATCGGCATTCTGGTTCAATTTGTCACCCTACTCACGTATTCAGGTTGTGTGGCCACTACATTGCATATCTTTGATAAAGTTCACTTAGCTGTTTTGGTGGGCATCATTTTAGGGTGGATGATCAGTAATATTTATACCTTTATCTTTATAATATTTTCTGCTACTTCACTTTATTATCATGATGTCCGGGCTAAAATCAGTCTGCCAAAAATCATGGCATTTGTGTATATCAGTTTTATAGCGCTATTTGTATCCATTCCATCTGAACTTCTGCTGTTCAATACATGGTTAGAAGACGATATTTCTGCGTTTAAAAAGAGTGAAAAAATACGTCTTACTGCTGATATTGAGAAACATTATGATGTTAAGGAAAAAGATTTACAAGATCAAATGAAAGTGGCCAAATCATTAAGTAATAACCTTCCTGGAAAGCCTGTGGAATACTATACCGCTAAACTAAGGGAGCTGCAAACAGAAAAATCCGCTTTACTTGCCTCTCTATCGGCTAAAATAGATCAGTCAAAATATAATCATAAAAAATTAGAATGGCTTATTAACAAGTATCCATCCAGCAAATTAATATCCCTGCTTTTTATAGCCTTATTCTTAACACCACTTTTGTATATACTTTATACTGAACAATTGGATGAATATCATCATCTTAAACGAAGCAAAGATCGACAATTTATAGATCAGGAGTATAGCCAATTCAAATATTTTTATGCATCGGTTTTACAAACTCAATCGGATCAAAATCCATCCTGGGTAGAAACTTATATTGATCCGCCCTATAACACCAAGAAAAAGACAAAAGAAAAACCGGATTATCTATCAGAAAGGGATTTATTAATTGAAATTTATAAGGATGAACGGTAAGCCAACATCCGACAAATTTATTGAAAGAAAAACATTCATTTCAGGAAGATTTTCCGGGAAATATGCAGGCCGATTAAGTGCTTGGAAATATTATGATGCTGGTATTCAATACTATGATATCGAAATACTCAGTGGAGCAATAAAAACCCAGATGAGTAATGACCATGTCCGGCATTGGCATACAGGCGAAGATGCATTATATCAGCAAACAGAAACACTCAAATGCAGCTTTCCGGATGAGATGCCTTTAATCATCCAATATACCAATAAAGATATAAAAGAATTTCTGGTTCATTTGCAATCTCCTAAAATCCAACATGCTAACATAACTAATCAGGTCTATGATGAGAATATGGTTTTTGGTGATATCACAGGTGATATTTCGGGTTATATCAGCCATTGGGTTGAAGCAGAAAAGGAAGATACCATCATACTGCCCACCAAAGAAAAAGAAGTACATGGTGATTACACCAGGTACAAAAGTTTACTGGCAGATGGCAGTACCAAATATGGTGACTGGCAGTATCAGTCGTCTCGAAGTAGTGGTTGTTTAAGTGATATTTTTGGATTGATTGGAAATATTGTCCTTTGGGGATTTCTTCTTCTGGTTATTATAACTACAGGCTGGAAAATATTGGTACCCATTGCAGGAGTTTTAATTTTCTATTTTTTATGCTACCTTTTTTTTGCCGGATTATTTTGGCTCATCAGAGTTATTTTCAGACCTTTAATTCTATTGTTGATTATCTTCTCTATTTTCAGCTTGTATGGCATTTTTTCTTCCACATCACAAACAGATGCAAAACCTGTCAAGGTACAAGATAGTATAGAAGAAACAAACAAAACATTGCCTGATGAAAATATGCCGGGTGACAGTCTGATTATTCACCACCGGAAATGGGTAGATATGGAGATGCATTCATATTCTAAAGATATCATCGTCAGGAAGTCAGACTTTAATATGGCAAAATTAAATCATCGTGACCAGGTAATAATAAGTTATGATGAAAATGGATACCGAGATTTTTTAGTAAAGTTACAAAATTTTGACCGAACAAGAATGTCACATATATTTGACATGTTGGATAGCATCAATACAAGCGTCTCAAACGATAAGATCAGATTTGTCAAAGCCGTAGTAACCATGGTTCAGGATATCCCTTATACATTAATTTTACCTAATGCTTGCAATGCATTACTTTACAGAGATGAATTTACCAAACAATACTTAAAAAACAATGGAGAATGTGTAGGTAATGTTAAATTTGGCCTACATTCGCCTTTAGAATTTATGTCCACACTTCAGGGAGATTGTGATACCAGGACATTATTTTTATTCACAGTACTGGATCATTACGGATACGATGTTGCTCTCATGGGTAGTGACTTATATCAACATTCAGTATTGGGCATAAATTTGCCTTTTCAGGGTTTAAATAAGATGTCGGGAGGTAAAAAATACTATGTATGGGAAACGACTGCTGCAGGTATTCCTCCAGGTGTACTAAATAAAGATATCTCAGATATGCAATACTGGACCATTATTTTAAAATCAAAAAATTAAAAATATGCCATTACAATTGTTTACCGCCGGATTTTATTTAATAGCATTTTTTGCCGGGATATATTTATTCAATGGTTTGATCCATCGATTTTTTAAATCATCCATTATTTCGGATAGTCCAATTTTGGGTATGTCGATTTTGAAATCGGGTATTTTTATATCATCAGGATTTTTGCTGTATGCCACGATTGCACCTATTCAACAGCTCAGCATTTTGCTCAAAACCACTTTAAGTGGCAATGATTTGATTTTGAAACAATTGTCATATTGTTCACTTTTTTGGATCATCAGTTTTTTAGTTCTTATAGGTTTGGCGACTTTAACATATCTATTGCTTATTTTGATAATGAAAGGGAGAAAACCCGAAATGGAAATAGCCAATGGTGATATTGGTACAGCATTAATGTTTATTGCGGTTTTAGTTTCACTTGTTATTGGATTATCACCACTATTCAGTGGTGTATTAGACTCATTATTGCCATATCCTGATGTACCTTTGTACAGATAATGAATTGAAACTCAAAAAACCTAATTCAATATTCAAAACATGAAAATGAAACCTGACATCTGTCTGGTGACCTTATTTTTGAAACCCAGACAAAAGATCCGAAATAGTGGGGCCTGTTAAATAACTTTGAGTATCTATCACTAAATGTGATGGAATTATTTATCAGTTAGGGAACTTTCCTTTAATTTACATTGTTTTTATTGCATTATTCATGCAAAATACATGCATTATGCCTACAATTCAAATCAGAGACATCCCGCAGGATATTTACGACAAGCTTGTTGAATCTGCAGAAAAAAACAGACGAAGCCTTACGCAAGAGGCAGTTACTATTTTGGAAAATGTATTAGTTCATGAAGATTCGAAAACAAGAAAAACAAATGCGCTCAAAAGGCTGGAGCGCATGAAGCATCATTTCAAAGGTCTTAGCACAGATGATATTGTTGCCATAGTAAGAGAAGATCGTGACAGATGATGGTTATTGATACAAATGTTGCTATTTCGATACTTGTTGAAGACCGGATGATTCGAACAGATCTGTTGGAAAACCAGTATATTGTAGCCCCTTTCTTTATGCAGATGGAAATATTAAATGTACTGAGAAAATATCATTTTATGAGAAATATCCCAATGGAAGATGTAGATAAAATATATCATGATTTTATAGATATCGTAGATGAATTTATTCCTGATGAAGAAATACTTGAAAGCGCCAGAAAAATTTCATTTACACTCAATCATCCCATCTATGATTGTTTGTTTTTAGCTTTGGCGCAGCAAAAAAATGCACCTTTTGTCTCGTTTGACAGACGATTGCTAGATAAAGCTGATCAGGTGGGGATAAAAATTGTTTCAATATAATTTCCAATAATACGAATATTAAAATTTGTTGAATAATAATGACGGTAATATTAAATATAAATTAAAATAAACAATGAAACGCATTTTTATTACTTTGATAAGCGATCAATCTATTCCTAATGTACAATACCTTAAGGAATTTAGTCCTTTTGATGAATGCTACTTTATATCAACTTTGAAAATGGAAGAAAAGAATAAATCTCAGTACATTTTAGATGCTACAGAAACGCCTAAAGAAAAAATGGTTCTAAAAATTGTTAATGAAGAAGATTATAACGATATTATTATAAAATTAAATGAAATCTCTTTTGTTGATGAATCAGAGTACTTTATAAATTGTACTTTAGGTACAAAAATAATGTCAATAGCAGTTTTCGATTTTTTCAAAAATAAAAAGAATGTGCATCTACTTTATACACCAATAGGAACCAATAAGTATAAATACATACTTTCAGGTATTGAAAAAGAATTTAAGGGCAAAGTATCCATTAAAGAATATTTTGCGTGCTATGGGATTTCGATTGCTAAAGTAGGGCATTGCCTAAAAAATATTGATACTTCAAGTAATATTCTAAAAAGTTTTATGAATTTTACAGTAAAGGATTTCGAAATAATTGACCAAATCAGAGAAAGAAAAATCAACACAAACGGAAAAATAAAAATTATAAAGGGAAGGGATTCAGGAGTGAATATTAAAGATATTATGGGTTTGAAGGAACTTTTGTCAAAAATAAAATATGATACTCAAAGTGAAAGCCTGTCGAAATATGAGGTTCAATATCTGACAGGAGGATGGTTTGAAGAGTGGGTATATAATCATATAAAATTTTCACTTAATTTATCTACAGAGGAAATACAACTTGGTGTCCTTTGCAATAATATTGCAGATAATGATTTAGATGTAGTCTTTTTATACAGAAATGATTTATTTGTTATAGAATGTAAGACTACTATGAGTAAAGAATTACAGCAATCAACTCTTTATAAATCAGGTGCATTAATTGATAAATTTGGAAGGGCTGCAAAAGGCATGCTATTTACACTTCAGGATTTAAGGGATCATGGAAAACTAAAAGAATCTATTGATTTAAGAGCAAGACAGCAAAATATAAAAGTACTGGATAAAAGAGATTTTATTGAGTTTGATATAAAATCCTATCTGAAATAATGCCTAAGACTTTCTTATTTAAGTAATTCACTTTTTAATGAATAGATATAAATTCACCCACATTTTTATTACGAATAAAATCTGGAGTACTATAATAGTTAGTACATTAATCTTTTTGGTCATAATTTTCTTGCATAATTTGGATCCAAATCAGTCTCATTCTGACAATTTTTGGGCAGTCTTAGATCCGGTTGCAGGCATAATGACTTTTTTTATCACGCTGATCATTCTTTTCATACAAGCAAAGACTAACTGGGAAAACGGTCTTGAAAAGAAGCTTGATATCACCTATATGTACATCCTTCCGGTGGATGCTTCTGAAATATCCTTAGTTCAGGTACATGGAGCGTATCTCTCAGGTGAATCTGATGTGAGGCCATGGGCTCAGTCTCTCGGCAGCCAGATCATGGGTAATATGGATTTTGACATGAACTGGGACGACCCCAAACCTGCCATCACTTATGATACAGAAAATAAGGCATTTTATAAAAGGTATGAAGTGATCATGTATCTGTCTTCCAATCCATTTGAAATAGACAAAGGCAGAGATACGGCTCATAAGTTTTTACAACGATCATTTAAGTATTCTAAAGTGTCCGGAGATTTAAATAATTTACCTATCATTTGGTCAAGAAGTTAATTCTTAGGATGTAATTCTGCTATTCATAACCATTTTGAGAAGTCATTTCACTTTACAAAAATCATATCACTGAACCATTATAAATTATTAGATATACCCATTATGCTCATCAACTTTTCTAATCATCCTTCATCCTTGTGGCCAGGTAATCAAAAACAAACGGCTATTGATAATTTTGGTGAAGTCATTGATATACCTTTTCCGAATATTGATCCCCGGGCGTCAAGTGCTGCGTTGGAAGCATTGGCAGCGGGTTATATACATGTTTTGACTGCTCACGAGAATGCGACTATCCATATCATGGGAGAGTTGACATTCACTTTTATATTGGTAGATAAACTCAGGGCTTTAAGAAGGTCTTGTGTCGCAAGTACTACTGAGCGAACAGTCAAACAGGAGGGCGATACTAAAAAGGTAAAATTTGAGTTTGTAGCATTCAGAGCTTATTATTAACTAAGAAATAAGGGTTTTACCCCACAGATTATTTTCTATGGATCATTTATACAATTACTACTCCTTTTTATATGTGGGCTGATATCGTTTACTCCCGGTGCCTGCCCTGTTATTGGCCAACTCAGTAGTAGCAGGAAGTCGCGAAGGATAGTAAATATTATTGGTATATACTTTGCAGAACCAATATATCTGCGAGATTATATCCTTGAAAGGTAGCGTACCATATTTTCTTTTAATGATTAATGGGTTTAACAATTCTCGGGTCGCTGTGCCCTGATCATTTGTAATCAAAATGCCATAATCCAAATCGGGAACCATCCAGTAGCTGCTAGTGACCGGATTTGAGTATTGAAGTCCTTCTTTTACATACACATAAGGGTGGCCACTTTTTATTATTTCAATGATCTCAATGTTCTCGTGATGGAATATATTTTGTGTTGCTTCTTTGAAATGTTCGATTTCATTGTGATGTATCCTGCCATCTCTGTGGTAAATAATAGTGGCCGGAGACTTTCTCGAAATTTTATTGAGATGATTCTCAAATTGCAAAAGACCTTTTTCCAGGTTATTTTTTTGCAACACTTCATTCAACGGCAAATTGTCCATGCTGCTTTTGTATAAGAACTTGCCGTGATTATCAAAAAACACCATCACCAGTGTTGAGTGGCCGGGATTACTTCCATGACCATGAGCATGACCCAAATCAATACCTACAAAATATGCATCTTTCGGGACTTTAAGGTCATTGATCATCGCAAGCCATCCACCCATTTTCAGAAGACATTTGACGGCAAAATTGGATATTTTAAAATTATCCAATGGTCCCTGATAGATTTGAAATTTAAAACGAGATTTTTGCAAAAAATCAGTGGTTGAGGATCTAAGATGGTAAGAAGTTACTAATAATACAAATACATCAGGGTTTTCATTTTTTTTAGATCTTAAATACACTTCATTCAAATTATCTTCATCCAGCTGAAATGCTTCAAGCCATAGTATGTTGCCACCTGCATTAAAATGATCTGACATCAATTTTTTTATATTTTCAAGGATATACATATCATTGCCAACTATAACCGGTAGTACCGTGGCATGCTTTACCGGTAAATAAATACCGCTAAAGTATGTGGCGCTCAATTTAGAAACTAATTTTTCACTACCAATACGCAGGTTCATTTCAGGAAGAACCGGCTGTAGAGCTATGGGTAACATGGCGTGATGAGAATGGTTAATACCATCTATCGGTGTCAACATGGAAGAGACACTTTGGAGCATTTCTATCGTGGGGTTGATTTTGTTTTTTGATAAGGCAATCATTTTACTAAAAATAGCTGGAAAACAATTGTTTAAAAATTCAAAATTGAAACTGACCTTAAAATCAGAATACTTATCAATAAAATCACTTAACTCAATAAAAAAACTTTTTTTAAACGGATAAAGGGCTATGGATTTCCCTGATATATTGTCTGAAATATAAAATATGGACCGGTTTTCATCCATTTCAATAGTATTCTGTCTTATTTTTCGGATAATTGAGGCAATATCCTTATGTGAAGCAGTATACTTTGAAAGGCTATAAAAATGAATTAAGAATCTACCATCTTTAAATATTTCAACATTCAAGTAAAAACATTTTAAAAACAGGAAATCATGATGAATGGAAGAAGAAAAAATAAATACGTTATCAAAAGTTTTGTATTTCAAGTTAAGTTGTGAAATGACTATTGCTTTTATATATCTGCTGATCTCAGAAAGGTTGTCAAATGGAGGCACCCATTTATTTTCAGATACAAAAATATATTGCCAATTTTCTGCGTCTAACCGTGAAAATGTTTCAAATCCTGTCTGATTACACCTAAAAAACAGCTTATCCTGACTTTTCTGCAGCCATTTTATAAATTTTTGTTTTAATTCCGGTTTACTGTTTAAAGAAGGTGAAAATCTATACAGATAGCAAGTTAGAAAATTGATTTTTCCATGTCTGGTGGTGGTAAAGCTTTGTTTTTTTTCCATAATATTTTTTTCCTATATTCAGGATATCATTTGATCAGGCCCGGAAAGACTGCACTCTGTGGGATAGATCATTTTTAATGCACTGCCAAAACTTAACAGCTTGCTTCTTATCTCATAATTGTCATACACTTCTATTTCATAGATTGCAGATGCTTGTGTAGCAGAAATTTTGATTTGCGATGGATGAATGGGTTTTGTGTCCATATATTGACTCAGCAGATGGTTGGTTTCAAACTTAAACTTTACGGGAAGCTTTCCCTCCGGCACAGTGACCCCAAATAAATTTTTAAAATAGGTATCGTGGTTAAAGCCAGGCGGGAGAAACCATGCTTTAAGTGATGGGTGTACCTCAATGATACGATCCAGCGCCAGGTTTACTATTTTATCCATATCATAATGATATCCAAATATATACCATCGATTATTGTATTCTTTGATAAAAGCTGGCGATATACAATGTATATGCTGATGTCCTGAAAATGGTGCGTAATGAATGGTCATCGCTGCCTTTCGTCTGGTATAATCATATACTATATCCAACCATCGCTGTCCGGGTTCATTCAGACTATGCTCAAAGTGAATAACAGGCTGGTGTATTGGGTCTATGTCAAGATGCAGATAATGGCTGATTCTGGTTAGTGAGGAAGAAAGTTTATTCAACTTCTCATTGCGGGTTAACTGACGGAGGAGAGAAAAAGACTCTTCAAGATCAGAAATCAATGATGCCGGAAGATTTACCTGGTGTATCGAAAACCGTCGATTGGCATATTCGTAGCCTGTGTCTTTGCTATGGATGATGGGTGCATAATAGCCAAGAGCACCTGATCTCATGGCATAGATATCTCCCATGACGGTCCTTTTTGATGGAGTTTTGTCCATGTTATGATGTTCCTTTAGCTCAAAGGCCACCATTTCTGCCAGATCGTTCCATTGCCACTTTCTACTGCGATCACGAAGACATCGGTCTATAACATTGTATCGCACGACAGCAAGATAATTGGCAGGCATAATGGTTTACGTTAATATTGATTTACTTAAAATGAATGCAAATATATTGCATTGACTTTATTAACTTGGTTTTTTTGGCGAAAAACTAATGGACATTAAATGAATATAACAGTATGCAGATATTTATAAATACCTATGGGACATCTCTAAAAATCACAGATGGTCTTCTGTCAATAAAACATGAAGATAAGATTAATAAGGTGTCTATAGGTAAGATAAAAACTTTATATCTCACCCGCAGCATTCAAATCAGTACGGATGTCATCTACGCTTGCCTTGAGCATGGTATAGATCTGCTTATCACTGAACGAAATGGTAAGCCTCTCGGTAGATTGTGGAATAACAGATTCGGATCTATCTCCACCATCAGAAAGTATCAGCTGGATTATGCCAGAGGGCCAAGCGTAACATCGTGGGTGATCGGTCAATTGAGCGATAAAATAGAAAACCAGATCGATCTTCTTTTTTGTCTGCTTACCCTCGATGAGCCACAAGAAAAATTGATCAAAGATACAGCAGACCAAATGAGAAATTTAATAGAAAAAATGAAAATTTCAGCAGATGATCATCTGGACGAAGCTGCGTCCCGACTTAGAGCACTCGAAGGGCAGGCTGCCAAACTTTATTTTTCATGTGTTAACAAACATCTTCCATTCAGATTTCAGTTTTCAGGACGAAGCAGACATCCAGCTCTGGACATGGTAAACGCTATGCTTAATTATGTCTATGGCATACTGTATGGACACATAGAGTCTGCCCTGATCAAATCTGGTCTGGATCCTTACATCGGCTTTTTTCACAGGGATGAGTATAATCGCCCTGTACTAACTTATGATGTGATAGAGCCCTTCAGGCCCTGGGCAGACTGGACAGTTTTTCACTTATGTGCTAATGAAGTATTGGAAGAGAGTCATTTTGAGATTGAGAAGGGACAGTATTGGTTGCATGGTGACGCCAAAAGGTTTCTGATTCAACATTTCACTGACTTTTTTGAAGAAGTGATAGATTATAAAGGCAAAAGATTCAGCAGGATGATGCATCTGGAAAGAAGTGCACAAATACTCGCATCTATAATACAGGATATAAAAATAACACCACACCAAGGGGACCCTGATCAAAATACAAAAACATCTTAGAGTTTAAACTTCCATCATTTGCTTGCATTCGCTCAAAAATGAAAATTTAAACTCTTAAACAGCTAAAAAATAAAACCCTATGCAGCTATCATTTGGCCATAATTGTAAAGATAATAAAACACTTCTGACAAGTATAACAGTAGATGAACTCTATGAAAAGATAATCAACCCCACTGATACAAATCTTGTGGGATTTACAAAAAATCTACGGTCAGTACTCAAATATAGTAAAGAGCGGTACAGAACCATGAAGACGGGTTTGCCTTTTTTTTCCTGTTCTTTGTTTTCACCATCCATCAGGACAATAAAAAACTTCAACTCTGCCAGCGGATTGGTCATAGATATCGACCAAAACAGTCCTATCAGTCCTGATCAAATCGCAAAATTTAAATCTGATCAAAGGATCGTACTGGGATATATCTCTCCCAGCAATATGGGGATAAAACTTATATTTTCATTTGATAATGAAATCACTGATGCACCTTTGTACACAGAGTATTACAAGAGATTCAGTCATTCCTTTGCATCTCAATATCATCTTTCCGGTGTTATTGATCAAAAAAACTGTGATGTGAGCAGAATAAGTTTCATCTGCCATGATCCGGAAGCCTGGTACCATCCTGATTACATCCCATTGGATGTCAATACATTTGATATTGAGATGTCTGTAACTAAAATGAATGAGGGGACAGAAACGCCTGATGACACTGGGATCAGTCCATCTGCGTATAAACAAATTTTAAATCTGCTTGATACAAAGCCCAAAATATCAAAACAACCTATGCCAATTGTTGCAGAGATAAATGATATTTTGCCTGAAATTAGAAATCAACTGGATGGCTATAACATATCTGTGAAAGAAACTGAAAGCATCCAGTATGGGGCTAAATTAAAAATTATAAAAGATAAAGATCAGGGTGAAATCAATATTTATACTGGAAAACAAGGCTATAAAGTCGTCACTTCACCTCGTCGTGGAACACACCCCGAACTAAACGAAGTGGCAAAACACATCATAGAAGGTGTGCTTTTAAAATATTAAAATAAAAAATAAATGAAGGTCTCCCCAAGCAGTAACAGAAGATATGTATCCAAGTTTTAAAATAGCAGAGACGTGGCCGGAAATGTCAGATGTAGAAAAAGCTATACCTGAAGAATTCAGCATCGAGCAAAAGATACACCGCATCATGGAATGGCTTGCCAGACAAAGCAGAGTAAAATCAAACACTATGTTATATATGATCATGTATGATATTGAAAACAATAAAATAAGAACCCATATTGCCAAATACCTTATAAAAAAAGGGTGTTTGAGAATACAAAAATCGGTGTATCTGGCCAAGAGTTCGCCAAGTATCATGAAGGAAATAAGTGTGACGCTTAAAGAAATAAACGAGGTTTATGAAAATACAGATAGTATATTTGTATTGCCGGTACCCGAAGAGAAGTTTAATAATATTACAGTAATAGGTCAAAATGTTGAATTTGAGATAGTAACTAAACCAAAAAATGTTTTATTTTTTTGATTAATCATCTGAATAGATTAAATTTGTGTTATGCAAGTAATTAAAAAGCTAATTGTAAAATGTAATAACCTTAATCATATGATAATGAATAGTATAATGAAAATCGCAGTCAGAACCAGTAGTCCAGTTAGGAAGGATTAAGACTGTACGTTGTGAATCCAACAGTAAATTAGAATTAGTCAGAACCAGTAGTCCAGTTAGGAAGGATTAAGACCATTCTAACCTGTTTTACCCAT
>WBZP01001411.1_pt2 | contig 13032 bp, 15 predicted proteins | sample 5204301 | NCBI WGS metagenome assembly WBZP01 (sample SAMN12412401, study PRJNA552823) | activated sludge metagenome | isolation source: activated sludge from nitrification reactor of wastewater treatment plant... | place: USA: Pennsylvania | collected 2017
CGCTCATCGCACAGCCTCCGGGTGGTGGTGGGTGGGTGTCTGCATGCGAAGATACCAAAAGGCGGGAAGAATCCAAACAGATCCGGGGAGGGATCGACCGCCGCTCCAGCGTCTCCCGTTGCGTGTGGAAAGACACGGAACACCCCATCGATCACAAAGGATGCGGTGCACAGAGGGGCGAACAGGGTCCGCCGGGAACCAAATGAGGGCAAGAATGATTGATGGGAGAGTGGGCCCGGGATGAGGGAGCAGGCAGAAAGGGACGGCGATGACACGAGGCGGCGAAGCGGGGATACGGACAGCAGGAGCAACGGCGACTGAGACCCTCGTGAACAGGGCGACGGGAATGCAGATCCGCATCATTCGCTCCGGAGAGGAGACAGAGGGGCGCCTTCTGGAACTTGAAGGGACCTATCCGCCGCACGGTCCCGAACCGCTCCTGCACTATCATCCCGTGCAGGACGAGGAGTTCGTGATCAGGGCCGGGAGCGTCATGGCAAGGATCGCCGGCGAACTCACGGAAGTCCGTATCGGAAGCGTGCTGAGGATACCCGCGGGTACCCCGCATGCGATGTGGAACGAGGGAAATGAGCCGTGCATCGTCACCTGGCGCACCATGCCCGCGCTGCAGACGGAGCAGTTCTTCCGCGATGTCTACCGCCTCGCTGCCGAAGGGCGCACGGACGAGCGGGGGACGCCCGGCGTCCTGGACCTTGCGTGGCTGGTTCCGTGCTACTGGCATGAGATCCGTGTGACCCGTCCACCAGAACTGGTCCAGCGGATCATTTTCGGTGCACTCGGGCCATTCGTACGTGCCCGCCACCAGCGGTTCCTCATCGAACCCGATTTCTAGCGGTCTCGCGGGGATCCTCTTCTTTTCCCCTCTCCAGCCCCATTCAGATATCGGATATCGTCATTCAGCTATCTGATATCCCTTTTCTTCCGTACAATATCCTACCATCGTATCCGTCTACCACGATACCAACGTTGGAAAACAGGGCCACTTCCCGGGCAGAGGCGAACGCGGAAACAGCAGTTCACAACATAGGCACAGCCGCAGAGCTCGGCAGGACCGTTGAGGCGCATCGCCCGCGGCTGCTGGAGTTCATCCGCAGGCGCGTCCGGACCGACGAGGACGCCGAGGACATCCTCCAGGATGTCTTCATGCAACTCGTCGCGAACTGGAGCGTGACCGAACCGATCGACAAGATGGCCGCGTGGCTCTTCACCGTCGCCCGCAACCGCATCACCGATTGGTACCGGAAGAAACGACACGTTCCGATGCCACGCGACCCGAACGATGACCTCCTCCCGCTGAACCTGGAGGACGTGCTCCCCGACCCGGCCGGAACGCCGGAGAACGAACTGGTCCGCTCGCTCGTCCGTGATGCCATGGAAGAGGCCCTGGAGGAATTACCGCAGAAACAACGCGACGTCTTTGTGTGGCATGAGCTGGAAGGCCGCCCGTTCAAGGAGATCGCGGAACTCACCGGAGAACCGGTGAACACCCTCATCTCCCGCAAGCGCTACGCGGTGCTCTACCTGCGCGAACGGCTGCAGGACCTGTACGACGATATTTCGATGGCATAACAAGAGGACAACGATGAAAACCTGGTGGGCGGTACGTATACTCAAGGGATTGATGATCGGGGCGGTGATCGGCCTCGTGGTGGGGTTCGTGGTGATGGGGTTGTGGAACGCACTCATCCCCGAATTGTTCCATGGGCCCGTGATCACATTCTGGCAGGCGGTCGGACTTCTCGTGCTCTCGCACATCCTGTTCCGCGGCCCCGGTGCGCGGATGGGTGGATGGCGGCATGACCGCTGGAAGAAACGCTTCGACGCAAAGCTCGCGGCCATGACGCCGGAAGAGCGGGAGAAATTCCGGAGTCAGTGGCACAGCCGCTGCTATCCGTGGCAGGAAGACCCCAAAGATCAGCCCGCAACGGGCGCATAATTCCGTACCGAGGCATCTCATGGACATCTTCGTCTTTCGCACCAACATCCTGTCGGCGGCGACCGCCCACCCGGTGGCGAACCGCCTCAACGCCCACGACCGCGTTGCGCGCTGGTCCATCGATTTCGGCGATCGCGACAAGGTGTTGCGTGTGGAAGCGGAGCGGACACAGCCCGCGGAGATCACGGACCTCGTGACCTCCGCGGGGTTCGTGTGCGAAGAGCTGCTTTGAGCGGCACGATGACGAATCGTTCCGGCCGGAAAGCCCGGCGTTCGTCGGGTTTGACACTCCAGAATGTTCACAGATCCTTAATGTGTTCCTGCTTGACTCCGTGTCAGAATTATTCTATGATATATCCATGAAACTCAACCGTCATCAGGTCCCGTGTCATCTCCAGCGCGCACAGCAGCAGCGTCAGCAGCAGTGCACGGTGGCGGCGCCACGTTTTCGCACGGGACAGATCGGGATGAGGTAAGCACACACCAAGTGTTGCAGCACCGAGCCCTCCGGCGAAAACGCCGGAGGGCTTTTTTATTATGGACCACCTTCAAAGGACGATGAGCGATGGAAAGCGACGAGTGCAGGATAGACGGTTGCGAAAGTGATGTGATCGCGCGCGGGATGTGCTGGAAGCATTATCAGCGGCACCGGCGGCACGGGAGTCCGGAGACCGCCCACCGGCGATTCGCCGACACCCACGAGTGCCGGTACTGCGGCACGAAGGATCCCGATGACTTTTACGCATCCTACAAGGGGGTCTGCAAGACCTGCCGGAAGGTGCGTACGATCCGTCGACAGGCGGCCTGAGACCCTCTTCACCGTTTTCCCCGGGGGATGTCAGTTGATCCGGTTGAAGATGTCGACCGTCAGACGGTAGACCCCGGCCTTGTCGCGTTTCCACACGTTGGTGTATTTCGCTGTATGAACGACGACCGAGTCCGATGCCCCGGTGCGGATCGCATTCTTCACGATGCCGATCTCGTAGAGGACATCGGGTGTACCACTGATCTCAAGGGATTCCGAATGCATAGAAACGATCTGATCGAGTCCATCGCCCCAGACGGCGATGATGCTGTCGCGGCCGTGGAGGGGTGCGAGGCCGGGTGCCATGAACCATGCGTCCTCGGCGTACACCTCGCGCAGGAGCGCGAGGTTCTTCGTCGCGGCGACAGTATGGAGCTTCTCATTCTGCAGGTGAACAAGGGCCTTTGCCTCTTCCAGGGAGGGCGTGTGTGTACAGCCTGCGAGGGCGAACAGTAAGATCGCGAGCAGCACAGACTTCATGAGCGAACTCCTTCCGTGAGGGCAGTGTATCGCACAAGGTAGCTGCCCATGCGGAGGTATGCAAGCGTGTGTGATTGACACTTCGCCGGACGAGCGGTATCTTATCTTCATACCGTCCTGGGGAGGCGTTATTCCAGAGGCCTCTTCATCGAGAGATGGGGAGGCCTTTGTGTTGTATGCCGCTGCCGGGCTTCCGGACCACGAGAACATCGCTGTATACAAAGGGGAGCCGTGCCGGGGTGCGCGTGCCGGAATATGTTCATCTTCACCGTGAGAACAGCAATGGGGATCCGCTTCTTCGCCTTGTCGCTTTATTGTATCGTCGTTGTGATGATCCTCGCCGGTACCGCCGTGGCCCAGGTTGGATGGTTCCAGCAGGATCCTGGTCCAACGAAGCCGACGCTGCATGGGGTCTCGTTCAGCGGTGTCAGCACAGGAACAGCGGTCGGAGATGATGGCGTGATCCTCCGCACAACGGATGGTGGATCCACCTGGGTTGCGCAATCCAGCGGGACGACGAAGCCCCTCATGGGTGTGTCATTCACCGATGCCAACACGGGTACGGCTGTGGGACTGGAGGGCACGATCCGTCGCACCACGAATGGTGGCGCAACATGGGTGGCACAATCGTGCCTGCCGGCAATGGACCTCTTCAGTGTATCATTCGCCGATGCCAACACCGGGACCGCCGTCGGACAGCTCGGTCTGATCATTCACACCACGGATGGCGGTGCGCATTGGGTCAGGCAGACAAGCGAAGCACAGAATTGGCTTACGGGCGTTTCCTTCACCGACGCCAATACAGGAACGGCAGTGGGATATAATGACAGGATCATTCACACCACGAACGGCGGCGCCACCTGGATCACGCAACAGAGCGGCACCACATCAGTGGCCCTGGCGACCTTCGAAGGTGTGAGCTTCACGGACGCCGATAGGGGAACGGTGGTCGGACCCGGTGTGTTCCTGCGCACGACCGATGGCGGCTCTCACTGGACCGAACAGCGGACCGGACCGAACGTTGCACTCCGTAGTGTGTCGTTCGCCGATGCAAGCACAGGAATCGTTGTGGGAGACGGCGGGAAGATCTTTCATACCACGGACGGTGGATCAACATGGGCCGAACAAACGAGTGGCACGACGGAGATGATCAATGGGGTCTTCATGGTCAGCCGGACGACAGCAACGGCGGTAGGCAGATTCGGCGTGATCCTCCGCACGAACACCGGTGGAGAGATCGCGAGTGTGGAACATCCTGGTGGTATGCTTACGACATATCAGCTCATGCAGAACTATCCCAATCCGTTCAACCCATCGACGACCATCCCGTATGTGCTGCCACGTTCGTCCCAGGTCGTGCTTGAGGTGTTCAACATGCTCGGTGAGCGGGTGTCCATGCTGCAGAAGGGAAACCTTGTGGCGGGTGTGCACGAAGTCCTGTTCAATGGCAGCGGGCTGGCGGGCGGCGTGTACGTCTACCGGATGCGGGCAGACGGGTATGCCGAAAGCCGGAAACTTCTTCTCTTGAAGTGACGAATGTGTGTGACGAACCGTGCGATGAGACCTTTTCCATCAGAACAGGTGCTCCAGATCGCGCGATGAATGAATGATGCGGTGGATCGCGATAGATTTCGGTCGGATGATAGAGAAGATGAGATAGGATTCGATGATCAGGATCCGGTAGCCCATTACCTAGAGATGCGGATGGCGGGGGATGCGGCCCAGGCGAGGATGCCGGGCGAGTGATCGCATGCGAGAATCGAGTGTGTCGATGAACGTATCGGTCCGCTGCGGGCTGTCCGATGCGATGAAATCACAGATGCGCAGCAGATCTTCTTGTGCCACGGGGAGGGTGCGGAGGGGAAGTTCAGCGCGCATCGACCTGTTGTCGTAACTTCGCCATCATCTGCCGATGGCCCACCCCCTTTTCCCCCGAGGCTGCTTGCCCCTGTGCCACGGAGAGTTGCGAGAATAGCTCCGCCTGCGCCCTCAGCCTCTCGTAATGCTCGATCGTCGTGACAACAAGCTCCCCCTCGCCATTCCTCGTGAGATATACGGGGATGTCCTGTTCACGGCAGATACGCGCGATCTCGCGGGTGCGGTTCCTGAGAGTTGAAATGGACTTGATCACGGTCATGGTCCGGCCTCCTTGATGTTCGGCTATGGTGTACTGAATGTATACCAAATTCTGTCACAATCAAGGATGGCTCTAGTATGGATAGCCGCTCTTCCCGAGAATTCCGAGGTTCTCGTTCGAACAGGATAAAAAGTGGGTAATGGGGACGTTCGGTGTCCGTTATGGGGAGACCCCCCACCCGCAGAATCCCCCAAAATGGCGCGTATGGCGCAGGTTGAACTTGACTTTCAACCTCAATTCCCTATCTTAGGTACCTAGTGTGGGTAAAAGTGGGTAATGGGTGGGAACCATGTGTCCCATCCCGCGGGCATCATCGCCTGTCCGTGCCACTATCCCATTCCCTGATGTCCCACTCCTTCTGGAGTACACGGTGTCGTCCTTCAAAGGATCGTACGCATACTCGGCCGACAGCAAAGGGCGCGTGAACATCCCCGCCAAGCTGCGGAAGTACGTCTCGAGCGAAGCGAATGATACGTTCATCATCACGCGCGGCTTCGAGCAGTGCCTGTTCGTGTACCCCCTCGACGAGTGGAACAAACTCGAAGAAAGCATCCGTCAGTTGTCGCCGACGAATGCGCAACACCGGTTCTTCATGCGTGTGCTGCTCGAGCGCGCGACCGAGTCGCAGCTCGACGGCCAGTTCCGCATTTCCATTCCGAAAGAACTCCTCCAGTTCGCAGGGATAGAGAACGAGGTCCTGATCATCGGCGTGCTCGAACACATCGAGATCTGGAACCCGCAGCAGTATGAACAGTATCTGAAGACCCAGGCCCAGAGTTACGAGTCCGTCGCACAAACCGTTCTGCAAAAATCATAACGAGTGAACGGAGCGGTCTATCACACCCCGGCCCTGTGCCGGGAGGCTGTTGACCTGTTGATGACCGATGCCGGGGGAGCATATGTCGACGGGACGGTCGGCGGTGGCGGACACGCGCAGGAGATCTGCTCGCGTCTCCAGGGCCCCGGTCGCCTGCTCTGTCTCGACGCGGATGATGAAGCCCTCGCTTCCGCCCGGTCCCGCCTCGCGGGATCCGCGGACCGTACGACCTTCGTCCGGACCAACTTCCGCCACCTCCGCGATGCGATGCAGTCGGCAGGGTGGGAAACGGCGACGGGCATCCTGCTCGATCTCGGGATCTCGTCGCATCAGATCGATGCCGTGGAACGCGGGTTCACGTTCCGCGGCGATGAACGTTTGGACATGCGCATGGACCGGCGGCAGCCGCTCAGCGCATGGGATGTGGTGAATACCTATGATGAGCGCGCGCTCGCGGATATCCTCCACCGCTATGGCGAGGAACAGAACGCGCGCCGCATCGCCCGGTCGATCGTCGGCCGCCGACCCGTCCACACCACCGGCGAACTCCGGGATGTGGTGGCGGCGTACACGCCCGACCGCTTTCTCAATAAGTCCCTTGCGCGCGTCTTCCAGGCGTTGCGCATCGAAGTGAATGGCGAACTCGACAGCCTCAAGGCCGTCCTCGCCGATGCCCGCGACCTGCTCGCACCAGGCGGACGGATCGTGGTGATCGCGTACCATTCACTCGAGGACCGCATCGTGAAGGAGTTCTTCCGTGCGGTGTCAACGGTACCGTTCGACCGTGATGTGCCCGTGATGCCCGGCCAGGAGCCCGAACCCGAGTTCCGCCTCATCACCCGCAAACCGGTCGTCCCGACAGAGCAGGAGATCAGCGACAACCCCCGGGCGCGCAGCGCGAAGATGCGCGCCGCGGAACGACGATATGTGGGAACGCAAGGCACCAAATAAACGTCCACCGCTGCCTCCCCCGATGGAACCGACACGGGAGAACCGCTACGTGTACGGCGGCGGGAAACAGGGGGCGGCTGCACCCCCGCCCGGAAGCGCAAGCGGAAGCGGGAACGTGGCGGGCTACGCCGTGCGCCAGAACAAGCACGGCGTGCGCAAACGGATGTCGACGTTCAATTTCATCATCGGCCTCTTCGCCATAGGCATCCTGGTCGTGCTCTATATCAACAATACGATTGCCGTGGACGGGCTGACCGGCGAGAACAATACCCTGCGGCGGAAGAAGCAGCACCAGCTGGACCTCAACGCGTCGCTGCAAGCGGAGGTGAACAAGAAATCGTCGCTCGAACGCGTGGGACGCATCGCCGTGGAGAGACTCGGGATGCAATACCCCCGCGAACAACCCGCGGTGTTCGAGGTGCCATCGGACCTGCGTGACCGCGCGACGGATGTGCGCGGGGAGTTCCCGCAATGATGGGGTCCCCCGCCGTACCGGCGGCGCCGGTCGCACCGCAGGAGCGGTCGCGGCGGCGGACGCTGGTGATCAAGATCGCATTGCTCCTGCTCTTTGTCATACTCGCACTCCGCCTCGTCCAGATCCAGGTGATCCGGGCCGCGGAGTTTCAGGAAAAGGCGCGCGCACAGTACGAAGCGCCCATCGTACTGCCCGCCGCGCGCGGTGCCATCATGGACCGCAACGGAAAGGTGCTGGTCTCGAACTCGACGTACGTGTCCTTCTGCGCCGATCCGAAAGTGGCGGGCAACGAGCGCGACGATATCGCCGCCGCCCTCGCCCGCGTGTTCAAGCGCCCGAAAGAGGTCTACCTCGATGCGATGCGCGATACGCGGAAACGATTCGTGGTCCTCGAGAAGAACGTCGAACCCACACGCGCGGCGAAAGTGCCCGCCGCCGAATTGCGCGGATTGATCGTGATGAATGAACCACGCCGCATCTATCATTATGAACATGTGGCCGGACAGCTCCTGGGCGTGACGGGCGTGGAGCACACGGGGCTGAGCGGACTGGAGATGCAGTACGATACCTGGCTGCGCGGCGTGGACGGCAGCGTGACGCTCCAGCGCGATGCGCTCAACCGCACGCGCGCATCGGCGGAATATCCGCGCATCGATCCGAAGGACGGTCTCAACCTCGAACTCACGATCGATGCCGAATACCAGCAGGTCGCGGAAGAAGAACTCGCGAAGGGCGTTGCGAAGGCCGGCGCGGAAGCCGGACTCGTGGTGATGGTGGATCCGTCCACCGGTGAGATCCTCGCGCTCGCGCATGTGCCGCGCGTGGACCCGAACAACACGGCCACGCTGGATCAGGCGACGCTGCGGAACCGGACGGTCACGGACATGTTCGAGCCGGGCTCGGTGTTCAAGGTGGTCACCACCGCGGCGGCGCTCGAGAAGGGTGTCGTGAAACTGGACGAGACCTTCTATGCTGAAAAAGGGAGGTACATCTGTCCCATCGGCGGCGGCCACACGACACCGGTCACCGATGCGCATCCGCTCGGGACCGTAACGTTCCGCCAGGCCGTGGAGCAGTCGAGCAACATCGTGATGGCGAAGGTCTCGCCGCGCATCGGCGCGCAGACGCTGTTCGAAACGGCACGGCGGTTCGGGTTCGGGACGCTCACCGGCATCGAGCTGCCCGGCGAAGTGCCGGGATCGTTGCCGCGGCCCGTGGACTGGTCCGGTGCCACCCTGCCGACGATGGCGTACGGCTATGGTGTCGGCGTGACGCCGTTGCAACTCGTGATGGCGTATGCGGCGGTCGCGAACAAAGGCGTGCTCATGAAGCCGTACGTGCTTCGCAAGGTGCCCGATGAGAATGGTGAGATGACGTCGCTCGTGCGACCGGCTCAGGTGCGCCGCGTGATGGATGAAGAGACGGCACGCACGATCACCGGACTGCTGGAGGGCGTGGTACAGCGCGGCACCGGCACCCAGGCGAAAGTGGAAGGGCTCCGCGTCGCCGGGAAGACCGGCACGGCCCGCAAGGTGGTGAACGGCCATTACAAGCCGGGCGATTACACGGCGTCGTTCGTCGGGTACTTCCCGGCGGACAATCCGCGCATCGTGTGTCTGGTGATGATGGACAACCCCCGTATCGGCTCGTACTACGGCGGAACCGCCAGCGCACCGGTGTTCCGCGGGATCGCCGAGAAGATCTTCTCGATCGCCGGCAAGTTCCGGGAGATCGCACCCGCCGTGATGGCCAGCGGCACGGGCGTGATCGTGCCGGATGTACGGAACATGAAGACCGCGGATGCGGAGGCGACACTGGAAGCCGGCGGCCTTGAAGCCGACATCAACGACGATGGCCCGGTCGTGATCGGCCAGTCGCCCGCACCGGGCAGCACCGCCTCGCGCGGGTCGACTGTGGTCCTGACGACCGTGGCGGGCAACGCAGCGGGTACCGGCGGCTTCGCCCTGGTACCGGATGTCCGCGGACTCACGATCCGCAGGGCGATGAACAGTCTGGCAGTACAGCAACTGGATGCGGTGGTGATCGGTTCGGGTACGGTGGTCGGGCAGACGCCAGCGCCGGGCGAGCGGCTGCGCCGCGGTGCAACCGTCACGATCCGGTGTGAAGCACGACAGGGTGCTTCCCAGCCCTCATAGAAGAAAAGCATGGTCCTCACCAAGGTCCTTGATAAGGTACGGGTGGCGAAGTTGTTCAGCACCAACTTCGGCGCCATGGCGCAGACACAGGAGATCCATGTGTCCGCCATCCGGTACGGACGGTGAAACAGAACGATCTGTTCGTGGCCATCCCCGGGACGGCCACCAACGGGGCGAAGTTCATCAGCGATGCGATCGCGAACGGTGCGAGCGTCGTCGTGATGCAGGATGACACCGCGATGCCCGACGCGCTGTTCATGCACACGCGGGTCGTGAAACTGGTGGTGGAGGATGCGCGCCTCGCGCTGGCGCAGATGGCCGCGAACTTTTATGGCCACCCGTCCGAGAAGATGCGCGTGATCGGGGTGACCGGCACGAATGGCAAGACCACCACGACGCACATCCTGAAGGCCGCGCTCGAGGCGGCGGGTGAGAAGGTCGGGTTGCTCGGCACCATCGCGTACGACCTCGGCGGTGAGGTGGTGCCGGCGACGCACACGACGCCGGAGTCGGTGGACCTGCAGAAGCTGCTCGCGACGATGCTCGAACGCGGGTGCACGTCGGTGGTGATGGAGGTTTCGTCGCACGCGCTCACGATGCGCCGCGTACATGCGATGCGGTTCGCGGCCGGCGTGTTCACGAACCTGACGCAGGACCATCTGGATTATCACGGGTCGATGGATGCGTACCGTGACGCGAAGAAGATGTTGTTCGACATGCTGCCCGCGGATGCGGTGGCCGTCGTGAATGCGGATGATCCCGCATCGACGGCGCTCGTCGCCGGCACGAAGGCCCGCCGCGTGACGTACGGCGTGCAGGGTCCCGCGGATGTGACCGCGGCGGATGTGGCGATGACCGTGCGCGGAATGACGTTCTCGATGGTGCGCGGTGGCCGTGCGGTACCGGTGGCGACACCCCTCACCGGGCGGTTCAATGTGGCGAACCTGCTGGCGGCGTGGACGACCCTCTGTGAGCTGGGCGTTGACCCGCTGAAAGCGGCAGAGGGTGTCGGCTCCCTGAAAGCGGTGCGGGGGCGGTTCGAACAGATCGCAGCACCCATGGGGTGGACGGCGATCATCGATTATGCGCACACGCCGGATGCGCTCGAGAACACGCTGACGGCGATCCGGGACCTGTTGCCACAGGGCGGCCAGCACCGGATCATCACCGTGTTCGGTTGCGGCGGGAACCGCGACAAGGACAAGCGCCCCAAGATGGGCCGGATCGCCTCGACGCTCAGCACGATCACCATCCTGACGTCGGATAACCCGCGTCTCGAGGATCCGCAGGTGATCCTGGACGGGATCCAGGCGGGGGTGCTGCCGGGACGCACGGTGTATATGGAGCCCGATCGCCGCAGGGCGATCATCAAGGGGTTGCTCCTCGCGGAAGCGGGGGATGTGGTGTTGATCGCGGGGAAGGGACATGAGGATTACCAGATCGTCGGGACGGAGAAGTCGCATCTCGATGACCGCGAAGAAGTGGAGATGTTCATCAGGAACATGAAATGAAACTGACACGCACCGACCTGCGGACCATACCGCACCGCGCGCTGCACGTCCCTGCCGGGCGTGAGCGGTGGAGTGCCGCCGGCGTGTCGACGGATTCCCGCACGGTGGCGCCCGGCGATCTCTACGTGGCGCTCCGTGGCGAGAAGTTCGATGGTCATGCGTTCGTGCGCGATGTGCTTGCGCGTGGCGCGGCCGGTGTGGTGGTGGATGAGCAGGGCGCGGGTGCACTCCCGCAGGATGCGGTTGCCCTCGTGGTCGAGGATACGTATGCCGCGCTCCGGGCGCTCGCCGCGCTCGTCCGCGGGCGGTTCACCGGTACGGTGATCGCCGTGGGCGGCAGCAACGGGAAGACCACCACCAAGGACATGATCGCCCGTGTGCTGGGCACGACGAAGAACGTGCTCTGCACCGAGGGGAACAACAACAATCATATCGGCGTCCCGCAGACCATCTTCCGGCTCACGGACACGCATGATGTCGCGGTGGTGGAGGTCGGCACCAACCATCCGGGCGAGGTGGCGCTGCTGCGCGATGTGCTGCAGCCGACCCATGTGGTGATCACGAACGTGGGGCGCGAACATCTGGAATTCTTCGGCACGGTGGAAGGTGTCGCCGCGGAAGAGACGGCCCTCTGGGCGAAGGTGCCCGGCGGGAAGGAACCGGTGGCGTTCGTGAACACCGATGACGAATTGCTGATGCACGCGGCACGTGGCAGAAATCGCGCCGTGCGGTACGGAACAAAATTGCGCACGGCCGACGTGCGAGGCACGCGCGTGCAGCTCACCCCGGAGGGTGGCGTGCAGTTCCGCCTCGCGGGAAAGGGGATCACGAAACCGGTGGACGTCCTGTTGCAGGTGCCCGGTGAACATGCCGCCATCGATGCGCTCGCGGCGGTCGCGGTCGGCCTCACGCTCCGCGTGCCGGTGAAGAGGATCGTGGAAGCGCTCGGCGGCTTCACCGCGAGCAGTAAGCGGATGGAGGTCGTGCGTGCGCATGGCGTGACGATCCTGAACGATACGTACAACGCGAACCCGGATTCGATGCTGGCGGCGTTGCGCACACTCGCCGCGTATCCGGCCGACGGCAAACGCATCGCCGTGCTGGCAGACATGCTGGAGCTGGGCGAGGCCGCGGCAGCCGAGCACGAGAAGATCGGCCAGGCCACGGCGGCGATGGGCGTGGACCATCTGCTGACGTACGGGAAGCTCGGCGCCCTCATCGCCCGGGCATCCGGATCGAAACAGGCGATCGCGTATGAACAGAAGAACATCCTTGCAGAGTATCTCCTCGAGCTGCTCGCACCCGGCGACGTGGTGCTGGTGAAGGGCTCGCGCGGGATGCGGATGGAGGACGTGGTGATCTTTCTCCAGGAACGTGGCGCGGCAGCGGAGCGCCGGAAGAACGAGGTGAACGCCTAACATGCTCTACGCCCTGCTGGAATGGATGGAGCGGGTCTACCACCCGCCGGGATTCGGGATGTTCCGTTACCTGACGTTCCGCGCGGCGGCGGCGGCCATCACGGCCCTGCTCATCGCGTTCTGGCTGGGGCCGAAGATCATCCGCGCCCTGCGCAAGCATCAGATCGGCGAGGCCGCGAAGGTGGAAGCGCCGAAGAATCATCTCGCGAAGGCGGGCACGCCCACGATGGGCGGACTCATCGTGCTGGCGGCGATCCTGATCCCCACGCTGCTCTGGGGGAACCTCGCAAACGTGTACGTGCTGCTCATCCTGTTCGTGACCGTC